>Ga0308309_10000629_pt1 | contig 21948 bp, 26 predicted proteins | sample HubBroMetageWFT5_FD_192491 | JGI IMG/M metagenome (GOLD analysis project Ga0308309, IMG submission 192491) | Warmed and freeze-thawed soil microbial communities from the Hubbard Brook experimental Forest, New Hampshire - Hubbard Brook CCASE Soil... | ecosystem: Environmental > Terrestrial >...
GCTGCCCCCAGCAGGACGACCGGAACAATGTGCTTCATGGTCCCACCGTAGGTCGATAGCCGCAGAGCGACAAGTAGGGCGACGAGCGCCACAACGCCCAAGGCCCGCTATACTGCGCCCAACGGAGGATCCCATGAACCAGCATCAAGAGCGCACCGCGGCTATTCGGCACCTGGTCGACGAGGCCCGCCACATCGAGCAGAACGGCGTCAACTACACGACCCTCGAGAAGATCGGCGGCCTTCTCGCGTCGCTCGCCAGCCGCGCCGACCTTTTCCCGCAGGACGAATTCCCGCTCGGCGCCGACGGCGGCATCTATCGCCTGAGCGAGGATCCCGACCATCGCTTCGCGCTCTATGCCTCGGCCGGCGGTTCGGGCAAGAAAGTGCCGCCGCACAATCACACGACCTGGGCGATCATCGCGGGCGTCCATGGCGCCGAGCGCAACGTCGTCTACGAGCGCCTCGACAACGGCGCGCAGGAGGGCGTGGTGCAGCTGCGCGAGGCGCCGGCCAAGGAGAAGACGCTGCGCCGCGGCGACGTCATCTGCTACCTGCCCGACGACTTCCATCATATCGAGACGCCGGCCGGCTCGGGCGACGCGCTGCATCTTCACTTCTATGGCCTCAGCCTGGAGCACCTGCCCGACCGCGTGTCGGTCGACATGGCGACGGCCGCGGCCAAGCGTTTCATGGCCAAGGCGAAAATCCTGACGCCCCTGCTGTCGGTCCAGCAGGTCAAGGCGCTGCTGAAGTCGGGCGAGGTGTTCGCCTTCTTCGATGTGCGCGAGGAGGGCGAGTTCTCGACCCGGGGCCATCCGCTGTTCGCGACGCCCCTGCCGCTGTCCAGGCTCGAGCCGCGGGCGCTCGCCCTGCTGCCCGATCCCCACACGCGCATCGTGCTGATGGACGGCGGCGAAGACGAACACGATCCGCAATGGAGTGGCCGCGCCAACCGGGCCGCCGCCAAGCTCTCGGAGCTCGGCTACACCGACCTCGCCGTCATGAAGGGCGGCCTAAAAGCCTGGCGGGAGGCGGGCTGCGAGGTCTTCACCGGCGTGAACGTGCCCAGCAAGGCGTTCGGCGAAGTGGTCGAGCACGAGAACGACACGCCGCGCATCGATGCCGCCGACCTGCAGAAACTCGTCGACGCCAAGACCGACCTGGTGATCTTGGATTCGCGGCCGATGCCGGAGTTCAACAACATGTCGATCCCGGGCGGCATCGACTGCCCCGGCGCCGAGCTGGTCTACCGGGTCAAGGACCTGGTGCCCAACCCCGAGACCCTGGTGGTGGTGAATTGCGCCGGCCGCACGCGCTCGATCATCGGCGCGCAGTCGCTGATCAATGCCGGCCTGCCCAACAAGGTGATCGCGCTCAAGAACGGCACGATGGGCTGGCACCTCGCCGGCCTGAAAGTGGCGCGCGGCGAGACTAAAAGCTTCGGACCGCAAGGCGCCGAGGCCGCCAAGTTTGCGCAAGCAGCGGCAGCCAACATCGCGGCCAAGATGAAGGTGAAGAAGATCGACAAGGCAGGACTTGCCAAGCTCGAGGCGAAAGGCGGTCCGCTCTATCGCCTCGACGTGCGCGATCCGGCCGAATATGCCCAGGGGCATCTGAAAGGCTTCCGCCATGCCGCGGGCGGCCAGCTGGTGCAGGCGACCGACCAGTATGTCGGCGCCCGCCACGCCACCATCGTGCTGCACGACAATGACGGCGTGCGCGCTACCATGACGGCGCACTGGCTGATGCAGATGGATTGGAACGACGTCCATGTGCTCGACCACAAGCCGGTGTCGAGCGAGCTCACCACCGAGGCCGAACCGCGTTTCCCCAAGGGCTTTACGCCGCCCGCGGCTGCCACCGTTGCGGCGAGCGAGCTCTCCAAATCGCTGGAGCACGCGCTGGTGATCGATCTCGACACCAGCCTGCGCTATCGCGACGGCCATGTGCCGGGCGCCTGGTTCGCCGTGCGCGCCAGGCTCGGCAAGACCATCCCCGAGATGCTGGCCAAGCAGAAGGGTGTCACGCGCATCGTGCTGGTCTCGCCCGACGGCGAGATCGCAGCGCTTGCGGTGGCCGAGGCCGAGGCGGCCGCCGGTGGCTTGCCGGTGGCGGTCCTGGCGGGCGGCATGAAGGGCTGGCGCGACGCCAAGCTCGCCGTCGAGAGCGGCCACACGCGGATGGCCGATCCGCCGACCGACGTCTGGTACCGGCCTTATGACTTCAAAGAGAATATCGAAGCCGCGATGCGCCAGTATCTCGACTGGGAGGTCGATCTGGTGCCGCAGGTGGCGCGCGACAGGGATGCCAGGTTCTCGGTTCTGAAATCTGGCAAGGGCCATTAATCGCTTGTTCCGGAAGGGGAATCGCTTTCTTGACAGACCAGCACCCACCCCCTAATGAGCCCGCGCGAAAGGCCGGCTGGGAGCCCGATCCCGACGGCGCTCGCAAGCGGGTCGATGACCTCGATCAGCGGCTGAAAGCAGCGCGCGGAACCGTCGCCAAACCGCGGCAGAGCAACGCAATGTCGCAGCGGCAGACTAACGTTGCCTATCGCGTTTTGGCCGATATGATCGCGGGCCTTTTGGTCGGGGGCGTTCTCGGCTATTGGCTCGACCGCTGGCAGGGCTGGACGCCGTACGCGTTGGTGGTCGGGCTGGTTCTGGGCTTCGGGGTCGGGGTCTACAATGCGTGGCGCGCCATCCGGGAATACTCGGCGGCCGCGGCCAAGGGCGAAAGCAATCGACGCCTGCCCTGAAGTGGCGTCGGACGGAGTGGGGTAGACGTGGCTGAAATGCACAATCCGATGGAGCAGTTCGAGATCAAGCGACTGCTCGATTTCAAGATCGGTAGCCTCGACGCCTCTTTCACGAATTCCGCCACCTGGATGGTCATCGCCGTGATCCTGGCGACCACGGTGTTCGTGTTCGGCATGCGCCAGCGGGCGCTGGTGCCGGGCAAGCTGCAATCGGTGGCCGAGCTGGGCTACGAATTCATAGCCGGCATGGTGCGCGACAATGTGGGCGACGAGGGAAAGAAATACTTCCCCTTCATACTGTCGCTTTTCATCTTCATCCTGTTCTGCAACATCCTGGGCCTGGTGCCCTACTCGTACACGGTAACAAGCCAGATCGTCGTCACCTTCGCCATGGCGGCGGTGGTGTTCATCGGCGTGACGATCATCGGCGTCGTCCGGCACGGCTGGCACTTCCTCTCCTTCTTCGCGCCCAAGGGCGTGCCGCTCTGGCTGTTGTTCATCCTGGTGCCGATCGAGGTCTTCTCCTACCTGATCCGCCCGATCAGCCTCTCGGTGCGCCTGTTCGCCAACATGCTGGCAGGCCACACCATGCTGAAGGTGTTCGGCGGCTTCGTGGTGGCGATGGGCCTGCTCGGCGGCTGGGCGCCGCTTGCCTTCATCGTGGCGCTGACCGGCCTGGAACTGCTGATCGCCTTCCTGCAGGCCTATGTGTTCGCGATCCTGACGTGCCTCTATCTCAACGACGCCATCCATCTCAGCCACTGACGGCGTCGATCCTTCAACCAACGCTCTTATCCACTCGAAAGGAACTTCAAATGGACGCCTCCGCAGCCAAGCTCATCGGTGCCGGCCTTGCCACCATCGCCCTCGCGGGCGTCGGCGTCGGCATCGGCAACATCTTCGGCAGCTTCGTGTCCGGCGCGCTGCGCAATCCGGAAGCCGCCCCCCGCGTGTTCGGCAACGTGCTGCTGGGCTTCGCGCTCACCGAGGCGGTCGCGCTGTTCGCGCTGGTCATCGCCTTCATGATCCTGTTCGTGTTCTAAGCCCACTGGCTCACGGGGCTCGGGACCAGACATCATGCGTAAAGCGGCCAACAGCGCGTTCTTCGTCGGCCTAGCCATGCTGGGCGCGACCGAGCCGGCGGCAGCCGTAGGCATGCCGCAGCTCGATATCCACACGTTCGCGCCGCAGCTCGTCTGGCTGGCGATCGCTTTCCTGGTCCTCTACTTCGTGATGTCGCGGCTCGCGGTGCCGGCGATCGCCGACACGCTGGCCAAGCGCCAGGCCAAGATCCAGGGCGATCTCGACGCGGCCGAGAAGGCCAACGAGGAAACCCGCGCCCTGGTCGTGGCCTACGAGAAGCGTTTGGCCGACGCCCGCGAGGAGGCCCGCCGGCTGACGCGCGAGCGCAGCGAGGCCGACGGCGCCGCGGCGACGGCGCGCTTCAACGAGCTGCACGATCGCCTCGCCAAGCAGATCGGCGACGCCGAGATGCGCATCGCCCGGCAACGCGACGACGTCATGGCGGGCCTCGAGCACATGGCCAGCGACATCGGGCGTGACGTCTATGCCAAGCTCGCCGGCCAGCCGGCCGATTCCGGCGCGCTCACCGGCAAGATCGCGGCGGCGATCAAGGGAGGCAGCCGATGATCGGCACGGCTTGGGCGGCGGACGCCGCGGCGGAGCACGGCGGCGGTTTCCTGTCGGATCCGGCCTTCTGGGTCGGCGTCGCCTTCGTCCTGTTCTTCGCGCTCCTGGGCAAGACCATGTGGAAGCGCGTCTCCGACATGCTCGACAAGCGCACGGCGGCCATCGTCAAGGCGCTGGGCGACGCCGAGCGACTGCGCGACGAGGCAATCAAGGCGCGGCAGGAGGCCGAGCGCACGCTGGCCCACGCCACGGCCGAAAGCGGCGCCATCATCCAGCAGGCCCGCGACGAAGCCCAACGCATGGAGGCGAGGGCCGCGGCGAGCCTGAAGACCGCGGTGGCCTTGCGCGAGCAACAGGCGCTCGACCGCATCGCGCAATCCGAGACGGCCGCCACCAAGCAGGTCCGCGACGCAGCCGTCGACGTGGCGCTGTCGGCCACCCGCGAGCTGCTGCGCGAGCAGGTCGGCGCGGGGCGCAGCGAGGCGATGATCACCGAGGCGATCGGCGAGCTGCCGCGCCGCCTGCACTGAGTTCTTCGACTTCGAAATTGCCCGCATAAAATCAATCGCGGGCTACCTGGGGCCCTCGCCGCAAGGCGGGGGCTTTTCTTTGCCCTCTCTTTTTCCTCCCCCGTCATACGGCGAAGAAGGTCATAAGAGCGAGTGCGTGTGCTAGCGTTCGCGCCATCATGGATAACAACCCCGAAACCGGACTCTCCGCCACGGAACTTCGCGACCTCAGCGACATCGCCGGGACGATGATCCCCGAAAGCCCCGCCTTCGGCGTGCCCGGTGCCGACGATCCCGCCATCCTGGGAGATATCGCGAGGTCCCTGGGCCGCGATCTTGCGCTGGTCCGCGAGGCCCTGGCGGGGATCGCCGCAAAGTCGGTCGGTGCCTTCGCCGGCATGGACCGCGACAGAAGGGAAGCCCTGATCAACGACTATTACGCAGGCGGCGGAGCCGCGGGCGCGGCCCTCGGGCGGGTCATCCTGGCCGCCTATTACCGCGATGATCGTGTCCTGCTGGCCCTCGGGATGGAGGCCCGCCCTCCCTTCCCGAAGGGCTACACCCTCGAGCAGGGAGACTGGTCCCTGCTCGACGCCGTGCGCAACCGCCCGCCCTTCTGGCGGGACGACCGCAGCGCCGCCGCGGGGAAGCGCTGAGATGGCCGGCAATGAGCGAGTCGATGTCCTGATCATCGGTTCGGGCGCCTCGGGCGCCGCGATGGCCTGGAGCCTGGCCGACACCAAGATGCGCATCCTCTGCCTGGAGCAGGGCGACTGGATCAAATCCACCGACTTCCCCAGCAATGGCCGCGACTGGGAGGCGCGGCGCCACACCGATTTCGACATCAGCCCCAACCGCCGCGGGCGCGACACCGACTATCCGGTGAACGACGACAACTCGGCGATGAAGATCGCCAACTTCAACGGGGTCGGCGGCGGCACGGTGATCTACACGGCGCACTGGCCGCGCATGCACCCGTCGGACTTCCGCGTGAAGTCCCTGGATGGCGTGGCGGACGACTGGCCGATCGACTACTGGGCGCTCGAGCGCTTCTACGACGAGAACGACCGCATGATGGGCGTGTCCGGCCTGGCCGGCGATCCGGGCGTGCCGCCGCGCCACCCGCCCATGCCGCCGATCCCGCTGGGCAAGACCGGCGCGCACTATGCCAAGGCGATGAACGGGCTGGGCTGGCACTGGTGGCCATCCGACACCACCATCGCCACCACCGCCTATGACGGAAGGGCAGCCTGCATCAACCTCGGGCACTGCACGCCGGGTTGCGCGCAGGGCGCAAAGGCCAGCACCGACATCACCTACTGGCCGCTCGCCATCCGCGCCGGCGTTGAGCTGCGCACGCGCTGCAGGGTGCGCGAGATCACCACGGACGAGCACGGCATGGCCGCTGGCGCGATCTACTACGATGCCGACGGGCGCGAGCGCTTCCAGCCGGCCGAGGTCGTGATCCTGGCCTGCAACGGCATCGGCACGCCGCGCCTGCTACTGAACTCGGCCTCGGCGCGGTTTCCCAACGGGCTCGCCAATTCCTCCGGCCTGGTCGGCAGGAACCTGATGCTGCATCCCTGGCCGATCGTGTCCGGCTATGCCGACGAGACGCTGGATGGCGGGCGCGGCCCCATCACCTGCCTGTGGAGCAAGCAGTTCTACGAGACCGATCCCTCGCGCGGCTTCGTGCGCGGCTACACGCTGCAGTTCGGCCGCGGCACCGGCCCGGCCAACCAGGCGATCATCGGCGCCGCGGCCGGCCATCTGCCGTGGGGGCGCGACCATCATCGCCGCTACCGCGAGCTGCTGGATCATCGGCTGAACATCGGCGTCGCCTGCGAGGATCTTCCCGAGGAGCACAATCGCGTCACCCTGGACCCCGTGCTGAAAGACAGCAACGGCATCCCGGCTCCGCGCATCGACTACACGATCAGCGAGAACACGCGCCGCATGATGGAGCACGGCATCGCCCGGGCCGAGGAAATCCTGACCGAAGCCGGCGCCACGCGGTTGCATGCGTCGCGCACCGTGCTGAACAGCCCGGGCCACCTGCTGGGCACGGCGCGAATGGGCTACGATCCGGAGCGCTCGGTGGTGAATGAATGGGGCCGCTGCCACGACGTCAGGAACCTGTTCATCGTCGACGGCAGCATCTGGGTGACCTCGGGCGGGGTCAACCCGACCTCCACCATCCAGGCGCTGGCGCTCTACATCGCCGACCAGATGAAACAGCGGCTGGCCACGTTGTTCGATTGAGTCATGGAGATGAAGCCGGACGTAGACCGCCAAGGGGGCCGCCCATCGGAAGACGCTGTGAAATCCCTGCTCAAGGTGGTTTCGATCCTGGCGGCCTTCTCGACCTCGCGCCGATCGATGTCGCTGGCGGAGATTTCTGCCGCGACCAGTTTCCCGCGCAGCACGACGCATCGCCTCGCGGCGTCGATGCGCGACGTGGGATTGCTCGACCAGGATGGACAGCGTGATCGCTATCGGCTCGGCATCAAACTGTTCGAACTCGGCAACACGGCTCTCGCCAATATGGACTTGCACCGTGAGGCGCGCCCGTTCGTCGATGCGTTGAGCCGGGTCAGCGGCCATCTGGTTCACCTGGCGGTATTCGACGGACAGCAGGCGATCGTCATCCATCGCGTATCGGCGGACAGCGGAACGCCGCTGACGCTGATCGAGGCGGCGCCGGTCCATTGCACGAGCGTCGGCAAGGCAATCCTTGCGTTCCAGCCGACCGCGAAAATCGAGGCGATCATCGCCGGCGGATTGAAGCGCTTCACCGACGCCACGATAACCGACGGGCGAAAGCTCAAGAGCGAGCTGAAACTGATCCGCGCCCGCGGCTATGCCGTCGACGAAGGCGAGCATCAACCGGGCGTCCGCTGTGTCGGGGCCCCGATCCACGATCGGGCAGGGCGCGTCATCGCCGGCTTGAGCGCAAGCGGTCCGGCGCGCCGTCTGAAAAAGGATCAGGTGGTCGAGCTGGCCAAGGTCGTCGTCCATCACGCCAAGCTGGTTGAGTCGAAACTCTAGCGCGGAGCGTCATCCCGTAATACGGGATGCGATTCTGTTTGACGGGATAAAGACGGCGGGCGATGAATCCTGCGGAGAACCAATAGAAAATAAGGGAGGCCAACATGCGCTCGGGATGCCGATGGCTCGCGGGACTGCTCCTCGCGACGTTGTTCACGATGGGTGCCGTCACGACCGCGTCGGCACAGGACGACGAGGCCCTTGCGTACTACCGCCAGGCCAAGATCGACTGGCGGCAGGCCGCGGGCCAGTCGCTCACGATCGGGCTCAACAAGCACCCGTTCACCGAATCGCTGCTGCCGCTCATCCCCGAGTTCAGGCGCCTGACGGGCATCAACGTGGAATACCTGATCCTGCCCGAGGCGGAATACTTCACCAAGCTCGTCGCCGATCTCTCGCAGCAGCGCGGCGAATTCTCGGTCATCATGACCGGCCCGGTGCGCAACTGGCAGTTCGTGCCGCCGAACTGGATCCTGCCGCTCGACGACTTCCTCAACAATCCCAAGCTGACCGATCTCGGCTGGTACAAGCTCGACGACTTCTATCCGGCGCTGATCGCGGCCAACCGCTGGAACGGCAAGACCGGCGGCGGCGTCGGCGAGGGCCCGCTCTACTCGCTTCCGGTGCTCGAGGAGAGCTACATCCTGGCCTACCGCAAGGACATCTTCGACCAGTACAACATCAAGGTGCCGACCACCCTCGAGGAGATGGCCGAGGCGGCACGCCTGGTGAAGAAGAACACCGGACTCCCCGGCATCGTAGCCCGCGGCACGCCGAGCGTGGCAAGCATGGGCACTGGCTTCATGAGCGGCCTCAAGGCCTATACCGACGGCCAGTGGAGCGAGTTCGACGACAAGCTCAACGCCAACTTCCACGATCCGCGCTCGGTGAAGTTCACGGAGACGTGGATCGACATGGTGCGCGACAGCGGCCCGCCGAACTGGGCCAACATGCAGTGGTATGACGCCATGGAGGCTTTCACGGCTGGTCAGGCCGGCATGATCGTCGACGCGGACTTCTTCGCCGCCAATTACGAAGACCCCAAGAAGTCGAAGGTCGCCGGCAAGATCGGCTACGCGCTGATCCCGGCCGGCCCGGGCGGCAAGCCGTACGCCGGCCTGTGGACGTGGGCGCTGGGGATCAGCAAGGCGACCAAGAACAAGGAAGCGGCCTGGCTGTTCGTGGAATGGGCGACCGCGCAGCGCACCCTGCTCAACGCCACGCTCGGCTATCGCAACTACAATCCGGCCCGCGCGTCGATCATGAACGACCCGCGCGTCCAGGAGATCATGGGAGCGTGGGGCGGCGGCAGCTACCTGAAGGTCGTCGCCAAGAACCTCGAAACGGCCCGGGTGGCGTGGATGCCCCAGCCCGAACGCACGCGGATGGGCGATATTTGGGCGCGCGCGCTGCACGAGATCTACTTCAAGCGCATGTCAGCGGCCGACGCGCTCAAGAAGGCGAGCAGCGAAACCGACAAGGTGCTCAAGGAAGCCGGCATCAAGTAGCGGCAGGCCCGTGAGTACCACGCGAACGCGGCACTGGCGGCGCGAGAAGGCTCTGCCGTACCTGTTGCTGGCGCCGGCTTTGGTCCTCCTCGCGGGGATGATCTACCCGTTCGGCCTGGGGCTGTACTACAGCTTCACCAGCTATTGGCTGCAGTATCCCAATCGCTTCCGCTTCGTGTGGTTCGACAACTACGTCGACCTGATGGAAGAGCCGCTGTTTGCCCGCGCGCTTGAATTCACGCTCGGGTTCACCCTGGTGGCGGTCGTCGTTCAGGTCGGGCTGGGGCTTGCGGTGGCGCTGCTGCTGCATGGTCGCCTCCCGGGGCGCAGTGCAATCCGCGCGCTGATGCTCCTGCCGCTCATGATGCCGCCCGTGATCACCGCGCTGATGTGGAAGATCATGATGGCCTCGACCAACGCCGGCATCCTGAACTACATGCTGTCGTTTCTCGGCGTCGATCCCGTCAACTGGTTCGGATCCACTGAGGGCGCCGTCGCCTCGATCCTCATCATCGATACATGGGGCAACCTGCCGTTCGTCGCCCTGATCCTGCTCGGTGGGCTGCAGGCTCTGCCCACCGAACCGTATGAGGCGGCCCGGGTCGACGGCGCCGGTCCTGCCGCCATCCTGCGCTACGTCACGTTGCCGCTCTTGAGCCCGTTCCTCGTGCTCGTCGTCCTCTTCCGGACGATGGATTCGCTCAGGATCTTCGACGTGATCTACGCGACGACGATGGGGGGACCGAACGACGCGACCACCAACCTCCACATCATGGCGTACCAGTATTCCTTCCAGTGGTACCAGATGGGCAAAGGCATGGCCCAGGCCATCGTGCTGCTCCTGCTGGTGGTCATCGTCAGCTACCTGCTGATGCGGCTTTGGAACCGCGCCTCGGAGAGCACGAGCTGATGGTGTCCCAGGCCCTGTCCTATCCGCGGACCGTTCAGGCCGTGTCCTGGCAGCGCACCGTGCGGAATGTCGCCATCGTGGTGGCGGCGGTCATGCTTCTCGTGTGGACGGTCTTTCCGTTCGTCTGGATCCTGCTGACATCGTTGAAGAGCTCGGGGGACATGCTGTCGGTGCCACCGAAGTTCGTGTTCACGCCGACGATCGACAACTACGCGGCGCTGGTCATCGGCGAGCAACGGGGACAGTACTCCTCGACGCGCCCGGACTTTCCGCTGTTCTTCCTGAACAGCATGATCATCTCGATCGGCGCCGTGGCGCTGTCGGTCGTGGCCGGCATCCCCGCCGCCTACGCTCTCGCCCGCTTTACCTTCCCGCTGAAGAACGGGCTCGCTTTCGTCCTCATGAGCTTCCGGTTCGTGCCGTTCATCGCCTTCGTGATCCCGCTCTACATCCTTTACCAGCGGATTGGGCTCTACAACACGCATGGCGGGCTGATCCTCGCCTATCAGCTGATCACGCTGCCCTTCACCATCTGGATGCTGCGCAGCTTCTTCATGGAGATCCCGCTGGAAATCCAGGAAGCGGCGAAGATCGACGGCTGCTCCTGGTTCGGAGTCCTCGCCCGGGTGATCCTGCCGCTCAGCCTGCCCGGCATAGCGGTCACCGTCATCCTGGGTTTCATGTTCTGCTGGAACGCGTTCAACTATCCGCTGATGCTGGCAGGCCGCCAGACCTTCCCGGTGACGATCGGGGCCATCCAGTTCATTTCCTACGAGCAGGTTCTGTGGGGACAGATGGCCGCGGCGACGATCGTTGCCGCCCTGCCGCAGCTGCTGCTGAGCCTGATGGTGCAGAAGTACATCGTGCGCGGCCTCACCATGGGCGCGGTGAAATGAGGAGCTAGGAGTGCCGGTACACCGTCGGGATCTTCGCCAGGTCCTGCAGCAGGTCGGTCGGCAGGTCGGACGGCTTGGCCGAGTTGGCGCTGGCGCCGATCGAATCGACCAGCCCGCCGAAGCGCTCGGTGATCGCCTTGGCGATCTGGTCGTGCCGACCGACCGCGGCGAACAGGTGCACGACGTCGTCGGACACTTCCTTGGCCATCTGATCCCACTGGCCGGCGCGCGTCATGGCGTTGAGCTTGCGGCCAAGATCGCCCAGCCCGTGCCCCTCGAACACCGGCCAGTAGGCCGGAGTCGAGCCGTAGAACGCCACGCGATAGCGCACCCAATCGAACAGCTTGGCGACCGCCTCATCGTCCTTGCCGGTCACCACGAAGCCGCCGCCTGAGATTTCGAAGGTCTCGCGCGAGCGGCCCCTGGCGGCCAGCCCGGTATTGATAATGGGCATGATGTTCTGCTCGAGGTACTTCCTCGTGCAAAAGGAGTGGAGCTTCACGTCGTCGGATTCCTCAGCCGCCACCTTCAGCATGACCGGACCGACGGCGGCGACGCCCAGCCGCGGCAGTGGGCCGTCATAGGGCTCGGGCACGAAGTTCGGCGTCATCAGGGTGAAGCGGTAGTGCTTGCCCTCGTAGGCGAGCTTGCCGTCGCCCTTCCACGCCGCCCAGATCGCCCGCACGGCCTGGACATATTCGCGGATGCGCGGCGCGGGCGCCGTCCACGGCACCGAGAAGCGCCGCTCGTTGTGGGCGCGCACCTGGCTGCCGATGCCCAGCGTGACGCGCCCGCCGCCGAAGCTTGCCGCCAGGTCCCAGCCGACATTGGCCACGGTCATGGGCGAGCGGGCGAAGGCGATGGCGACACCGGTGTGCAATTCGATGCGCCTGGTGGCGGCGCCGGCGACGGCCAGCGACAGGAAGGGCTCGTGCCGGTTTTCCTGGGTGCTGACGCCGGTGTAGCCCGTGGCTTCGATCGCCTGGGCAGCCGCGCCGACCTTAGCCAGGTTCTCCTGCGGCAGGGTCGTGAAGACGCGCATCGTGCTGGCACTCCCGGATTTGTCGTAGCGAAACCATACGATGAACGTCGGCGGGTAGCTGCGGATTTCGAAAGCGACTTAGGACACGTAGCAGTGCAGCCGTTTGCCAGGCAGAAGGTCATACGGCCCCTGCCATCCCGGTACGCTGGCGAAGCGCGACAGCCAGGCGGCAATGGCCGGATGGCTGACTGCGAAGTCGTAGCCTGCCTCATGCCGAGGAAAGCAGAGATAGCCGCTCATCGACACATCGGCAATGGTCGGCCCGTCGCCGACCACGAAGGGGCTATCGCCGAGATGCCGATCGAGAATGCCGAGGAAATCGTCGAGGCGGCGGCGAAAGTAATCGAGCACCACCGGGTCGGGCGACGGCGTGAAGGCCCGCTGGAAGCGATAGCTCGCCATGTAGCCGGTGAGCTTGTGGTTGTCCCAGAAGAGCCAGCGCAGGATCTCGAAGCGCTCGTCGTCGTTGCTGCCGCCCAGCCGTCCATAACGCTCGGCCAGGCGCAGCAGGATCGGCGCGGTCTGTGTCAGGCGAGTGCCGTCCTCCTCGAGGACGGGGATTTCGCCCATGGCATTGACCCTGGCGCGCCACTCGGCCGTGCGGGTGACGCCGCCGCCAAAGTCGGTCCAGACCGGCTCGAAGGTCTGGCCGCACAGGGTCAGCATGAGTGCGAGCTTGTAGCTGTTGCCCGACTCCGGGAAGTAGTGAAGGCGATAGCCCATCGTCGGCTAGTCAGCCGCCTGCTTCATCGGATCGCCTTCGGGCGGGTTGTTCGAGGGCCGCCAGCGCAGCACCGGCTTGCGTGCCGCGAGGGTCTCGTCCAGCCGACGACGCGGGGCAAACCGTGGGGCGGCCTTGAACGCCTCGGCCGCGGTGCCGCTCTTCGCCCGTTCGGCCAATAACCGCAGCGCGGCGATGAAGAGGTCGAGATCCTCCTTGGCCTGGCTTTCGGTCGGCTCGATCAGCATGGCGCCATGCACGACCAGCGGGAAGTACATGGTCATCGGATGGTAGCCCTCGTCGATCATCGCCTTGGCGAAGTCGAGCGTGCTGACGCCGGTGTCCTTGAGGAAGCCATCGTCGAACAACGCCTCGTGCATGCACGGACCCGCGAAGGCCGGGCTCATGACGTCCCGGACCGACGCCATCACGTAGTTGGCCGACAGCACCGCGTCCTCGGCGACCTGCTTTAGCCCGTCGGCGCCGTGGCTCATGATGTAGGCGAGCGCCCGGGTGAACATGCCCATCTGGCCGTGGAAGGCTTTTAGGCGTCCCAGCGGCCGGCCGTCGGCCTTCATGCCTTCGTCGGCGATGCGCCATTGCTCGCCGTCTTTCACGATCCAGGGATAGGGCGCGAAGGGAGCCAGCGCGGCCGACAGCACCACTGGACCCGCGCCCGGTCCGCCGCCGCCGTGCGGCGTCGAGAAGGTCTTGTGCAGGTTGATGTGCATGCAGTCGACGCCGAGGTCGCCCGGCCGCACCTTGCCGACGATGGCGTTGAAGTTGGCGCCGTCGCAGTAGAAAAACGCGCCCGCTTCGTGCACGGCCCGGGAGATCTCGACGATTTCCGATTCGAACAGGCCGCAAGTGTTGGGATTGGTCAGCATGATCGCCGCGACGTCCGGACCAAGCGCCGCCTTGAGCGCTAAAAGGTCGACGCGGCCGCGGTCGTTGGCCGGGATCGGCTTTACGGTGAAGCCGAGCGCTGCCGCCGTCGCCGGATTGGTGCCGTGCGCCGATTCGGGCGCCAGCACGACCTTGCGCTGGCCACGTTCGCCGCGCGCCTCGAGGGCCGCGGCGATCGCCATCATGCCGCACATCTCGCCGTGCGCGCCGGCGGCCGGCGACATCGCCACGGCCGGCATGCCGGTCAGCGTCTTCAGCCAGTGCGCCAGGCGGTCGATCAGCTCGAGCGCACCCTGCACGGTGGAGACCGGCTGCAGCGGATGGAGGTCGCCGATGCCGGGCAGGCGCGCCACCTTCTCGTTAATGCGGGGATTGTGCTTCATGGTGCACGAGCCCAGCGGATAGACGCCCATGTCGATGGCGTAGTTCTTCTGGCTGAGCCGCGTGTAGTGCTGCACCACCTGCGGCTCGCTGAGGCCCGGCAGGCCGATCTCGCCGCTGCGGCGCAGGCCGTTCAGGCGGTCCTTGACCCGGGGCGGCTCCGGCAGATCGACGCCGCAGCGGCCGGGCTGGCCCATCTCGAAGATCAGCGGCTCCTCGATCTGCAGCGCGCGGTTACCGGTGAAGGTCGCCGGCGAGGCCGCCGTATCGGCGGCAATGCCGCCAGCGCGGCCCTGTGAACGGTCGAGCGACTGGACCATCACAGCACCTCCTTGAGGCCGGCGATCAGCGGAGCCATACCGTGCTCGGTCGTGGTTTCGGTCGCGGCCAGCAGCAGCAGGTTGTCGACCGAGGGATCGTTCGGGATCAGGCGCGAGACCGGCACGCCCGCCAGGATGCGTTTGGTAGCCAGCGCCTCGACCACGGGCGCCGCCGGCTTGGGCAAGCGCACCGTGAATTCGTTGAAGAAGCTGTCGTTCAAGAGTTTTACACCCGGCAGCGAAGAGACGCGGTCGGCAAGCTCGCCCGCCTTGGCGTGGTTGAGCTCGGCCAGGCGCGTGAAGCCCGCCTCGCCCAAAAGCGTCAGGTGCACCGTGAAGGCGAGCGCGCAAAGCCCGGCATTGGTGCAGATGTTGGAGGTCGCCTTCTCGCGCCGGATATGCTGCTCGCGCGTCGAAAGCGTCAGGACGAAGCCGCGCTTGCCGTCGGCGTCGACGGTCTCGCCGACCAGCCGGCCCGGCATCTGACGCACGTATTTGTCGCGGGTGGCGAACAGGCCGACATAGGGGCCGCCGAAGCCCAGGCCGTTGCCGATCGACTGGCCCTCGCAGACCACGATGTCGGCGCCCATCTCGCCCGGCGGCTTGATAAGGCCAAGCGAGACGACCTCGGTCACCACCACGATCAGCAGCGCGCCCGCGGCATGGCAGGCGGCGGCAAGCTTGGCGAAATCGCGCACATGACCGAAGAAGCTCGGATTCTGCACGACGACGCAGGACGTCTCTTTGTCGACCCGGGTGATCAGGTCTTCCAGCCCTTCCGGATCGGCGGTGCCCGCGACGGCGCTGAAACCCTCCCAGCGCGCCGTGGTGTCGATGATGCGACGATACTGCGGATGCAGCCCGCCCGAGATCAGCGCCTTGTGGCGGCGGGTGATGCGATTGGCCATCAGCACGGCCTCGGAGGCGCCTGTCGAGCCGTCATACATCGAGGCGTTGGCCACCTCCATGCCGGTGAGCAGGCTCACCTGGGTCTGGAACTCGAACAGGTATTGCAGCGTGCCCTGCGTGATCTCGGGCTGGTATGGCGTATAGGAGGTTAGAAACTCGCCGCGCTGGATCATGTAGTCGACGGTCGACGGCACGTGGTGGCGATAGGCGCCGGCGCCGATGAAGAACGGTGCCGAGGACGGCGACAGGTTCTTCGCCGCATAGGCCTGGAAGGCGCGCTCGACCTCGAGCTCGCCCTGGTGATCGGGCAGGCCGGCGATCTTGGCGGCAAGCCGCGCCGAGGCGGGCACGTCCTTGAACAGCTCGTCGACCGACTTGGCGCCAATCACCGCCAGCATGGCGCGGCGGTCAGTGTCGGTGAGGGGAAGGTAGCGCATGCGAGGCCCCTCTCAGCTCAGGCTTTTCACGAAAGCCTCGTAGGCAGCCTGGTCCATCAGGCCGTCGAGCTCGCTCTTGTCCGAGAGCCTGAGCTTGAAGAACCAGCCCTTGCCCATCGGCTCCGCATTGACGTCGCCCGGCGCGTCGGCCAGCGCCGCATTGGCTTCGATCACCTCACCCGAGGCCGGGGCGTAGATATCGGAGGCGGCCTTCACCGATTCGACCACGGCGCAGGCCTCGCCCTTGGCGACCTTGCGGCCGGCCTTCGGCACGTCGACGAACACCACGTCGCCCAGCTGTTCCTGCGCGTACTGGGTGATGCCGATGGTGCCGACGTCGCCTTCGACGCCGATCCACTCGTGCTCCTGGCTGTATTTGACGCTGGCCATCCAAAACTCCTATCCGCGGTAGTAGGTGTGTTTGACGAAAGGCATGGGCACGATCTCGGCCGGCACGGGATTGCCGCGCACGAGAAGTTCGACCTTGGTGCCGCTGGCAGAGTGGGCGCGTTCGAGGTAGCCCATGGCGATGGCCCGCCCGAGAGTCGGCGCGAAGCCGCCCGACGTGACCTTGCCGACGGCTTTGCCGGCAATCGCGATCTCCGCGCCCTCGCGCGCGATCGCCTTGCCGTCGGGCAGCAGACCGACCCGCTTGCGCGGCGCGCCTTCGGCGATCTGCTTCTGGATGAGCGCGGCGCCGGGGAAGCCGCCTTGCTGGCGGCGCTCCTTGCCGATGCTCCACAACAGGCCCGCCTCGATGGGCGTGGTCGTGGTGTCGATGTCGTGGCCGTAGAGGCAGAGACCGGCTTCGAGGCGCAGCGAATCGCGCGCGCCCAGACCGATCGGCTTGACCTCGGGTTGGGCCAGAAGCTTGCGCGCGATGGCATCGGTGGCGTCGGCCGGCGTCGAGATCTCGAAGCCGTCGCAGCCGGTGTAGCCCGAGCGTGTGACGTAGCAGCGCGCGCCGTCGATCACGACGAAGGCTCCGGTCATGAATTTTAGGCCCGCGACCTGGGGCGCGAGCCGCGCCAGTGCCTCAGCCGCCAGCGGGCCCTGGAGGGCTAAAAGCCCGCGGGAAAACATCGGCTCGACCTCGCAGGCAGTGGCGAGGTGCTTCTGCAGGTGCGCGAGGTCGGCGGCCTTGCAGGCGGCGTTGACCACCAGCAGGAGATGATCGCCCGTGCTGGTCACCATCAGATCATCTGTTATGCCGCCTTGATCGTTGGTGAACTGGGTGTAGCGCTGCTGGCCGGGTTCGAGGCCGGCGATGTCGGCCGGCACCAGGGACTCCAGCGCCTTGGCCGCGTTATGGCCCAGCTTTGCGGTGAGGCGCACCTGGCCCATGTGCGAGACGTCGAACAGGCCGGCCGCGCTCCGGGTCTGGGCATGCTCGGCCAGGATGCCGGTGGGGTATTGCACCGGCATCTCGTAGCCGGCGAAAGCCACGATGCGCGCACCGAGCTCGCGATGCAGCGCGTAAAGCGGCGTGCGCTTGAGGGGGCCGGCAGGCGTTTCGGTCAAAAGGGTCTCCCTCAGAGTCGCAGATCGCGACGCAAAGACTGCGCCGCTCGCGACCCCCTCTGTCCGGAGACCTGAAAGATTCGCCGTTTCCGGCTTACTTCGTCGGTGGGCGCACGCCTTCGCGGGCGGACGCCACTTTCCAGAGACCCATCCTCCTGCGGTCCGTTTGCCTGAGAGTTTCCGGGGCCGGTTGCTCCTTCGGCGCCGCCTCCTCCTCGCGAGAAGCGAAGGCGGTCTCTCCCACAGGGATCGTCTGGGTGCGGCGACCATAGGGGCAGGCCCGCAGCCCGTCCACGAGGAAAAACGTCGAAGAAACGGGCCTGTTTCGATCGTTCTTGTAATTGAGTGATTACTCACTTATGATATGAGCGTCCGCTCACTTATAGGAGGTTCCGATGTTCATCCGCCGTGCCTTCACCGCCTTCCTCGAGCTGCAGAGCGAGGCCGCGCCACGCGCGGCTTCCCTCGCCAACTGGACGCTCGATTGGCGCTGGTTCTGCGAGCCGGTGGAGGAGGCGACTTTGCCAAGTGAGCGCTCCCTCATAGACTGGCCGTCATGGGCAAGGCCGAAGACACCAAGGCGCGGGTCGAGCGCGCTGCGCTGACCCTGTTCGTAGCGCGCGGCGTGGCCGAGACCACGACCAAGGAAATCGCCATGGCGGCGTCGATCGCCGAGGGCACGATCTACCGCTATTTCCCGAGCAAGGAACAGTTGGCGCGCGACCTTTTCCTGCGCCATCACCGCGCGCTGGCCGAGGCACTGGCCGAGGCTCAGCGGGGGGCCAAGGGCCTGCGCGCCAAGATCGACGCCATCGTACGCTGCTATTGCGAATGGGCGGATCGCGATTGGACCCTGTTCGCCTACCATCTCCTGAACCAGCACTCCTTCCTGATCCAGGTGCCCGACGACACGCCCAACCCGGTGACCGTCCTACGCGAGGTGATCGCCCTGGCGATGAAGGCGGGCGAGATCCCCAGGCGCAATGCCGACCTCGCCGCCGCGGCGGCGATCGGCGTCGTGCTGCAGCCCGCGACCTACAAGGTCTATGGCCGCTTCACCGGCGAGCTGTCGACTCATCACCGCTTTTTTGCCGATGCGGCGTGGTCGGTACTGGCGGTCAAGGAGAAGTAGTCTCAGGCCCCGACATAAACGAAGGCCTCGAGCCCCGATTTCAGCCGCACCGCGATGCGTTTGTAGGCCGACACTTCATAAGTGTCGGCGGCAGCGAGCTCGGCCGTCGCGATACGGAAGACCACGCCTGCGACCTCGGCGGCCGGGTCGCCCGCAGGGCGGGCGATGAGATGGTGAGTCTTGCCGCTTGTCGCGATCACATCGGCGTCGGTGATCTCCAACAGCCACGTCGCATAGCCCGGCAGGGCATCGGCGCGGCCTTCGAGCAGGCGGCCGAACGTGGCGAGCTGCACGCCGTCCTGCTGCAGCGTGCCGTAGGAGAACAGCCAGACGTTGTCGCTCAGCTTGTCCTCGCCAGGGCCGTAAAGGCCTGGGCGAAGGCCTCGCGCGAGCCGGCAAGCCCGGTCTCGTTGAAGATGTCGGCGGTCAGCGACTGCACCGAGGCCTCATCGAGTCGCACGCCGTTATTGGTGAGGAAGGTCCGCGCCGCCGCCACCGCCTCGTCCATCGCGCCGCCCGCCTTGTAGAGCCGGTAATAGTCGGGATGGCCGCCGCGGCCCAGCGCCTCGGCGATGACGTCGGTGAAGTTCACGACCTTGAGCGGATAGACCGCCTCGGCGCCGGCCAGCGCCCGGTGACAGGAATGGTACATGGTGACGATGGTGTCGGCGCCGGCCGCAACAGCGCCTTCGGCCAGCCGGCGATGGATCGCCTGTTCGCGCTCCTTGAACTTGGCGGCCTGGCCGCCGCAGGCATAGGAGAAGCCGGAATCCTGCTCGAGCTGCAACAGTTCGAGATTGGGCACCGCGCCTAAAAGCTTGGAAATGCTCGCCACCGTGGCGCCGATGCCCTGATGCTCGTGGATCACCACACGGCGCTTCGGTTGATCAGCCACGAAGCGCGCCCGCAGCGCGTCGAGGTTGGCGGCCAAAAATTCGCTGATATGGCCCAGGTCGAACGACGGCGCCTCGACGTCCTTCTCGAGCTCGTCGAAATTCTTGGTGCAGGTCGGACACCAGGTCAGCACCTTGGAGGCGCCCGACTGGCCGAAGCGCTGGAAAGTGCGATGGCCCATGCGCTCGTAGGTCGGCAGGTCGGCCTCTTGAAATTGATAGACGCCGCAGCAATGCGCGGTGCCGCCGACCACGTCGAAGTCGAGCTCGAGCGCGTCGAGGATGTCCATGACGTTCAGCACGATGTGCGGCGTGCGCAGCACGTTGCAGCCGGTATAGAACAGGACATCCGCCGTGCGCCGCTCGGCTGGCGCCAGGATCTTCTTCAAGGTCTCCGAGGGAAGCTGCATGCTGGCGAGCAGCCGCACCGCCTGCGCCATGTGGCGGAAGCGGCCGGCGGCATTGGCGGCGCCCTCTTCGCGCGGGCGGGTCGCCTCGAGCGACTTCAGCTTGGCGATGGTCACCCATTGGCGGACATTGATGTCCTCCGGGCAGGCGGCGCTGCAGCGGGCGCTGCCGTCGCAGGCGCCGAGCCATTTCTGCAAGCCGTCCGCCGGCGCGCCGCCCAAGGTCAAGGCCTTGAGTTCGCCGACACGCTGTACCGCCTGGGCGGCATCGAGGCCCACCTCGCGCGCGGTCGGGCAGACCTCGAAGCACTTGCCGCAGCTCGTGCAGCGGTCGGCCGCGTCGGCCGCCAGTGCTTCCAACCGTTCCGCATAGGCGCTCAAGGCAATCCTCCGGGTATTCGCTACGAGTGAAACGTCGGCAGCAAGGCGCTGTCAAGCCTTCGGCCCGGACCGAAACATTCACCGGCCGGCAAGGGCTAGATTGGCCAATGCAACCCGATCGGAGGCACCCATGACCGTCACCTGCGCCATCCGCTACGTAATCGACCCGTTCAAGCGCGCTCAGTTCGAAACCTATGCCCGCAACTGGCTCACCATCATCCCGGCCTGCGGCGGCGATCTTTTGGGCTACTTCATGCCGCACGAGGGCACGAACAACATCGCCCATGCCCTGATTTCGTTCGACAGCCTGGCAGCCTACGAGGCCTACCGGACGCGGCTCCGGACAGATAAGGCGGCCATGGACAATTTCACGTTCGCCGAGACCGAGCGCTTCATCCTGAGCGAAGAGCGTACCTGGTTGCGCCCGGTGACGGCCGCCCCGTGACAGCTACCTGAGCGGCGCTCCGCTCACGGCCGGTTCGTTGCCTGCCGGTTGTAGTTGAGCTCTTCCTGCGTCGGCTTCAGCCCGATGGCGATGCGGTAACCCGCAAGGTCGCTGATCTGGTTGTACGGCAGCCGCAGCGTGAGTTCCTCCTGCGAAGCGCCGCGCGGATTGGCCGCCGTCAGCCGGAAGTCGGCGGTGAACTCCTGGCCCTGGATGACGCCGCCGCTGTTGTTGATGACGCGAACGAAGTAAGGCACCTGCGTCGCACCCGCGCCGACGGACGGGCCGGCATTGACCGCTATCCGCATGATCAGGTTGACGCTGAGCTGGTTGCGATTGAGCTCGCACGTCGTGCCCGAGGCGGCCAGCGACGCTTCAAAGACGATATCGCGCGGATCGCGGCCCGGCCCATCCTTGAAACGGGTGAGACGCTGGGCGTCCGCGACGGTGAGCGGCGCCGGACAATAGACGTTGCCGCTGTCGTCGGATTTGCCGCCGCCGAACCAGCCGCAGGCGCCAAGCGACAGCGCGAGCGGCGCCAAAAGGACGAATTTTCTGTCGATCATGCCAGGGTCTTGTGCGTACCGTCGCAAAGCGGCTTTTTGCCGGAGTGCTTGCAGGCGCAGAGCCAATAATCGCCCGCCTTCTCCGTCGTGTACTTCAAGGGTATGAACGCGCCACCCTTGTGGCTGCCGTCGCAAAACGGCTGGTTCTTGCTCTGACCACAGGCGCACCACCAATAGTCCTTTCCGGCCTCCAGCGTCACTTTCGCTGGCACCCTTGCCGCGACAACCGGCTCGGTCATGTTGCTTTCCCCGTTGCGGCGGCTTTGTTACGGTGCCGCGCCAATCCGTTTCCGGGCGGAGTCTAGGCAATGGTCCGCGAGCCTGCAAGCGAACGGGTCGGCATCCGCGCTGAACGATTTCTCATGATAGAGTCCCACAAGACGCCGCTCACGATCCTGCTCGCCAGCCCGCGCGGCTTCTGCGCCGGCGTCGATCGCGCCATCCAGATCGCCTCGGCACCCGAGCTGCTGGTCGACGAATTGATCGCCGCCTGCCGCGAGCGCTTCGACGTCGCGGTCGAGGAAGTGCGCACGACGGAGGAAAGCGTCGTGTTCAAGCTGCCGCGCTCGCTGGTAGCGTAAGTGGTGGCGTGATGGCGGTCTATAC
>Ga0308309_10000630_pt1 | contig 21948 bp, 22 predicted proteins | sample HubBroMetageWFT5_FD_192491 | JGI IMG/M metagenome (GOLD analysis project Ga0308309, IMG submission 192491) | Warmed and freeze-thawed soil microbial communities from the Hubbard Brook experimental Forest, New Hampshire - Hubbard Brook CCASE Soil... | ecosystem: Environmental > Terrestrial >...
TCGAACTCTTGAGACACGGTGTTCGATGGAGTATTCATAAAGTCGCTCCTTGCGTTTGGCCGGACCGGCTTCCCATAACCGCAACGAATAAGTCCGAAATCGCCGGCGTGCGCGCCTCGCCAAGCGTGGAGAGTTGCTGGCGATCGATCGGATGGAGCTTCAAATCGAAGAGCAGAGTGTTGCGGCCGAGCGCCTGGCGCTCATGTATCGGCTGCAGCGCCCGTGCCGCGGCGATGTTCTGGGGATGCACGATCAACTCCACATAGCTCGACTCAAGATCGTCCATGCTGCAATCGAGTACGATGTGCCCGCGATCCACAAATATCAGGTCTGTGAGGACATGCTGGATGTCTTCCACCTGATGCGTGGTCACGACGATGGTTCGGCTGCGGTCGAAGTAATCGTTCAGCAGCGAGTCATAGAACTGCTTGCGATAAAGGATGTCGAGGCCGAGCGTGGGCTCATCCAGAACCAGCAATCGCGCGTCGATGGCCATAACCAAAGCGAGGTGAAGCTGAGTCACCATGCCCTTCGACAATTCCCTCACCTTGGCCCTCTTAGAGATGGAAGTCTTTGCCAGAAAAGCCTCCGCCTTGGTGCGATCAAATCGGGGATGCACACCGGCGACATAATCGAGTGCGTGCGAAACCCGCATCCAGCGCGGTAACACGGCGACATCAGCGATGAAGCAGACGTCACGCATCAACCGGTCGCGCTCCATCCATGGATCGCGGCCCAGCACCTTCAGTTCTCCCTCATACGACGTGAGGCCGAGAATGGCATTGAGCGCTGTGCTCTTGCCTGCGCCATTGGGACCGATGATTCCCAGAATGCGGCCCTCCTCCAGGTGCAGGTTGAAGCTGTCAAGCGCAATGGTTGTGCCGAACGCTTTCCGGACGCTGCGTGCTTCGATCACGGTCATGATTCCTGCTGCTCCTTCTTCTGCGCGGATTGGGGTTGGGCAGAATCCGATTTCTGGCCGTTGGCCGCGTTCAGCAACTCCTCCGGCGTCAAGCCAAGGCGCTGAATGTTGGCATGAATTCTTGGCCACTCTTCCGTCAGAAATTTATGGCGCTCACCGTGCAATAGAAGATTGCGTGCGCCCTCATTGACAAACATGCCCCGCCCCCTCCGGCTCTCGACCAACTGCTCGTCGACCAGTTGCTGATAGCCCTTCAGAACCGTCAGCGGGTTTACCCGATACTCGGCCGCGACGTTGCGTACCGAGGGCAGCGGATCACCTTCCTTCAGTACCCCGTCGAGTATCATCGCAACCACGCGGTCACGAAGCTGGCGGTAGATCGGCTGCCCGTCGTTGAACTCGAGATCCATTGTTGTGTCCTAGGCTGTCCCGGCCAGTTCTCGGCCACTCCTACTCCCAGTGCCCTTAGGGTGAGGTCCTAAACAAATGGCTTAGGACCTGACACCCATGAACCATCATTACTTGCTGCGCTTCAGATCAAGAACACCTCCCATCGGCTTGCCTTCAGTCATCGCGAAATCCCACCTCTCAGTGTGATGGTCGGTATCGATAAGGTTGAAGACGGCGCTCTTCATATGTCCTCCCTGCGAAGGTTGCAGGTTGGTAGCGTCGACGAAATTGAAGATGATCGTCTTGCCATCGGGCGAAACCGTTCCGACCATGTGCGGCTGATTTCCCACGTCACAATAGTGGGTTAGGCGCAATTGATCGCCGTCGACGGTAATCATGGTGATGGGGTCTTCGGGGCCGCTGCTCTTCATCTCATGCATAAGCGTGTTCCCCATGGAAGTCACCCGAAGCGTGACGTGGACGGTCTCGCCTTCGAAAGTACCTTCCCAAGAGCCAGCTAGAGCCTTCAATTTCTCGAAGGACTTTTGTGCATCGGACTGCGCGACCGGAGTGTCGGACTCAGCTGCTGCTGCCAACGAAAGGGCCAATGCCAGGCAAATTGCGAAAATGTGTCTTAGTTTCATGATGTTGCGTCTCCTTTTGGATGGCGAAGTGTCGGGCGTCCAATGCCATCTAGTGATGTAGTGAACTACAACACTAGATATATGTCAAGAGGTTTTTTGAGTTTTCTTTTTCAGGGAGCCAAACGAAGGTTGCCACGCGCGAAGTCGAACACCATAACCGGTGCTGGTTCAGCACGATAGAAGGGAAAAACAGCTTGAGGATTTTATCGTACGACGAGGACCGCTGTGAGGTGAGGAGAGCGCAAGACGAATGCCCATCAATCTTCCAGATCTGCTCGAAAGACCGGCTGCGAAGGGTCGACGCTGCCGTCGATGACTTCAACAAGAAGATTTCTGTAGGCATTGGTTGCGTCCTCGAGAGACCCGTAGCCGCGTTCGCGCTGCAGCGCCCCGCCATCCGCGTAGACGAGAGTGAAATAGCGGCCGGAAGAGTATTGAATTTCCAGCAGCTTGTCTGGCATGTCCGGGTCGCCCTGCTGGCCGAGCACGTCCATCAAAGCTACGGTCCACTTGCGACCCTTGGGATCGGTAACCGTTTCGCGCTCGACGTACTGCCAGTTGTCCAGGTTCCAGAGTGCCATGATTATTTAAGAGCGCGATTCCAACAATTGGCTCAGCGCTCTCCCCACTTGGCCGCCAGTGAAGGGTTTCGGGATCAGCAGCACTTTCTTCGCCTCACGCGAACTCAAACTGGCATCTGCCTCTTCCGGCGTGTCGCTGATGATCACGATCGGGAGTTCCTTGTGATCCGGATGATGACGCACAGCATCGAAAAGGGCCTCGCTCATCTCGTAGCTCGTGCAATCGAGTACCAGGGCTTCAGCCCGGTGCTCAACGATGAATTCATTGACGCTGGGTGTATATCCCGCTGCGAAGACCTCGAAGCCGAGGTCCCGCAGCGAGAAGGTAAGCAGCTCAGCAATCTCCGGCGTGTCGTCGATCAGTAAAACGCGGCGCAAGTTATTTCTTGGCCGGGCCAGTGCCAGGCAGCCGCGCTTTCTTGCCCTGCGAGGGCTCGAGATCCATTACCCATATGCGGCCACCGGCGGTGTAGTAAGCGCGGTGATCGTTTTCGATCATCGCACCCCAGGCCTCCAGAGTCCGCATGGCGAACGTGACGCCTTCAAAATTGTTGCGGGCGTGGCTGAGTACCTCGTTGGTGTGCCAATTGTCGGTGAGAATCGCATCGCCGGGATGCACCCGCAGGACGGTATAGAAGCGGTCGTAGGCTGCCTCTGTCCGGACGTCGCGCGTCGCGCCGCGCTTCTTGCCCTCGGTAACAATATAACTTTCTTGTCCCTCGGGTTCGACTTCGGGTTCGCGTTGGGTCATTGCTGTATCGGATTTTGTGTTCATACGGTCTCCGCGACGGCTTGGGCTTCCGATGCAGCCGCCATATTTGTGAGGTTTTTCGCGTCCGCTGCATGCAGAAGTGCTTCAGGCAACTGGACGCCCATCATGCCCCACTGTTGGTTGGCAAACTTTTGCAGGTTGGCGATGTGCTCGGCGTGGAGATGGCCGAAGCGTCCCTGCAACTTCAGATATTCGGAAACCGGGCGCATGCTCGCCGGGCGGAAACTGTAGTCAAATTCTCGCTTCTCCGGATTCCACTCCCACATCGGATAAAGTCCGCATTCTACGACCAGGCGGCCGAGGTCGATCGACCGTGGCGTCTCATAGACGAAGCCTTTCTGGCAGGGCGTGTAGACCATCAGGTAAGCAGCGCCCTTGTGGTTTAGGCCCTTGCGAACCTTGTTCATCAGGTCGATGGGATAGCCGACGCTGGCGGTCGCAACGTAGCAGTGCGGATGTCCGGCAGCCATCATGCGCGCCAGATCTTTGGGATAAAGCTTCTTGCCTTCGGGCACTTCGGGACCCGGAGGCGAGAACGTAGTCATCCCTCCGTAAGGCGTACGCGAAGACGCCTGAATGCCGGTGTTGGCATATTGTTCATTGTCGTAGCAGATGATGAGGCAATCGTGATTCCGGTAGAGAGCGCCAGAAATCGACGCCAGGCCGATATCGGAGGCGCTGCCGTCGCCCGCTTCGCAGATGATATTCGGGAACTGCCCTTTCCATTTCCCTTTGCGGATCATGGCTTCATAAGCAGCCGCCACGCCGGCAGTGAAGCTGCCCGCGCTGCCAATCTGGGTATGCGCCCACGGCACATTATAGGGCGTGCACAGATAGGAGCTGTTCGCTACGTACATGCAGCCCGTCGGCCCGACAAGGATCGTGTTGTCGCCCGCCGCTTTGCTGGTCATGCGATATTGAATCGAAGGCCCGCATCCGGCGCAGGTTCGGTGGCCGGGCACGAACGGTTCGGATGACGGAAGCTCGGGGTTGTAGAAGCGCGCGCCCTGGTTGGGGCTGTTTAGAATCGGCAGCATCTGCCGCTGAACTTCGATCGTAGCCATTTCCATTCCTCCAGATATCAGAGCTTGGTACGAATTAAGCACTCGCCGAAGAAAAAACTATTCTTCGAATCCAACCCAGTGGGTGCGCTTTTCAATTTTGCCACGGCGCTGCGCATCCAGCATTTTCTCCGTCATCCAATAAAACTCCTTCAACACGATGGCCTCGCCGCCCATGCCGGCCATAAAGGAGACCATCAGCGGGCGTTTCGGACTTTCGTAGAGCGCCGCCGCGGCTTCGGCGTAGAGCGCGCCGCCGCTGCTCACGCTGCCGAGGGCCATGTTGGTTTCAATGACGCCCACCACTTTAAATCGGCTCAGCGATTCCTGCACCCGCTCGGTTGGATAAGGGCGGATGGTTCGCAGACGAACCATACCGACTTTCAAGCCACGCTCGCGCATGTGCTGAATGGCAAAACGCGCCGTCACCGCGTGCGCGCCTTGTAGAAAGAAAACGACCTCGGCGTCATCGGTCATGAACTCTTCGAGCCACGGATCGTACTTGCGGCCGAAGATCTTGGCGAACTGTTCATGCACTTCCTCGATTACGGCCATAGAGCCTTCCATGGCGCGCGCCCGTTCAAGCTGTAGGGGAGGGCCTTGCTCAGGCATGATCTGCGGCCCGTGCGATACGGGATGCCGCGGATCGAGCGGATAAGGATGTTTGTATGGCGGCAGGAATTCCTTCACCTGCCCCATGTCGGGCAACTCAACGTCGCCCGTGATGTGCGAGACGAAGAAACCATCCTGGCAAACCATTTGGGGCAGCAGAACGCGGGGATCTTCGCCAATACGGTAAGCGATCAGGTGATTGTCGAACGCTTCCTGCGCGTCGCAGGACCAGCCCATAATCCAACCCATATCGCGTGTGGAAAGCGCATCGGTGTGCTCGGAACCGAAGTCGCCGGGAGGATCAAGGGTGCGATCGGCGATCATCATCTGCACCGGCATGCGGCTGCCCGAAATCGGTGAGTAGAGTTCGTAAGCGAACTGCACGCCGACGCCCGAGCTGCCGGTGAAAACGCGCGCGCCGCTGGAAGATGCGCCGTGCGCGATGCTCAACTGCGAGTGCTCACTATCGGCCACAATGTATTCGGCGTCGAGTTCCCCGTTCGCCACCATCTGTGCGAGCGCCATCATGGTCGCGGTATAGGGGCGGATTGGATACGCAGCGATCACGTCGACGTCGGCGTATTTGGCGGCCTGCGCCGAGGCGACGCAGCCGTTAATGCGGACCATTCTCTTTTTCTGTTCGATGACTGGCATAATTACTCCGCGAATTAAAAATTCGAAAATCTTAACTACAGAGGGCACTGGGGAACACAGGGTTCCTTGCGGCCTAGATATTCTTTGGAGCGCGTTCGCCCAGATTTCGCAATTGTTCCGCCTGGCGTCCGTGCAAGCCGGGCGAGATGGCGAATGCAGTATCCATGCGCACCACGCCGGTATCGAAGTCCAGCTCGGGCACGCCTTCAAGACAGCCCGTCGGACATTCTTCGATGCAGACGCGGCATCCTTTACAGTAGTCGACCAGAATTTTGTACAGTCCGTTCGACCTTTCGGGACGCGCGATGCAAGGCTCCGGACAAACCAGATAACAGTTGTCGCAGGCGTTGCAGGTTCCGCAACTGAAGCAGCGATTGGCCTCTTCGACTGCCTGTTCTTCGGAGAATGCCTGGATCACTTCATCCTGCGTCTTCGTTCTCGTCTTCGTCGGCAACATTTCCTGCTGTACACGCGGAAAGTGCGGGAAGTAGGTCATGTTCATCCGGTTCAGATCGAAGATGACGTCGACGGGAATCGTCCGTGGCTGAAGAGTTTCGCCGCGTATCACTTTGTCCAGATTGAAGGCGACACGTTTGCCGTCGCCAACAGCGTTGACAACCATGAGCGGCTGTCCAGGACCGACTTGCGCGATATCCCCCGCGGCGAAAAAGTTCGTGTCGCCGAGGCGGCCAAACCTATCCATCTTGATGGTGCCGCGCTCGTTCTTGAATTCAGCGGGCAGCCAGCCAAGGGAGGCGTGTTGACCGATCGCGATGATGACGTTGTCTACGGCGAAGCGCTCCGGCGGAGCATCGCGATCAACCGTGATCGGCGAAGCGTTAATCGCTCCCTGAAAGCGTGCCTTATGCAGTTGCAGAGCTTCGACTTTGCCAGTGCCCAGAACGGCGGTCACGGCGCGTCCGTGCATAAGCTCAACGCCCTCTTCGAGCATGTCGTGCAGATCTTCCGGCGAGGCCGGCATTTCCTTGGCATTGCTCTCGACCGTAATCATGGTCACTTCGGCAGCGCCTTGCCGCAGAGCCTCGCGAGCGCAGTCAATGGCGGTGTTGCCGCCGCCGATAACAGCGACACGCGCGCCCAGCTTTACTTTTGAAGCGCCCATGCCGATGTCCCGCAGGAAGGGAAGTCCGTAAAGCACTCCGGCTTTGTCTTCGCCTTCGGCGCGGACGCTGTTGGGTTCGGTAAGGCCGACGGCCAACACGCAGGCGTCGTAATTTTTCTTGAGATCGTCCCACGAAACGTCTTTGCCGACCTCGACTCCGGTTTGAATTGTGATTCCGAGCTGTTCCAGCCGCTCGATTTCGCGATCGAGAATATTCTGGGGAAGAACCCAGTCGGGAATTCCGCCGCGATTCAATCCCCCAGCCTTCGGAGATTTCTCGAGGATTGTCACCTTGTAGCCCATGCGCGCCAGTTGATACGCGGCGCTGTGGCCAGCAGGCCCGGAGCCCACGACCGCAACTTTCTTGCCGTTCGGCTTCCCGGGTTTGACTACATCGTTAGTCAGTGCCTGGCCGAGGTCGCCGAGGAAACGCTCGACGGCTCGAATCGAAATCGCTTCATCGTATTTGCCACGATTGCAAGCCTGTTCGCAGGGGTGATAGCAGACGCGGCCCGTGACAGACGGAAACGGCATGTCTTCCTTGATGAGCGCGTAGGCGTCCAGGTATTTGCCGCGCTTCACCAGGTCAAGGTAGCCCTGAATTTTTTCGTTGGTGCCGCAGGCGTTGTTGCAGGGTGGCAGCTTATCGCGATACACCGGGCGAATCGAGCGCCAATTGCCGGTAGGGAAGAGGTCTTGACCCTCTTCCTGCGTGGGGGCCGGAGTGATACCGGCGAACGGAACAGTAAGCCATTCGGGTATGTGCGTGTTCTTGGTCGACATTGAGTAGTCCTCTCTACACGGCCACTGGATTCAGCGGCATAATATGCAATTCTTCCAGCGCGAGATTGAATGCGTGCTGGTTGGCGATCATCGGTTGAATGGTTTTCATTTTGACGATGCCCGTGGTCTTGATTACTGCCGCGATGAGCGGAGCGGCGATATCGGGTGCGATTGATTTGTTTCGTTCGGCAGCGCCTTCCGTGGAAAGCCGGTCCAGCCCGAGTTCTCCAAGCCGGTAGTACAGCCATTTGTGGTCGGCAATTTTGGCGGCATCTACGCAGACAAGTTGCGCGAGACGTTCGGCGCCGGGTACGAAGCGAATCATGTAGTCCGGCGTGTAATGCGTGTTGATGACGAGCGTACCGCCGGGAGGCATGCCACGCATGTAGTCCCAACCTTTGACCATCGTGCCTTCGACCAGCACAACAATGTTGGGATGTTCATTTTCGTACGTGAGTTCGTTCTCGAGCACGGTGTCGCTCACGCGGCAATATTTGCGCGTGGGGCAATTCGTGCGGTCGGGATTGTCGACGTAATTCTCCATCGCCTGGGCGTACTTGCCCTCAATGCGGGCGGAAGAGGAGATGGAGTTCACGATATCGCGGCCTTCTTTATCCATGATGATGCCGCGCGTCCAAACAGTGAGTTCTGTGTAACTCATGATTCACCCTCGTGATTGCTGTTGCGGTTGTAATTGGCCGGCGCGTCCGGGGAGAAATCCCCGCCGCTGGTGAGCATACTTATGGCTTTCAGTTGCCTGGGACTGCCACGATCAGATTCGAGTACTGCAAGAAAATCGTTACGCAAGACAAGTAACGGGGCACCACGAGTGCCGTCGTGCAATTCAGAAATCGCTGTAAGCGTGGCCTTCTTGCAAAGGCTCTCGATATCGGCGCCGGTAAAGCCCTGCGTGCGCGCAGCGAAATCCTCGAAATTAACGTCAGCCGCGATGGGTACCCGGCGGCAACAAAGGCGCATGATCTCGGCGCGATCGGCTGCGTCCGGCCGCGCGAAGGGCAGAATATAGTCAAAACGCCCGCTGCGCAACAGCGCGGGCTCGATCCGTTCGGGACGATTTGTTGCGCCCATCAGAATCACGCCCTTTATGTCGCGAAGGTTATCGATCTCACGAAGAAGTTGGCTGAGAATTCGTTGATAAATATCGGTGCCGAAGTGATCCGCACCGAACTTGGGCGCGATGGCGTCAATCGTGTCGAAAAATAAAATGCACGGCGCCGCCCGGCGCGCCTTCTTGAAGACTTCGCGCAGCGCGCGCTCGGATTCTCCCAGCCATTTCGAATACAGTTGCGGACCATCAATGGCGATCAGTGGAATTTGCTTTTCGCCCGCAAGCGCCCGAGCCATAGCAGTCTTGCCGGTGCCGGATGGTCCCGCAAGCAGGATGCCCCGCGGCGGCGTTAATCCCACTTGCTCATAAATCTCGTCGTGAACGTGCGAATGCTCGACCACCGTATCGAGGATTCGCTTGATTTCGCTGAGTCCGGCAAGCGACGAAAAAGTGTCTCTGCTCTTTTCGAGGAAGAATTCCCGCGTGGCGCTGGGCTCCACTTCTTTCAGGCCCGCGATAAAATCCTCACGAGTCACTCGCAGCTTGTCGAGTTGAGTCGAGGCGGCTCCGTCGCATTCCATGGGGAAGGTGGCCAAAAATCCACGCAAAGCGTTCATGCCGACTTCCTGGCACAATGCTTCGAGATCGGCTCCCACGAAGCCGTGCGAGTGCTCGGCGATCTCTCGCAAATCGACATCCGGCGCGAGCGGCATGGCGCGCGTGTGGATTCTGAGAATCTGTAGCCGCGCCTGTTGGTTCGGAACTCCAATTTCGATTTCGCGATCGAAACGGCCGGGACGTCTGAGGGCTGGATCAAGAACCTCGGGAATATTTGTAGCGCCGATGACGATGACTTGACCGCGTGCGACAAAACCATCCATCAAACTCAGAAGTTGGGCTACAACGCGCTTTTCCACTTCGCCGGTTACTTCGGCGCGTTTGGGAGCCACGGCATCGATCTCGTCGATGAACAGAATCGCAGGAGCATGGCGTGCGGCTTCTTCGAATACCTCGCGAAGCTTGGCCTCGCTCTCGCCGTAAAACTTCCGCATGATCTCGGGACCATTGAGGTGAATGAAATGTACGCGGCTTTCGGCGGCCACGGCGCGAGCCAACAGAGTCTTCCCAGTACCCGGAGGACCGTACAACAGCACGCCCTTGGGCGCGAGAATGCCAAGTCGCTCGAAGACGCGGGAGTATTTCAGCGGAAGCTCGACAATTTCACGCACGCGCTCGACTTCGCGCTCAAGGCCGCCGATATCTTCATAGGAGACCGAAGGAGCGCGCGCAGCCGTTTGATCGCCTTCCACCACTCGAATATCCGTGCGCTTGCCGATTACGACGGCGCCGGAAGGAATGGTCCGGACAACCTGGAAATTCACTGCTTTGGCGAAGGTTGGCACGCGCACAACACCGCCCGCCATCACCGGAACGCCAACCAGATCTTCCAGCATGCGCTCGGGAGCGATGGTCGCCGGCGCCGCGCCAATCCATAAGGGCGTGAGCCGTACTGCCACTGCATCCTGCCGCTCAATGACCGATGCGGTAACTTGCTCCTGCAATCCGGCACCGCAGTTGCTGCGGCAGGTGCCATCGATCTGGATCATCCCCTCGTGTCCATCGTCGGAAAGTTCGGCGCGTCCAACGGCAACTGTTGCTCCGGTAATTTTCAACACGTCGCCGGAGTGGGCGCCGATGCGCGTCATGTCGGAGGGAGCCAGACGCGCGATGCCATGGCCGACATCCTCGACGCGTGCTTCTGCAACGCGCAGGGTGAGGGTCGTCGTCGCGGACGAGGAGACTTCTGTCATAGCATCCCTTGCAAGCGAACCGTTAGATCAATGCGATCACATGGCTCATAATCGCCAATCGCTGGAGTCACAAAAACAGCTACCTCTCAAAACTTGTTCAACACAATCTCTTCGACATCTTCCAAATGCCTTCGCATAGCGGACTTCGCGGCCTCTGCATCGTGGCGCTTGATGGCCGCCAAAATGCGGCGGTGCCCCGCGAGCGATTTTTGCGGACGCGCTTCCAACTGAAGCGAACGAGACCGCGTGTCACGCAGCAGGTCCATGAGAACATCGAGCACTTTTAGCACAACGCTGTTATCGGAGGCGAGGGCCACACTGTAATGAAACTCCTGGTCTTCATCTACGGCGGCGTCGCCCAGCTTCTGCTTTTCCTCTTGCCGCCGCAGAATCTCTTCCATCTCGAGAATCTCTTCCGGAGAAACGTGGACGGCAGCGCGCGCTGCCAGCGACGGTTCGAGCATCTTGCGAAAATCCAAAAGCTCGGTGACCAACTCTTTGCGCCTCTTCAGGGCATTGGCGAAGGGATTCACTAACGACTCTGTCGAGACGGCACGAACGATTGTGCCAGTGCCTTGCCTCGGTTCTACCAAACCCATCAGTTCGAGGCTTCGAATCGCATCCCGAATCGACCCGCGGCTTACCCGCAGCAGTTCCGCCAGTTCACGCTCAGAAGGCAGCTTGTCGCCGGGGCGAAGTTTTTTTAGAATCAGGCGCTCGATTTGCTTGGCGACTTCTTCATAAACGCGATTGCGCCGGACAGCTTCGAATTCGGGCTTGATTGCAGTCGCCATAGGCGGTGGTCCGATAAGTGGACCATTGAGCGATGTAAGTGTACTACGGTTGTCAAGTTGGATTCAAATTAGGATTGGCAAGTTTTCTTTGCCGGCCCTGCTTGCGCCGCAACATCACTTACCACGTCTACCCCTAGTCTCCTCCCCATGCCACGAGAACGTCCGGCCGAGGTTATATGATGGAGTCATCGCTGTGCGCGAACTACACGCAGTTGTAAAAAATAAGGATAAAGCTCTGGTTCAAATTGTCGACGCTGCCTTTGCCGATGCGGCGCGACGAAGCGGCGAGTGGCTGCTCTGTCGTCCCGGATGCACGCAGTGCTGCATCGGAGTATTCCCCATCAATCAACTCGACGCTATTCGCTTGCGCAGAGGCTTGGCTGAGCTTGAGAAGAGTGCGCCAGATCGCGCCGGACTTGTGCGAGAGCGAGCGCGGAAAACGCTGCTTCGCCTCTCGGAGGATTTTCCGGGAGACCCGCAAACCGGAGCTCTGGACGAGAACGACAAGAGGTTCGCAAAATTCGGAAACGACGAGCCTTGCCCTGCCCTGAATCCGCAGACCGGAACCTGTGAGCTTTACGAATTCCGCCCGATGACCTGCCGTGTGTTTGGTCCACCGCTTCGCTCCGAAGATGGTTTGGGAGTTTGCGAACTCTGCTTCAAGGGCGCTTCGGATGAGGCGATTGCGGCTTGCGAGATCAAGCCAGACCCAGAGGACCTGGAATCGGAATTACTGGAAGAAATCGAACGCAGCTCGGGGGTTCGTGGCAATACGATCATTGCGTTTTGCCTGGGATACTGAAAGTCGATCCTGAAGCCGCATCTGATATCGAAGGCTAAGTTTTCTTTTTCTCCAACTCGGCCCAGCGCGCATACAGCGCATCCACTTCTTGCTGAGCGCTTTCCATCTCCGTATGGGCGGTCATAAGGCGGGGACCGTCGCTCACGATCTTTGGATCTTCAAGCTGTTCGCGCTTGGATTGCAACCGTTGTTCGGCCTCCGCGACTCGATGTTCAATCGTGTCGTATTCACGCGCCTCAAGGTAAGAGAGCTTCTTTCTGCCGGAGGCGTCCTTCCTTACGGCCGCTTCAGTCCCTCGATCCGCGGCGGGCTCGGCATCCTTTGTTTCTCGCCCGCGTTCCTGCAGCCAAGACTCCCACTGCGAATAATCGGCGAACATTCCTGAATCGCCTTGTCCATCAAGCCCAAGAACAATAGTCGAAACGCGGTCCAACATATAACGGTCATGCGTAACCAACACCAGCGATCCGCGAAATTCGAGCAGGCTCTCCTCCAGTATGTCCAGCGTCGGGATGTCGAGATCGTTGGTTGGCTCATCCAGCAGCAGGATATCCGCTGGCTGCAGCATAAGCTGAGCAATCAGTACGCGCGCCCGCTCGCCGCCGGAAAGCCTTCCGACGGGCTGATTCAATTGCTCCCCGGTGAATAAAAACTTGGCCGCCCAGGATGCCACGTGAATCATGCGATCCTGGTAAACGACGGAATCCCCTTCCGGCGCGAGAGCGCGGCGCAGAGTGATGTCCGGATCCAGTTGGCGGCTCTGGTCGAAATACACCATGCGCAACCAATCCGCGCGGCGAAGCTCTCCCTTCGTTGGCTGGGATTCGCCAAGCATCAGTCGCAGCAAGCTCGTTTTTCCGCTGCCGTTCGGCCCGACGAGTCCTATCCTCATTCCCGCAGTGATCACGAAATCGAGACTGCTGAATAGCTCGCGGCCTCCGATCTCGAACGACACATCTGTCAATTCGAGGAGTCGTTTGGTCTTCCGGTCGGTCGCAGAGAAATCAATCTGAGCGGTTCCGCTTCGCCTTCTTGCATTAAGGTTGGCGAGTTCCTCCATCAAATCCCCCGCTTTATCAATCCGCGCTTTCGACTTCCTGGTGCGCGCCTTCGCGCCGCGTCGCAGCCATTCAATTTCGCGGTGAACCAGATTCTCCAGCGCTTCCTGTCGCTTTGACTGCGAGTGCAGAAATTCTTCCTTTTTCTCCAGAAAACGGCTGTAGCTGCCCGAGATCCGCAGCAAGCCATCCGGATAGGTCCGGTTCAATTCCGCCATCTCGGTAGCGACGTTCTCCAGAAAATAACGATCGTGACTGACAACCACGCAGGCGAACGGCGAGCTGGCCAGCAACTCTTCCAGCCATTCGATCCCGGCCAGGTCTAAATGATTGGTAGGCTCATCGAGTAGCAGAATTTCCGGCCCCTGAACCAGCGCTTCGACAATCGCGAGTCGCTTCTGCCAGCCCCCGGATAATGAGGCAGCCTCAACCTCCAAATTCTGGAAGCCAGCTCGACCAAGATTCTCCGCGAATCGGGTGCCGCGCTCCGACTGCGCCACCGCCCCGCGTTCCATCGCCCGCTCGGCCACAGAACGCACCGTGTCGCCCGGTTTGAATGTCGAATCTTGTTCGACATAACTGAGGCGAATACGCTTCCGAAAAGCGATTTCCCCGCTATCTGGCCGCACATCGCCGGCCAGAATTCTAAGGAGCGTAGATTTTCCGGAGCCGTTCGGCCCGATCAATCCAATGCGATCCCGTTCCGACACCGTAAAAGAAACATTCTGAAAGAGTGGATTTGCCCCAAACGCCTTGGAGATTCCCTGTGCATTGATGATAGGCGGCAATGATTTCGATTCTCCCGATAGCTCAATAGAGGTTATCAGGAAAGGCATTTCGCAGAGTGAGACCGGTTAGGGAAGCGTTAGCGGGAGAAAGGTCGTCGAGTTGAGATGCCGGGCAACAAACAATAAATGAGGACCTAAAGATGCCTTCTATGAGTGATTTTGAACTGGGCGAATCTGCTGCTCCGCACAATGTTTCGTTGCATGACGGCCAAAATCAACAAGCCAATGGATAGCAAGATACTGGTGTCGGGTTCAGGCAATATCGCAGATGTCTGTTCCGGCTGGTCGTGACTCATTTCGGGTGTATGAGCGCCCTCCGACCTCATAACTAAGCGACTCGTCTCCCGACGAACCTTCCTCAGGGAACTGTTAAATTCCACGCTGTCCGCCACACTTGCCGGGGGACGATTCGCAGTCATCTCGCTCTGAATATTTTGCGGTTGGGAAAGCGGGATGGAGTTACCCGAGGTGATGCTATCCGCGTGGGCCGAAACCGCGGTGACCACGATGATTCCTGCGAGGGCAATGCACTTTGGAAGGGTGACTATAGAAAGCTTCATAGCCTTGGAAGATTGCAACCGGCAGGGAGCCGCAACTCACGGACTTCGCTCACTCTAGTTTTATGCGTCCAGGCTTTCTTCGCCATACATAAAAATCCCTATCGTGGGCGTTCCGATGATGTATTCGCTACCGTACGCCGAAAGGTACTGCAAGAACGAAACGTACTGCGAATCTTTGCGGCAACTGAAGCGCACAAACCTGCGAATTTCCACTTTTAATGGCTACCCCTTGGCGTCAAAAGCCATCCAACCCTCGGTCCGCTGAAGAAGGCGAAGGAGATCTCGTGAAAAAGACAGTGTCGGCTGTAACCCAAGTAATAGGCGCTGCTGCGCTGCTTTTCTTCGGATACACCGTTCTGGCTTCTCTTCCAGATCTGCGGCGCTATATCAAGATCAGTACGATGTAAGGCACTTCAGCTTCGCTCACGAATGACAGTCGCGGGATTCGAGTTGGGACAAGCATTTGCCTGGCCCGCGGATTACAATATGCGCTATTGCAAGCCTGCCATCAATTTGATCAGGCCCAAATCATGCGGGGAAAGAGAGAAACATATGCGTATGATTTCCATTCGTTCGCTCGCAGTCACTCTTGTAGTTCTGGCCGCGTCCGCGGCGTCATTTGGCCAATTTCGAGTCGCAATTACCTTTGGTCCGCCGGCCCTGCCGGTGTATGAGCAGCCGCTGTGCCCCGGCGATGGGTATATGTGGACTCCGGGGTACTGGTATTGGGATGACGATGCAGAGGACTACTACTGGGTGCCCGGAACGTGGGTTCTTGCGCCGGAGCCTGGTTTCCTTTGGACCCCTGGCTATTGGGGGTGGGGCGGTGGAGCATTCTTGTTCCACGAGGGTTACTGGGGTCCGCACGTCGGCTTTTACGGCGGGATCTCCTACGGATTCGGTTATTGGGGTGGCGGATACGATGGTGGGCGATGGGACGGTGGGCACTTCTTCTACAACCGCACTGTGAACAATGTGAACATTACCAATATTCACAACGTCTACAACACGACCGTCGTTCACGAGACCGTAGTCAACCGCGTAAGCTATAACGGCGGAAATGGTGGGATCGAGGCTCGGGCCACGGCGGAACAAGAGACTGCCGCTCGCGAGAGACACATTGCGCCGGTATCCACTCAAACTCAACACATGCAGACTGCCCGTAGTAACCCGGAGCTCAGGGCTTCCGTGAACAAGGGTAGGCCTCCGATTGCTGCAACCGCGCGGCCCGGCGAGTTCAAGAGCGGCGCAACTCCCGCCCGGGAAGCCGGAGCGCCGTACCATCCTCCCGCCAATCGGCCAGCGCGAGGAAACGAAGCGCCTCGTCCAGAAAACAATACTTCCCGTCCGGAAAACAATGCTTCTCGCCCGGAAGGTAATCCTTCCCGGCCAAACAACCCGGTGCACGTCAAGGATCTTCCGGCCAGAGAGAAGCCAACTGCGCCCAACACAGGGAACGCTAGGTTAGATCAGAAGTATCAACAGCAGCAGGAGAAGTTGGCCGCCCGGCAGGATCAGGAGCGCCAGAAACTTCAACAAAAGCAGGAACAGGATCACCAGCGGGCCACGCAACAGAAGAACGCCGAAGCGCGAACACAGCAGTTGGAGCAAAAACACCAGCAACAAACACAGCAGTTGCAGCAAAGGCATGAAGCTCAACAGCAGCATTTGCAGCAACGGCAGCAGCCTCCTGCTCGACCGAAAGGAAAGTAGGCAACAGGCACGAGCAACTAGAACGAAAACTCGAGTGGCGACACTGGGCGCTTGAAAGCCAGGGCCGGAATAGACGGCATACCGTTTATAATTCCTGACTCATGGATCTGGGCCTGAAACATCGAGTAGCCCTAGTTGCCGCTTCGAGTCAAGGAATTGGCCGCGCCACGGCGGAAGCTTTCGCCGCAGAGGGCTGCCGCGTTGCAATGTGTGCGCGAACCTCGCAAACACTGAAGGTCGCGGCCAATGCGATTCGAGAACGATACAACGTAGAAGTGCTTGACGCGTCCTTCGATGTGAGCGATGCGGATGCCGTCAGCCATTTCGTGGCTTCAGTCGCTAAACAGTTCGGCAGCGTCGATATTTGCGTGACCAATGCCGGCGGCCCGCCCGCCAAGGGATTTCTGGCCGTCAGTCTCGATGAATGGCGTCGCGCGCTCGAACTGAATTTCCTCAGCACCGTTTATTTTGCGCGCGAAGTGATTCCCCACATGCAACGCAAGCGGTGGGGCCGCATCATTACCCTCACCTCGATCACGACCAAACAACCCGTCATTGACCTCGTACTCTCGAACGCCGTACGAGCTGCGGTGGTTGGCCTGGTGAAGAGCCTCGCCAACGAGTTTGGCAAAGACGGAATCCTCGTCAACAACGTCGGACCCGGTTTTACTGCGACGGATCGGCTGAAGGAGCTCGCGGCAGTCCGGGCTTCCACGTCAGGAAGAAAACAGCAGGATATTTTTGACGGCTGGGCCGCCGATGCGCCGCTCAAGCGCCTCGGCGAACCACGCGAAGTTGCAGAGACCATCCTCTGGCTCGCGTCCGAGCGCGCCTCGTATATCACAGGCCAGACGGTGCTGGTCGATGGCGGCGTGTATAAAGGATTGTAGGCTTCGGAGAAGGCATGCGATCGATAGCATCACGAATGTCCGTAATGAGCGGCGAAGGCGCACTTTCGGTGTTCGCTCGCGCCAGGGAGATGGAGGGCCAGGGTCGGTCCATTATTCATCTGGAACTCGGTGAGCCTGATTTTCACACCAGCCCTTCGGTGATCGAGTCCGCTACGAGAGCGCTGGCTGAAGGCAAAGATCGCTATTGCGCGGTCGCCGGAGTTCCCGCTCTGCGCGAGGAAATTGCCTCGTACCTGCGGCGCACGCGCGACATCGACGTCTCTCCCGCCAACGTAGTGATCGCGCCAGGCTGCAAGACTGCTTTATTTTTTGCCATGATGGCGCTGCTTGAACCGGGCGATGAAGTTCTTTATCCCGATCCCGGATTTCCCGGCTATCCCTCGATCACGCTCGGCCTCGGCGCAGTTCCCATGCCTTTCGAATTGTCATCGGGTAATCACTTCCAACCGGACTTGGCCGAAATTTCAGCGAAGATCACACGCCGTACTCGAATGATCATCACCAACTCGCCCGGCAATCCCACGGGCACCGTCTATACCGATGCCGTTCAGCGCGGCATGGCGGAATTGGCGATCGAGCATGACCTGTGGGTTCTCTCGGACGAAATCTATGCCCGCATCATTTACAGCGATGAATACATTTCGATGCTGCGCTATCCCGGGATGCACGAGCGCACGCTGATCATTGACGGCTTTTCGAAGAGCTTCGCCATGACGGGTTGGCGGCTCGGCTACACGGTCGCCCCACCCGAAGTTGTGCCGGCGCTGTCCATGCTGGCAATTAACAGCTACACTTGCGTCGCCGAATTCAGCCAGTACGCCGCGATTGATGCGCTACGGGATCGCGAGGGTAATACTCCGCGAATGGTCGCCGAATTCGCGCGACGCCGCGAGCAATTCGTCCGCGACCTCAATGAAGTTCCCGGTTTTCGCTGTGAAGCTCCTGAAGGCGCTTTTTACACCTGGGTCGATATTCGCGGCACCGGCGCGAGCGCCGAAGAGATCTGTCACATTCTGCTCGAGGACGGCGGTGTTGCCGCTATCCCCGGAGCCGCATTTGGCCCATCGGGTAAGGATTTCGTGCGTTTTTCGTTTGCTTCATCAGTCGCGAATTTGCGCGAAGCCTCCGATCGGATAATGAAAGTTTCAACCGCCTGGCAGGGAACTCTGGTGGGAAGATAAAAAGATTTCGCGGCAAGCAGCAAACGAATCAACGGCCATCATGAGCAAACGAACGATACTGAGACGGCTCTGTATTCTTTTGTGTGCTGCGTTCGGTCCGACTTCAATCGCCACTTCTCAAGCGCGCCCCTTCCCGGGACCCGATGTTCAGCAAATCTATAAACGTCTTCTTCCTCAAATCGAAAAAATTCCTGCTTTTGACCACCACGCTCACCCCGGTTTCTCGGATGATCCAGACGTCGACGCCATGGCCGCGCCTCCCGACGCCAGCGCAGCTCTCCGCACTCGCGACGATAATCCCGAACTCGTTGATGCAGCCAAGGCTTTGTTCGGATATCCCTATGCTGATTTCTCTCCGGAACACGCCAAGTGGCTGGCGGCGAAAAAGGCTGAACTGAAAAAACAAAATCCCGGCACAGCCTACTTCAACCTGATTCTCGATAAGCTCAACATCGAGAGCTCGGTCGCGAATCGTGCCATGATGCCGGACTATCTCGATCCGCAACGCTTTCCCTGGGTCTTTTTCGCAGACTCGTTTATGTGGCCGTTTAACAACGAGCGTGAGACGGCCCGAAACCCGGATGAGGGCGTATTTATTCCTCTCCAGGAGAAAATGCTGCATCGCTGGATGCAGCAGGAGAGCATCGACAGGCTGCCAGCCAAGTTTGGGGACTATCTCGAGTTCATCGTCCGTGTCCTCGCGGACAACCGGAAAAAAGGCGCCGTCGCCATGAAGTTTGAGGTCGCGTACTTCCGGCCCACGACGTTCTCCGATCCCACCCGCGAACAGGCGGAGGAAATTTATCAACGCTACGTTTCGGGCGCCGTTCCAAGCGAGAAAGACTACCGGACGTTTCAGGACTTTATTTTCCGCTTTCTCGTGTCGCTTGGCGGCCGGGTGGCGTATCCGGTGCATATACATACTGCCGTCGGCATCGGAGATTACTTCAATCTTTCACAAAGCAACATCATGAATCTGGAAAGTGTGCTGCGCGATCCCCGTTACCGCAGCACTACATTTGTCATGATCCATGGTGGATATCCGCTAGAGCGCGAATCCATATGGCTCGCCGCCATGAAGAATGTCTACATGGATTCTTCCTTCGGCGAACTCGCGCAGTATCCCTCGGCGTTCAAAGACACGCTGAAAATGTGGCTGGAGACTTTCCCCGATAAAGTCACCTTCGGTACCGACTGTTTCCCGTACAATCAGATTCTGGGCGCGGAGGAGAGCTATTGGCTGGGAGTGCAATCCTCCCGGATGGCGCTGGCCGCGGCCTTGGCAGAGATGGTTTCGGAAAACGAGGTCACAGAAACCCGGGCGATAGAACTCGCACATGCTTATCTTCATGACACTGCTGTCAAGCTCTATCTGGGAAGAGTGCGATAGCCTGGTGCTGCGAATGAACAAGGGTCGATTCCGATGGCGACAAAAAAGAAGCCTCTGAAGGCGAAGAAGACATCCACGGGCCGAAACGGAAGCACGAAGTCCCATTCTCGCGCGCAACGCGCCGTCGCCAAACACGCGGCCAGCAGTGCGCCTTTGCAGTACATCCCGTGGCACACCATCCCGCTGGAAGATCTGAATCCCTTGTTGCAGCGACAGTTCGTGGTGGGGCAGGAAATCATGTTGGCGCGCGTGCTGCTGAAAAAAGGCTGTATTGTGCCGGAGCACAGCCACCACAATGAACAAGTCACATACATTCTCGATGGTGCTCTGAAATTCTGGATTGACGGCAAAGAAATCGTAGTTCATTCCGGCGAAGTGCTATGTATCCCTTCAAACATGCCCCATAAAGCTGAGGCACTCGAAGATACTGTCGACCTCGATGTCTTCAGTCCTCCTCGCGCCGATTGGATCAACCGGGCAGACCACTACCTGCGAGGCCAAAAGTAAGCGATCCATGTGCCCTGCTGCCACTTCTGACCGCGGCTCAGAGGATCGAAGCTCGGATCCATCGAATTCCGAATCCAAGGTAGCCCAACCCGGCTTTCATTTTCGTTGCATCGGGTGTGGATCGGCGGCGCAGACTGCTGCCCAGAACTTCCGCTGCTCACGATGCGATAACCTGCTCGAGATCACCGACTCATCATGGGCGCGGGATACGATCGACGCAGAGCGTCTGAAATCGATTTGGCGGGAACGTCGCTTCTCAAATGCTCGGCTAGATCTTAGTGGGGTCTGGCGCTTTCGAGAACTCCTGCCTGCACCCGCATCCGAGCAGAATGTCGTCACGCTGCGCGAGGGGAATACTCCACTGTATGACCTTCCGCTAACGTCTCACGCCACCGGCGTGTCTTGCCTGTATGCCAAGCATCAGGGCATGAATCCCACCGGTTCATTCAAAGATACGGGCATGACGGTTGCCGCAACCTTTGCGCGGCAGGCCGGATACCGATGGGTTGCCTGTGCGTCCACCGGCAACACGTCGGCCTCGATGGCCGCCTATGCCGCGCGTGGCGGCATGCGCAGCCTGGTTCTGGTTCCGGATGGAAAAATTTCCTGGAGCAAACTCTCTCAGGCGCTCGACTACGGTGCGCTTACCTGCCAACTCCGCACCGATTTCGACGGCTGTCTGCGCCTGCTGCAGGAGTTGGTGAAGCGCGCTCCGGTTTATCAATTAAACTCGATCAACCCATTTCGACTCGAAGGCCAAAAGACTCTGGCGCTCGAGTTGCTTGAGCAACTCGACTGGAAGCCGCCGGACCACATTATCGTTCCTGGGGGAAACCTCGGAAATAGTTCAGCAATCGGCAAGGCGCTTCTGGAGATGAACGCCCTCGGCCTAATTTCGCATCTGCCAAAGCTGTCCGTAATTCAAGCCGAGGGTGCGAATGCGCTGGTACGCACTTTGCATGAGGCGCAAGGAAAGCATCTTGTTGGCGTGCAGGCCGAGACACGTGCCACAGCCATCCGGATCGGTAGCCCTGCTTCGTGGGAAAAAGCGGTAAAGGTTCTTCGAGCCACTGCCGGAGCCTGCGAGCAAGTCAGCGAAATCGAGATCGCGCAGGCCAAAGCGGAAATCGGCGCCGAGGGCATTGGCTGCGAGCCCGCCTCTGCCGTTACTCTTGCGGGTTTCAAGAAGTTATTGAAAACGGGTTTTGTGAAGAGCGATGAAACAGTCGTGCTGGTACTCACCGGCAATTTGTTGAAGGATCCCGACTTCACCATGGATTTCCATCGCGGCAATCTCTTCCGCGAAAGCGCGAACGAGGGTGAAGCCGCTCAGTTGAATCGGTTTCGCCATCCGCCTGTTGTCCTGGATGCTACGCTGAACGCCGTGATCCATGCCTTGGAGAAAGCAGAGAAGTCCAGTCCCTCCTCCGATGCGGAATAAGAAAAAGAGCCGTGGCTTGTCTACTCTGCGTCTCGCCCTGCCCGCCACTTCGGCAAATCTGGGCCCGGCTTTCGATGCCGCGGCTTTGGCGATGGATCTCTATATCACCATTGAGGCCCGCCCCGCGCTGAGTTTCTCAATCAAGGCGAGCGGCCGCGATGAAGAAATCTGCGGTGCCCCAGATCTCGACCAGCACCTGATCCTCACCACTTACAGCGAAACGCTCAATGCTCAGAGAAAAGAAATCGTTCCGCTCGCCCTGCGGATTAGGAATGATATTCCGATTGGAAAAGGCTGCGGCTCTTCGGCCGCGGCACGGCTGGCGGGGATCGCACTGGCCAACCATTTCGGGCGCTTGCGCTGGACCGACGCTCAAATTAT
>Ga0308309_10000631_pt1 | contig 21936 bp, 17 predicted proteins | sample HubBroMetageWFT5_FD_192491 | JGI IMG/M metagenome (GOLD analysis project Ga0308309, IMG submission 192491) | Warmed and freeze-thawed soil microbial communities from the Hubbard Brook experimental Forest, New Hampshire - Hubbard Brook CCASE Soil... | ecosystem: Environmental > Terrestrial >...
AAGCCAGTCGGATTGACGCCTGGAACATCTACCAGGCGAGCCGTCAGGCCATGATGGCTGCGGTTTCGCAGCTTTTTCCCCTTCCGGATTATCTCCTGCTGGATGCTATCGAAATTGATTTGCCGATCGAACAGAAGGCGCTGGTTCATGGCGATGCGCGTTCGGTTTCGATTGCGGCGGCTTCGATCCTCGCAAAGGTGGAGCGCGATGATCGCATGATGGAGTACGACCAGCTCTATCCGCAGTATGGCCTAGCGCAGAATAAAGGTTACGGAACGCCAGACCACTTGGAAGCTCTACAGCGGCATGGGCCGACGCCGCTACATCGTTTTTCGTATGCTCCGGTGCGCGAGGCAGGGTGTTGGGCCGTGGGTGCGGTGCAGGTTACCCTGCCGCTTAGTGCCGCGAGCGAGGCCCTGTCCGTCCAAGCAGACGACACAGTTGGTGCTAAGCTATAGGTCCGGGGCAAGTTATCTCTTCAAGAGCAAACCCAGCTTAGGCTTCATTCCTACCGGGCAGATGCGGTTGGGCGCTTAAAAGGCACTGTTGTCGCCTTTGGCACCATAGGCGACCCGATTCATTGCTCCTTGTTTTTGGCGCGTGCTAACCTTCTCGACTGAGCCGCCACTGGCCCAAGCACGCCTCGCTGCAGGGGAACGCGGGGCAGCGAAATCATCCATGGCCTTTAACAAAAACAAAGCGCTGGAAAACGCGCTTAAATTCCTGAATCAGGGCAAGGTCGCGCAAGCAATTGCCGAGTACCAGCTAATTCTGCGCAACGACCCGAAAGACCAGGCCACCCTGATGACGGTGGGCGATCTTTATGCCCGCCAAGCAGACTTGGGGCATGCCATCGAATATTTCGAGCGGCTGGCGCAGGTTTACCTGAATGACGGCTTCAACAGCAAGGCCATCGCGATTTACAAGAAAATTGCCAAGCTGGCGCCCAGCGAGCTGCCTCCACTCGAACGCCTGGCCGACCTTTACGTACAGCAAGGGATTTTGAGCGAGGCCAGGCCGCTCTTCCTGCAAATTGCAGAAACTCACCTGAAAGCCAATCGAGCGCAGAAAGCGGTGGAAGTGCTGCACCGGCTGCTGGAAGTGGAACCTGAAAACCAGCGCGTACAGATGCGCCTGGCCGAGCTTTACAACGTGATGGGCCAGAAGAAGGAGGCGGCGCAAACGTACTTGGCCTACGCGCAGAGATTGCTGGATAAGGGCGAAAAGGACGAGGCGGAGAAACTGATCGAGCGTGCCGTGGAAGCGGATCCGGTGAACGCGGCTGCACTTTTGCTAAAAGCGAAGGCGCTGAATTCGAACAATAAAACCGCACAGGCGATACCGATCCTGGAAGCGCATCCGGAAGCAAATTCGGGCGGCGACGTTACGAATATGCTCGTGGACTACCAGCTGCGGGCGGGCCAAGCCGACCGGGCTGCGCAGCTTAGCCGCAGGATGCTCGCGCTGGGACACTCCCACTACGGGCTGCTTTACAAAGTGACCGAGACCCTGCTCGAGAGTGGACAAGCGAAGGCGGCGCTACCGCTGTTGCAAGAGCTGCGCGGTCCCATGATCGAGGCGGGCGAGCAGGACAAGTTCTTGAAATCGCTGACGGCCGCAAGCGAGCGACTGCCGGGGGATACCGAGCCTCTGGAAATGCTTGCCGATTTTTGCCGAACGACGAGCGATCCTTTCCGGCTGAACGACGCGCTTGGCCAGCTTTCTGACGCCTATGCCAACGCAGGAAATTTTCCGCGCGCCGAAGAGCTACTGCAAGAGCTCGCAGACCGCAACAAGGATGACGAACGCATTGTTGCACGGCTGAATGCCCTGCGAGCGCGAAGCGGTGGCGCTCCAATGCCGGCGGCCGAGGCCATGCCACCTGAAACCCAGGAGGAAAAGGATGCGCGGCATGTTCCACAAGCGGCGGTAACCGCGCCGCCCGTGGTTGAAGAGACCCTGGATGAAGAAACGCAGCGGTACGTGGCGCAGGCGCTGACAGACGTAGATCTGTTTTCGAGCTACGGGTTAACGCAAAAGGCTACGCACCTGCTTGAAAACGTGCTGCAACGCGCGCCCCGCCATACGCCCACCCTGGAGAGGCTGTTGGATCTTTATCTGGGCGCGGGCAATGAACAGCGAACGGCCGAACTGGCTGGACAGTTGGAGCAAATTCACCGCGAACGGAACGACCAGGTGAACGCCGACCGTTTCGCGGAATTGAGGCTGAGATTCCAGAAGGCTGCGGGAGCGACGGAGGAGGCTTCGGGAATCCCGGCTGCAAACGCGCCACCCGTTTCGTCGCCTGCCTCGGCAGATGCGCCTGCGACGCGCGCGCGGGCCACCACGGAGGCAGCGTCGGAAGGCGCGGTGCCGGTGGATGACACTCGCGAGCTGAGCGCCGAGGATATTGCCGCGGAATTCGGCATACCTCTGGCGACCACCGCGGCTCCTGTTGCTTCCGCGCCGGTTGTCGAGGAATTTTCGGTTGATCCGGTACCAGTCGAGGAGCCAGAGCCACAGATATCCGCAGAAGCGCCTCCAGCGCTCGCCGTTGAACCGCAGCCAGCGGCGGCAGGAGAAGAGCTCGATCTGTCTGACGAGTGGGAAGCGATTTCGCAAGACGTCGAAAAAGCGGAGCAAGGAACGCTGGAAGATGTTCCGCTGGCAGCTGAAACTCAGAGCGAAGCCGTTCCCGTCGAAGCCGAGGCGGTACCTGAGCTTGCAGAGTCTGAGGCCGAGCCGGTTTTCGTACTGGATGATTCCGACGGCACACCGCTCGTCGAACAGCCGGCCGCTGAGACGGAAGCTGATGCGCAACCCACTCTGGAAATTACGATGGAGGCGGAAACAGTCCCGGGATCGACGAACGAGTTTGCGGTGCAACCCGATGTGTTCGAGATTCAGGAAAGCAGTGAGGCAGCCGAAGAGAAGCCGGCAATAGAAATTGTCGAAGAGCCGGCGTTCGAGCTGTTGCCTGCGGAGCCAGTGGCCGCGAGCGGCGGAGAATTCGAGTTGGAGCTGGCCGCCGAGCCTGTTGTTGCTGGGAAGCAAGAGGATCCGGCAACTACTGAAGATTTCCTGAGCGAACTGGCGGCCGAAGTTGAAGACCTGGAGATACCGGCGGCGGACAGTATTTTAGCGCCTCCAGAAGACACAAAAGAGCCGCTACCTTACACCGTAGCGAGCTCGATCCCCGCCCTGGCAAGAACGGAGAACGGAAGTTCCAAGACGTCGGTGGGAGCAACTTCGGGCAGCAGCGCTTCAAGCGGACCGCCGGAGATAACCGCGGAAAGCTTGAACGAGCTGGCGGAAGTTTTCCAGGAATTCCGCGATGAACTCGGTGAGTTGGGCGAAGAAGACGAGGACTTAGAGACGCACTACAACCTGGGCATCGCCTACCGCGAAATGGGATTGCTCGATGAGGCGATCGGCGAGTTCCAGAAAGTGGCGAAAGCGGTGCAAAAAGGCAAGCCATTCCGCTACACGATGAATTGCTCGACGATGCTCGGACTCTCGTTCATGGATAAAGGCGAGCCGAATATTGCCGCGCTATGGTACCGGCGCGCGCTGGAAGTTCCGGGGCTGGAGGACGAAACGGTACTTGCACTGCGCTACGATCTTGGACTGGCACTCGATGCAGCCGGAGATTCAACGGCGGCGCTCGATTGTTTCCGCCAGGTCTATGCCACGAACATTGAATACCGCGATGTTGCCGACCGAATTTCCACGTTGCAGAGGCGCTAGAGTTTCTTCGTTCTGCGTTTAGCGCATATTAATCTTCTCTTAACCCGTGTTTCTCCCGAAATGGCTCCCTCTTAGGGGGCTGGTACGTTGATCACTGTGTTGAGTGGCAATTTGACTGACGGAATCGTATGTAACATTGCAAGATCTTGAGTTTCGGAGCGGAACTATGTAGGGGTTAAGACGCTTATTTCAAAGGCAGCGAAAATCGGATGATGTTTGACGCGAGACACCGTTTCAGCTCGCAACACGTCTGCGGTTCAAATGGGGAACAATGCAAAGCGGATTCCTACTGTGCAATCTCTAAAATGCATCGCAAGAGTTCGCCGAATCGTGAAAAACTAGTCTCCTTGGAATCGTGCGGCCCGGTCTTTGGCGCAAGAGCGAAAGACCGGGCCACGCGATGGTTACGCTGATGCTGGGACCGCGGCGCCTTTAAAGAAGGCGAGCAAGTCGGAGTTGATCTGGTCCGCGTTGGTCGCGGGCATGCCGTGCGGAAAGCCTTTGTAGATTTTCAAAGTTGAATGCTTCAGCAATTTCGCGGACTTGGGAGCCGCGGCAGCTATCGGCACAATCTGGTCGTCGTCACCATGCATCACCAGCACGGGGATTTCGATTTTCTTCAGATCCTCGGTGAAGTCAGTCTCCGAGAAAGCCTTGATGCAGTCATATCCCGCTTTGACGCCTCCCAACATTCCTTGCATCCACCAGTGCTTGCGGATGCCTTCCGAGATTTTGGCGCCAGGACGATTGTAACCGTAAAAAGGCATAGTGATGTCCCAATAGAACTGCGCCCGGTTGGCAGCGAGTTGCGCACGGAGGTCATCGAAGACCGATAGGGGCGCGCCTTCGGGGTTGTTTGCGGTCTTCAACATGAGCGGTGGAACCGAGCTGATGAGGACCGCCTTGGAGACGCGTTTGGAACCATGGCGGCCCAGGTAGCGCGCGACTTCGCCACCGCCAGTCGAGTGGCCGACCATGATGGCGTCCTTAAGATCGAGTTTTTCAAATAGGCCAGCGAGGTCGTCCGCGTAAGTGTCCATTTCGTTGCCGTCCCAGGTTTGGCCGGAGCGGCCGTGCCCGCGGCGGTCGTGCGCGATTACGCGAAACCCTTTCTGGCCGAAGAACAGCATTTGACCATCCCAGTCGTCTGCGGTTAGCGGCCAGCCGTGGCTGAAGACGATCGGCTGCCCTTTGCCCCAGTCCTTATAAAAGATCTCGATGCCGTCTTTGGTAGTGATAGTAGCCATGGAATGCTCTCCTTTACATGCTGTGAGTGTCACTTCGGAAGATCTGTAGACGAAAAGCGCCACATCGACCGCGAAATCGTGGTTCAGGTAACCGGAACTGGAACCCTTGAAACAGGAGACGGCATCATTGTACGCCCATCCGATCTGTTCGCGACAAAAGTGGAGCAATTTTCCCAGGTGCAAGTCAGGCGCTTGTTACTCCGCAACGGCGAGGACGTAAATGCGCCATGAAGTGGACAGAGTAGATGTTGCGGCTGCGGGGATAATCTCCCATAATCTTTAGCCTGATGATGAACCGGATCTTGCGCGTGATACTACTGCTGCTGTGGCTGGAGATGGGATTGGCGCTGATTTTGGCTCCATGGTCGGAATTCTGGGAGATGAACTATTTTCTCTACCGCTATCCGGAGCTTGCATTTTTTGTAAAGAATTCGTTTTTGCGCGGCGCGATCTCGGGGCTGGGTGTGATGAATGTGGTGTTCGCGCTCGAGGCGTTTCGCCACCGGACTACGATCGTTGAAAGCCGCAGCTAAGCCGCCCGTCGTTTGCTACGTCACCGACCGGAAATCCTCGGATGTGCCGGATACCGAGGCCAGCGCTATTTCAAAGACATTCGAAAATATTCGAAGCACCCTCCAGGCGGGCGCGGACTGGGTGCAAATCCGCGAGAAGGATTTGCCGGCGCGGGAGTTGCTGGGACTCGCGCGCCAAGCGGTAAAAACTGCCGCTGAAACGGGCGCGAGAACCGGGAATTCGGCGCGGGTAATAATCAACGACCGGCTGGATGTAGCGCTGGCGGCTGGTGCGTACGGCGTGCATCTGGGGCGCGAGTCGCTGGCGGCCCGCGATCTCGTGCAGTGGTGCCGGCGAGGAAACGCGCCGGCCGAGTTTACGATCGGGGTTTCCTGCCACCGTTTGGAAGAGGCTCGCGAAGCGGAGAGTGCCGGAGCTGACTATGTTTTTTTCGGCCCGATTTTCCAGACGCCGTCGAAGGAGAAGTTTGGTGCGCCACAAGGAATCGAACGGCTCACGGAAGTATGCAGAGCCCTGCAGGCGAAAGTGATTGCGATAGGCGGCGTGAACGAAGAAAACGCGGCGAGTTGCATTCGCGCAGGAGCGGATGGCATTGCAGCGATCCGCTTATTCCAGGATTCGCACAAAGCTGGAGAAGTAAGAAACCTGGTCGCCTCGATCCACGCTTTGGGAACCGAGAAGATATAGCTGCGAGGAATCGGTCGAAGTTATGCGCTGAGCCAGCGGCCGACTGGCTGCCAGCTTTCCTTGTGGTCGCAGACAACTTTAATGACCGCAGTGATGGGAATCGCCAGAATCAACCCCATCGCGCCCCACAGAAACCCCCAAAACAGAAGCGACACGGTTAGCGCCAGAGCATTGAGCCGCACCATGGAGCCGACCAGCGCCGGGACCAGCAAATTGGCGGCAACGAGATGCAAGAAAGTGAGCACTGCGAAAATACCGACGAAAGGCCCGACGGTGTGAAATTGTTTCAGGCCAATCAATAAAGGCGGCATCCAGGAGAGAACTACCCCGAGATACGGAATCAGATTGCAGGTACCGGAAATAAGAGCGGTGAGGAAGGGAAACTCAAGGCCGATCAGCAAGAAAAAGACCCAACTCAAAGCTACAAGGATAACTCCCACCATGGCCGTCCCCACCACATAGCTGCGGAGAACCAGCGAAATGTCGGTGAGGGTTTCTTTGACCAAGGTGCGTTCAGTAGTCGGGAATAACTGCATGGTGGCATGCCATACCTGGCGTTTCGCCGCGAGCATAAAAAATAATAGGAACGGGATGAAGGTAGCGCCAAGCACTACCTCATACAGTGAACTCAGCCGCGAGAGCAGAGCGGCGCGAACGGGATGGGATTCGGCGACAGCAACGATACGATGTTCGGCCTCTTCTCCGGCCTGGTCGGAGCCAATCTCCGAAACATGTTGTTCAACGGAGGCCATCTTTTCGGTTATGACGTTGGCGACCGCGTGCAAGGGGGCGCGATATTTGGGCCAGTCACGGCCGAACTGATCCACGCGTTCGACCAGTGACCAAGCCACGAACAGCAAAACAGCGATGGTGAAGAGAACAACAATGAGCGATCCCAGCGCACGAGGAATATGCCAATTCTCCATGAACGTTACGACCGGATCCAGGAAGTAGGCGAGCAACACCGCCACCAGCACGGTTACGAGAACAGACGACGCCCAGTAGCAGAACGCGATTACAATTCCCGCCGCGATAATCTTGGCAGGTGTCGAGCTGTCGGTGATGGTTTTGGTGTCTTCCAATGGCATGCCCGTACGATAACACAGGCTGCGACGCGAGAGGCGCTGATGTGCCCACAAATGCACGAGTTACGTACCATTTTGTGGAATGGCGCGCTACGAAACAATTTGCCGCGGCGTTGAGAGGACCGAGGAATGGCGATGATAGAATTATCTTCCGATTTGCGCGGGGCAAGAACAGGAGCAAATGGCTAAGGAACTTTTCGGTACCGACGGCATTCGCGGAATACCCGGCGAATACCCGCTGGACGACTCCACACTCGATCGTGTGGGGCTTGCGCTGGGAAACTATTTGCTTTTGGAAGGGCGCACGCGAGGAGAAAACTCCAGCGTTTTGATCGGACGGGATACGCGAGAATCGGGACCGCACATTGTCGAACGGATCGCCTCCGGTTTGGCGGCGGGAGGCTCGAAACCGGTTTCCGCAGGGGTTCTTACCACACCGGGTGTGGCCTGGCTGGTGAACCGCGAAGGATTCGCGGCGGGCGTAGTGATCTCAGCTTCACACAATCCGTATCACGATAACGGAGTGAAACTAATTTCGTCCACCGGAATGAAATTTCCGGATGCGGTGGAAGCGGAGTTGGAGAAGTACGTGCTTGCCTCGCGCGATCCGATTTCCGCCGAAAAAGTGCTGCACCTGCACGACAACGAAAAGATCGATGACGACTATCTGGCCGGATTAGCCTCGGCGGTCCTGCCCGGCGCCAATCTTGCGGGCATGAAAATAGTGTTGGACTGCGCAAACGGAGCGGCCAGCAAACTGGCGCCGCGCCTGTTTCGCTCTTTAGGAGCGGACGCGATCGCCATGAATCACACACCCGATGGAAGAAATATAAACGCTCACTGCGGCTCGTTGCACCCGGAAGGCATGCAAAAGCGCGTGGTGGAATCCGACGCGGTGTTAGGCGTGGCGTTTGACGGGGACGCGGACCGCGCGATTTTTTGCAGCGCCTCAGGAAAGCTGGTGGATGGCGACGGAGTTCTGCTTGTGGTGGCGCGTTATTTGAAGTCGGCAGGCAAGCTGAAGGGCAGCGTGGTGGTGGGCACCACCATGGCAAACCTGGGGCTCGAGCGAGCGCTGGAAAGTTCTGGACTAAAGCTCGCGCGCACCGCCGTGGGCGACCGTTACGTGCTGGAAGAAATGCAGCGCATCGGCGCGAATTTTGGAGGCGAGCAGTCCGGTCACGTTTTGTTCCTAGACGATGCGACCACCGGTGACGGAATGCTCACTGCCTTGAAGATGGCGTCGATTATTTCTATTGTTGGGCCCCTGGATTCGCTGCTCGCTGACCTCAAGATCTTTCCGCAGAAGATCGTCAACGTGCGGGTACGTTCGAAGCCGCCGCTGGATTCTTTGCCGCAGGTAGGGGGCGTACTGCACGAAGCAGAGAAGGCGCTGGGAAATTCGGGGCGCGTAGTGCTGCGCTATTCCGGTACCGAGCCGCTCGCGCGCGTGATGGTGGAAGCCGAGCGCGACGAGGATGTGCGGCACTGGTCCGATTCCCTGGCTTCGGCTCTGCGCTCTGCCATTGGCGCGTAAGCTCTCACCCCCGCACTGCTATTTTTACCCATGCTAGGAACCTGCTGTCTCGGGAACTTTTTGCCTTCCGGCGACATTACAGATATAGAAGCGGCTAGTTCAGGAGGACGCCATGCCGGGATGCGAATCCGGCTCGTGGCGAGCGATGACCAGCGATGAGCAATTGATCCTGGAACTTCAGCAAGGGTCGGACGGAGCCTTCAGCGAACTCTTCTTACGCTACCGGGAGCGAGTTTGGGGGTTCTTCCGGCGGCGGATGAACGATACCGGACAGGCCGAGGAATTGGCGCAGGAGACGTTTCTAGCTGTGCTGCATGGCGCCAAACGGTATGAGCCGCGCGCAACTTTCCGGTCTTATCTGTTCGGTATCGCTTTCAACATCCTCGCGGCGAGTAGACGAAAGTCCGCTCACGACCGAACACACGCGGCTGCCGCGGCGGAGGAAATGCCTGCTCGGTCCGGATCCAATCCAGAAAATGTAATTTGTATCCGACAAGCGGTGGAACGGCTCGAGGCCGGCGAGCGGGAAGTGCTATTGCTGCGCGAGTTCGAAGAGTTGAGCTACGAGGAAATTGCAAAAATTTTGTACCTGCCGGTGAACACGGTGAAGTCCCGGCTGTTCCGCGCGCGAATGGCTTTGCGCGACATTCTGACGGCGACTCCGGGGAGTCTTGGAGGGCGGAAATGAATTCATCCACTCACCCTTTTGAACAAGAAGAAGTGATGGCCTATCTCGATGGAGAGCTTTCGGCGAATCGCGCGGCGAGTGTTGCGGCACACTTGCGCGAATGCGCGGAATGCGCGGCACTGGCGGAACAGATGCGCGAGGTTTCCAGCCAGTTGACGAATTGGAGCGTGGAGCCAGCCCCGGCGAACTTGACGAAAAACCTGGAAGCATCAAGGACGGGTCATTCATCGGTAAAAGTGAAAAAGCCGAACGGAATCGCGGCGTGGCTGGGCGGGAAGCTTACCCCTTTGAGCGGCCACTGGGCATGGGGCGTCGGTAGCGCCGTGGCACTGGCGCTCGTCGTTTTGCTCTTCACTACCCGCCGCTCGACTACCTACTTGCAAACTGTGCCGGAAGCGCAATTGGCTTACGACAGACCCCGATCGCGGACGGAGTCTAAACCATGGGTGGCACCAGCCTCGCCTTCACACGCTCCCCACAATGCTTCGCAAATGGCGGCCGAGTTATACAGCGAACGCGCACAAACAAGCGAGAATTTAGAGAATGATCTTCCGGCAAGTAGAGGCTCGCTGCCGACCTTTCAACGAGACGAGCCTATGATCGCCCGAACCGCTTCGGTTTCGGTGATGGTGAAAGATTTCGGGCCGGTGGAAGCGAGTGTAAGAGCCATCGCGCAACGCCACAATGGGTACATTGCCAATCTGAATTCGGCTTTGCCGCAGGATGCGGCACGAACTTTGACGGCAACACTGCAGATACCGTCCGCACAGCTCGAAGCCGCCGTTACGGAACTGAAACAACTGGGACGCGTGGACCAGGAAACGCAGTCCGGCGAGGAAGTGACCAAGGAGTTTACCGATCGTGCGACCGAACAGCGACTACTGGACGTTCTTCGCGAGCATACCGGAAAGGTGAAGGACATTCTCGAAGCCGAACAGGAGATTGCGCGAGTTCGCGGCGAGATTGAGCAGATGGAAGCGGACCAGCGGGCTTTGCAAACACGCGTTGACTTCGCCACCGTGCAGCTCGCGGTGCAGGAGGAATATAAGGCCAGCTTGCAGAGCGCGCCGCCATCGACAACCACACGTCTGCGCAACGCTGCGGTGAATGGCTACCGATCACTTGTCGAAAGCGTGATTGGTATTGGAGTCTTTGCTCTACAAGCCCTGCCGACGCTGGTGCTGTGGGGAACTGTCCTCTTCCTACCGGGGCGTTGGATGTGGAAACGCTTTCGGCGTACTGCTGCCCCGCAATCCTAGCTTGCCGGTAGCACGGGCCGCGTTGACAAGGCTATCGCGATGAGTTTAAATCTGCGACAGTGAGCGCCTGTCGCGTTTTCATTGCTGTTTCTTTGGCCGCCGTAGAAATTGCAGCTCCTGTATTTCCGCAGAAATCGAAGCAATTGCTTTCCGCAAGTACTTCCCCAACGTTTGTTACCACATCCGAACAATCGCCCGTCCCTACAGCAGCGAATCAGTCCCAGACGAGCGTTCCTTCCTATCCGGAGACTTCCCAAGGCCTCGAGAAATTGATGAAGGACATGATGAATTTGGAGAAGCAGAACAATCAGCAGGAACTTGCCGTCTACTTGAAATCGATGACACTCCCGGATGCTGATAACTGGTTCAAATCCGTTTTCGGCGACTCCCATGGGGCAGCTCTGGCGTCTGCCTCCGAACGAGGACGGAACGAATTCGGGACCATCGCGCTCAAAAGCTTGGCAGCATTTCTGAAGCAAGATCTCACAGAGGTGAGAGCTGTTCGGTTCGACGATTCATGCAATCGACGAGCGACAGCCACGGAGTACCCCTTCCTGCTTTTGCGTCAACGTCCCGAACCGCTTTACGACGTCCGCTTCCTCCGAGGCGACACGGGAACTCTGCTAACGTATTTCGCGTACGTCGACGGCGCATTCCGCTACATCGGGAGCCTGAAGAAGGCGAACGCCGGCAATTCATCCGAGCGAACACAGACGCAACCCTCGGCGGACCAAGCCGCCGAGCCGGCTGAAAAGACGATTCGGCTCGGAGGGAGTGTGGCATCTGCAAAACTCATTCATCAGGAAGTTCCGGTATATCCACAAGACGCGAAAGGCAGCGGCATCCACGGAACAGTGCTTCTTCACGCGATCATCGCGAACGACGGTAGCATTCGAGTGCTTGAATTGACCGAAGGCGTTTGTGCGCTGGCGGGGTCAGCACTGGATGCGGTGAAGAAATGGCGATACAAACCGACGCTGTTAAACGGCAACCCGGTCGAGGTGGACACTACGATCACAGTGGTTTTTACCTTGGCCAATTAGCGTGCCTTCCAAAGAACATAGAAAATGACAACGCAAGTTTTCAGAAAACGGATATGGTCGGAGATTTAAAGGCGAGAAACTCTTCTGCTTGGGTGTAAGTCTTGTGCCGCCAAGGGGCGCGGGCAATTCGGAAGGCGAAAGGTCATGGCAATCCGCGTGCAACTGGGCCAGTGGCTGTCTCTTATCCCGGGGTGGGCCGGTTTCGCCGCGCCGAGACCGGAACTAGGGGTAGAGCAAAGGGGGCTCGACGGAGCCCCCTTTTTATTTCCTGCAGGTTTTGCCGCGCCGAGGAAGTGGAATCGCTGTTCGCTTCTTTTTTTCGCCACAACTTGCGGCCAGTCGGGCGAATGGCTACTAACTGCAGCCGGAAGTGCTGCCGCAGTTCGCGCACTTGTAGCAGCTGCCGTTTGGCGTCATGAGCATGCCGCACTCGGAGCAAGACGGTGCGTCGTCGATGGCAGCGCGCGGCCGGGTGGAGGCTTCCGCTTCGGGAGCTTTCATCACGGTAACGGCAGACGGCGTTTTGGCCGACGAGGGCAAGCCTTTTTCGACGGGAGCTTCTTCTCCGGCCCCGATATCTCCATCGAGGTAATCGGAGGAGATGAATTTGCCGCCCAGCCATCGTCCGATGTAATCCACGACCGACTTTGCGTAGCGGATTCTGGGGTTGCCGGTGTAGCCGGAAGGCTCGAAGCGCGAGTTGACGAATTTGTCGACCAAAGCACGCAGCGGGACTCCGTACTGGAGCGCGATCGAGACCGATAGCGCGAAGGCGTCCATGATTCCCGAAAGCGTGGAGCCTTCCTTAGCCATCTTGATGAAGATCTCGCCTGGCGTGCCATCTTCATACTTGCCGACAGTGAGGTAGCCTTCGTGGCCGCCGATTGAAAACTTGTGGGTGATCGAGCTGCGCTCGTTGGGCAGCTTGCGGCGCTTGGTGCGGTCGAAAAGCTCCTGCTGTTCGTGCGAAGGAACTTCCACTGTGGCGAGAGGCGCTTCCATGGCAGCAGAGGCCGAGACGGGTGCGGTTGCCATGGCGGGCTTCTCTTCCTTCTTCTTGCCCGCGACCGACAACGGCTGCGAGCCTTTCGAATTGTCGCGATAGATGGCCACGGCTTTGAGTCCAAATTTCCAGGACTCGCTATAGGCTTCCATGATGTCTTCCACCGTAGATTCTTCCGGCATATTGATGGTCTTGCTGATGGCACCCGAAAGAAAGGGCTGAGCGGCGGCCATCATGCGCAAGTGACCGCGCCAAGAGATGGATCGGCCTCCCGGAGTGGCTAGCGAGCAATCGAAGACCGGCAGATGCTCGGGTTTTAGTCCCGGGGCCCCTTCGATGGCGCCGTTCGCGTCGATAAAGTCGACGATCTGAGCAACTTGCTCCGGCGGATAGCCGAGGTTCATCAGCGACTGCGGGACAGTGTTGTTCACGATTTTGATCACGCCGCCACCGACCAGCCGCTTCTGCTTCACCAGCGCGAGGTCGGGCTCGATTCCGGTGGTATCGCAATCCATCATGAAGCCGATGGTGCCGGTGGGAGCGAGGACGGAAACTTGCGAATTCTTGTAGCCGAACTTTTCGCCCAGCTCAAGTGCATCATCCCAAGACTTTTGAGCGGCATGGAGCAAGGAGGGCTGCACGTGCTCTTCCTTGATGGGGCGGAGAGAATCGCGATGCATGCGAACAACGTCAATCATTGCTTCGCGGTTGCGCGGATAACCGCCGAAGGGGCCCATGCGCTCGGCAATGCGTGCGGATTGAGCATAGGCTTCGCCGGTCATCAGGGCAGTGATGGCGCCGCAGAAGTCGCGACCCTTGTCGGAGTCATAAGGCATGGCTAGAGACATCAGCAAAGCGCCGAGATTGGCATAGCCGAGCCCAAGCGGACGATAATCGTGCGAGTTACGCGCGATTTTCTCGCTGGGATAGCTTGCGTTGTCGACGAGGATTTCCTGGGCGGTGATCGTGACGTCCACGGCATGAGAGAAAGCTTCGGTATCGAACTGGCCGTTCGACCCCAGGAACTTTAAGAGATTCAAAGAAGCCAGGTTGCAGGCGGTGTCGTCAAGGAACATGTACTCCGAGCACGGGTTCGAAGCGTAAATGCGATCGGTGGCCTTGCAAGTGTGCCAGCGATTGATGGTGGTGTCGTACTGCATGCCGGGGTCGCCACACTTCCAAGCGGAATCGGCCATCTCGCGGAGCAGGTCGCGAGCGCGGAACTGCTCAACCGGCTTGCCATCAGTGACATTTCGTGTCCACCAGTCGCGATCTTCTTCTACGGCGCGCATGAAGTCGTCGGTGACGCGCACGGAGTGGTTGGCATTCTGGAAGAAGACCGAGGAGTAGGCTTCGCCGTCGATGGCAGGGTCGTAACCCTGTTCGATCAAAACATGAGCTTTCCGCTCTTCCTTCATCTTGGACTCGATAAATTCCATGATGTCGGGGTGATCGACGTTGAGGATGACCATCTTGGCGGCACGACGCGTCTTGCCGCCGCTCTTGATGACGCCAGCGAACGCGTCGAAGCCCTTCATGAAACTTACCGGGCCGGAAGCGATTCCTCCGCCGGAGAGGGATTCGTGGCTGCCGCGCAACGACGAGAAGTTCGTTCCAGTACCAGAACCCCACTTGAAGAGCATGCCTTCGGTCTTGGCCAGGTTCATGATGGAATCCATGTTGTCCTGGACGGAGTTGATGAAGCATGCCGAGCATTGAGGCTTGGCCTGCACGCCGACGTTAAACCAGACCGGCGAATTGAAGGCCACTTTTTGTTCGACGAGCAAATGGGCAAGCTCATCGCGGAAAATGTTCTTGGATTCAGGCGTGGCGAAGTAGCCGCCTTCCTCGCCCCAGCGAACGATGGTGTCGACGACACGGCTAATTAATTGGCGTACCGAGGTTTCGCGCTCGGGCGTGTTGGGCTTGCCGTGGAAATACTTGGAAGCGACAATATTTGTCGCCGTCTGCGACCACGACTTGGGGACTTCGACGTTATCCTGACGAAAAATTACTTGGCCCTTATCATTGCCTATGATTGCGGAACGACGTTCCCACTCAACTTTGTCGAACGGGGAAACCCTCCCATCGGTGAAGCGGCGCTGGAATTCCACGCCGGACACACGCCGGGTAACTTGCTCTGTTTCGGTTTTGCCTTGCAAGGTCATTCTTGCCTCTGCCATTTCTCTGCCTCCGCGTCGGCAGTGAAGCCGTCGTACGTTAGCTGGACCGGCGTGGGAGGGGAACTCCATTCTACTCCTCCCCAACAACCGCATCCAGAGGTGTTGTCGTGTGTATCGAGAGATACACGAAACATGAAGGAAATAAGCACCAGCGGGCGGCGAAATGATCTACATGACGCCTTCCTAGCCGAAAAAATAGAAAAGCCCAGCTAAGCCGCGCTAAAAATTGCGATGCGCGGTGCGAAGTAGGGTTCTTCCCCTCTAGATTTTCGGTTTAGCCCGGCCCGTCGCCTTCTTGATCGATACCAGGAGCTGACTCATCATCGAACCAATTTTCCCCCGGGTCTGGATGCGCAGTATCGTGGGTTGTGCAAAACTTGTCAAGAAAAAATCGACGCGTAACCACAAAATGTTCCACACAAGTTGTCGAAAGCGTCTATCCGTAGTGTTATCTGTGCCGATAGCAACCATTACGAGTCCGGTTGTTTTCGCTTCACGGGAATTTTTCCGAGCGAAAAGTTATTTGACTTCTCTTCTTTCTTTTTTTTTTGTTCGCAACCGTACACAACGCAACATGCTCTTAGAATTTTCTGCGCGCTCATGATGAAATTTCCCATGAAGCGACTCAGGTTATACTTGCTGGCCGAAGATTACGAGGAGCGAACCGCGCGTTGACGTCTGGAATTAAAAATTTCAAAGTGGACGGGCGGGCCGCGTTCACCTACCCGGCATTTGTTTTTTACGAGCTGGCGCGGTTTTTCGTAGTCGCGTCCACGGAGATGCAATCGGTCGCGGTCGGGTGGCAGGTTTACGACATCACACACCGCGCTTTTGATCTGGGCCTCGTCGGACTTTGCCAATTCGTGCCGGGAATCACTTTGTTTCTGGTTTCCGGGCATGTAGCGGACCGCTTTAACCGCCGCTACTTGCTGATGTCGTGCTACGTAGGATTCGCAACATGCTCCGGGCTGCTGCTGTTCGTGACTTACCGCGGAGCGCCGTCGGTTCGTTCGATCTATGCGGTATTAGTTTTGCTTGGCGTAGTTCGCTCATTCAGTGGACCGGTCAGCCGCGCGCTGCTTCCAGAATTAGTTCCCGAGGAACATTTTCCAAATGCGGTGACATGGCATTCCACCGTGTTTCAAATAGCGACGATCCTGGGGCCCGCCATTGGCGGACTCTTATACGCGGCCTTTCGTGGACCGTCAGCAGTTTATACGACGGCATTAGCGTCGGCTGGGCTTGCGGTGATTTGCACTACGTTCATCCGGTCGAATGGAACAGCGCGAGCGCGGGAGCCGGTAAATCTGTCGACAGTTCTTGCCGGATTTCGATATATCAAACAGCAGAAAGTAATATTGGGTTCGATCTCGCTGGATCTATTCGCCGTTTTGCTGGGAGGTGCGGTGGCTCTGCTCCCGGTCTACGCACGCGAAATTCTCCACACCGGACCCTGGGGGCTCGGATTATTGCGGACCGCTCCGGCGGTGGGGGCCGCGGCGATGGCAATATTGCTGGCATATCGTCCGCTGCGAAGCAGGGTCGGCGCGACTATGCTTTGGTGTGTGGGTGGCTTTGGCGCTTTTACCATCGTGTTCGGATTATCGCGGAACCTCGTGTTGTCGCTTCTGGCGCTGGTATTGGTGGGTGCAAGCGATGTGGTAAGCGTCGTGATCCGCGTAACTCTGCTGCAACTGCTGACTCCAGATCACATGCGAGGACGGGTGAATGCGGTTGACATGGTTTTTATTGGCGCATCGAATGAATTGGGGCAATTCGAGTCCGGACTGACGGCGGGTTGGTTTGGGACGGTTCCTGCGGTCGTTTTGGGTGGAGTGGGGACCTTGCTGGTCACCGCCATCTGGGCCTGGACCTTCCCGGAACTCCGCCGCGCGGACAAACTGACACCTTCCGGAAACTAAATCCCGGAATAACTCCTTTAAAGTCAGTGGAACTACCTCCCAAGGGCGATCCGCCGCAATCGCGTCTGTGTTCTCCGAAGCAACACATTGGTGATTGACACGAACGAGGTCGCTCAAAAAAAATTAGAATGATAGAGCCATGGGTACGCCAGCAATTCAAATCGAAGGACTCACCAAGGATTATCCGGTGGGGTTCTGGCGACAGCGCATGCGCCGGTCGCTCGACAACCTGAGTCTGGAGGTTGAAGACGGAGAAGTTTTCGGCTTCCTGGGACCGAACGGCGCGGGAAAAACCACGACGCTGAAACTGCTGATGAGCTTGATTTTCCCGACGGCGGGAACGGCGCGGGTGCGCGGCAAGCCGATCGACGACGTTCGAATGCACCGGGAAATCGGATACCTGCCGGAACAGCCCTATTTTTACGATTACCTGACTGGGCGGGAATTGCTGGACTATTACGCGCGCCTGTTTGGCTTCGGCTCGGCGGAACGGCGCGAGCGGGTAACCCGTTTCCTGAAGCGCGTGGGCTTGGCGGATGCGGCAGACGTTCAATTGCGGAAATTTTCCAAAGGGATGCTGCAACGCGTGGGCATCGCGCAGGCCATTGTTCACGATCCGCAAGTAATCTTTCTGGATGAACCGATGTCGGGGCTGGATCCGGTAGGGCGCCGCGAAGTTCGCGACATCATTCACGATCTGAAGCGCGAAGGCCGAACGGTTTTCTTTTCAACGCACATTCTTTCCGATGCGGAAATGTTGTGTGACAGGGTAGGGGTGCTGGTCGGCGGCAAACTGCAGGGTGTGGGCGCGCCCGGAGAGCTTGTTTCGATGGAAGTGTACGCGATGGAAATTTTGTTCGAACTTCGTGAGGGATGCGCGCTGCCAAGTTCACTAGACAAGCGAGCGAAACAGGTGGGCGGGCGCTATCGAGCGGAACTTCCCGAAGACGAACTTTATCAGGCGCTGGAGGAACTACGCAGTTGCGAAGCGCGAATTCTTTCGGTTACCCCGCTGCGGCCGACGTTGGAAGACTACTTCTTCAAGCTCGTTGGGCGGGATGAGAGTGCTACGCGTTCAAAGGAGGTGGCTTCGCGATGAGCGCGATACCGGGAGTAGTGGCGATCAACACGTTTCGCGAAGCAGTGCGCGATCGCGTGATGTACAACTTGATCCTTTTCGCCTTGATGATGATGGGCGCTGCCATTCTGGTGGGAGAAATTTCGATCGGTATCTCGCGCCTGGTGATCATCAATCTGGGGCTTTCGGCGATTTCGATTTTTGGATTGGTGATGGCAATTTTCATCGGCGTGGGGCTGGTTTATAAGGAGATGGAGAAGCGCACGCTGTACAGCTTGCTGGCGAAACCGGTGCGCCGATGGGAATTTCTGGTGGGAAAATTCGGCGGACTGCTGCTGACCCTGACGGTGAACACGCTGCTGATGATGCTGGGTCTGGCCGCCGCGCTTTTCTACGTCAGCCGGGAATTTCTGCGGGCCGACGCGACGATTCTAGTGGCTGTCTATTTCACTTTGCTGGAGCTGGCACTGGTGACCGCGCTGGCTCTTTTTTTCTCATGCTTCTCCAGTCCCATGCTTTCGACCATGTTCACGCTGGGAATCTATGTGGCAGGTTTCTTCTCCAGCGACATACGCGGGATCGGGATGGTCACGCACAACCCCGCGATGCAGGCAACCGCTCGAGCGATCAGTTATTTGCTGCCAAATTTTCGCAATTTTAATGTGATTTCGGCAGCGGCACACGGCGACGCGATTCCATTTACGTTGATCTGGCAAAACACGGTCTACGCAGCTCTGTACGTGGCTCTGGTGCTGATGGCTGCGTCCGCAGTCTTTTCCGGACGTAACCTAAAATGAGCGGCCGAAAGCACAATCGCGTTCTGGGGCTCGCTCTGCTGGCGGTTCCTGTACTGTTGCAGCCATCGGATTCCTGCAAGTACGCATTGAAGCCGCCGAGACGCAAACGGCCGCGCGACAAAAAGAGGAACTCCTGCTGCGCTCCGGCGCCGTGCTTAAGACGGTGAGCCTGGGGTACGATTCGTTGCTGGGTGAGGTCTACTGGACGCGCACAGTTCAATATTACGGCAGCCGGATCGGGAAGCCGGGCGAAAAATTCGAGTTGCTGTGGCCGCTACTCGATATCACCACCACGCTCGATCCAAGACTAGTGGTCGCTTATCGTTTCGGCGCGATATTTCTTTCCGAGCCAGCGCCTACGGGAGCCGACCAGCCGGATCTTGCGGTCGAGCTGGTGAAACGCGGCGTGGCAGCGAATCCTGATTCCTGGGAACTAAGCTCCGATCTGGGCTTCCTTTACTACTGGCATTTGAAGGACTACGAGAAGGCTTCGGCCGCCTATTTGCAGGGAAGCAAGATTCCCAGCGCACCTACGTGGCTCAAGATGATGGCGGCGCAAGTGGCGGAGAAGGGAAATTCATTTTCCAATTCGCTGGCAATATGGTCTGAACTGTACGAAACAACCCAGAATGAGAAGGTGAAGAAGAGCGCGTTCGAACACCTGAGGTCGTTGCACGCGCTGCAAGATACTTTTGAACTCAATAAATTGGCCGAGCAATACCGCAAACAGTACGGCAGCTACCCGGCCAGCATGGAGCAGTTATACGAACGCGGACTGCTGCAAGGCCTTCCACAAGATCCCGCCGGCTTCCCTTATAGTTTTGGAGCGGATGGGAGAGCACAACTTGATCCCAACAGTCCGATCACCCTGCCCAAGGCGTCGGAGGGCCCCACACAGTAACTGCTATTCGTAACGAAGAGCTTCCACAGGATTGAGCCGCGCCGCTTTGGTGGCGGGCCAGACGCCGAAGATCAAGCCGATGCTGACCGAAACACTGAATCCAACGATTACGGCCCAAGCCGGGACGACTGCCTTTAGCGAACTGACGACCGGCACGAGGAGCGCGAGGCCGCTGCCCAGAAGGATTCCAATAATTCCGCCCGTCCCGGTTAGGGTCATGGCTTCGAACAGGAATTGCCAAGTAATGTCGCGGCTGCGCGCGCCGATCGCTTTACGCACACCGATTTCGCGGGTCCGCTCGGTGACGGAAACGAGCATGATGTTCATCACACCCATGCCGCCAATAAGCAGGCCGATCGAGCTGAGGACGATGACGGCGAGAACGACGCCGCCGATGATGTCGTTAAACTTCTGCACCACTTCGACTTGAGTTTGAATCGAGAAATTGTCGGGTGCGCTGTAAGCAATGTTGCGGCGGCGGCGCAGGACTTCGCGCAACTGGTCGACGGCGGCGTTCAGCTTTCCGGGATAAGCGAGAAACCGATACGCTACTTCGTAACTGGATGGATACAGCTTCATGAAGGTGTAATAGGGAATAACGGTGCGGCGATCTTCGTCATTCGTGCCGAAGCCGCCCAGAGGCTTTTCGAATACGCCGACGACCAAGTAGGTGGAGCCGTCCACGAGAATTTCTTTTCCGAGTGCGTCGTTTATGGAGGGGAAGAAAGCCTTGGCCACGTTTTCGCCAATGACCACAACATTTTCACGATGCTCGTTTTCCGCTGCGGTGAAGAAGCGCCCCGCCTTCATCGTGGCGTTGGAATAGACTTCCAGATAGGCTGGAAAAGTTCCGCGAAAGTCTGTGCCTTCGACTTCGTTTTTCTGGTAGCGCGCGATGTGCGTCAATTGCCACTGGAAGGCGGAAACCGCGATCTGTTTGACTGCGGGGCAAAGCTGGCGGATAGCCATAGCGTCGTCGAGGGTCAAAGGCTTTCGGGTTTTCTCGTCTTTCGGACGATGGCCATTCTGCGGGCCCTGATCGAAACGGGAGACAAAGGCGGTGTCGATTCCCTCGGCGATGAGTTCGTCCTGAATGGTTTGGCGAAAACCCTGTACCAGTCCGACCACTAGGATGATCAGGGAAACTCCGATCATCACCCCGAGAATAGCAAGAAAGCTGCGCAGCTTGTGGGTGCGAACGGTGTCGAACGCGAGTTGAAGGTTCTCTTTGAAATCCTGCTGCATGATATTTCCTAGTTTTCGGCCCGTAGAGCTTCGATGGGATCGAGCCGCGCGGCGCGCATGGCCGGATAAATTCCGAAAAACAAGCCGACGGCGGTGGAAAGCACCAGCGAAATGATAATCGCAAAAATCGGAGTCGAAATTGGAATCGGCGTGGCGGCGCGAACGAGTCCGGCGAGAGCGAGCGCCGCACCCACACCGATCAGGCCGCCGGAGGCGGCGAGCAGCGATGACTCCACTAGAAATTGCAGGATAATGTGCCGGCGCCGGGCACCCAGTGATTTCCTGAGCCCAATTTCGCGCGTACGCTCGGTGACGCTGGCCAGCATGATATTCATGATCACGATTCCGCCCACCACTAGAAAAACCGACGTGATCCAAATTGCGATGCCGAAGGCGTTTCCGGTAATTCTGTTCCACAGACCCATGATTGAATTGGGGGCGATTACTGCGAAATTGTCTTCGTCCTGATAACGTACATGGCGGCGAGAGCGCAGGATCACCCGAGCTTCATCCTCGGCAGCCTCCATCCACTCCGGGCCGCGCGCTTGAACAAACATCGAGACTGAATCTTGCGGCGCCAGCCATTCTTTCCGGTAAGTGCCGAGCGGGATCATCACGAAGTTGTCTTGAGACTGGCCGAGCACGGTACCCTTGGGAGCCGCTACACCAACGATGTCATATTCACCTTGGCCCGCTCGAATCGTCTTGCCGACGGGATCGATGCCGGGGTACAGCTTGTTGGCGACATCTGCACCGATCACGCAAACGCCGGCCCTATGATCCTCATCGGTCTGTGTAAGGAGGCGGCCATTGGAGACGTCGACGTCTCGAATGGGGGCGAAATTTGGAGTGGCGCCCAGGATACTGACATCCTGGCTCATTATGTTTCCGTAGCGGACGTCGGCGGTGGTGTCCTGCTCGCCGGCTACCTGATCGGCCAATTTCATGCTGTCACGCAGAGCCTCAAAATCGTCGATTTG
>Ga0308309_10000632_pt1 | contig 21891 bp, 18 predicted proteins | sample HubBroMetageWFT5_FD_192491 | JGI IMG/M metagenome (GOLD analysis project Ga0308309, IMG submission 192491) | Warmed and freeze-thawed soil microbial communities from the Hubbard Brook experimental Forest, New Hampshire - Hubbard Brook CCASE Soil... | ecosystem: Environmental > Terrestrial >...
CCGCGAAGCGCGCAATATTGCGCTGCACCTCCGAATACCAGTTAGCCAGCTTGAAGCCGAACGTGATGGGCTCGGCGTGAATGCCGTGCGTGCGTCCCACCATCGGCGTGTCTTTGAATTCCCAGGAGCGGCGTTCGAGCACTTCCTCCAGTCGTTCCAGATCCTGCGCAATCAGCGCCGACGCCTGCTTGATCAGCAACGCCTGCGCCGTGTCGACCACGTCGTTGGAGGTGAGACCGTAGTGAAACCAGCGCGCATCCGGACCCACGATCTCGGCCACCGCCGTGGTGAAGGCGATCACATCGTGGCGTACCTCGGCCTCGATCTCGTGGATGCGCTCCACCCGAAAGTCAGCGCGCTCGCGGATGGCTCGCGCCGCCGCTTTCGGCACCATGCCGGCCTCGGCCAATGTCTCGGTGGCGGCAACCTCTACAGCCAGCCAGGTGCGAAAGCGGTTTTCGTCGCTCCAGATGCGGCCCATTTCCGGGCGGGTATAGCGCGGGATCAAAGTGGGAGGCTCCTCTTAACTGATGACGATGAAGTGGGACAGAAGATTCTAAATGGAGCGAGGAAAAGAGACCAGCGCCATCCCGCTGCTCGCGCTGGCAGGTTCATGGGCAAACGGCATACAATACTTTCGTAGTCGAGTCCCGCTATGTCGCCCACGCCAGAAGACTTAACCATCGCCAAAGATGACATGATTGCCTTCATCGAAGGCCATGGCATGAGCCGTTTCCACGGCTATGTGGACTATGAAGAGGTGCAATGTGTCATGTGGGAAATGGGGACGAATCCCGATGGCTGGAAGGATTTCGTCGAACTGGCCAAGAGCGCGGGCGCTCCGTTCCTAACCATGCATGCCTGGAAGCTGGAACGCGAAGAACTCGACGAGTTGGTACAACGCCTTACTCACTCCGAGTTCTCCGATGGTGACGACGTGGAAGATGCTCGCTGGCTGCGCGCCCACGTTAGCAAGGTTGGATTTTTGCAATTGGGCTGGGCTTACCAGGGATCGATGTTTCTCTGTGAAGTCAGCACCGATTGGTACGATCGCTACCAGCGCCTGCTCGAAGTCTCGGAAGATTTTGGCGGCATCCCCATCGACGAACCGGACCAGGACGACGAAGGCTAACCGTGCGCTGGGAACTGGCTGCGGAAGATCCAGTTCGGGTGCAGAGCCTGGCTGCGGCTCTCCGCGATTTGCCCGGCCTTCGGCTCGGCGCCTCGAATCCTGCCCACAGTCCCGTCCACACGCTGGCGCGGCTACTCCTCCGGCGCGGCATCACCGAGCCCGACTCCGCCGCTCGCTTCCTCTTTCCTTCTCTGGATCACCTGCATGCACCCGAGCAAATGACTGGCCTGCGCGCCGCCGTCAATCGCATCGATGCCGCCATCGAACGCAAGGATCCCATCCTCATCTACGGTGACTATGACGTCGACGGCACCATGGCCGTCATCATCTTGAAAACTGCAATCGAGCTCTGCGGAGGCTCCGCGGATTTTCATGTGCCGCACCGCATCCGTGAAGGCTACGATCTGCGCGATGATGTGATTGAGCGCGCCGCGGCCGCGGGAATTCGCCTCATCATCAGCGTAGACATGGGCATTCGCGCCTTCGCACCAGCGGAGACCGCGCAGCGCCTCGGTGTGGATCTGATCGTCACCGACCATCACTTGCCTGGACCAGACGGCGTTCCCAGGGCGCTGGCGGTCGTCAATCCCAATCAGGCTGGGTGTGAATATCCCTACAAGCAGCTTTGCGGAGCCGGAGTGGCGTTCAAAGTTGCGCAAGGATTGATGCAACGCCGCCTGGATGAAAAAGATCAGATCCGCATGTTGCGATCGTTCATGAAAGTGGTAGCGATTGCGACCATCGCCGACGCCGTACCCTTGACCGGCGAAAATCGCGTGTTCGCCAGGCTTGGGCTCGACGAGCTACGGCGCGCCGTGAACCCTGGGCTGAAGGCGTTGCTGGAAGTGGCGCAGATTTCTGCCAAGCGTCCGCCCTCGGCTACCGAAGTTGCGTTCCGCATCGCGCCGCGCATCAACGCCGCTGGAAGGATGGATGTAGCTCGCGACGTGATCGAACTGTTTAGCGTGAAGGATCCCGTGCGAGCCCGCGAACTGGCCGCCAAGCTTGATCGCCTCAATGCGGACCGGCAGGAAGAAGAGCGTCGGATCTTGCGTGCGGTCGAGGAACGCATCAGCGGTGATCCCGCGCTGTGCGAGGCCTACTGCATCGTAGTGGATGGTGAGGGCTGGCACCGCGGCGTCATCGGCATTGCGGCCACGCGCGTCGTCGAGCGCTACCACCGGCCTGCCCTCGTGATCTCGCGCGAAGGCGAAGAAGCATTTGGCTCCGGCCGTTCCATTCGCCCCTTTCACCTGTTGGAAGCCGTCGAGTCATCGCACGGTCTTTTCACACGCTACGGTGGACATTCCCACGCTTGCGGATTCGCCATGCCGTCTGCCAACGTGCCACAACTCCGAGCAGAACTGGATGCGTTTGCACGAGCACGGCTGACTCCGGCGGATTTCAATCCCGTGCTGGAGCTGGAGGCAGAACTGGATCTGGATGAAATTACCCCTGCACTCTTTCAAGTGTTGCAACTGCTCGAACCGCATGGAGCGGGAAATCACGAGCCCGCGTTTGCAGCACGAGGCGTCCGTCTGATCGCCCAGCCCAAAATTCTGAAAGACAAACACATCAAGCTGAAGCTGAAAGCGGCAGAAAACACTGGCGGCCATCAATTCTCTCCCGATGATCCTGCAACAGAAGAGGCCGGCCAAGAAGAACTCTCGGCGGCAGCAGTCCTAGCCACACCAAACTGTCATCCAGATGGCGCAGCCTTCCGCCGCAGCGAAAAGGCCGAGGCTAAAGGCGGTCCACTGAGAACTGAGAACCGGGAACTCAGAACTGTTTTCGACGCTCTGGGCTGGCACATGGCCGAACGCCTGCAGCAATCGCCGCTTCTGGCCGGAGACGCAATCGATATCGCTTTCACCATCGGCTACAACGACCACCCCGACTTCGGCGGCCTGGAACTCTCGCTGCGCGATTTCAGGCCGCTCAGTATCCAGGCCACGTTGGTCAAAGATTGAAGATTTGATGACGCTTTGTTACTGACACTCTCCCGCATCCACTTACATTAGACTGAACCCAGCATGTCACTTCCGCTCAACCGCCTTCGACGCTGGCTGGCTGTGATCGCGGTCCTGTTTATCGCGGTGGTGGCGGGGACGTATTTCTATGCTCGCCTGCGCCTGCGCAATGTGCTCAAGGAGATTCCCAACAAGATTGGGATCGACATCAAGCAAACCGCGAACGGCTTTCAGTTCTCCAAGTCCGACGGCAAGCGAACGCTCTTCACCGTCCAGGCAGGCAGCCTCAAGCAATTCAAGCTGGATGGAAGCGCCGAACTGCACAACGTCAGCATCATTCTCTACGGCCGCGATTCCTCCCGCTTCGACCAGATCTACGGCGAAGACTTCAGCTACGACAAGAAGTCGGGCGATGTTACCGCTCATGGAGAGGTGCAGATCGATCTGGAGGCCAACCCTTCGGGTCTTACCGGACCCGACCAGGGCACTCCCAAGGAACTCAAGAATCCCATCCACCTCAAAACCAAAAACCTGGTCTTCAACCAGAACAGCGGGGATGCTTCTACCGATGCCCGGGTAGATTTCCGCACCCCGCAGGCGACTGGCTGGGCCGTGGGGGTGCAGTATTCCGGGAAAACGAACGTGCTCACGCTGGCGTCCGAGATTCATGTCACGCTCGGCGGACCGGATGCTGCCACCCTGTTCGCCACGCATGGCAGAGTCACGCGCGATCCCCATGAAATCGTGCTGGACCATCCCCGCCTGGTTCGTCCAAGCTCTGACCGTCCAAGCTCTGACCGTCCAGGTTCCGGTCACAAGCGCGGAACCGTGCAAGCAGAACAGGCCACATTCTTCCTGGGCCCTGACAACGAAGTGCAGCGCGTACTGGCGATAGGGAATGTGAACGCGGAAACCACGGGGCAGAATGACGACCCGCTGCATGCCCGTGCCGATCAAGCCGAGATGTTACTCACGGGCAAGCAAAACCTCTTGCGCACGGCCACGTTGACCGGCAATGTCCACGTCGAGCGCATCGGATCGCAACCGATTCAGGGCGATGCCGGACGCGCGATCCTGGATTTCCTGGGCCAGAACCAGCTCCAGAAGGTGCATGCCACGGATGGAGTGCACCTCGCGCAGCATGCTGCCAGCGCCGGCGGGCTTACGGCAAACTCAACGGCTCCGCAGGATTTCGACATCACCGCTCCGATCATCGACTTCTTTGTCGTGGAAGGGCGCCGCCTGGATCGTGCCGAAACTTCCGGAGCGGCCCAGATCACAATCTCCCCGGCCCAGACCTCGAGCCCGCTCAGCGCGAAAACTTCTGCCCCAACTCCTGCCCAGCGCACCGTCGTCACCGCTGGCCGGTTTGACGCGAAATTTGCCGCGACTCCCAACGGTTCAACCCGTCTGACCTCCATCCACGGCGCGCCCGATGCGAAAATCGTCACCCTCGCTCCGGGGCTGCCCGACCGCGTCAGCACCAGTCAGACGCTGGACGCCGCCTTTTTCCCGCAGGGAGGGATCGAGTCGATCGTCCAGCAGGGAAGCGTCGCCTATAGTGACGGCCAGGCCCCCAGCAAACGGACTCAGGCCTGGGCAGACAAAGCACTCTACACTCCCGTTGACCGTATTCTGGTTCTCACCGGGAGCCCTCGCGTCTCCGACGGCGGCATGGTCACAACCGCGAAGACCATGCGGATCAACCGCGCCACCGATGATGCCTTCGCCGATGGTGACGTCAAGAGCACCTACAGCGAACTCAAGGAGCTACCGAACGGAGCGCTACTGGCATCGGCATCGCCGATTCATGTGACGGCAGCCACCATGACGGCGCACAACTCCCCCGCGGTCGCCCTATACCAGGGCAACGCGCGTTTGTGGCAGGATGCCAACATCGTTCAGGCCCCCTCCATCCAGTTTGACCGGGATCGCCGTTTCCTGGTGGCCCAGGGCAGCGCCTCGCAGCCGGTCTCCACGGTGCTGGTTCAGACCCACCCCGCGGCGCAAAACAAGACCCAGTCAGAGAAAGCCCAGCCCCAAAAGGAGCCCGCTAGGGCTCCAGCCGAAAGCGAACATAAAACGAAGATAAAATCTGAGGAAAAGTCGGGCGGCACCAGCCCCGTGGCCATAACTTCAGCCCGTCTAACCTATGCCGATGCCGAGCGCAAAGCTCACTATGAGGGAGGCGTAGTCGCCAAGGGCACCAGCTTCACCGCTTCGGCCAGCTCCATGGATGTTTATCTTCGGCCTCGCAGCCAAACCCCCAATAATCAACTACTTGCCGGCCCTGGGCAGCTCGATCACATGGTCGCCCAAGGCAATGTCGTCATCCAGCAACCCACCCGAAGGGCCGAGGGACAAACCCTGGTTTACACCGCCGACGATGACAAGTTCGTCCTCACCGGTGGACCGCCTAGCATTTTTGATGCCGAACGTGGCAAGATTACCGGGGTTTCGTTGACTTTCTTTAGAGGCGATGATAGGGTGCTCGTAGAAGGCGAAGCAAGTACTCCTGTGGTAACTCAGACGCGAGTGGCCAAATAAGAAAAGCCAAATGGCAAGATAAATGCGTACCTTGGCCACAGATGAAATTGGCAAATCGTATCGTGGCCGCCGCGTTGTAAATGGTGTCAGCCTGCGCGTCGAGCAGGGCGAAGTGGTTGGTTTACTTGGCCCTAACGGTGCAGGCAAGACGACCACGTTTTACGCCATTGTTGGCCTGATCCCCCCTGATACTGGCCGCGTGCTGTACGACGGTCAGGACATTACTGACGTCCCCATGTACCTGAGGGCCCGCCAGTATGGCATCAGCTATCTCCCTCAAGAAGCTTCGGTGTTTCGCAAACTCACGGTGGAAGAAAACATCCTCGCGGTGTTAGAGGCCCAGCCCATGTCCTGGCACGAGCGCCGCGAGAAGATGGAGAAGTTTATCGATGAACTTGGCTTGGAGCACATTCGGCAGAACCGGGGCTATGCCTTATCCGGTGGCGAGCGGCGGCGCGTGGAAATCGCCCGCTGCCTGTGCATCAACCCAACCTTCATTTTGCTGGACGAACCGTTTTCCGGAATCGACCCCATTGCCGTTCTCGACCTGCAGAAAATCATTAGTGCCCTGCGGGCCAGCGGCATCGGAGTGCTGATCACCGACCACAACGTGCGCGAGACTCTTTCCGTGACCGACCGGGCTTACATCATCGACGACGGCCGCATCTTCCGCCACGGCCAGCCAGAACAGTTGGCCAGCGATCCGGAAGTTCGCCGCGTCTATCTGGGAGAAAGCTTCTCGCTGGTGTGAGAAAAGCAGTGGTCAGTGTCCAGTGGTCAGTGTTCAGTACGAACCTCTGACCTCTGACCACTGACCACTGACCACTGACTTTTATGGTTTTGTTGCAGCACAAACTGAGTGTCAAGCTGTCGCAACGGCAGATCCTCACCCCGGGCCTGGTGCAGATGGTCTCCGTCCTCGCGCTCAACAAGCTTGAGCTCAAGGACATGATCAACGCCGAGATGGTCGAGAACCCGGTTCTCGAAGAGCTCGAAGAATCCGTCCCGTTGATCGACGAAGTCGGCCGCAAGGACGAAGACCGCGACCGCCTGACCGCCAAGACTTCCACCGAAGAAGCCCCCATCACCGCCGAAAAGAAAGATCCGTTCGAGGAGATCGATTTCGGCTCCTTCTTCCAGGACTATCTCGATCCCGGCTACCGCACCCGCGGCGAGATGGAGGAGATCGAGCGCCCGTCGTTTGAAAATTTCCTCTCCAAACCCACCAATCTCACCGATCACTTGGCCTGGCAACTGGGTGCGCTGAGCCTGCGGCCTGAGGTCCGCGAGGCTGCCGAACAGATCATCGGCAACCTCAACGAAGACGGCTACCTGATTGCCAGCGACGAAGAGATGTTGGGAGTGGCGCCACCCGCGCCTCCCGAAGCCGATGCCGCCGCCGCCAGAAATATTGTCAGCGAGGCGCAAGCTCTGGGATTAGGGCAAGATGAACCGCTCGCCGAAGCCACGTCCGGCATAGAAAGCTCCGGCGAAGCAACGCTCGAAGATGCCAACCTTAATCCCGACGTTTCCGCCACCGATTTGGACGAACTGATCGACGCGGCGTCCAGTGCATCTGAACTCCCCGGCGTTGACCCCCTGGTGAGAAATTCCTTTGCCGAAGTGAATAATCTGCCGCCCTCCGACTCGCCGGCCGAGACCTCCTTCGCCGCTCGGAACGGAAATGCCGCCGCGGCCGCTGCCCCCGCGCCCGAGGCACCTGCCACGCCTCAGCGTCCTATCTACAAGGCCACCTTCAGCCCGGCGGATCTCCAGGAAGCCCTGGAAGTGATTCGCCAGCTCGACCCTCCGGGCGTAGGCTGCCGCGATCTGCGCGAATGCCTGCTTCGCCAGTTGCGCTATCACCAGCAACAGTTGACCCAAAACAAGAACGGAGACCGCGTCGGAGAAAAGCCCGGTAATGGCACCGCGCAAGTCCTCGAGGATGCTATCGCCGTCGCCGACCAGCATCTGCGCGCGCTGCAGAGCAAACAGCTGAAGGAAATAGCCAAGGCCGTCGGACGACCCGTCGATGCCGTCCAGCAGGCCATCGATTACATCCGCACGCTCGATCCCCGCCCTGGCCTGCAGTACAACAAAATCCAGGCCCGCCTGATTGAGCCCGACGTTGCCTTCATCAAGCACGGCGACGAGTGGCTCGTCCTGATGAACGACGATGACCTCCCGCAACTTCGCCTGAATCCTGCCTACAAGCGCCTGCTCACCCGCGATACCAACGACAAGAATACCCGCGACTACGTGAAAGAGCGCTACAAGAGCGCCATCCAGCTCATCAAGAACATCGAACAGCGCAAGCAGACCATCACCAAGGTCTGCTATTGTATCGTCGCCCGGCAATACGATTTTCTGGAAAAAGGCATCGATTACCTGAAGCCTATGATGATCAAGGAGGTGGCCGAAGAAATCGGCGTGCATCCTTCCACCGTGAGCCGTGCCGTAGCCAGCAAGTACGCCCACACACCGCAGGGCGTATTCGAGTTGCGCTACTTCTTCAGCGAGAGCGTCCAGGGCCCCGAAGGCGGCAACACCTCGTTGCTCATCCTGAAGCGCCGGGTCAAGAAGCTGATCGAAGAAGAAGACTCCGCCCGTCCCTTGACCGACGAGCAACTCACACGCATCCTGCAGTCGCAGGGCATCCAGGTCACGCGCCGCACCGTAGCCAAGTACCGGGAGGATATGCGCATCCCCAGCACCCATCAACGCAGAGTAAAGGAATAATAATTCCAGGTGAAGATGCCGATTAATTAGACAAGGCGAGTCCCGTAGGGACGGCACCACTTCACACTGAGCAATTGATCGAGCAGGAATTCAAGGAGGGGCGCTCGTGAACGTGGAATACACCGGCAGGCACTACGAAGTCACTTCCACCATCCGCAAAGAAGTAGAAACCGGCCTCACCAAACTCCGCAAAATCCTCGGCGATCGCTTCGAAGCCAAGGTCATCCTCACCGTAGAAAAGCATCGTCACAAAGCCGAAATCACCATCAGCCCCCGTAACGGCCCGCTAGTCGGCCTGGCGCACGCCAAAGACATGACCATCGCCGTCAACGAAGCCCTGGACCACCTCGAAAAGCAGGCGGTGAAATACAAGACCCGCTGGCAATCCAAGAAGCGCTCCGCCCGCAAAAGCGAGGAAGCAAAGAAATGGAACGGCCACTCCCCGCAAAACACCGATGCCGTTCTCACTGCCGTCGGCTTGACCGAAAAGACGGCCGTGGCGGTCGTGGTGCACCGCTATCCGGCGGTGGCCAAAACCACCGAGGTCCACCTGGTGCGCTCCGACGAAGCCGTCGCCATGCGTCCCATGACGCTCGAAGAGGCCATCAAGGAAGCCCACTTCCGCGACCGCGACGTCTTCGTCTTCCGCGATCCCAAAGGCAAAGTCATGGTCCTGCACCGCACCCGGGACGGCAAGATGGAACTCATCGAAGCCCCGTAGAAACTAGAAACTAAGGTTGGCAAAACCGGTGTCGGGACTCGCAAGAATGGGGACGGGCGCCTTCGCCCGTCCGTCGAGCGCAGCTCGACCGCGCTTCTCGAAAGCCCCCTACTGCGAAGTCACTGCCTTAAGAAACCGGTAATAGAAATCCACTCCCTCGTAATAAGACTCCACCCCCAGCCTCTCATCCCGGCCATGGGCGCGGACGTCGTCCCGGTCAATGGCAGTGCCTGCAATTCCATAGCTAGGCAATCCGGCTGCCATGGTGTAGATGCTATCGGAAGCGCCCGTGGCCATGTCGGGAATTACCGGCGTGCCCGGCCACATCTCGGACGTGATTTTCTCCAGCGGCGCGAACACATCGCGGCGCAGCGGCGGAGGCGCGAAACTCTTTCGGTCAGACGCGCTGTCGGAAATGTTGCCGAGGCTGTCGACGTAGCGCACGGTAATGTTCGGATCGGCAAATACTTTAATCAGCTCCTGCCGGATTTCTTGTGTGGAATGCCCCGGTTCAATCCGGCAATTCACATTGGCCTCGGCGCGCTGCGGCAAGGCGTTGTTGGCGTGCCCGGCATTGACGCGCGTCGCGACGCAGGTGGTGTGGATGGTGGAGTTGTCGATGGGATCGCTCGAAAGCCGTGCCACCGCATCGGCATCGGGTGGATTTTTCACGATCGCCTTCATCTCGGCAGCGCGCTCCGGCGTTTCCACCTGGGCCATGCGTTCGTAGTAAGCGCGTGTCACTTCGTTCAACTCGAAAGGAAACTGGTAGTGCTGCAGCCGTGCCAGCCCGTCTGCCAGAGCGTAGATTGCATTGTCCGGCCGGGGCAGGGAGCTATGGCCTCCGGGATTGGTCACCGACAGCTGAAAATCCGCATACAACTTTTCCGTGGCGTCCACTGTCATCATCACGGCCTTGCCGTGGTCGCTCAGAATGCCGCCGCCATCGTGGTTGAAAACCATTTCGGCATCAATAAGCTCCCGATGGTTCTTGAGCAGCCAGTCGACGCCATTCGATTTGCCACCCTCTTCATCGGCGGTGAGCGCCAGAATGATGTCGCGGTCTGGCGTGTAACCCTCTTTCTTGAAACGGATCAGCGTGGTGGCCATAATCGCGTCGCCGCTCTTCATGTCCTGCGTGCCGCGCCCGTAGTAAAAGCCATCCTTCTCCACAAAAACAAATGGATCGGTGGTCCAGTCTTCGCGGTGGGCCTCAACCACATCCAGATGACCAATCAGCAGAAGCGGTTTGTGCTTTCCCATCCCGTGCAGCCGCACCACCAGATTCTTCTTGCGATCATTCGGACCCAGGATCTGCATGTCGGACTCGGCAAATCCCGCATCCCGAAAGCGTTGCGCCATGGCCTCGGAAGCCGTGGTAACGTTGCCCACCGAGTCGGTGGAATTAATCTCAATCAGTTGCTTGAAGATGTCATGAGAGAGCTTCCGGGTGGCGTCGTCGATCTGTGCCTGCGCCGCAGCTGTGAAAAACAAGAAGAATAGGAAAAGAGAACAGAGCAGAAACCTCTTGCAACGGTCCAATGGAGTCTCCTGGGAAGACGATGGTGGAATCTCTTGATTTGTATTCGAAAATCGCACCCATCTTACCCCAAGGGCGTACGCGGGCGAGCGACGAGCAATCCGCTTCGCAAAATAACTCATGTGGGGACAGCCGCCCTCGGCTGTCCGGCGGTCCGGCAGTATTGGGCCGCTGCCCTATAACAGCCATCAAGGGCGTCCACCCCGCAGCCCTGTCATCCCATCCCGCAGCCCTGTCATCCTGAGCGAAGCGGCTGATTCTCGAAGAGAATCAGCCGCGCAGTCGAAGGATCCCTTCCGCTCCAGCGGTGCTCGAAGCGCAAAGGGGAGTTTCTACAACGCCTGCACCACCGTGCCTGCACCATGGGGGAAGAGCGGCGCATCAGCGCCGCGTAAGGTGATTGCTTCGTTGTAAAGAATAAACGCGCAAGAAGGTAGCGCACCCTCACTGATTTCGGTCAGCGTTAACCATCGGAAGTTTTCCACACCCAGCATGTGACATCTGACCTTGCCCCCACCACTAAATTCGCGCGATCATGGTCGAAGCGGACGTACTGGAAGAAGCCTCATTGGCGAGCCCCTAAGTCCCCTGTTCTCAAGATTTTGACCCCTAAGTTATTTGACCTCAAGATTTTGCAGACACTTTTTTGCAAACCCCGCGCCCAGCAAGACTTTCAGAGGGTATGGGGGGAGGGGGTACCCCACGTTCACACCCATTTTCCCAAGCCGGGAACATCGCCGCGCAGGTTTCTTTCAGCAAGAAATCCACAACCTGAGCCGCTTACAAGGCATGAGTGACGCCGCGTGCTAGAATTCGCCGCCGAGGGAATTTTTCGATGACGACGCGCACGCGCTCCGCCTCCTTTTCAGTCCTTCTCTTGATTTCTCTTCTGCTGGCCCTTAGCCCTTCGCATCTCGCGCAAGCGCAAGCCGCCGCGCCGCAATCGAAGCTCTCCGTCCACTGGGAGCAACTCACCGCCGCCGACTTCCGCGAAGGCATTCACCGCTCGCAAGGCACATGCCTGTTGCCCATCGGCATCCTGGAAAAACACGGGCCGCATCTCCCGCTAGGCACTGATCTGCTCGACGTCCGTTACGCCGCACTGCACGCCGCCGAGCAGGAATATGCGGTCGTCTTCCCGGAATACTATTTCGGACAGATTGCCGAAGCTCGCCATGAGCCCGGAACGGTCGCTTACAGCCGCGAGATGCAGCTCGCGCTGCTGCAGGAAACCACCGACGAGATGGCCCGCAACGGTTGTAAGAAAGTGATCATCGTCAACGGCCACGGTGGCAACGAGCACCTGCTGCCCTTCTTCGCCCAGTCGCAGCTGGATAAGCCCCATGACTACGTAGTCTACGTTTTCGATCGGCGAAGCCCCGAGTCAGGCGGCCCGCCCAGGAAAACATCCATAGACATGCACGCTGGCGAAAGCGAAACTTCGAAGATGATGATCTCCCGCCCCGACACGGTCCACATCGACCGCGCGGCGAACGAATCCGGCGCCGACCAGCACCGCCAGAACCTTCCCGAAGATGTCTACACCGGAATCTGGTGGTACGCGCGCTTTCCCAATCACTATTCCGGCGACGGTTCCGCCGCAACAAAAGAGCTAGGCAAGTTTCAGATGGATTGGTGGATCGACGCTGTGGTCAAGGCGATCCGCGCCGTGAAAGCCGACGAAGTCAGCCTGAAGCTGCAGAACGAATTCTACGAAAAGAGCAAGCACCCGCTGGACACTCAACCGTGATCCTGAGCAGGACCTTGAGCGGACTAAGACCGTCCAATCAGCACGCCGGTGATGAAAACCAGCACTCCGCCCAGTCCGACCTGGAGCGCAGCCGAAACCCAGGGAGTATCCATATAGCGGCGGCGAACCCACGTAATCACGCCCAACTCCGCGACCACGACAGCTCCCGCGGCCCACAGTGCCAGTCGAAAGTCCCGCAGCAGAAAAGGAAGTGTGTGTCCGATTCCGCCGAGCCCAGTCATCGCTCCACAAATCAAGCCGCGTACCCATGGATGCCCGCGCCCGGTCAGGCTGCCATCATCGGACAGCGCTTCGGCGAATCCCATGCTGATGCCCGCGCCGGCCGATGCCGCGAGGCCCACCAGAAATGCGTCATTCGTGCTGTGCGTAGCAAATGCGGCGGCGAAGACGGGAGCAAGCGTGGAAACCGAGCCATCCATCAACCCCGCCAAGCCAGGCTGGACGATTTGCAGCACAAAGAGGCGGCGCTGCGCCCGCTCTTCGTCGGCCTTCACGTTCGCCGGCAACTTTTCCTTGTCCAGTTCCAGCGCGCGTTCTTCGTGCTCGCGTTCTTCGTTGATCAGGTCGTCGAGCAATTGGCGGACACCCGCGTCCTGCGTGCGAGCCGCGGCCTTTTCGTAAAACCTGCGCGTCTCCACTTCCATGGTGCTGGCTTCCTTGCGGACCGCATCGATGCGCAGCGGACGCATCAGCCAAAGCGCAGGGCGCTCCACGAATCCGCGTACATCCTGCCGGCGAATCAGGGGAATGTGTTCGCCAAACTTCTGCCGGTAGAGCTCAATCAGCCGTCTGCGGTGCCCCGACTCCTCTTCCCGCATGCCCTCGAACATCGCCGCCGACGCGGGATAGTCCGGCCGCAAGCCTTCAGCAAAGTCGGCATACACACGCTCATCTTCCTCTTCCAGAGCAATGGCCAAAGCCAGCACTTCGCGTTCCGTGAGTTCATGAAACTTCTTCATGGCGACCTAGCTTACCTGTCCGAGTGGGGCCGAGACAAATCAGAAACGGGATTGCGAAGGCCCTCGTTCGGTTCTGGCAGATTGGATCCCGCACAGCGTCCTCCCGTGCCCGCAATGCACACCCGGTTCGCACCTTCAAATGCTACTATCCATTGCATGACGCCTCGGAAGTCGCCCCGGAAGTCGCCCCCGTCACGGAAGCGCGGGAACACACCGCGCAGAGGAAAGAAAACGCAGGCCATCGCGAACGATTCCCTGCATGCTCCAGAACTGGTCATCATTACGGGAATGAGCGGTTCCGGGAAGGCATCTGTGCTCAAGGCTTTCGAGGACTTGGGCTACTATTGCGTCGACAATCTTCCCGTCGAGCTGATCCCGCGCTTCGCCGAGCTGGCATTGCAATCGAGCGAGATCCGCCGCACTGCGCTGGTGGTGGATGTGCGCGAAGGCTCCAAGCTCGAGCAGCTTCCGGGCATTCTGAAGGCAGTACGGCGGATGATCCCGACCAAGGTCGCCTTCCTGGAAGCTTCCGATGCAGTGTTAATGCGCCGCTTCAGTGAGACCCGCCGCCCCCATCCCCTGGGCACGGACGCGCCGGTCAACGCCTCGCTCAAGGCTGAACGGCGTCACCTGGCAAGCATCCGCGCCCTGGCCGACATTGTCATCGACACTTCCAAGTTCAATGTGCACGAATTGCGCGCCCACATCACGGAACGTTTCCGCGAAAAAGCGTCGGAGAAGAGCATTCTGGTTTCGTGCGTTAGCTTCGGCTATCGCCACGGTTTACCCGAAGAAGCCGATCTGGTCTTCGACGTTCGTCTTTTGCGCAACCCGCACTTCGTGCCGAAATTCCGTCCATTGACCGGCCGCCATCCGAGCGTGGCCAAATACATGCGGTCTTTTCCGCGGACGAAGAAGGTGATCCTCCAAATTTCGGATCTGCTGGTGGACTGGCTGCCGGACTATATCCGCGAGGGCAAGAGCTATCTCACCGTCGGCTTTGGCTGCACCGCCGGCCAGCACCGTTCCGTGATGATCGCCGAGGAAATAAGCGACCGCCTGCGCAAAGCCGGATACCGCGTGAAGGTGGTGCATCGGGACATGCCAAAGTAATGCCTCGGCTCAGATGCCCCATGGCGCCGAAGAAACTGAAGCCGGCCACTTGGGGATTCCAGAGCGGCGCAGTAAAATAGGCGTTTGCATCCCATGCCTATGCCACCGTCCGTAAGCCACTGCGGCCTGCTCGGAGCGGTATGCGCCAACTGACGCGCCTCGTCCGTTATGCGCTTCCGTATTGGTGGCAGATTCTGGCTTCCGTCCTGCTGATGGCGCTGGTGGGCGCGCTGGACGCATTCAAGTACCTGCTGGTTCGGCCCATCTTTGACCGCGTGCTGAATCCCTCCACCGGATCGAAGGATATCCAGTTGTTCATCATTCCCGGCACGCACCATGCAGTTTCTCTGCAGCAGTTCGTTCCGGCGCGCTTTACCAATGCCTGGACGATTGTGGCGTTTGCCCTGGTCGCTTCCACGATCTTGAAGGGAATTTTCGATTACACGGGAACGTACCTGGTGAACCATGCCGGCTTCGGCATGATCACCGATTTGCGGGACGATCTATACAACGCAATCATGCGCCGCTCTGCGGCATTTTTCTCCAAACATACGACAGGAACCTTGCTCTCCGCCATCATCAACGACATCGAGCGCGTGCAGTATGCCATGTCAACCGTGCTGGCCGAATTCCTGCAGCAGTTCTTCACTTTTTTGGCAGTGGCTGCCGTGGTTGTGGTGCTGGGCGGGAGTCTTGCCTGGGTGCTGTTACTGTTCGTGCCCGTGATTATTTATTCGTCGCGCAAGATCGGATCCAGGGTGCGCAGCACGACCCGGCAAGGCCAGGACAAGCTGGCGGAAATTCAAAACATCCTGCACGAAACCATTACCGGGAACCGTATCGTAAAGGCATTCAATAGCGAGAAGTGGGAAATTTCCCGGTTTCGTGGCGCGGCCCGCCGCTTGTTCCGCGCCAACCTCCGTTCCGTTGCCGCGACTGCGATCAGTTCGCCGCTGATGGATATTGTGGGCGTGGTCGGAATCGCCCTCCTGATTCTTCTCGGGCGCGGGCGGATCGCGCACAATCAGATGACGCCTGGCGTTTTTGTGGCATTCATCACGGCGGTCTTCAGCCTCTACAACCCGGTCCGCAAGTTTGCCCTCTTCAACAACAACTTCCAGCAGGCGCTCGGAGCCTCCAGCGAGATCTTCAAGTTCATGGACGTCGAAGATGATGTCCGCGAAAAGCCGCATGCCAGGCGCTTGCCTCCATTCTCGAAGACAGTTCAATTCGATCATGTCAGCTTCACCTATGGCAATGAGGGCGAAGACGCCCGCGTGTTGCACGACATCAATCTCGAAGTCCGCCGCGGAGAAGTGGTGGCGATCGTCGGATCTAGTGGCTCGGGCAAGAGCACCCTGGTTCACTTGATTCCCCGCTTTTTCGATGCGTCGCAGGGCCGCCTGCTCCTCGACGGCTACGATGTGAGAGATGTAACCCTGGCGTCGTTGCGGGAACAAGTGGGCATTGTCACCCAGGAAACCGTCTTGTTTAACGATACGGTTCGCAACAACATTGCCTATGGCCAGCCCCACGTAGCTCTGAAAGAGGTTGAGGCCGCGGCCCGGGCCGCCTTGGCGCACGACTTCATCCAGGCCCTTCCGGCGGGTTACGATGAGGTGATCGGGGAACGGGGGGTGCGACTTTCCGGCGGAGAACGGCAGCGCATTGCCATTGCCCGCGCGCTTTTGAAGAATGCGCCCATCCTGATTCTTGACGAGGCGACATCGGCTCTTGACAGCGAATCGGAGGCCCTTGTGCAATCCGCATTGCACAATCTGATGAGCGGCCGCACTGTGTTCGTGATTGCGCACCGGCTTTCGACGGTGCGCCGGGCCGACCGAATTGTTGTGATCGAAAATGGCGCCATCGCCGACATCGGCGCTCACGAAGACTTGATGACGAAGTTGGGGACGTACCGGCGTTTGTACGAGTTGCAGTTCGCCGACTTCGAGCAGAAACTGGAACCGGCGCAACCCAGCTAACGCCGGCAATCGGATATTTGGGAAATCACTCATGCCACTCCGCTCTATGACGGGCTTTGCGCAAGTCAAAGGCGAACTCACAAGCCAGATGGCGGAAACTGTGAATCCGCCGGCCGGCCCGGCCTCCATGTCGTCTTCTATGCAGGGCAACGGCCGCGTTGCCTTTGTACTCTCGTTGAAATCGGTGAACCACCGTTTTCTCGATCTGCATTTCCGTCTGCCCTCGGGCTCCGACTCGCTCGAAATGCAACTCCGCCGCTTGCTGAAAGAAAAGATCGCCCGTGGGCACGTCGAGGTCATGCTCAACGTGGAACGCGGAGGCGGCGAGACCCTGGCGCTGAATCGCCCGCTGGTGAGCGCTTACATCGCGGCTTTTCGGGCGGCTGCGGGCGAGTTTGCCGTGCCCGCCGAACCCGATCTGAATGTGATCCTGCGCATTCCCGGCGCGCTCGACTCCGCGAGCAACCCTGACGATGGAGCGCTGGAGCCGGCGGTGATGGCCAGAGTGGGAGAAGCACTCGATCGCCTGAATGAGATGCGCGAGCAGGAAGGCCGTGGCATTGAGCATGAACTCCGCCAGCGCATGACCCACTTGCGCGAAGCGGTCAAGACCGTGCAGGTTCACCGGCGCACCGTATTGCAGAGCTACGTGGAACGGCTCCAGTCGCGCCTTCAGGAACTGCTGGGCTCCAGTGCCGACAAGGAACGCGTGCTCCAGGAAGCCGCGCTTCTGGTCGACCGCAGTGACATTCAGGAGGAGATCGTCCGTCTGGAAAACCACGTCCAGCATTTCCTGGGCCTGCTCGACGAAAATGGAGAAGTAGGGAAGAAGCTGGACTTTCTGCTGCAGGAAATGAATCGTGAAGCTAACACTCTTCTTTCGAAGACGTCGGGCTTGGCCGGGGAAGCGCTGAAAATCACCGAGGCCGGGCTCGTCATGAAGGCGGAGATCGAAAAATCACGCGAGCAGGTGCAGAACCTGGAATGAGTTCTCCGGCCAATAAGCCACTCGTATACATCATCTCGGCCCCATCTGGCTCGGGAAAGTCGACCCTGGTCAATGAACTGCTGAAGAAGGTGAGCAATCTGGAGTTCTCCATTTCCTACACCACGCGTGCTCCCCGTGGCAGCGAGACCAATGGAAGGCAGTACTATTTTGTCTCCCGCCGCGAATTCGAAAAGATGGTACTCGACGATGAGTTTCTGGAACACGCCGAGGTGTTTGGCAACTACTACGGAACGGCGCGCCGCTTTCTGCACGAAGCCGAACAAAATGGGCGCGACCTCTTGCTCGACATTGACGTACAGGGCGCGGACCAGATCCAGCGGAAAATCCCGGATGCCACCAGCATCTTCATCCTGCCCCCGAATCGCAAGACGTTAGAGGAACGCTTGCGCAAGCGAAGTGAAGATCGGGAAGAGGTGATCCAACGCCGCCTGGTCACGGCCACTCGGGAGATTCAGAACTACGACCGATACAATTACATTCTCGTCAACGACCAACTCGAGGACTCAATCAAAGCGTTGCGGGCGATTGTGCGTGGCGAACGCCTGGTGCGCGCGGGGCAGCCGCTGTCGGGTGAGGACGCCAAAACCGTGGCTCTCGCGGACCGGTGTCGGCTGGCCAACGTTGGCGACCGCTTGCAGCCGATTCTGGCTTCTTTTAGTACGGCGGCGATGCCGGGGGGCGGTACTCCTCCGTAACCATGTTTGGAGGCCCCGCAGCCCCCGTAACCTTGAGTTTCGTGGGAAAATAGTAGGGCAGGCCTTTGGCGTCGCAGACGAGAGAACGAAGCGCACCAACTTTCGGCAATCAATCTTGCATCCCGGTACCAAGGGGAGAGAATCCATGAAATTGATCGAAGGCTTCGACAGCAACTATCGCTACATTCTGGTCGCCGCACGGCGCGCGCGGCAACTGCAATCCGGAGCGCCGCCGGTGGTCCAAACCAACTCCCGCAAACCGTGCCGCATTGCACAAGACGAGATCCGCGCGGGTAAAGTGAAATGGGAGATCCCCGAAACTCGCAGCGCGGCCGAGCAGGCCGCCGACGTTCTGGATAAGGCCTTCGGGCCGGACGCCTAGGAGTCGCTGAAAAAGGCGAGATTCGTATGAGGGCATGTCTTTGGGCATGCCGGAAGGGCTGCGGAGGTAACAGCGCCTCAGGCCTAGCGGCTGAAAATCATGAAAGTTGCTCTGGGAGTGACGGGCGGCATTGCAGCATACAAGGCGGCGGAGATTGTGCGCCTCTTGCAAGACCGCGGCATTCGGGTGCAGGTCATCATGACGCGCGCGGCCCAGGAGTTCGTTCGCCCGCTGACCTTTGCCGCGCTCTCCGGCGAAAAAGTGATTACCGGAATGTTCTCGCCCGGGGAAGAGCAGGCCGCGAACATCGATTCCGCCATTGAACACATCGCGGTGGCGCAATCGATCGACGCGCTGCTGGTGGCTCCTGCCACCGCTGATGTTCTGGCGCAGTTCGCGCAAGGCATTGCCAGCGACTTCCTCACCACGCTTTACCTGGCCACCACCGCTCCAGTCGTGGTCGCGCCGGCGATGAACGTGAATATGTGGAATCATGCCGCGACGCAGGCGAATCTGGAAATCCTGCGGCAGCGCGGGGTGAAGATCGTTGACCCGGACTCGGGCTACCTGGCCTGTGGCATGACCGGGTCCGGGCGACTGGCGGAGAATGAAGCGATCGTCGCGGCCGTTCTCGAAGCGCTGGGCGCCTCGCAGGATCTCGCGCGGGAGACCGTGCTCATCACTGCAGGACCCACGCGCGAAAAGATCGATCCAGCGCGCTACCTCAGCAACCGCTCGAGCGGACGCATGGGGTACGCCATGGCCGAGGCGGCGCTGCGCCGCGGTGCTCGCGTGCTGCTGGTCAGTGGCCCCACGGCTCTGACGCCGCCAGGAGCGGCCGAGATCACGCGCGTGGAATCTGCCGAGCAGATGCGCGATGCCGTACTCAATCTTCTGCCTCAGGCGACCATCGTGATCAAGACCGCGGCTGTCTCCGATTACCACGCCAAGTCTGTTTCCGCACAAAAAATAAAGCGCAAAGGGCCGATCACGCTCGAACTCGAACCGACGGCTGATATTCTCAAAGAAATCTCGGTGCGGAAGCAGTCGCAGATTATCGTAGGCTTCGCCGCGGAGACCGAGAACGTCCTCGAAAACGCCCGCCAGAAGCTCGCGGCCAAACATCTCGACGCGATCGTGGTCAACGACGTTTCCCGCGAGGGCATCGGCTTCGACTCCGATCGCAATGAAGTAACCATCATCACTCACGACGAAGTTGTCGAGGTCCCCGAGACCACGAAGTGGGAAGTGGCGCAACGCGTTCTCGACCAGGTCGTCCGGATTCGCCAGCAGCGCAAGTCGCCAGTGAAAACCTGAAAGCGAGTTTCTTGCCTCTGCATTACAATCTAGGAACCGATGCACCCTACTCTTGATCCGGAATTGCGGCGTGCTCTCGCCGAGCGCGTCCGATACTGTCATGAGTTGGGCATTTATGATTTCTACCGGCGCGAGACGAGGCTTCAAGAGATAGCGGATCTCGTGCCGGCTACTGCTGAAGTTGTTCCATCGTCGCTGTCTTCGGTGTCCCAGTCAGAAGTGCGAGAGGAAATGGCCGCAAGAAAGTTCGCCGTCGCCCCAATTATCGTCGAGGACAATGTCTTGGAAATCGTTGCGGCGCCCAAGCCGGAGTATGGAGTGGCTGACCCTGTCACGGCCCTCAAGTTGATTCGCGAAGATCTCGGCGACTGTACCCGCTGCAAACTGCACAAGCAGGGCCGCAAGCAGATCGTCTTTGGAGTGGGTAATCCGCGCGCCGAGTTGATGTTCGTGGGCGAAGGTCCGGGCGCCGACGAAGACGCACAGGGCGAGCCTTTCGTCGGCCGCGCCGGGCAGCTGCTCAACAACATGATCAAAGCGATGGGCCTGCGGCGCGAAGACGTTTACATCGCGAATGTGGTCAAGTGCCGGCCGCCAGGCAATCGCACGCCGGAGCCTGATGAGTGCGAGACTTGCATGCCGTTTCTCATGCGGCAAATCGCGACCATCAAGCCCAAGGTCGTCGTCGCGCTGGGCGCGACGGCGGCGAAGAATCTTCTGGCCATGAATTCATCTCTCGGGGAACTGCGAGGCCGATGGTTTGACTTCAAACCCGCGGGCCTTCGCAGCCATGACCCCGCATGGCCTGGCGCTCGCCTCGCGGTCACTTATCATCCCGCATATTTGCTGCGCGATCCGCGCCAGAAGGGCGAGACATGGAAAGATTTGCAGATGGTGATGAAGTACCTGGGGATTGAAGCACCAGCAAAGAGCACTCAGTAGGTCAGATGAAGGAAGGCGGAAAAGCTAAGTTGGAGCAAGCTGCGGCCTGTCTGCTGTGTGCAGCCATCGCTTGGAGATACGGGTCTTCTCTCGTGGGGACAGAGTTCAGCAGGGGATGGCTCACGGGACCCTTGCTTGACATGAAAGATGTCGGATCCCTTCTATTTCTCCTGGCTCTCCTCTTGACGTTCTTCTATCGACGAATTGCTGCCGGAACTACCCTTACAGCCTGCCTACTCTGTTTGCCGCTCTATCTCTACTTCGCAGCTCCTGGTCTTTTCCGTCGTGTTTTCAGCAGAGGTGGGTGGTCGGGACCGCTGCGAACGGGTTTCGTCTGGGACAACTGGACGGTCGCGGGGATTGTTGTCCTGGCAATTACTGCGTACCTCGCGGTTCGGGCTTTACTCACCGCAGACTCACAACCCCGGAAATCCGACTAAAGCGTTTACACTGATTCCTCCGACATGCCCGAGTTCTGCGACGTTGCGCTGCCCGTGCCGCTCGACATGGTCTTCACCTACCGTGTCCCCGCCGAGGCCACTCCCGTGGTCGGCGGCCGCGTGCTCGTGCCTTTCCGCCAGCAGCGCCTGACCGGCATCGTGGTTGCACTGCACGACCGCAAACCATCGGTCAAGACGAAAGTCGTCCTGAGCGCGCTTGACGCCTCGCCGGTGCTGGATGATCAACTGCTCCGCCTCGGCCGCTGGATCGCCGACTACTATCTCGCCCCCATCGGCGAAGTCTTTCGCACCATGCTTCCTCTGAATGCAGAATTCAAACGTTCCGTCGCTTACCGCGTCACCGGGGAAGGGCGCCTGGCGCTGCATCACGCGGGAACATCGGGATCGTCGGCGCGGTCGCGCCGCACTCCAGAAGAGCAAGCGGCCGAATTTCGCGTGCTGGATTACCTCGCTGCCCAGGAGTCTGCACCCGGCGAGACCGCCAAAGTCCGCGAAGAAACTCTGCGCTCCGCCGCTCGCGTCTCCAGGTTGATCCTGAGCGGGATGGTGCGGAAGAAATGGATCGTACGCGAAGATGTTTCGGACGTCCGGAACGCAACCCGCAGGGT
>Ga0308309_10000633_pt1 | contig 21880 bp, 23 predicted proteins | sample HubBroMetageWFT5_FD_192491 | JGI IMG/M metagenome (GOLD analysis project Ga0308309, IMG submission 192491) | Warmed and freeze-thawed soil microbial communities from the Hubbard Brook experimental Forest, New Hampshire - Hubbard Brook CCASE Soil... | ecosystem: Environmental > Terrestrial >...
TGCGGGAGCGCGCCCGTACTTGTTACAGTCGAGGTGCATCTATAAGAAGTGCATCTGAGAGTTGTTTGTTAGATTAGCTATTTCTTACCGCGCCAGGAGAGCGGAAAATGTCGCTACTGGATCCACCGACAGAAAAACCTCAAAAGCCTCGAGTGATGGCATTCACCATTGCCGCAGTCGTTCTCGTCGCGGCTGTGATCCTCTGGTTTACGTTCCGTTACTATCCCGAAAAGAAAGCTGCCGATCACTTCTTCGCCGCCGTTGCCTCTGGCGATACTTCCGCGGCGTACACCCTCTGGAAGCCCTCTGCCAGCTATTCCATGAACGATTTTCTCGCCGACTGGGGGCCCACCGGTTACTACGGTCCGGTGAAGAGCTACAAAATCATGGGAGCGAAGGCACCAGAAAACAGCAAGTCGATTGCGGTAAACATCGCCGTCAGCCCGTATTCGCCGATGCCGGACTCCTCCGATGCGGAAAAAAGCAGCAAAACCCGCGTCGTGACTCTGTGGGTGCAGCCTTCCGACAAATCGTTCAGTTTTCCACCGTGATTTTTTGTTTACGAGAAAACTACTTCGAACTCAGAGCTGGGCCTCCTCCAGCGCCTCGCTCAATTCGTTTTGACTGACGCTGGCTGTTCCCAATTTTCCCACCACAATTCCCGCGGCGGTGTTGGCTAAAATCGCCGCATCCGGCAAACTCGTCCCTGCAGCCACCGCCAGCGAAAGCACGCTCAGCACAGTGTCTCCCGCTCCGGTGACATCGAACACCTGGCGTCCCGTGGCACCCCTCTCGACGCCCGGCTGCCCCACGCGCGCGTACGTTACTTCAAAGCTGGTCGCGGGAATGTGCCAAGGGCACGGTGAAGACTCTTCGAAAATGCTCATGCCTTTGTCGCCGCGCGTGATCACCACGGACGCACATCCGAAATGAGGCAGCAGTGCTCGTCCTGCCTCTTCGATGGATTTTTCATCCGGCAACGGCCGCGTTACGTAGAAGCTAGCTTCCTTCGTATTGCAGACAATTGCGCGCGCCCCGCGGTAGGCGTACAACCTCGAGGTCTTTGGCTTTACAAACACCGGCACTTTGGACTTGTGGCACGCGCTGAGCACGCGATCCGCGAAACTGTCCGTGATCAAGCCCTTGTCGTAATCGGATAGCACCAGCGCATCGAGCTTTTTTACCGAATCCAGAAACCGGCGGAAAAGCACTTCTTCCGTCGATGGGTCCACCGGCTCGCGCCGCTCCTGATCGATCCGCACGATCTGGTGGTGCCGCGCGATTACTCTCGTTTTCAGCGTGGTCACCCTGCGCGCATCGGCAATGACTCCGGTGTCGTCAATTTTCAGGGCACGAAGGCAAGCGCGTAGTGCGGCTCCCGCTTCGTCATCGGGTTGTTTTTTTCCGCCGGCCCTGGCCGCGCCCTTTCTGCCCCCGACAATTCCAAACGCTTCGACATGCGCTCCCAACGCAGCGATGTTGGCCGCCACATTTCCTGCTCCGCCAAGGCAATCCGACTCCGACACGTATTCCACAACCGGCACGGCTGCTTCCGGAGAAAGGCGATTCGCATGGCCCCAGACGTAGCGGTCCAGCATGAAATCGCCCAGCACCCCCATTCGCAGCTTTCGAAAACGTGGAATAAGTTTTTTCAGACGAGGTAACGCGGAAGATTGTTCGATTTGCGTCATAGGGGTAGGCTTGGCTTGATAGGAATTCTATTCCACGGCGACAGTGGCTTCTTCAGGCAGCATCACGGCAATGTCATCGCGCACGGGGTATACCCGGCGGCAGGCCTCGCATTTCAACCCGGAGTTATCCGGAAGCAGGTGCACCGGTTTGATGCAAACGGGACAGCGCAGAATCTCGAGAAGGTCTTTGGGAATCGCCATGCTTGGCTCCGTAACGGGAATTCCGACTCTAGCAAACTAGGTGACACCGCAGCAACCCGCTCGGGTGCTCCGATAGCCGGCGAGACGCCCCGCGCTTCAGAAACAACGCCATACCAATAAAAAAAGGGCGAATCAGCTTTCGCTGACTCGCCCTTTTTTAAAGCGGTGTCGGTTAGAGGCTTACGACGTTAGCGGCCTGAAGACCCTTGGGGCCCCGGGTGACCTCAAATTCCACGGCCTGACCTTCGTTGAGCGACTTGTATCCATCTCCCAAAATTGCGGAGAAATGGACGAAGACGTCTTCGCCGGACTGGCGCTGAATGAAGCCGAATCCCTTGCTCGCGTTAAACCACTTTACTGTTCCTTGTTCTTTCACTGTGTTGTGTTTCCTATTCTATTTTTGTTTAAGCTATTTGCTGCCGCCCGAAGCCTCTGCCGTAAAGCAAAAAAGGCCGCGAGTTGTAACTCGCAGCCCCTCTAAAATCTAATTCTAAAGGTGTTACAAGAGCAACAAACGCACCCAAAGAATACCAAATAGCACTTGTATTTGCAAGCCTTTTGTTTCCACCAGGAACAGCTGCACCAGAACCAGCACTTTTCTTCCGGCTCAGTCCCGTTAATTCTTATCGCTACTCGAATTCGTTTTCTCGAAGCATTTCACTCAGGTGATGGTAAACTGGAGACAGCTAAAAATAGAAAGCGAATATGGGCATTGTAAACTTCTTCAAACGAGATCGTACCTTTCAGCAACCTATCAACTGGGGCGTAACTTTGGTGATGGTTGGCCTTCACCTTGGCGCGCTGGCCGCGGTGTTTTTCTTCACCTGGCAAGCCCTCATCGTGGCCATCGTCATGTGGTGGGTTGGCGGCAGCCTGGGCATCGGCATGGGCTACCACCGCCTGTTGACGCACCGTGGCTACAAGACGCCCAAGTGGATGGAATATTTCCTTACCACCTGCGGCACGCTGGCGCTCGAAGGCGGACCCATTTCCTGGGTCGCCACACACCGCATGCATCACCAGAACACCGACAAGGAAGGCGATCCGCATTCACCGCGCGACGGCGGCATCTGGGCACACATCGGCTGGATCATCACCGGCCGCGCCATGCATCAGAATCGTACGGAACTTCTTCCCTATGCTCCGGATCTGCGCAAAGACAAATTTCATTTCTGGATGAGCAAGTGGCACGTAGTGCCTTCCGTCATCGTGGCGGTCGCTTTCTATTTCATCGGTGGCTGGCCCTGGGTTTTCTGGGGCGTTTTCGTGCGCACGGTGATGAGCATGCACTTCACCTGGCTGGTGAACTCCGCGACGCACATGTGGGGTAGGCAGCGATTCGAGACCGGGGATACCTCCAAGAACAGCTTCTGGGTCGCGATCCTGACGTTCGGCGAAGGCTGGCATAACAACCATCACGCGGAGCCACAGTCAGCGCGTCACGGACGCCGCTGGTACGAAGTGGACATGAACTGGTACGGTATTTTCACGCTGTGGATGCTGGGCCTGGCCTGGGATATCAAGCGTCCGCGCTTGCAAGCGGAATTAGCCTCAACGACACAATTCACTGCTGCAGATTGATTAAGACTCTCGTCGTCGGGCCAGCGCTTCTGTCATCCCGCACCCGCGGAGTTTGCGGGTGCAGGACCTCAACGTACAAACCAAGCACGAATTCTGTGCGGAAGGTTCCAGCACGCTGAACGCGTGCCTCAACAAATTACGCAACCTACTTTGGGAAATCCGCGGCCGCATCCGCCGCCGTCGGGAATATCCCGATCACCTTATCCACCTTGGTCAAGCGCAGCGTGCCTTCCAGCATTCCGGTCGCACCTGCAATTCTCATATCGCCGTTCGCTCTCTTGCACGTCGTCAAACACTTTACGATGCTTCCTATCGCGGAGCTGTCGATGTGCGTCAATCCCGTTAAATCAAATATCAGGTGCACCTGCTTAGCCTGAACCAGGTCTTCCACTTCGCGCTCTACGCGACGGCAATCCGGCCCGGAGTGAATGCTTCCTTTCATCCGAACGACAGTCACGCCCGGCTTAATCTGCTCTTTCGTCATTTCGAGTATCAATGTCTTGGACCCCGCAGTTCAGGAAATGTTCAGGAAATTGAGCCACCGCAACTTTTGTCGTCCGAATTCTTACTTTTCGCCCTCATACGGAAACTGGCGAATCAGGCGCACGCAGTCCCCAAGCGCCGAAAAAATATTGTTGCCCCACCCGCAAGGAATGAACGACGCGGTCTTCTGGTTCAGCGCTTTGTCCGCTTCCGCGAAGAACCGCAAACGCTGTCCCGGTGGAGGCGTGGCGAACTCCTTGACCGTGATGTTAAAGGTTATATCCCCGGAATCGCCACGCTTGGTCATCGAAAAATGGTGCAACTGCGCAAGTTGTTCGAGGGGATTCTCTTGTATGTAAATCCAGTCTGTCATCCACGTACTCCCGGCCGGTACAAAGTTCTTACAATGCAAGTGAGGCTGCGAATATAAGGCCTGCTACAGCGCGAAGTCAAACCGCTCCCGTCCGGGTCACTCATATAGCTTCCACACGCCACACGAGCCGCCCGGAAAAGGACGTATGACTGGTCAGATTCGGCCGCCAGAACGCAAGAATCTGCGACCCCTGGTAGACGCGCTCGAACCCTCCCTCCGATTCCGAAACGCTTTCAATCGGCGTTATCCAGAACTCCTCCGTCTGTGGCGCGTGAAGCGTCACGCGCAACCTCTGCCAGCCGTCCCGCACGCGAAGCACCGGTCCCGGAAGCGCTCCCGACAGACGCAGATTCCGTGGTCCCTCCAACGTCTCAAAAAAACGGTCCGGCTCCGTCGGCGCAAGCAAATTGATCACCGATTCCACACCGATGGCTACTGGGCGGCGCAATGTGGCCGACAGCGTCAATCGAAAATCGCAGCTTACCTCGCACCCTTCCGGCGTTGGTCCGAACAGAAAATGCTTCGTGACGCGGACTACTGGTGGATTCGCCGGATCGTCGGCGAATTCTAAAAGCGCCTGCTCCAGTGTCAGGTCCGCATACGTCGCCGAGGAGTTGGAGATCTGGTACGCCCCCGAAGCCAACCCCGAGACTTCCCCCAAATGCAGGTTTTCGTAATCCGAGATAGTGCGGCTTCCATCAAATAGCAACAGGCGGAATGCATGGCGGAGGTAGCGGTCATAGCAAAGAAAACGCTCCAGGTTCGGCTCCTTCACGCGAACCTCTTCGTGAATGGATACCGCGCTCTTCACGGTGCCAGAAGCTGCGGACGCTTCACGGAGCCGGGCATGCGATGCTTCGGGCCGCCTCAAGATCGAATTGATCAGCGTCGATGCCGTGGGTCGAAAATCGAACGCGGCAAGTGTTGCTCCATCGGACGGTTTCAACATGACCTGGTATTCGGGTGCGGTAAACAGCAATTCCGAGACCCCGTCGGCGTCGTAATCCAGCAACTCGACCCTCGGAATCAGCCCGCCGGGGGTCAGCCGGTCGGCGATTGTTTCCGCCTTGATCAAGTTGCGCCACAGTTCAGTACGCAGATGCGGCGCGTACAGGCCGCCAAACACTCCATGCCAGTACGCATCGTTTCCCTGCCCGCGCAGTACGTGATCGCGCGCCTGGCTGAACCGCCCTGCATGTTCCAGGTTCGCTCGACGCGGAGGAATGGAAGCCACTTGTGCCGACGCCCGCAGCATTTTCTTGTGCAGCAGATTCGCCTCAGGATACTTGCGAAAGAATCCGCGCCAGACTCCTCCACGCAATGACGCCAACAGATCGGGCCGTTTTTCGAACTCTTTGCGCAACGCGATGGAGCGAAGCCGCCGTTCCGTCGGCAATACCCACTCCATCATTTCCTCGTAGGATCCCGCAGGCAGGTCGGCACGCCCCAGCGGCAGATGCGACCCCATGTACTCGGCTGGGGTGCAAGTGTTCAACCATTCTGCGTTTTCCTCGAGTGCGGTGAAAAATTCCTTCAACCATCCATCCGTGTAGCAATGCTTGTGTGTCCCCGGCCATACCCCAAACTTTTCCATATCATCGCCAAAAACCGCCGCCGCGCCAGGGTGTAGCCGCGACGCATTCTCAAAAAAAGTGACGCAATCCTTCACCTTGCCAAACGGGATGAGATATCTCAGCTCCTTCAGGCACGGAAAAACCCAAACGGACTTCCCGAGATCTTCCGCAATGTACACGCCGAAAAGCTCGTTTGGCTCAAAACCTGCCGCGAGAAAAGGCAAATCATCAATCATCGTGTACCTGATATTCGCCGCTGCCAGCGGCGAGGGAAGTTGTGGTTCCCAAATACGTTCGGCGAGCCATGCTCCCGTCGGAGGCTTCCCAAAGTGTTTTTCGATATATGCGGAAAGCATTTTCAACTGATCGATCTGGTCCGCTTGTGGGATGGAGATCAGTATCGGTTCATAAAACCCGCCGCCGAGAATCTCCACCTGGCGTGACGCCACCAGCTTCTTCAGTCGCTCAAAATAATCGGGGTGATTTTTTTCGATCCAGAGAAGCAGCGGGCCGGAATAGTGCAGCCCGGCATGAACTTTGGGGTGTTCTTCCAGCAGGCTGAGAAATGCCTCATAGCCGCTCCGGTAGCATTCTTCAAATACATACTCAAAATTCCCGGAGGGCTGGTGCGCGTGAAAGATAGGAATGAAATGAAAGGGAGGACTGGTCTTGGCCATTGGGCGTGCCCCATTCATCATAGCGCGAGTGCCATCAACCCGCGACGACCGCCGCCACATGTTCCTACAGGAACCGTTTGAACGAGCGACGAGCGGCAACAAACTAGCGGCTGTGGGCCACCACCCAATCCCCTGTTAGCCGCAAAACTTCCGGGGAAATCGTTTCCTCAATTGCCGCATACTCCGCTGGCGAGCCCGAATACGCATGTTGGAACAGATGATTCAGCTCCGGCATTTCGCGGACGTCCACGCTGCGAATTCCCGTTTCGTCCAGCGCACTCTTCATCGGCGGCAGGTTCTCTTTGGATGCAACTTGCAAATCTTTCTGCCCGTAAAGCGCGAGCACTGGACATCTCACGGCCCTCAGATCCGGCACGGGGTCGTAATCGAGAAAGAATCGGAACCACGGGGAAAGAAGCATGCGCAGTTGTGCCTCCAACGCCGCGGGCGGCAGCGCCGAATCGAATCCCGTTTCCTTCACCAACGCCACCAACTTCTCCGCCAACACGTCATGATCCTTCTCCTGCCGGATCAAATCGTACGCCTCGCGATCGAACGTCAAGCTGGCCACCAACTGGGAATCCTCCAACCCTCCGGCCCTGCCAATCAGTTCGGACTGCTTCAGGAGTGTGTCCTGCCCCGTTGTTGCGGGAGCAGCGAGCAGGACCAACCAGCTAATGCCCCCGGTGTGCGTCGCCAGGTACGGTGCGATGATGCCGCCCTCGCTATGGCCGATTAAACCGATCTTGCTCGAGTCAATCTCTTTTCGACCTTGCAAAAACGTCACCGCAGCCGCAGCATCCCCCGCCAAGTCGATGGTCGTGGCATTCTCCAGCACGCCCGTCGATTTTCCGATGCCGCGCTTGTCGTAGCGCAGCACGGCAATTCCCTTTTGCGTAAGGAAATCCGAAAGCACCAAAAATGGCTTGTGATTGGCCATCGACTCGTCCCGGTCGTTTGACCCGGAGCCTGCAATCAAAACCACCGCTGGAAACGGTCCGCCGGTTTTGGGCAAAGTGAGTGTTCCCGCAAGCGTGACGTGCGCCGCTTCATTCGAAAAGGAAACCTCTTCCTCCCGATACGCGTAGGGTCGCACCGGATTTTGCGGCCGCCTCAATTCCAGCGGCTGCTCGCCTCGTTTGAAATCCAGCTTCTCGTTATCCAGCCCTAGCTGCGACCACGTTCCCTTCAATTCAGTTTTCGCCGGGTTCAGCGTTCCCTCATACACGCCGGCCACCGCGGGGATTTCGAAATGAACTGCCGATTCTTTCTGTGTGAGTCTCACCGCTGGAAGTCCAGTCACTCCCTGGTCGAGATTGTCCAACGCACCGATCAACTCTCCATCCGTGTCGTGCAAGAGATGCAATTGATAGCGCAGCCGCATTCCATGCACTTCCACCGCCCCTTGCCAGAGTCCTTCCACCGGAAACACCGCGTCGCCCGGTTTGCGAGAAATTCCGCCCGCAGGCTGCAGAGAAAGTATCAAGGGAAGCGACGCGCCTCCTTGCGACCAAAGCCCGTCGATAATTTTGTGGTTCGCGGAAATCTTCCCTTCAAAGTGCGCCCCGTTCGAAGCCACGTCCAGCTTCACCGTGCTTCCGGAAACGAACACCGACGAGGCCTCGATAGCGAACACGCCCTGATCCAGGCTATCGAGCGTTGCGTGGTAGGTGCCCTCGGAGTTCTTCTTCAGATGGAGGAGGATGTGCAGCTCCGCTTCCCCGGCTTGCAGCGTTCCGGCATACGTTCCCTCCGGCGATACAACCGACTGCGCCCGCGACGGCAGCGCGATTCCGAGCCAAATCAGAGGCAGGAGTGCGGCAAAACCAAGCATTCGTGAGAACAAGAATTGGACCTTCCGTCGGTAAATAAGCCACTCCTTTGGATGAGGGGGCCTCGAAAAACGCCGTCTGAACGGTGGCTGGCAATCACCCGCCATGGACACAACCTGTAAAGAAAAAACATGCAAAAAGGGCGCCCAAGTCCCTCCAGGCGCCCCCGTCTAACTCTCGAACCTTGTCAAAAATCCACAGCCTCGCGTTACTTGGCTTGGTTGTACCAGTCCGCATTCACGGCCGTGAACTTCTGCCACTTCTCCGGCAAATCTTCGAGCGCAAAAATCGCGGTGACCGGGCAAACCGGGACGCAAGCGCCACAGTCGATGCATTCCACCGGGTTGATGTACAACATCGTCTCGTTCGCGTGCGCCGGTTCATCCTTCCGCGGATGGATGCAGTCCACCGGACAGACATCAACACACGCCGAGTCTTTGGTGTTGATGCAGGGTTCGGCAATCACGTAGGCCATTCAAAATCTCCTTTTTCAGGGCAGCGGACCAACGCTTCTTCGGGAAGCGCAGCCGCATAACTCAGTTCGTTTCGCACTGCCGGGCCACAAGCAGGCGTGGCGTTAATTCTACGCGGGACCTCAGAGATTCTCAACTAAGCCAATCGGGTTAAGATAGAACGGAGAGGAATATCAATGCGATTGCGAATGCTGTTTCTAGGCGTTGGGATAGCCCTGTTTCTCACCGCCCACATGGACGCACAAGCCCCGGCGCCCAAAGATCCCGAACTCATCGATATTCAGGGCTATCAAAAGATTTTGCAGCAGCTAAAGGGCAAGCCGGTCCTGGTCAATTTCTGGGCTACTTGGTGCGAGCCTTGCCGCGACGAATACCCGATGTTGAACCAGTTGGCCAAGCAGTATGCTCCCCAAGGATTGAGGGTGGTGGGAGTCAGCATGGATCAGGATGGCGATTTGATCCTCATGCGCAGGTTTCTGGCGCGTTACAAGCCCGTGTTCCCGAACTATCGCAAGAAAAAGGGCGAGCAAGAGGCTTTTATGCAAAGTATCTTGCCGGAATGGACGGGCACTTTGCCTTCCACTTTTTTTTATGACAAGGACGGCCGGCAAATCGGCCATCTGACCGGTGCAGGCACCAAGGAGACCTACGAAGGCTGGATCCACACCTTGCTTTCCAAATAGACATTAATCGGCTGCAGCTAGTCGAAAATAATTTCCCCGGCACCTCACAAACGGAAGGAAACGTTTCATCATGCTCGACCTCAAAGGCAACAAAGTCACCTATTTCGGTCACAGCACTTTCGGCCTCACCACACCCAGCGGTCAATTCGCGCTGATCGATCCCTGGCTCATGACCAATCCCGCGTGTCCAGAATCCATGAAGAAGCTCTCGCGTCTGGACGCCATCTTCTTGACCCACGGTCATAGCGATCACATGGGAGACATGCTCGCTCTTGCCACACTGTTCAAACCGAAAATCCTCGCAACTTTTGAAACGTATCTCTGGCTCGAATCGAAAAAAACCGGCGCCACATGCCTTCCGGCCAACAAAGGCGGCGCTCAGTCGCTGGGCGATTTCCACGTCACCATGACCAACGCCTTCCACTCGAACTCAATTGATGATGAAGGCAAGCGCCTCTACGGTGGCGAACCCGGAGGCTATGTCATCGGGCTACCGGGTGGTCTTACCATCTATCACGCCGGCGATACCTGTCTGTTCGGCGATATGAAACTGATTGCGGAGCTGTATAAGCCTCAGCTCGCGTGCCTTCCCATCGGCGACATCTTCACCATGGGTCCGCGGGAAGCTGCCCACGCCATCCGTTTTCTGGGCGTAAAACACGTCATTCCCATACACTATGCAACATTCCCAAGTCTGACTGGCACCCCGGAAGCTCTTCGTGCCGAAACGAAAGACATCGCTGGGCTGGAGATTCACGCATTGAAGCCGGGGGAATCTTTGGGCAATGAGGGACGCGCCGTCGCCCAATCTTGACCAGGAGTGCTTGATTACGAGCGCAGGAAATTCCGCGCGAAGAATGCGAGGTTTGCGGGACGTTCCGCCAGCCGCCGCATGAAATACGGAAACCAATCGTGGCCGTACGGGATATACACGCGGACACGATATCCATCGCGCACCAGCCTGCGCTGTAAATCGGTGCGCACACCGTACAACATCTGAAACTCGAAATCGTCCTTGGAAAGGTTCTTTTCAGCAGCGCACCGGATGGTCTCCGCGATCATCCGCGGGTCATGCGTCGCAATCCCGTGATAAAAGCCGCTGGGCAGCAGCATGCGCATCAATTTTACGTAGTTCGCATCCACATCCGCTTTTCTGGGGAACGCCACTTCTTCCGATTCCTTGTAGGCGCCCTTGCACAGGCGTATGCGGCAGCCGTACGACAGCAGGTCCTGCACATCGCTCTCGCTGCGGTAAAGGTAAGACTGAATCACCGCACCCACGCTCGGCGTCTGCGCCCTCGCGCGCTTTACCAGCTCAATCGTCCGCTGCGTATAGATCGAACTTTCCATGTCGATGCGCAGAAAGCTGTCATACGCCGCTGCCCGTTCGGCGATCGAAAGCACCAGTCCCTCGCAGAACTCCGCGTTGATATCCAGCCCAAGCTGCGTCAGCTTGCAAGACACATTTGCATTTAGTTTTTCTTTGGAAATACGGTCGAAAATTTCAATGTAAGCGTCGCGGGCTTTTTGCGCATCCGCCGCGGTCGCGACGTTTTCGCCCAGGTAATCCAGCGTAGCCAGCATTCCCGCATCGTTACACTGCCGCGCCGCCTGCATGGCCTCGTCCAGCGTTTCGCCAGCTACGAAACGGTGGGACATCCGCCGTGTGGAGCTATTGGTGGTAACCCACTGCGCGAAGCCTTTACTTTCGGAGAGTTTCAGAAGAATCGTGCGGACCATGGACCATGTAATTATGCCCGGAGATGTAAAGTGAGGCTATAGCCGATCTAGTCTTTGTGTTCTTCCAGGAACTTTTCCGCATCGATCGCCGCCATGCATCCGGAGCCTGCCGCGGTTACCGCCTGGCGATAACGGTGATCCTGCACATCTCCTGCCACGAACACGCCCGGAACTTTTGTTATGCTGCCGTGCTTGGCCAAAAGATAACCGTTCTCGTCCATATCCAGCTTGCCGCGAAAGACCGTCGAATTCGGTTCATGTCCGATCGCTACGAAAACGCCGTCGACGTCAACGGTCTTCGGCTCGCCGGTCTTGGCATGGAGCAGATGCAGCCCGGTCACCAGATCCTTCGGAGCGTGAATCGTATCCACCGTGTAAGGCACCAGAAACTCCACCTTCGGATTCGCCTTCGCCCGGTCAATCATGATTTTAGAAGCGCGAAATTCCTCTCGTCGATGGATCAAATACACCTTGCTGGCATACCGAGAAAGGAAATTCGCTTCTTCCATCGCCGAATCGCCTCCGCCTACCACGGCAATCGGCTTCCCACGGAAAAAGTAACCATCGCAGGTCGCGCAGGTGGAGACGCCCTTGCCGATCAGTTCCTTCTCTCCCTGCAGTCCCAGCAGCCTTGCGGTCGCTCCCGCAGCCACAATCAGGGTGCGTGTCTCGTACGTTGCATCGCCCGATTTCACCTTGAATGGGCGGCCGGTCAAATCAACTTCCGAGACTGTTCCCGCTTTGAACTGCGTACCGAATTTTTCTGCCTGCTTGCGCATGTTTTCGATCAACTCAGGCCCCAGTATTCCCTCCGGGAAGCCCGGAAAGTTCTCGACGTGCGTGGTCAGCGAGAGCTGGCCACCGGGCTCGTGGCCATCGATCACCAAGGGCTTCAGATTCGCGCGAGCCGCGTAGATCGCCGCCGTCAGCCCTGCACACCCACTACCGATGATGACTACGTTCTCCATGCGTTAATTGCTCCATTGATTAGATTCCACAGTAGAGGTCAGGGGTACAAGGGCAAACTTTGATTGTAGCACCCGGATGCTGCTTATTCGCGCAAGGCCTGCCCACAACTCTACTTGCGACTGATCCTAGGCTCCGACGGTGAATCTTTGTAGGGGCGGCTTTAGGCCGCCCTCTTGCCCTCTGTCGGAGTGCTTGCCAATGCAAACTTGCCCGGCCAATTTGGAAGAATCTCCCAGCCTCCAGCGGTAGACCTGCGAGCGCGTCAATCCTTAGAGTAGAAACAGCAAAAATAGTTTCGGCGGAGGCCCCTCATGGATCCACGTTACCCCATTGGAAAATTTGAAATGCCCAAGGAGATTACCCCAGCGCTTCGTCAGTCCGCGATCGGCGAAATTGCCGAAACTCCCGCGAAAATTCGCATCGCGGTAAGAGGTTTGACGGATGCGCAACTGGAAACGCCCTACCGCGATGGGGGTTGGACCGTCCGCCAGGTTGTGCATCATGTTCCAGACAGCCACATGAATGCGTACATCCGCCTGCGTTTCGCCTTGACGGAAACCGCGCCAACCATAAAGCCTTACGAAGAGGGCGCATGGGCGAATCTGGAAGACGCTAAGAATGCCCCCGTAGATGTTTCGTTAAACCTGCTCGACGCTCTCCACGAACGCTGGGTGCGCCTGCTGCGTTCACTGAAGCCCGAAGACTACGCCCGCACTCTCGTTCATCCCGAGCATGGAGTACGCACAGTGGATTGGGTGCTGTTCCTCTACGCCTGGCACGGCCGCCATCACACCGCCCACATCACTGAACTCCGCAAACAAAAAGCCTGGAACTAGTCGGACCTTCCCGATTGGCAACGTGTTGTAGCGGCCGCCTTCTGAGGCGGGCGTCTTTGGTTCGCAAGTTTTAAGTTTTAAGTAAGGCCCCGCACCTCGAAACCGAACCGACGGCGATTCACGCTAGTTGGCTATCTCCGAAACTCAATACTTAAAACTAACAACTGATAACTTCCTCATCCTGGAACTAGCCGCGCGTCGACGCATTTGGAGTAAGGTGGCTCGCCACCGCACTCACCGTGCCGGCCCTGCACCAACTTGTCCGCTGGCCGAATCCGAAACTAAAAACTTAAAACTTAGAACTAATAACCGCGCCCGTGCCCGTTTGCTTTGCTTTCGCGATTGCCAGTACCATACCGAAGCACCCAAAAAAAGGAGCTCAGATGGCTAGACCCGCCGGAACTTACGCGATTTTTGAAACCTCCATGGGCAATATCGTTGTTCGCCTATTGGATAAAGAAGCCCCCAAGACCGTCGAAAATTTTATCGGCTTGGCAGAGGGCACCAAGGAATTTACCGACGCCATCTCCGGCAAAAAAGAAAAGCGCCCCTATTACGATGGCCTTATTTTTCACCGGGTCATTCCCGATTTCATGATTCAGGGCGGCTGCCCGCGTGGCGATGGCCGCGGAGGCCCCGGCTACTCCTTCGCCGACGAATTTCATCCCTCCATGCGCCATTCGAAGGCCGGCAAACTCTCCATGGCCAACTCCGGCCCCAACACCAATGGCAGCCAGTTCTTTATCACCGTCGCGGCCACGCCGCATCTCGATAATCGCCATACGATCTTTGGCGAAGTAGTGGAAGGTCAGGACGTCGCGGACAAAATCTCGGAGACTCCGCGCGATGGCAGCGACCGTCCGCGCAAGCCCGTCACCATGAAGGTTCGCATCGAACGCGTGCCCTGATCGCGGGAGCTCCGATGCCCTCTCCGGCGCAACTCACACAACTTCTTGTCGAATTTGTGTTCCTTCTCCTGGGCGCGCTGCTGGTGTTCCTGGGAATCACTCACCACATCAATTTTGTTCCGGGCGGTACTCCCTGGCTCGTCATCAGTGTGGCCTTGCTCGCCTGGGGGCTGCTGGCGTTCGCTAAGTCAGGCGCTAGCTGGCTGCGCTGGCAGAAGTGGGTTCGCGGCAGTTCGCTGGTCCTTCTAGGCGTCATCATGCTCTCGATGATGCGCGTGCCCTTCCTTTGGGTCAGCAAGCTATTAGTCGTCGCGGGATTCGTCTTGGTCGCACGAGGTCTCGCCGGCATGTTGCTGATTTTGCGTCAACGCTGACACGCTTCAGCTATAATCCCAGCCCAATGAATACCTGACCCCGGCCCCACCGGGGCTGCCCTCAGGTGAATTCATTCACCATACCCAGCAAGCTCTACTAAGGAGAACGCCCGTGTTCAAAGAGTTCAAAGAATTTGCGATGAGGGGCAGTGTCCTGGATTTGGCGGTCGGCGTGATTATCGGCGCCGCTTTTGGCAAGATCGTCGCCTCCCTGGTGGACGACATCATCATGCCGCCCATTGGGCGTCTGATTGGCGGCGTAGACTTCTCCAATCTGTTTATCAATCTGAAGGAAGGCCCTCACTACGACACGATTGCCGCAGCCAAGGCGGCGGGGATGCCGACGTGGAACTATGGCGCGTTTATTAACAACATCATCAACTTTCTGATCATCGCGTTCGCGATTTTCCTGGTCGTGCGCATCGTCAATCGCTGGATGCCCAAGCCAGCCCCGCCCGTGACCAACAAGGATTGCCCGTATTGCGCGATGGCCATTCCCATCGCCGCAAAAAAGTGTGGCCACTGCACCAGCGCCGTCTAATCTTTGTAGGGGCGCAGCATTGCTGCGCCCCATGTCCGCACGATCCGCAATTTTGCGGATGTTTTGTCTTTTGTAGCGGCCGCCTCCTGAGGCGGGCATCTTGGGTTTCTCGCAGTATTAAGACTCGCGGGAACTATTCGGCCAACAATGCGTCTGCAACTAATTCTTCGACTTATTCTTCTGATTCTCTTCCAGGTGCGCGCGCAACCGCGTCACCACTCCGTCTTCCTGGCCATCTTCCAATTCCTTCTGCACTTCTTCCAGCGCAAAATGCACCACGTCATGGTGATGCAACTCCACCGGCGCAAGCGTCTCGCTGAATCTCAGCCACAACCGATGCAGTAGATTGACTTCGTTAGCGGTAAGGTTCGGCGCGTGCGGCCCAAGCACCTTGTAAACCTTGTCGCCGTTCGACAGGTGAATTTCCAGATTGAATTGAGGTTTCGGGTCTCCCAGCTTTTCCCAGGCATCGCCGATTTCCCGTGCCTGTTCTTCCGTCGATTCCTTCGGCGAATGTCCCAACACAATGGTGCTGGATTGCAGTGAGGTGGCGGCGCGCAGAATACCGTCCCAAATTTCGTTGGATGCAACCACTGCAAGCCGGACGGACTTGCCGCGTTTCTCCGCCATCGAAAGCGCCTGCGAGAAGAGATGCTGCTCAATGCTGCCGAACATCTGGTCCGCTTCCAATTCATTCTCGCCGGAAGCCGAGCGCCGCAGGAGCCGCACGTGCAGCACTACTACATCGCGCCTTCCCGGCTTGATGCGGTCCAGCACGTTTCCCAGATGATATAAATTGTAATGATTGCTGATAGGCACCAGAATATTTCCGGGCTTCGCGCCCACCGCCTCGGGTGTAAGCTCGCTTTCCACTTCCAGGTTGAACTGGTCCATTTCCACATGCGCTTTGCCGCCGCTTCGCGCATTGCGTTCGGAAATCGTAAATACAATGAAGAGCAGTATGGAAAAAGCTCCGCCAGCCATCGTGGCAATCGGCTTGGTGAACAGGTTCACGACAGCGATCAGGAACAACATCAACGTGATTAGTCCGAGCCCGACCGGTACCTGCACGCCGCGGAAAGTCAAGTTAAACGGAACCTGGAATTCCCGCGGTCCCGGCCTGGTATAGCGCAGAACCAGCACCGCCAGCCCGTTCATGGCGAAACTCCAAATCACCCCGAATGCGTAGAGGTTGGCGAGAAACGTCACTTCTCCACGGCTGATCAAGATGGTGAGCAACTGCAGAATCACCACGATGTTGATGATGCGGTAGCTGGTGCCGAATTTCGGATGTGGCTGCCGGAACCACGAGCTCAGGACGCCATCTTCCGAAACGCGATTCAGCACCCCGTTCGAACCCACGATCGCCGTGTTCACCGCTCCGGCAAGAATCAGAGTTCCTACCACAACCACAAAGCCGTGGAATATGAGTCGCGCGATGAACGGGCCTTCCAGGTTCATCGCCAGACCGCCGATCAGGTTTTCCAGAAAACCCTGTCGCACGCTGTCCGGGATAATCATCACCGCAAAGAACGAAACCAGCGAGGTAAACACCAGGCTGTAGATGAAAATCACCAGTCCGGCCTTTTTCAGATTGGGCAGCTTCGGAGATTCGATTTCGCGATAGACCTGCGCCAGCGACTCTTCGCCGCTCATCGCCAGCACGGAATGTCCCAACGCGATGAAGATGGCGATGATGCCAAAGGTCTGCGGCAGGCTGCTATGCGCCAGCCACCCGAGCGCGCTGGGGCTCAAACGCAAATTCTTCGGATGCGGAAGCGGAGGCAAAACCGAATGACGAACCGCGATCGTGTACCCGCACCACGCAATCAGGATCACTACCATCACGGTGACCAGCTTCATGATGTGCAGCGCCTTCTCGCTCGATTCCGGAATACCCTTGGTGTTTTCCCACCAGAAGTACACCGTAACCAGCAACGCGAATCCTACCGCGATGGAATCCGCGCTTACTCCGGATAGCGGGCCGCCGATGTGGAAATATTGCAGCAGGTCGTTTACGAGGCCGGCCAAATACTGCCCCGCAGCCACGCCGCTGATCGGGCCGGTCAAAATGTAGTCGAACATCAGCGCGGAAACGCTGAATTTCGCGAGCGTACCGCCCAGTGACTGCTTGACCGCGCGATACACCCCGCCGCGCACGAACATGCTGCAGCTTTCCACGTACACCGCGCGCACGGCGTAGGAAAACAACATGATGCCCAGGATGAACCACGGCGCGGCCTTGCCGATGTAACCCTCGGCTTCACCACCGGCGTAATACGCCGAAGACGCCAGGTCGTTCAGCACGATGGCTGCGGCGCGCCAGAAAGAGATGAAACTTAATAGGGCGGTGGTGGCGATTAAAACGCGCGGAACACCGGTCCTGCGGCTGGCCGACTCAGCCGGACTTTGGGGAATGCTGCTCATGTAAGGGTATTTTGGCCGTCAGTACTAAATGCTCCCATTTTTCTCCACCCAAGTCCAGTTGACCAAATATACGGAGTGCGGCAGCTTGTTTATCCTGAGCCTCGAAGGGCTGCTGCTTTTCCCAAGTTGCCCAAGCCTTCCACATAAAGACGGGCGGTACACGTGCACGTCCCCGACCAATCGCTTTGACTGTGCCTTTATGGTTCAGAGGAATTGCGATGTGCCCGTCGTTGGAACATTTACCTGACGGCTCTATTTCGCCAGTCCGCGAAACGCTGCACCACAGTCCGGGCAAGGGCAGAGCGTGCGCAGGTAGTCATAGCTGTAAATCCCCGTGGAGTGCCCATCGCTGAAATTGATTTGGATGGCGTAATTGCCCACCTGCGTTGCTCCCTGCGCGCGCGCTTTGGGTTTGTACATAGGCAAAACCGCGGACGGAGCCAGCACGGGTCCACCAAATGCTTCTTTCTTTTCGCGCTCATCGTTGCACGTTGCGCACGGGCAATGTTCCCGCAAATACGGAAAATCAAAATGGCTGGAGTGGCCGTCCGCCCAAACTACGTCCACACCAGCGCCAGTTTTCACATGAACTTGAACGCTGGTCGGCTTCTTTCGCTGGTCAATCGGTGTCGGCATTCTCGAGAGTGTCCTACGGTTTTGTAGGGATCGCCTTCTGAGGCGGTCCGCTCTTGGGTTCTCTTGCGGTTATAAACGCGTTACCCCTTCGAATGCCCGTTGCAGCATTCCCCCGGCGGAATGGGATTCCCATGTGGACAAGTCTTCGGATGCCCCAGAAAACTACAAATGCGCTGATCCAACTCCGGGCTGATGATGTGTTCGAACTTGCAAGCCTGCGTATGCGCTTCGTGATCGTCGATGCGAAAGGTGTCCTTGAACAACCGTTCCGCTAGCCGGTGCCGCCGGATCACGTCCCGCGCGCGCTGATGGCCCTGCGGGGTAAGCTGCACATCCTCATTCCGTACTTCCACCAGGTGCAATTCGGACATACGCCCCAGCAATCGCGAAACAGGCTCACCGGTAACCACCGGCAACTGCCCGGCTGGCCCTTCAGACCGCAACAATTCCTTCTGCGCCGGCTGGCCCTCCTCGCCGCGAATCCAGATCTGCTCCAATAAATGATCGAAGCGAATTTCATCGTCGCGCGAAACCGGCGTGCAGCAGTCCGCGGTATTCGCCAAGGGACACGCCATCGGGTGATTCGGCCCGTGCAGGGCGCTGTCGAACGACAAATGCCCGTGTGCAAGCTCGATGCGCCGGTCCGCCTGCTGCGCAATGTCCGGGTCGTGCGTCACCATCAGAATCGTGTGCCCGGCATTGTGCAGTTCACGGAACAACTGGATCACAATCTCTTCATTCGCTTCGTCCAGATTCCCCGTGGGTTCGTCCGCCAAAATCAGTTTCGGATGGTTGATCAGCGCCCGCGCAATCGCCACGCGCTGTTGTTCGCCACCGGAAAGTTGCGGCGGCAAATGCGTCAACCGGTCGCCCAGTCCCACGCGGCGCAGAGCCTCTGTCGCTTGCTTCTCGTCCGTCACACTATGGAAATACTGCGCCAGCATCACGTTTTCCAGAGCATTCAGGTATGGCACCAGGTGGAATTGCTGAAACACGAAGCCAATTTTCTCCGCGCGGTAACGAACCAGATCGTTCTCACCAAGCTTCGCTAGATCAACGTCATCCACAATCGCGTGTCCGGACGTCAGCGTATCCAACCCACCCAAAATGTTAATCAGTGTGGTTTTGCCTGAGCCCGATGGCCCCATCAGCGCCACCCAATCGCCCTGCTTGATCGAAAATGAAACACGATCGAGCGCCCGCAGGTTGCCATACTCCTTCACCAGCGAATCGATCACCACCTGCCCGCTCATTCCTCACCTCGAAACACACTGGCAGGCCGAATTCCGGCGATGTGCCGCAACGGAAACGCGCTGGCAATGGAAACAATTACGGTGAGGGTCACAGCAACAGGATACACAATCCAGCGTGGCTGCGCAGCGACCCCAAAAACGGCCTTTCCTAGGCTGATGGACAGCAGAATTCCGATCGCTGCTCCAACCAACCCGCCCATCAGTCCCATCAACACGGCTTCCGCGAGGAACAATTCCACTACCCGCCGCACCGAGCCGCCAATGGCCTTCATCAGACCAACATCGTTTTTCCGCTCCACCGCGATGTTGCTCATTCCCGCCATCACGCACAGCGACGTCAGCAGCAGCACCATTAGGACTGTCGCGGTCAATACACCGGTCACTCGCGTGTACAACTTCCCTTCGGCTTCCGTGAGTTGCTTAATTCCGTGTACATCCGCTTCCGGCAAATTTCGCGACAACTCCGCAACGAACTTCTGGATGGCTCCCGGCGTGCCCGTCACGCTCATCTGAATCAAGCTCAGCCGCCCGGATAGCCCACCAAGCATTTGCGCCAGCACCAGCGGCACAAAAATTTGCGCATCTTCCGCGCCGCCCGTCGCCACTACGGAAGCCACCATGCAAGTCGGCTCCGGGCCGCCTTCCGCGCCGCGCCCGCGCAGCACCAATGTTTCTCCGGCCCGTACATTCAGCTGCGCCGCCGCTTTCGCACCAACTTCGCAAGCCGAAGCATCCTTCTCTACGGAAAAATACTGCGTCCGCACGCCGGGTCGCACTTCCGTCAATCCCGATCCTTCGGTGCCCGCAAGCACGGCGGGTTCGAACTTATCTGTCCCTTGTTTCGCAACCGAACCAATCAGATACAAAAATCCCACTGCAGGAATTGCTTTCCCATCATTCTGCTGCGGAAGTTTTTCCAGTATTGTTTCGTCGATCGTGTTCGGTGACACGCCAGCGGCCCCCGCTTTCGGCGCGATGATCACATTCGCTCCCAACGACCGAAATTCCGTGGTAAGGCGTTTCTTCGCGTCGATCTGCAGATTCAACAGCGCCGCCGTAATTGCCGCGCCGGCACCCAGCGCAAGGAGAATCACAAACAAACGTGCGTAATTCGCCGTCAGCAGCCGCCGCACAATCCGCCAGAACATGCCATTGCCAGTCATTATTCGCCCCGCAGAATCGGCGCGGGCTCAAATCGCGACGCACGCCGCAACGGAATCGCGCTCCCGAGCAGCGTCACCACCGCCGCCAGCACCAGCACAATCAGCAAAACAAAAACCTTCGGCTCCGGCGTAAATCCAAACACTTTTTCACCCAGCATTCGCGCCAACACAATTCCAACCGCGTATCCAATTCCGCCGCCGACAAACGCCACCAGCAACTGCTCCGCCGCCAGCAGCACGCCAACTAATCCCGACCCCGCGCCCAATGCCTTCATCAATCCAATTTCACTGCGTCGTTCGATCACCGAAGCCGCCGCGGAAGCCCCTACCGCAAGCGCCGCGGCCAACAGCGCCGCAATCGTCACCAACCACAACAGCGTGCGCACCCGCCGCAGTACGTTGCCCTCGCCCTCGGCTACCCGCCGGATCACCCGCACGTCCGTGCCTTTCAACACTTCTCCAATCTGCAGCGCAATGGAAGAAATATACGGCGAGCAATACCAACGGTCGTATTCCGCCGCCGACATTGCCTTCGGATCCTTGCGTCCGAACGCATCTTCCGGCTTCGTCAACGCGCTCACATATAGCCGCCGGTACATCCCTGGCTCGTTGCCGATAGACTGCGCGAATCCCAGCGGAACAATGATCGCCTCATCCTCCGGGCCCCCGCCATTGAGAATTCCAACTACGGTAAGAGTGAATTCGACCGAAGAAATCGGTTTGGAAATGATGTGCACAGTCTGACCAGGGGCGACACGCCATTTTTGCGCCAGCTTTTTACCGATTACGGCTTCGTTCACGGCGGAGCCGAAAGGCTGGTCAGTTGTGGATTGTTCTTTAAACCACCGGCCTTCTGTTAGTTTCCACCACGGATTTGTTCGATCTATGCTTGCGTTATATGTCGAGCCATCAGGAATTCTTACAGAGTGGTCAATCCAAGTACCAATCAACTCCACAGGTTCATTGAGCGTCTCAGATCCGTTGTATGGCGCGCCGGAATAGACCGGCACTTCCAGTATCGGCGAAAATCCCACGATGTTATGTCGCCAGAAAATCGTTTTCAGCTTGCCGAGTTCCGCTTCCGGCAGAAACGCCCCCGCATTCGCCGGCCGGTAATCCACTCCACCAATTTCCAGCGGCAACGAATCCGCCTGCGGCGTGACCACCAGATTCGCTCCCAGGCTGCGAAACTCCTCCGCCAGCTTATCGCCAATATTCAGGGATACGCTCAGCGCGGCCGTTACCACCGCCATGCCCAAAGCCAGCGCTGCCAGCGTAATCAGCTTGCGCCGCGGCCGACGGGTAAAAGAATCGGTAACGAGTCGAAGGAACATTGCTTATGACGTGAAGAAGAACGCGCCCCTATCGCGGTATTTCTTGCGCGGATTTCGTTAGTGCGGAAACATCAATCTGTATCTCATCGCCTTCCACGCGCGATCCCATTCCAATGGGATTGCAGCCGCCC
>Ga0308309_10000635_pt1 | contig 21803 bp, 21 predicted proteins | sample HubBroMetageWFT5_FD_192491 | JGI IMG/M metagenome (GOLD analysis project Ga0308309, IMG submission 192491) | Warmed and freeze-thawed soil microbial communities from the Hubbard Brook experimental Forest, New Hampshire - Hubbard Brook CCASE Soil... | ecosystem: Environmental > Terrestrial >...
ACCGCGGTTTTCGGCTCACGGGGCCGGGAAATGCGTGCGCAGATCCTGGCCGCCGGCTTTGGCCGGATCGGCGTCGATCAGGACGAAGGCAAACACGGCCGGCGCCGTGCCGTTGTTGACCCAGGCGTGCATCGTGCCGCGCTGCACGACGATGTCGCCGGGCTTCATATGCACAATCTCGCCGCTGTCGAGTTCGAGATCGCATTCGCCCGAGAGTAAGAGGGCGTAATCGACCGTCTCTGTGCGATGCATGAATTTCGGCGCGCCGGGCGCGAATTCGGTAATGCGAATGACCGTGCCTTGGCCGGTGCCAACGTAATTGTAGCGCTTGACAAAGCCTGCGCGCTGCGCCGCCTCGGCCTCGTCCGAGGAATTGTCGACCGGCATCTTGTCGGTCGACCAGATCTCGCAGCCGGCGATATGCGGGCGCCCGAGCCGGCTGACCGCCTGTAGCCGCTCATCGGTTGTGACGACTGCGTTGCCGCTCGCATCGTGCCCGGTGACGATCCGCCTTACTTCCAAGGCCATGTTTTCCTCCGTCGGTCTTGCATTTGGTGCCGCGTCGCGCGACGGTAATCCATAACAGATCGACCTGAAGAATGGAGGGTGCGGTGAACGATATTGCGCCAACGCGGTTCAAGTGGGTTGGGACTCGGCCGATCCGTCCGGACGGGGTGCCGAAGGTGACCGGGCGTGCGATGTACGGCGCGGATTTCGCGACGGCCGGCACGCTCTACGGCAAGGTCATCCGCTCGCCGCATGCGCATGCGCGCATCCGCTCGATCGACACCTCGAAGGCCGAGGCCTTGCCCGGCGTCAAGGCGGTCGTAACCGCCAAGGACTTCCCCGACCATAAATTCGAATATATCGGTCCGGAGCGGGTCGCGCAGAATTTCTGGCACATGACGCGCAACGTGATGGCGCGCGAGAAGGCGCTTTACGAGGGCCATGCGGTCGCCGCGGTGGCGGCGATCAGCAGATCGGTCGCCGAGGAAGCCGCGTCTCGGATCGCGATCGATTACGAGGTGTTGCCGCACGTCATCGACGTCGACGAGGCCATGAAGCCCGACGCCCCTCTTCTGTTTGAGGACATGATCACGCGTGGCATCGAGCCGGCGCCGACCAAACCCTCCAACATCGCCAAACGGGTCGAGTTCAATCTCGGCGATGTCGAGGCGGGCTTTGCCGAGGCCGACGAAATCGTCGAGAAGGAATTCAAGACCGCCGCGGTGCATCAGGCCTATATCGAGCCGCATGCCTGCGTCGCGCATTTCGACGCCGATGGCCAAGCCGAGATTTGGGCTTCGAGCCAGGGGCATTTTGTCATCCGCGCATTGACGGCGAAATTGTTGAACATGCCGGTCGGTGATATTCGCGTGACGCCGGCCGAGATCGGCGGCGGGTTCGGCGGCAAGACCATCGTTTATCTCGAGCCGGTCGCCACGTTGCTCGCCAAGAAGTCCGGGCGACCCGTCAAAATCGTGATGAGCCGCGACGAGGTGTTCAAAGCATCGGGACCGACCTCCGGCTCGTCGATGTGGGTCAAGATCGGCGTCAAGAGGGACGGCACGATCATTGCCGCCGAAGGAGAGTTCAAATTCCAGGCGGGCGCCTTCCCAGGCTCGCCGGTCATGAATGCGTGTCTGTGCGCCTTTGCGCCATACAACATCCCCCATCAACACACGACCGGCTATGACGTCGTGTGCAACCGGCCGAAATCAGCCGCCTACCGGGCGCCGGGATCGCCGATTTCGGCTTTCGCGGTCGAGAGCGTGCTCGACATTCTGGCGAAGAAAATCGGCATGGACCCGCTGCAATTGCGGCTCAAAAACGCCGCTAGGCCCGGCACGCCGATGATCTTTGGACCAAAGCTCGGCCATGGCGGCTACGCCGAGACCCTCGAGGCATTGGTCAATCACCCGGCCTACAAGACCCCGCTCGGCCCCAACCAGGGGCGCGGCGTCGCCTCGGGCTATTGGTTCAACGGCGGCGGCGAGTCGAGCGCCAGCGTGCAGGTCAATGAGGACGGCACGGTCATTATCGCGACCGGCAGCCCCGATATCGGCGGCTCGCGCGCCTCGATGGCATTGATGGCGGCCGAGACATTGGGGATCGACTACAGCCAGATCCGCTCGATCGTCGCCGATACGTCTTCGGTCGGCTACACGCATGTGACCGGCGGCTCGCGCGTCACCTTCGCGACCGGCATGGCGGTTGTAGAGGCCAGTAAGAAGGTCGTCGACGAACTGCGCTCCAGGGCCGCGATGATCTGGGACGTCGACGTCGACGGCGTGATCTGGGAGGACGGCCAGGCCAAGCCGGCAAGCAGCAATGTCGGCGATTTCCAGCCGATGTCGTTCAAGGAGCTCGCGGCCAAGAAGGCTTTGACCGGTGGCCCGATCACCGCTGCGGCCTCGGTCAATGCCGGCGGCATGGCGCCGGGCTTCTCGACGCAGTTCTGCGATGTCGAGGTCGATCCCGAGACCGGGAAAGTGACGATCCTACGCTTTGTTGCGGCGCAGGATGTCGGCAAGGCGATCCACCCCTCCTATGTCGAGGGCCAGATCCAGGGCGGCGTCGCGCAAGGCATCGGCTGGGCGCTCAACGAGGAATACATCTACGACCGGCAGGGCCGGCTCGATAACGCGGGCTTCCTCGACTACCGCGTGCCGGTCGCCTCCGACATGCCGATGATCGAGCCGATCCTCGTCGAGGTGCCGAACCCCGCCCACCCCTACGGCGCCAAAGGCGTCGGCGAGGTCAACATCGTGCCGCCGATGGCAGCGATCGCCAACGCGATCGACAGCGCGATCCACCGCCGCCTGACCGAACTGCCGATGTCGCCGCCCAAGGTCCGCGCCGCCCTCGATATGGGCCAGGCGGACGATTAGTTGTGCGGCGAAGAGCCCTCACCCGCCTCCCCCCGGACTGCGATCCGGGGGTCGGCACCCTCTCCCGCAATGCGGGAGAGGGGCTGGTGGGTGAGGGATTGCGGTAGGAAGGAGCCGACATGGCCGCGCGGGTTGTCTTCACCAGCGGGTTCAGCCGCCGCTACACCGGCGGCGTGCGCGAATTCACGGTCGAGGCCAAGAATTTGCGCGGCGTCATCAAGGAAATGGACCGCCTCTACCCCGGCCTCGGCGAACACCTCGTCGAAGAAACCACTGTAGCGATCGACGGCGCGCTCCACGAGACCGCCTATTTCCAGCCGATCCGCGAAGGCTGCGAAATCTTCTTCATCCCCAAGCTTGAGGGTGGATGAAGAAGATCTAATAACTTGAAGCGACACTCCAAGAGCGACTTAAGCTAAACACCAAGCCTCGTGGGTTCGCATCTGCGTCCGAACAGCCCCCATTTGGAGCCATCACCCCCAGCCGGACGCGCCGACCACGTGAATGCCAGCATGCCTTGCTTGGTAACTGACAGCCCCAGCGGGGGCATTGAGAGCTTGCGCAATTTCGCGTACGGCATGGTCGGACAAGACGCGGTTGGCAGCTCTCGTTCGAATATAACCCGCTGGGGCAAGCATCTCAGCGGCAAAGGCTCGACTGGCTTGTTGGTCGCGGGTTATGGCCGTGGTAAGTAAGTGTGAGTCGTCGACCGCGTGGGCCCATCCGAGGAAGGCCGCTCGCGCCGCTGCAAACCGGCGTTGTGGCTCCATGTCGTCAAAGATGGCCACCTGCATTCTGTCGTTGTGTCGCTTGACGCCTCCTTTAATACGCTCCGTATGCCCAGCGCCGACTGACGTCACCGAATCTAAACCCAATGTGGCCAGAAAACGCTGACCTCCTTGGGGGTCGGCATTGGAGATGTGAAATTCCCTTCTTACTCTATCAGCAGCTTGGCGGCCCCATTGCCAGGCATGCGGTGCCTGATCAGGGGGTAGCCCTACTGCTAGAAGTTCAGCCAGCCTTGCTTCTTGTCCTGAATCTAAAGATTCGGCAACTCCGATAGCTAGTTCAGCAAGAGAGGAGAATGTCTTTTCATCTGCTGCATTGCACAGATCTCGAACAATTCCAGGGTCTAGTCTCTCGTACACTCGATTGAGGATATCATCAATATCGGGATGCTCTTCATAAGGAGAGAGGCCGAGAGATCCGACTAGCTGACAATATTCTTCGGCATCAGGTCCGGTGTCGCGTACCGCACCCCATAGCTCGTGAAGAGGCGTAATGCGCCTTCCACGCTCATCGAGGCGGGTAATCACCCGCTGCACAAACCGGTGCAAAGCGTCTCGAAGAACAGCGACCCCTACGACTACGTCGGAAATTTCTACCAGAAAATCGAGTCGCGCAAACCGCAAATGCGCTGCAGATCCGATGATTTCTATCTTTTCGCCTGCAGGACAAAACCATAAGTCGGGTAGCGCAAAACCATTTCTGGCTGACCCTAGCCAATGACGGGAACGGAAATCGAAGTCTTCTTGAAAATATTCATCCTTTGGTGGCTCAAACAGGAGCGACCACCAATTCGACGCGATCCACTCTGCTAACCCATAGGTGGGGACGAGAAGCTGATCACCCTCATTGTTGTTATCAGTGCGAAATTTGGTAGCGAAATCGCTGCCGATCTTGATCGCTAGCCGACCGAGAGTGTCATCCAGGAGAGCGTGGCCGGTCGGCGCAGGCGCTGATGGCCAATCCACCTGAAATTCGACATTGTCGACCATTCTTCAAAGCCCTTTCGGCCACTCGCTACGGCTCTCTAACGGATACGCATGATATTTGCCGCGATCCTGGTTCGACAGAACCGCTTCATATAGGATCTCACCATCCACGTACCAAGCAAAACGCGGGAACGCAGCCCGCCACTCCGCCGAAACGCAGCCCGTTCTGATTGCTTCCTTAAGAGCTCGCGTCGCACCCGTCAGATCCCACGAGGTCGGGCATTTGCTGGCGTGTGGAAATGGACGATGGAGCGCCGGTCCCATTGGTGAGCGCGGTGGACGATGATAAGGGCTGCTTACATATCGGGCAGCTTCAGCTGCGCGTAGCAACTCTTCCTGGGAAGGGTTTTCCATCAATATCTTGCCAGGCCGCCGGCCCCTCGTCGGGCGGCGCATGGGCTGTGTCAGGGGCATTCAAGACTCTAATGTTATCACCACCCCTGTCAGGAATTTGTCCTCGCCAGCCGGCAGGAGTGAGCGCGGCCATAGTATAACAAAGCCCATTCTCGAGTCAGCAAAGCCGGCAAGCAGCAATGTCGGGGATTTCTTGCCGGTGTCGTTCAAGGAATTGGCGGCGAAGAAGGGCGCTACCGGCGGACCGATCACCGCCGCCGCCTCCTTCAATGCTGGCGGCATGGCGCCCGGTTTCTCGACGCAATTCTGCGATGTCGAGGTCGATCCCGAGACCGGCAAGGTGACGATCCTGGGCTTTGTCGCAGCGCAGGATGTCGGCAAGGCGATCCACCACTCCTATGTCGAGGGCCAGATCCAGGGCGGCGTCGCGCGGGGCATCGGCTGGGCGTTCAACGAGGAATACATCTACGATCGCAATGGCCGGCTCGACAACGCCGGCTTCCTCGACTACCGGGTGCCGGTCGCGTCCGACATGCCGATGATCGAGCCGATCCTCGTCGAGGTCCCGAACCCGGCGCACCCCTACGGCGCCAAGGGAGTCGGCGAGGTCAACATCGTGCCGCCGATGGCGGCGATCGCCAACGCGATCGACAGCGCGATCCACCGCCGCTTGACCGAACTGCCGATGTCCCCGCCCAAAATCCGCGCCGCCCTCGACCAGGGCCAGGCGGACGATTAGTGCCGGCCATTTCCGCCACACCGGCGAAGGCCGGTGCCCATGACTGCCATGGGTCCCGGCCTGCGCCGGTGTGGCGGGGAACATGGAGCGACCGGACCCGATGTCTGTGTCTGATCTGAGCACTGAGGAGGACCAGAAGCTATGGCCGCGCGGGTCGTCTTCACCTCGGGGTTCAGCCGCCGCTACACCGGCGGGGTGCGCGAGTTCACGGTCGAGGCGAAGAACCTGCACGGCGTCATCAAGGCAATGGACCGCCTCTACCCCGGCCTCGGCGAACACCTCGAAGAAGAAACCACCGTCGCAATCGACGGCGCCATCCACGAAACCGTCTATTTCCAGCCGATCCGCGAAGGCTGCGAAATCTTCTTCATCCCCAAACTCGAAGGGGGTTACCCTCGCCCCTTCCCTTGCGCGCGTCTTCGGCCCTTCAGCTTATTACGACGGGACTCAGCGAAGTTGGCGCCTCTGTCTCTCTTGAAGTCCTCGCGCGTCCCAAGCGGTTCAGCCACAAAGCGCGCGTAAGGTTTCGGATCAGACCAGCGCCCCGGCACCAACTTGGGAGAGACCACCGCTGTCTCGTTGCCTCGACTGCCATTTAAGCGCCTTCGGCCAGCCTGCTCCTCGGCGTCGAGCTTCAGGCGCTGCTGTTCCTTTCCACGCCATGCCAAGTAAGCGCGCTCATACGCAGTCGTCGGTTGAGCGCCACCCCTGCAGACCTCAACGAAGTGCACCTGCAGTGCTGTCTGCGGAACTCGGACACCTCGGTCGAGTTCCTGAAGCGCCTTAATGTAAGGAGCAATCAGGCTTGGGGGTGGCGTGCTCACCATGAGACAACTTCCGATTCATCATGTGATATCAACCCGAGAAACACGTGACAAGGACTCATCCAAAATTGAAGACGTAACATTCTACCTTAGATAGTAAAGCTTGACATATTATCATCAATTCAGATGTGTCGTGACATATGGCAGAGCGCACTACCGTCCGCCTCCCTGAAGACGTTCTCAACCGAGCGAGACGCAAAACTGCCGCGGAAGGGCGGACCCTTACTTCGCTTATCGCGGACGGGCTGCGATTGATTATCAGCGAGAACCGGGAAGCTGAGAAAGAAAGCCTGTAATGCCTCGGGTCAGCAAAGCCCGCGGCGGGCTCATGCCGGGGCTCGACCTGACTGATCCGTCGACGCTCCAGGAGGCGGATGATTTAGACTACGTCCGGCGGATGCAGCCCTTCGAATGACCCTGCCCGACGTGAATGTGCTGATCTATGCCTGCCGAAGAGATCGCCTCAGCATCGGGTCTGCGTCCGTCGCATTCGACGTAAAAGAGCGCGGACGGACCCGAAAATAGCCGCAAAGTCATGATATCGGGTTGACATGGACTGCTCGGTATACAGACACCTCTGGATCCGAACCTTGGTGAATGAAATCAAGCACGCAACGGTGATCCCTCTGCCAGGGTGCTGGGCGACCCAGCTGGTTAGAGCGGAGATTTCCTGTTTTTTGCGGCTGGGACCAGCTGGTCGAGACTGGCTCTCTGGGCCTGTTTTTCCCTTCTATTATCAGGAGGAGCCGCTGGTCGCCGGCTATCGGCGGGGCTGTGGCTTCCGGCATGCAGCCGGAACGCCAGCTTATTGCAGTGGCGGGCACACCAGGTTGACCTGCATCTGCGCCACTATTGCCGAGTTGAACGGGCGGTTGGCGCAGCGCGCGTTGTACTCGCTGACCCGCGCATTGTAGCGCGCCGTGGCTTGGGTGGCGTCCGCGTGAATGGGGCCGATCGACTGGCGATACGCGGCATCGCGCCGTTCGAGCAGTGCCTTGTACCGAGCGACCGCATCGGGGTTGTTGACGTTTATCGCCGATCGCTCGCGCGCGAGTTGCGCATCGAGATCACTGAGTTGCCCGGTAACCGTGTCCAACGCCTGCTTCTTGGCGGTCATATCCGCCGACAGCGTCGAGACCGCCTGCGGCAGACACAGGCAAGCCGCGATCTCGGCCATTTCGGGCGGCAATGGCACCTGGGCCCTCGCTGCTCCGGGCGCAAGCACAGCGAGCAGCCCCAAAACCAATGCCATCCCGCGCGTCCACCCGATCATGTACGCCATCGTCCCAGTCGGCAGGCAACTAATGCGTCGTGGTCCGAGTCGCGGAATCGGCCAGTTCCCGGACCCGCTCGGCAGCCTCGTGGCCGAGCTCATTGGCCTTGTTCCATAATCCGTCGCGGGCCTCGCCGATGTAGTCCTGCTCGATTCTGGTGGGCGGCAGGATCGCTGCGAGAAGGGCGCCTGCAACCAGGCCGGCAACGCCAATCAGCCAGGGATCGGTCGACAGCTTCTCCGTCACTTGAGTGCTGGCCCGGCTGGCCAGATCGGTTGCAGCGCCTGCCCGATCGAGCACGGCACTGCCGGCGTCGCGGACTGTGCTGATGGCGCCGCGTGCCGCTCCCGCCGCCTGATGAACCCAACCATCGCCCCGGCTCGAATCGCTGCGGGCCAGCCGCTCGCCGTCAGGTCCGAGGATCTGTCCGCCGACGCCGTCACTCGAACCACCGCCGATCCCGATGTCGCCGGCAAACTCGCCGATCCGCCGTCGTGCCGCTTGGACGCGCTCGTCATTCGCAACGCGATCCGCCAAACCCGTATTGCTGGCCACGAGCCATGCGATACCGATGCCAATCAACGTGAGCGGCACCTTGTTGGCCTGAATCACCTCGCCGAGCCCGCCGCCCTTCAGTGAATCTGCAAACATTTCCCATTCCTTCCATTTCAATTCAGCGAGGTCACGAGATCTGATCCCGTATCCACGCCTCATCCTCACGAAGCGAGTTCAAGGTCCGGCGCGGAACCAAGGCGTCGGCCTTGAGACGGCTCTTCCCGAACAGCGCGAGCCCAGCGCCGAGCGCTATCACGACCACCCCGATGATCAGGGCGGAGAGCCAAGGCGCCACAACATAGCTGAGACCGATGATCGCGGCCGCGACCAGCGCGAGCCAGCCGCTGAAGGCAATCACCCCTCCGGCGGCAATCGCTCCAGCGCCCACACCTGCCCGCACCAGCTTCTCATTGAGCTCCGCCTTGAACAGAGCGATCTCCTGGCGGACCAGTGTGCTGGTCTCGCCGGCGAGATCGGAGAGCAGCGCGGCGACGGGGCGACCGGACCGCGCGCGTCGCTCTTCGACGTCAGGCCCGAGGCGGCCATTACCGGAAAGCATCAACGGGTCTCCACGACTCCGGTGATCGGGTGCGGGTTTCCGCTCAGCTCACCGGCAGCGGTGCCGCTCCCGCTCGATATGGCTGCAGTAACCGTGCGCGTCGGTTCGCTGCTCCGAGACGACCCAGCGGCATCGTGCTGCCGCTCGCCGGCCGACGCCCATAAGAGGCGCCCGAGGACAAAACCGGTGGCAACGGCTCCGAGCACAAACCATGTCGGCTGGCGTCGCGCGAAATCCTCGGTGTCGGCCACCAGCTCGCCCCAGTGCCTCTCCCGCATCGTGCGCGAGAACTCATCGACCTGCGTCGCCGCCTCATCCAGATAGCGGGCGACGACGCGGCTTTGCGACTCGTCGAGCGGCTGCGCAGCGCTTCGCAACGCCTTGGCTATTCCCGAAGCCCTATCGGCGATCTGGCGCTTCTGTTCTTCGAGCAGCGATTCGGCCGCCGATCGGGCTGCGTCCAAGAATTCCGTGACGACGCTCCCACTGTAATCTCTGTCCGTATCCGTCGTCGGATCGACCCGCCCCGTCGCTCCGGTCGGGGTGATCATGCTCGAGGAGGCATCATTTCTGTCAGCCATGCGTCGTCCTCCGAGAAAACTCGTAACCTGCCATCCTGCTCGGACAACGGATTCCTTCGACCTCAGGTTCCGGCCGCGCGGCGGGAATTCCCTCTAAGTTCGTTGTCGAACCGCTGCCACAGTTTGCCTGATAATTGAGAGCATGTCAGGCCGCATCAGCCGACCGGGGGGAGCGGGAGTGTCGAAAAGCAAGACGACGGCGGCAGGAGCGGGTGGCTGAGCCGAGGCTGAGGGTCGAGCCCGCCGACCGCGTCCGGCCGTCGCGCACGCGTGCGCCGAGGCAACGCGCTCGCGGCAAGAGATTCTTGCTGCGAGCCTCCAAGCTCGCCCTGTTGGTGTTCCTATGGACGGCGATCGTCGGCAGCGTCGTTCTCGGCTATTTCGCCCTTACCCTGCCCGACACCGGCGAGCTCACTCGCGCCGAACGGCGTCCGAGCGTCACGATTCTGGCGTCGGACGGCAGTCTGCTGACGACCTATGGCGACCTTTTTGGGCAGCCATTGACCCTGAAGGAAATGTCGCCTTACCTGCCTAGGGCTGTCGTCGCGACTGAAGATCACCGCTTCTACAGCCATTTCGGGGTCGATCCGATCGGGCTCGTCCGGGCCGTCTTCGCCAATATGGCGGCCGGCCATATAGTCCAGGGCGGCAGCACGATCACCCAGCAGCTCGCCAAGAACCTGTTCCTCACTCCAGAGCGCAGCCTTGGACGCAAGATCCAGGAGACGCTGCTCGCATTGTGGCTCGAACACCGTTTCTCGAAGAACCAGATCCTCGAGATTTACCTCAACCGCGTCTACCTCGGGGCCGGCACCTATGGCGTGGATGCCGCGGCGCACCGGTATTTCAACAAATCGGCCAGGCAAGCGAGCCTCTACGAAAGCGCTGCCATCGCCGGCCTGTTGAAGGCACCGACCCGGTTCAACCCGATTCGCGACAGCGACAAGGCCGCGGTGCGGACTGCGCAGGTCCTCGCCAAAATGGTCGATGCCGGATTTGTCACCAGCAGTCAGGCAATGGCCGCCCTCAGCGGCGGAAGCTCGCTTGCGGCGGTGCCCGTTACGCGGCCGGGCGCTCGTTATTTCGGGGACTGGGTGGCCGAACAATTGGGAGATTTTGCCGACACCGGCAATCGTGACTTGACGGTGGTGACAACACTAGACCCGCGCATGCAGGCACAGGCCGAAGCGGCGATCGCGGACGTCATCACTCGCCAAGGCGGCAAATTGGCGGTGAGCCAGGGCGCGCTCGTGGCAATGTCGCCGGACGGCGCAGTTCGCGCCATGGTCGGCGGTCGCGATTACAACGGGAGCCAATTCAATCGCGCGACCCAAGCCCAGCGGCAGCCGGGCTCCGCCTTCAAGGCATTCGTCTACCTGGCCGGGTTAGAGGCCGGACTACAACCCTCCGACCAGTTCGTCGACGAGCCGATGCGGATCGGCAATTGGCAACCGCGTGATTATACCGGGCACTATCAGGGCGAGATGACCTTGGCTGAGGGCTTGGCGCAGTCGGTCAACACGATCGCGGTCCAGGTCGCACAGCGCGCCGGCCTGCGCAACGTCGTGGCGGTCGCCCACCGGCTCGGGATTTCGTCACCTCTCGCGCCCGAGGTGAGCCTTGCTCTCGGCACCAACGAGGTCAATTTGTTGGAGCTCGTTTCGGCCTACGCACCCTTCGCCAATGGCGGTCTCGGCGTGTGGCCGCACGGCATTACCGAAATCCGCGACGGCGCGGGCAAAATCGTGTTTCGCCGCACGGGCTCGGGGATCGGACAAGTCGTCACCCCTGAGCTGACCGGCACCATGAACCAGATGCTGAGCGCCGTGATTGGACACGGCACCGGCAAGAGCGCGGCACTGCCCCGCCCAGCCGCCGGCAAGACTGGTACAACGCAGGATTACCGCGACGCCTGGTTTATCGGCTACACCGCCGACCTCGTCGCCGGGGTCTGGCTCGGCAACGACGACAACGCGCCGATGAACAAGGTGACGGGCAGCTCTCTTCCGGCGCAGACCTGGCGGCGTTTCATGCTGACCGCGACCCAGGCGATGCCGGTACGCCCGCTGCCGAGCGGCCCGCTGCCCCCCGCCGGAATGCTGGCCGCGGCGCCTCCCCGTTCGGGTGGCGGGTTCTTCGACAATTTCTTCCGGCTTTTCGGGCCGAGATGATTCGAGCGTGGCGGGACACCCTCACCCGCCTCGCTCCGCTCGGCACCCTCTCCCGCGGTGCGGGAGAGGGCCTACAACGTGCTCAGTTCAAAGCTCCTCTCCCGCACCGCGGGAGAGGAGGGACCATCGCGCTAGCGATGGTGGGTGAGGGTATTCTGTTAGCGCAATTAGCGCAATGGCGAGAACGATGCCGGCACGACCAGCATGTTCTCCTGTTTGATGAATTGACCGCGAGTATTGGGAGGCCAGGCACCCGTAGCGCGGGCCTCGTCGCGGATGCGGAAACGCTCGGCCGCGTCCTTGTAGGCCCAGATGTGGATCCATTGGTTGAGCGGCCCGAGCTCGGTGTGGCCGGCCGCCGCCAGAGGCGACAGCTTCACCCGCCCTTCGATCCTCTCGGCCCAGCGCTCGATAACGGTCGGCGCTGCTCCTGGCAGCATCGTATAGGTGCGGATCTCATAGAGATTGCCGTGCTGGCGCGGCGTGAACGCCGGGCAGAACGGCGCCGCGTTGACGATCTTGCTCTCCATCTCGACCTCGAATTCCTGGATCTTCGGCGGCCAGTTCGGGATCGACTGGGAGCGCACCCGTGTCCGGTGCTGCAGATCGTCATAGGGCCAGATGTGGATGATGTGGTTTAGCGGCCCCACTTCGGTATGAAAGAACGCGCCGAGCGGTGACACCTTGACGCGCTCGGTCAGCGCTTCAGCGAAGCGCTTCTCGACCTCCGGCACCGACCCGGGCTGCAAACGGTAAGTCCGCATCTCAAAGATCATCGACCTGCTCCCATTTGGTGTTCAGCACGGGCATTCTAGCGCAGCAAGGGGGCGACTCAAACCGGGTGCCGAAATGCTTCACGGCGCCGGCGGCGGAGTAGACCAACTCCGAGCAGTCCAGTGCCGAGGAGCAGCATGGAAGCAGGCTCGGGTATCGGCGTGCCCACCGTGCCGATCGTATTCCCGTTCGCGTCCACATAGAAACCTACGACCGTCCCCGAGTTACTGATGCCGTTGATGGTTGTTGCTGTCGAACCGGTAGGATCGAGCGTCGTGAAAACGCCGCCGCTGTCCAGGAAGCCATGCATGACGCCCATGTTGTCGACAAAGTCACCGACGATCTGACCGAGGCCATTGACCCCAAGCGCTTGCGTGGAAATTGCGCCAGGCACCTGGAACGAAGTGATCGCGCCGGCTACATCGATAAATGCCGAAAAATTTGTAGTCCCCGGTATCTGGTAGAAGCCAACCACCTCGCCGGAATTATTCACACCGGTCGCTTGGCTGTTTGAATTTGCCGGCAGCAGGTTATTAATGTTGGTGTAAGTAGTCCCGATGAGCGAGAACGCTTGCTGACCGGTCGCCCCCGCCACATCGATAAATGACGAGTACCCCGCGATCTCGCTTCCGTTCTGGTTGATGCCGAGCAACTGATTGAACACAGAGCCCGGCTGATCGACGGTCTGGAACATGCCGCCGGCAGGTTTGAAGAAGCCATGGGTGGTGGCGTCGGGATTGATGTAGAAACCGACCGTGTTACCCGCGCTGTCGATCCCGACCACCTGGGTGCCACCCGTCGCGCCAGGAAAATTCTCCCGGGTAAAGCTGGCGGGCGACGTTAGCTGGAAGCCGTTGAAAATCGTGGCGTTGCCGTAGCCGACGATGGTTCCGGCAGTGTTGATACCGAGCGCCTGGGTGAATGTGGGGTTCAGTGGATCAATGATATTCTGAAACGTATAGGTGACTGCATGTGCAGGCCCCGCGGTCCACGCGAGAGCTAACGCGGTTAGCGCGCCAGACGCTAGTTTGAGGCGGGATCGCAAGCCGCCTGAGGCTCCATGATCGAACATCGATATTTTCATAAATGGCCTCTTGGAGGATCACGTTCGTTAAGGTTAAGGCAATCGACATGCCAATTGGTGGGTAAGCGAGGATTCCGGAGGTGCACGAAGCACCCCCCGAGTGAGCTTCGAAATCCTCGCGCGCCGTTTGTCGGAAAACTTTACAGCCGCTTACGCTTAAATTATGGGCAAAGCGCCATACGACTCCAAACTGATCAGCACGTTAGCTCTTATTAAAGTGCAGGGGGTGTGTAAAGGAATCCGACGCCTGCCCGGACGACATGTTGCGCTTCCGTATCAGCACTAAGGCAGGCGCGCGAGCTTCTCCGCCAGGAGATCATAGAAGCCCTCGGCATCGACGCTGTTCATGAAACGCACGTTGGGCTTTCGGCCGGTGAGGCCCCACCAGTCCACGACAGTCATTCCGGTGGTCAGTGGGCTCTGCGTCTCGATCGCGACATTGACATGGCGGCCCTCGTAGAGCGCCGGGCGCAGCAGATAGGCGATGACGGCCGGATCGTGGAGCGCCCGGGCGCGCGCACCGAATTTGGGGCTGCGGTTTTTCTCGAAAGAAGTCAGCAGCCCGGCAACCGCCGGGCCGCAGCGATTGCCGAGAACTCGCAGCGCCGCGAGGCGCGGTGGCGTGCTGACCAGCTTATGCGTGACATCGAGCGGGATCATCGTGATCGGGATCCCGCTGTTGAAGACGATTGCCGCAGCGTGCGGGTCGACATGCATATTGAATTCGGCGGCGGGCGTCACATTGCCGAGCTCGAAACAGGCGCCGCCCATCACCACCAATTCGCGGATCTTGCCGGTGACCTCCGGCGCCTTCGCCAGCGCGACGGCGATGTTCGTCAATGGCCCCAGAGCGCATAATGTGATTGTCCTGGCCTCGGAGGCGCGTAGCGTCTCAACGAGAAAATCCACGCCGTGCTGGGGCTGCAGCGCAATCGTCGGATCGGGCAGCAATAAGCGATCTCGGTCGGTCTCGCGGTGAACCCGCTCAGCTGTCGCGAGAGGGCGCAAAATCGGCCGTGCGCAGCCGGCATAGACTGGGAAATCGAGACGGCCGGCCAGCTCACAAACCCGACGCGCGTTGCGCTCGGTCTGAGCCAGCGGCAGATTGCCCGCGACCGCGACTAGGCCCAGAACCTCCAGTTCCTTGGCCGCTGCGAATGCCAACAGAATCGCCACAGCATCGTCGAGGCCCGGGTCGGTGTCGATAATGATCGGATGCCGCATGAGCCCTGATCGTGCCGTCGGCAAACCCGCGAATGCAAGGGCGACGGAAGTCGCTGAAGACGGGCCCGATGGCGTCACCGCGACGCGTCAGAACCGCCCACATGTTGCCAGGGTGAGCCTCCCTGGGACGCCGAGCGCCGCATTCAGGATCTCCAGGCCGAGCGGTTGCACGCTGCATCGCGGCCGGCGTCCGACCGGGCCCGCAGAGCTACCCTTTCAGAGCGGCGACTGGATTTGGTAGATCCCCCGGTGTGAATTCCTCAGCAGCCGAGCTTGGTGGCCAGATCGATAAAATTGCCGGCAATGACGTCGAACTCGTGCTCGGCTTTGAGGTCCCGGGACTTGTTGGGGCCGTGTTCGAGCGGCCGGCTGACAAAGGCGGTGCGAAAACCGCGACTGCGCGCCGCGACGAGATCGCCGTTATGCGCGGCCACCATCATGCATTGCTCGGGTTTGAGGTCGAGCAGCGCCGCGCTGCGGTCGTAGGCCTCGGGCTGCGGTTTGTAGGCGTGGGCGATCTCGGCGCCGAGGATGACATCCCACGGGAGCCCGGCGTATTTGGCCATGTTGACCATCAGCGCGACATTGCCGTTCGACAATGTCGCAAGGATGAATTTACGTTTTAGGCGGGTGAGCCCTTCGACGCTGTCGGGCCACCCGTCGAGGCGATGCCAGGCGCGGTTGAGGTGGTCGATGTCCGCCTCGCCGAGACCCCTGATGTCAAATTCCTTGAGGAGTTCGACCAGGTTCTCGCGATGCAAATCGTCGAGCCTGGCCCAGGGCCGCTCGCCCTTACGCACCTTCTCCATTGCCGGCTGATAGTGGGCCCGCCAGCGATCTGCAAAGGCGTGCCAATCCTTCTCGTAGCCCTTCGGCCCGAGAAAACTTTTCGCCTCGCGGGCGATGCTGTCCCGCCAGTTCACCACGGTGCCGAACACGTCGAAAGTGAGAGCCTTCACATCGGAAAGCGCCATCTGTTGAGTTCCCCCAAACGGGTTGCAGCCAGCCTTCGGTGTCGCGCCTCAACGGCGCTGATGTCAAGGCAGCGGCTTCTTCATGCAGGTGAAATCCCTCCCGCCGTCGGCCTTTTCGCACAGGACCACAGCGTGCTGAATGTTGTCTACAACCCACAGAAAGGCGGTGTGCTCGTTTGCCGCCGCGCTGACGGCATAATTCCCGGAGCCGCCCAGCAAGCCCCCAGGCAGCCGGGGTCCGCCTGGAAGGCTCGGGGTCGGCTGCGGGGCACCGGGCAGGCTCGGCTGAGCCACCTGCGCGAGGACATTATCCGCAGCCGAGGAGAGAGCGCCCGCCGAGGCCAAGGCGGCGAATAGCAAAAGTGAGAGGGATTTCGGCATGATTTGTCTCCGATGTGGTCGAGCCGGCCGTCTTAGCGCTACAGATCCCGGTGCTCCAGCCCGTCGAGCGGCATCAGTGCCGAGGTTCTCGCCTAATCCCGCCCGGTTTGATAAAAAGGCGGGATCGGGTGTTTGTTGAAAAGGGTGCCAGGCCCACTCGCCAGGAAGCAAAGCCGATGGAACTCACCGACCCTGTCAAGCGGATCCTCGACAAGATCATCAAGATCTACCAGGGCAAAGACTAAGCCTTGGCGCAACGCGAGACGCGGGCGACGACGCGGCTCTATCTGCTAACCCCGCCGGCGCTCGACCCCGACCGGTTTGCGAAGGAGCTCGAGGAGGCGCTCGCCGGGGGCGATGTCGCCTCGCTGCAACTGCGCCTCAAGGATTGCGACGACGATACGATCCGCCGCGCGACGCGGGTCTTGATGCCGATGGCCCAGGACCGCGGCGTCGCGTTCATCATGAACGACCGCCCCGACCTCGCCGCCGAGCTCGATTGCGACGGCGTGCATGTCGGCGAGGAAGACGCACCCTACGCCGAGGCCCGGCGCCTCCTCGGTCCCGACCGCATCGTCGGCGTCACTTGCGGTGCCAGCCGCGACCGAGCCATTACCGCCGCCGAGGCCGGGGCCGATTACGTCGCCTTCGGCGCCTTCTTCCCGAGCACCACCAAATCCGCCAAGCACCACGCCGACCCTGAACTGTTGCGCGACTGGAGTGAAACCACCGTCGTCCCGTGCTGCGCGATCGGCGGCATCACGCAAGAGAATTGCGGGCCTCTGGTCGAAGCCGGCGCCGATTTCCTCGCCGTGATCAGCGCAATCTGGTCCCACCCCAAGGGCCCGCGCGCCGCAGTGAACGAATTCAACGAGGTGTTCGCCCGCTACGGGCGGGCGTTTGCCACCAATTCCCGGTAAGCGCCTGCATTACCTGGTGTGAAGAGGGGATATTCGATCGGGGTTGCGGTTCCGGCGCGCCGCCATGGGTTGCTGCTCAAGTGCAGTCGTTCGGCGATGTCCATGGCGGACCAGTAGAGGGGCACCGCGCGCCCCTTGACCAAGGGCATCGCGGTGGGGTCGAAGCCGAGCCAAGGGAGAAACGGGCTGCGGCGCCCGTAAGCCCAGATCTCGAGACGAACCGATGGGCGGGCACTGAGGCCGCGCGCATGGAACCCGACAGTGTCGGCCACCACCAGCGTGTTCTGCGGCACCGCGAACGCCTTGGGCTCGCCAAAGCCGAGGCGACGCACCGCCTCTTGTGTGATCCGCAGTGAGCCGCGGGCGGATTGAAAATCCGAGCTGCGAGCCGCCGTTATCGACGTGCTGCGTTCCCAGCTGAGGCGCCGGCGCGTCGGCCGATGCGACCCCGGCACATAAATGAACGGGCCGTCTTCTTCGGCGACATCCGTCAGAAAGAACCAGGCCTTGACCGAGGGATGAAACGCGTCGGCATGCAGCCGCGTCTGCGGGTCGGGCGGCGCCTGCCGGACATGCGAGAAGATCGTCTGGATATAGATCTGCGGTTCGAGCATGTACGAGCCGACATAGCGCACGAGGCCAAGCCATTCCGGGCTGTCGACGATGGCGCGCAAGGCCGGCAGATTGGCCAGGGTTCGGTGGTCGAGGGCGATGCGCCGGGTCATCGCATCGCCCTGGAGCTGATGCCGCACCAGTCCGCGGAATGACAAGACCTGCTCTTTGAGCGCGGCATAATCGGCCGCGGGCAGAAAGTCGGGTTTGAGAATAAAGCCGTCGCGCTCGAAAGCCGCGCGATCCTCTTCGCAAACCAGTGCGGACAGCCTCCGGCGGCGCCATTCGGCCATTCGATGGGCCAGCCTGACGCGCGCAACATGCAATCCGGCGCGATTGAGTCTCGGGCTTCCGATTACCGGATTGTCGCGGAAAGACTTCGCGCCAGTTGCCAGAGCGGCGACGTGCCATGCCGCGAAGACCCAGGAGAGCCGACCGGATCCCATCCTAGTTCTGTGAACCTGCAGCCGGCCTTTGGTCAAGGTGCAGGGATTTGAGCGCGTCGTAGACGACGCGGTCGATCTCGATGCCGTCGCGCAGTTTCTGTTCCCGGCTGCGGAACGCCCGCTCGCCCGGAATACGGATTTCTCGGACACCGGGCTGACGCGGCGTGGCTTTGATCCGGTCGATCAGCGCGCTGATTTGCTGCTTGAACTCGTCGGGATCGATCAGCAAATCGGGTTTCATCACGATAAACAGGTAGCCGTCGTCCTTGTCTGGGTCGAGCGCCGAGCCGGCGAGCACACCCAAGGCCTGGACGATAAGGGCGAGGCCAAAGCCCTTATAGCCGCCGAACGGGAGAAGTGCGCCGAGCCTGGCTTGGGCCGGGTCCCGGGTCGGTCGCCCTTCGGCATCGACGGCGACCCCTTCGGGGAGCAGCTGACCCAACCTCTCGCGATAGGCCAGGTCGGTCCCCATGAACGCCGAGGTCCCCATGTCGAGGACAACCGGTCCACGCGACGAGGGCATGCCGAATGCAATCGGATTGGTGCCAAGAACCGGCCGCGTGCCGCCGAACGGGGCCACGCTGCGCGCCGAGGCGGCCGTATGTATGCCGACGAGATCCGCATTGGCGATCAACTCCATGTAATAGGCGCTGCGCCCGCTCATCCAGCTATTGGTGACGCCCACCACCGCGATTCCGCGAGCTTTGGCTTTCTCGATCGCGGCCCGGGCCGCGTGGTACATGGCCAGCATGCCGACATTGTTGCCGCCGTCATAGAGCGTCGAGAGCTCCGTCTCGCGCAGGACCTTCATCGCATAGCGCGGCCGCTTGAAGCGCCGATGCTCTGGGATGTTGAGGAGTTTCGCCAGCCCCGAATACTCATAGCCGCAGAGCGCCGCATCGATCGCGTGATCGGCAATGATCCTGGCCTCATCGGCGTCATAATCGATGCCGCCCAGCGCGCGCTCGGAATGCTCGCGCGCTTCTGCGACGCTCAGATGAATGCGATCGGACGACATCCGGTGCGTCCCGTTACTCTGCCGCCTGATGCTGCATCGGCTCCGGGCGCCAGCGCAGCACCGGCTTGCGGGCGGCAGTAGTTTCGTCGAGCCGGCGCCGCGGCGTGTGGACCGGCGCAGCGCGGAAACGAGCCGTATCTCCCGACCGGGCGGTTGCGGCGAGCGCCCTGACGACAGCGATGAACTGGTCTAGCGAGGCCTTGCTTTCGGTCTCGGTCGGCTCGATCAGCATCGCCCCGTGCACGATCAGCGGGAAGTACATAGTCATCGGGTGATACCCCTCGTCGATCAGCGCCTTTGCGAAATCGAGCGTCGTCACCCCTGTGTCCTTCAGAAAGCGGTCGTCGAACAGCACCTCATGCATGCACGGGCCGGGGAAGGAGAGGCTCAGATCGTCGGCGAGGCGGGCGCGCAGGTAATTGGCGTTGAGCACCGCGTCTTCGGCGACTTGCCGCAGACCGTCCGAGCCGTGGCTCATCATGTAGGTGAGCGCCCGCACGAACATGCCCATCTGGCCGTGGAATCCTTTCAACCGCCCAAGCGAACTCTCGGCCGGGCCGGTCTTGTGCTCGATCAGTTCGAGGCCGTCCGGTCCGTGCACGATCCACGGCAATGGCGCGAACGGGGCGAGGCTGGCGCTCAGGGCGACCGGCCCGCTTCCCGGCCCGCCGCCGCCATGAGGCGTGGAAAACGTCTTGTGCAGATTGAGGTGCATGCAGTCGATGCCGAGATCGGCCGGCCGCACGCGCCCGACGATCGCGTTGAAATTCGCGCCGTCGCAGTAGAAGAACGCCCCTGCCCTATGTACCTCGTCGGCGATCTCGATGATCTCGCTCTCAAACAGCCCGCAAGTATTCGGATTAGTCAGCATCAGCGCGGCGACGTCGGGGCCGAGCTTGCCTTCGAGCGCGGTGCAATCGACCCGCCCTGTCAAATCGGCAGGAATGGGATCGACAGTATAGCCGCACGCCGCGGCGGTCGCCGGGTTCGTGCCGTGCGCAGATTCCGGTACCAGAACCCGGATCCGCCGGTCGCCTCGTGCCTCCAGCGCCGCCCGGATCGACATGATGCCGCACAGTTCGCCATGCGCGCCCGCCGCCGGGCTCAATGCAATCGCCGGCATCCCCGTCAGCGTCTTGAGCCAATGCGAGAGCGTATCGATCAGCTCGAGCGCTCCCGGCACCGTGGCTATCGGCTGAAGCGGGTGGATGTCGGCGAGGCCGGGCAGGCGCGCCAACTTTTCATTGAGCCGCGGGTTGTGCTTCATCGTGCATGAGCCGAGCGGGTAGAGCCCGCTGTCGATCGCGTAGTTCTTTTGCGAGAGGCGGGTGAAGTGGCGCACGACCTGCGGCTCGCTGAGCCCCGGAAGACCGATGATGCCTTGCCGATCGAGGCCGCCGAGGCGGTCGCAAAATGTCGCCGGCTCGGGCAGATCGACCCCGCAATGCCCCGGCGAATCCTGCTCGAAGATCAGCGGTTCTTCGATCTGCAGCCCACGGTTGCCGGTAATGGTCTCGAGCGCTGCCGCCGAAATTTCGGGGGGGTGAGCGCTGACGGCCCGGCTCCAATCATTCATGACAGCACCTTGCGCAAGGCTGCTTCGAGCCGGTCCATGTCTTCTGTGGTCGTCATCTCGGTCGCCGCTACGAGCAGGATGTCCGCTATCGGTTCGTTGTCCGGATAGAAGCGGCTGACCGGAACCCCGGCGAGCACGCCCTCCGCGGCGAGCGCCTCGACGATCTCTGCTGCGGGCCGCGGCAGCCGCACCGCGAACTCGTTGAAGAAAGCGCGGTTCAGGAGGCGTATCCCGGGCACCGTTTCGAGCCGCTCGGCGAGCGCGCCGGCCGCGGCATGGTTGAGCCGCGCGAGCCGCGTCAGCCCCGTCTCGCCGAGCAGCGCCAGATGAATGGTGAAGGCGAGCGCGCACAGGCCCGCGTTGGTGCAGATGTTGCTGGTCGCCCGTTCGCGCCGAATGTGTTGCTCGCGGGTCGACAGGGTCAAGACCCAGCCCCGCCTGCCATCGGCGTCGACCGTCTGTCCGACGAGGCGCCCCGGCATCTGACGCACGAACCTGTCCCGGGTGGCGAACAGCCCGACATGCGGCCCGCCGAAGTTAAGGGCGTTACCGATCGATTGGCCTTCGGCCGCGACGATGTCCGCGCCAATCTCGCCGGGCGGGCGAATGGCGCCGAGCGACAGGATCTCAGTGACCACGATGACCAGCAGGGCACCGGCATCGTGGCAAATCCGGGCTAGCCCTGAGTAATCCCGGACTTCGCCGAAAAAATCGGGGTTCTGCACCACGACGCAGGAGGTGTCGCGATCGACGAGTCGAGCAAGCTCTTCGCCGTCCAAAGGGTCCTGCGTCGACAGCTCGAACCCGACAAACCGCCCATATGTCTCACAAACCTCGCGGTAATGCGGGTGAAGCCCGCCCGACAGCACGGCCCTCGTGCGGCCGGTGACGCGATTGGCCATCATCACCGCCTCGGCGCAGGCGGTCGCCCCGTCATAGAGCGAGGCATTGGCGACTTCCATCCCTGTCAGCAGCGCGACCTGGGTCTGGAACTCGAACAGATATTGCAGTGTCCCCTGCGAGATCTCGGGCTGATACGGCGTGTAGGAGGTCAGGAACTCGCCGCGCTGG
>Ga0308309_10000638_pt1 | contig 21750 bp, 19 predicted proteins | sample HubBroMetageWFT5_FD_192491 | JGI IMG/M metagenome (GOLD analysis project Ga0308309, IMG submission 192491) | Warmed and freeze-thawed soil microbial communities from the Hubbard Brook experimental Forest, New Hampshire - Hubbard Brook CCASE Soil... | ecosystem: Environmental > Terrestrial >...
CGAATGGTGGAAGACGTTTGAGACTCGGTCGTATCCGGGCGTGGAGGCTACTTTCATTCACGCTTTCGATGATCTGGATGTGATGGCGGGCAATGGGACCATTGGGTTGGAGTTGCTGGAGGATTTGCCAGAAGTGGATGCGGTGGTGATTCCCTGGGGTGGTGGAGGGTTGTCATGCGGCATCGCGGCGGTGTTGCGGGCGCGGGCGCCACGGGTTCGGATCTACGCGGCGGAGATCGAGAGTGGGGCACCCTTGGCGGCATCGCTGGCGGCGGGCGAGCCGCGAACGGTAGAATACAAGCCTTCGTTTGTGGACGGGATTGGCAGCAAGATGGTGTTTCCCAATATGTTTGAAAGGGCGGGGCGGTTGCTGGATGGGTCGCTGGTGGTAAGTCTGGTGGAAGCGGCGCGGGCTATGAAACTGGTTGCCGAGCGGAATCGGGTGATTGTTGAAGGAGCCGCGGCTTGCGCCGTGGCTGCGGCGCTGTCAGGACGCGCGGGCTCGGGGAAGATTGTGGCGATTGTTTCTGGGGGAAACATTGACTTGGATAAGTTTGCTCAGATTATTGGGCAGGCTTGATGAGGTGGCGGCCAAGGTTTGTCGCGACAAATACCGGAATCCGGTGTTAAAGATGTGGTGTCCCTGAAATTGGGCGCAAGTCCGCATCTATTCATTCCATGCGACACGCCAGGGTCGGCGCTAGAGACAGAACGCATAGATCCTTCGCTTCGCTCAGGATGACAGAATCAACTTTGACCAGCAAGATCAGCACAGAAGGAGCAGGTTGTGAGCGAGAGTTTTGAAGTGGTATCGCGGGGAGGGTGGTTTCTCCGACGACGGATTCATCAGTACCTGCTGGCAGGGACCATCCTTTTCTTATCGCCTTTCCCGCCGTTAACTGCAGCCGCGGCCTCGCGCTCGGCGGGTCCGCTGGTTGTGGACGAGAACAGCCATGTGGTGGTCATGGAGTATGAAGCGTGGTTCGGTCCGAACGCGGCGACGTTTCAAGGCAGTGCGGCGATGCCGCTTTTGCAATCCAAAGATATGAAGAAGGTAGGAGGCGGATACGACAGCGCGGACCCGGCAATCATTAAACAACACCTTGCGTGGTTGGAGTATATGGGTGCGGATGCGGCCACCAGCGATTTAACGAATAATGTCAGCTGCATCTTCAACAGCGAATGGTTCGTTAAGAAATATGTGCCGAACTGCAGCGCCGCCTTCCGACTGCAAAATCAAACCATCCGCGACAATACTGGCAACATTTATTCCGCATGGACGAAGCTTGGAACACGACTTGGGCTGATTCCGATCCTGGGTGGCATCGACGAGAATGTTTTGCTCAAGGATCAAGACGGCAAGACCGCTTTCGAAAGGGAAGTGGAATATTTTGGGTCGCTGCTGGAGAAGTATCCGGAGCGGGCGGTGATCTACCACGACAAGCCGCTCATGGTGATTTTTCTTGGGGCGGCGCAGGATCCAAACCGCTCCGATCATCCGCTGTGGTTTCAGATCCGGCAATTCCTGAGGGAACACCCGGAGATCAATTCGAAGTACACGTTTAAGATGATGGCGGGATATCTCGACAGTCAACCGGGGCTGCGGGCTACGCAGGGCAAGCCCCACGGACCGGTGAAAATCAATCCTGCATATGGGTTCTGGAGTTGGGTTGATCGGCTCAACCCTTCGTGCACCATCTCTTTGTGCCCCTACTATCCTTCGTACAACCAGGTTGGTTCGAGAGTGGAGAATTTCACCGCTTCCATCGCCACCGCGGGCCAGTTTGGCTGGCAATGTCCGAGTGGACCGACCGCGCCGCCCTACTGCCCCGATGATGCGCTGCGTTTTGGAGCGAATGGCAAATATGTCACATTCGATTCCTTCATGAAATACGCGAGAAAGCTTAGTCCCATTTTTCTATGGGTCCATCAATTCAACGAATTCACGCTGCCTGACGAGGGATTCGACGCCAATACGAATGACGATATCGAGCCGGCGAATCTGTGGGGTAGTGGAGATCTTGAGATCGTCAGGCATCAGATTCTGATCTATCGGCAACAGCCTGGCGCTGAAGGGTCAGACGAACTTCCGTAGCTTGGTGGTGGCCAGGTGATCGGAATCGTCCTCGTCTCATCGGTCATCGTTTGATCACTCATCGTTTGATGGCTCACCGTTTCATCCATGGGGAAAATTCTGCTCGAATAAATTGCTTTACGCCTTCGCGACCAGTGAGGCCCCACCAGATTTTTCCGCCTTCACGCTCCAATCGAATGTTGATGTCGAAGAACGGGCAGCAGGCGCGTTCGAGCGGCGTGAATTCGGTCAGAGCCTGATAGTTCGCGGCGTCGTATGGAAACTCGAACTCAAACCCGTCTGTTAATTCCTGGATGCCAAGTAGAGATGAGCGCAGGATCTTGCCCAGTTCCTGCTGCCGTTTGCGCTGTTCCGGTGTGAGGGCCGTCCGGTCGCAGTAGAAGGGAGTTTCCCCTTTGGAGTTTGCGGAATTGGGTCGCTGAGCGGCAGCTTGCCGCTCGGAAACGATCTGGGAAAATGCGTACCCGCCCAGAACGGCGACGGTGATGGCGACGATCAAGAACATTTTCATGGGTTCTCCTTAGCGGGCATGGATTGTCCGTTAGCACGACTTTACGACTTAAAGTCGACTTTAAGGCAAGGGGAATATTTGTAAATTATTTGTCAATTTCGCCGAGGAATCCGGGTCCAGGCCGGTCGGGGCTGATCTAGAATGTCCTCATGTCGCAATTGACTATTTCTCAGGTAGCGCGACAAGTTGGACTTCAGCCCTCCGCAATTCGCTACTACGAACAGATTGGGATCCTTCTTCCGGCTCATCGGATCGGAGGGCAGAGACGCTACGATACGACCGTGCTTCATCGCTTGGCGGTGATCCAGCAAGCTCGGCAAACCGGGTTTACTTTGGATGAAATCAGGGAGCTGTTCTTTGGCTTTCGAGATGCAGCCACGGCATCGCAACGCTGGCAAAAACTTTCGCACAGAAAACTGGCGGAACTTGCGGAGTTGACGGGGCAGATCAAGACGATGCAGCGTTTGCTTAAGAAGATGATGGAATGTTGCCATTGCGAAACTTTGGATCAATGCGGCAAGGGAATCTTTAAGAAAGGGTTTGCTGAAGTCAGGACGAAATCCCTGCCTCTAAATCGTCGAACCGGACGGTAGATTTGCACGCCAGAGATTTGTTCCGTCCGCCAAAGCCAAGGCACAACTCCTTCCAAGAGGTATCACTTAAGCTTCGTCCTTTTGCCGCTATTGTTTACAATAGAGAGCTTATCCACAATAGGGAAAGAGTTGGTGAGCCCCTGTGGGTGGGGCCAAACAGATTTGAACCCGTCGAATCACAATTCGGGCGACTGCGGGGCTGCGGCGCGCGTGTACTGGCGCGTGGAAGGTAGTCTTCTGGAGTTGACTACCGTGCGTCCGATCGCGTTCTTTACCTGGAACGGGCAGACGTTTCTCGAGCGCTGGATGCGGCGAGGGTTGGTCCTGGTGATGGCCGTGCTGCGTCCTTTTTTATATGCCACGAACCGGGTGTTCGCAACGCGGGTGGTTCATACGGTGCTGCGCGGGATCAGCCGGGACCGACTGGATCTGTTGGGCGAAGAATATTTCCAGTACAAGTTGAAGCCGCAGTTGAAAGCTGCAGGAGTAAAAGAACTTAAGGGGTTGATCGATTCAGGCGTTGAGGTGGTGCTGGTTAGCCAAGGATTGGATCATGTGATGGGGCCGTTGGCGCGGCATCTGTGCGTGAAGTGGATGATTGCAAATCGGCTTGAGTTTCGCGACGGCATGGCCACTGGGCGATTGATGGATCCTGTGATTCGTCCGAGGGGAGTGTTTGCGAGGATCACTGGCGTGGGTCCGGATGGAACGCGTGCTCCAGAACAATTGGTTCGGGATCTGGGTCTGGATGTTTCGGGCTTGCCAGCCTTGGACGCGTTGGAATCTGCGGTTACTCCTGCATCGCGGCACCTGCCGATGCTGGAGCGTCCGATTGTGCGCTTCCATGGCGGGTCACAGGCAGGGCCGCTTTCGGTGCGCGCGACGCTGGCAGGGAAGCGGATCATGCTGATCGGCGTGACTGGGTTCATCGGGAAAGTTTGGCTGGTCAACCTGCTGATGGATCTGCCGGAAATCGGGCGGATTTATTTGCTGATTCGGAAGCAGAAATCGAATCCCGCCGAAGGGCGGTTTGAAAAGCTGGTCGAAGAGTCACCGGTCTTCGATCCGTTGTACAAGCGTTATGGCACTGGTCTGGCGCGCTTCCTGCGGGAGCGCGTGGAAGTGGTGGAAGGCGATGTGTCGCAGCCAGATCTTGGGCTCACGCCGGACGTGTCCGAAGGCCTGCGAAAGAATCTCGACCTTATCGTCAACAGCTCGGGGTTGACCGACTTCAATCCTGATTTGCGGGATGCGCTGGTGACGAACGTGGATGCAGCGGTGAGCATCGTCGAATTTGTACGCCAGTCGGATCATGCGGGCTTGTTGCATCTTTCGACGTGCTATGTGGCGGGCGCGCGGGATGGGCGAGTCAGCGAAACGCTGAGGCCGAATTACACTCCGGCTGGAGTGGCGAACTTCGATGCGGATGCGGAATGGCGCTCGCTGCACGAGTTGGTGACGCGGGTGACGGAGCAGGCGGACGGCGCCGAGGTCACCGCCGAACTGCGACAGCAGGCGCTGCAGAAAGAGCACGCGTCCAAAGACCTGAAAGGCGCGGCGCTGGAGAATCAGGTTCGCAAGAACCGGGTTCGCTGGTTGCGAAATTATTTGACCGAAGTGGGGAAGAAGCGCGCGAATGAGCTGGGTTGGCCGAACACGTACACGCTGACCAAGAGCCTGGCAGAGTCGTTGATTCACAAGTATGGCGCAGGCTTACCGATTGCGATGGTGCGGCCGTCCATTGTAGAAACCTCGGTGGAGAAGCCTTTCCTGGGCTGGAATGAAGGCATCAACACTTCGGCGGCACTCTCGTACCTGTTGGGAACGTACTTTCGTCAGCTGCCATCGAATGAGCGCAAACGGTTGGACGTGATTCCGGTGGACGCGGTGTGCCGCGGCATGACGCTCATCTCAGCTGCCATCATCGAACGAAGGAACGCGCAGATTTATCAGCTGGCTACGTCGGTCACGAATCCGTGTGACATGCGTCGATCGATCGAACTGACCTCTTTGGCGCATCGGAAACATTACCGCGCTCTGGAAGGTCTGGAAAGCTGGCTGCGGTTACGCTTCGATGCCATTCCAGTTTCTAAACAACGTTACGAGCGCATGTCGGCGCCGGCGCAGAAGGCGATCATAAAATCCATACAGCGGATTATGTCGCCGCTCCCTCTGCGAAAGACTCCGTTGGCGCGGGCGGAGCGCAATCTGGAAAAAGTTGAAAAGCTGATTGAACTGTTCGAGCCGTTTATTCTTCTGAACGAGCATGACTTTGTAGCGGAGAACGTGGAAAAACTCGCGTATGCGCTATTGCCTGAGGAGAGAGCCGACTTCGGCTACGATACGCGCGGCGTCGACTGGTGGGAGTACTGGATCAACATTCATATTCCGGCGCTGCGGCGATGGACATATCCGCTGATTGAAGGGCGCCCACTCGAGGCGCGGCCATCCCGGAGTTTTCAGCTGGCTGAGGCGGAGAGCAACGGAGAAACCATCAAAACCGGTACCAACGGAGCAACGTGGCGATATTCCTGACCGGATCCACCGGATACATCGGCGGGCACGTCGCCGCCAATCTGCTGGAAGAGCACGGGGCTTCGCTGAACGTGCTGGTGCGGGCGCGGGATCCGCGCGAGGCGGAGTTGCGCTTGTGGCATGCCTTGCAACTGCATCTCGATTTCCCGCGTTTCTACGAATACTTGCAAACTCGTATCAGGATCTTTCGCGGCGATCTAACAGGGACGCAATTTGGCCTCGCCCGGGATGATTACGACCGACTGATCCATACGACGGATTCGGTCATTCATTGTGCGGCATCGCTGAACAGGAAGTCGGAGAAGAGTTGTCTGAATGTGAACCTGCGCGGAACGCTGGAAGTCTTGCAGCTTGCCATGCGGGTGCATCACTATCATGGGCTCCGCCGCTTTAGCCATGTGAGCACCGTGGCTGTGGCCGGCAAACGTAAGGATGAAGTAGTCACGGAGGATAAGTCGATCGATTGGGAACGGTCGGATTACGATCCGTATGCCCGGACAAAAAAGTTTTGCGAGCACATGATCCGGCAGCTTCTACCGGAAGTGCCGCTCACGATTTTTCGTCCGAGCATCGTGCTCGGCGACAGCCGTCGCGCGGAGACTACCCAGTTCGACATGGTCAAAGCGTTCGTTTTCCTGGCTGGATTACCGGTGCTTCCGTTTCGTCCGAATGACAAGATTGACATTGTGAACGTCGACTTTGTGGCTGATGCGATTGCCACGCTGCATCAAAAAGAGAGCCCGCGGTACGACACTTATCATCTTTCATCGGGCAGAGAATCGCAGACGTTTCGTGAATTGACCAGCGCGTTGGCCACCGCGCAACAGAAACGTGCACCCGTGTTTGTGCCTGTGCTGGCGCGACCTTTCTCCGGGACCGTGAACACGTTGGCGAATCGTAAAGGCGCGGTTGCTCATGGAGCTTCGCTGATGAAAGTGTTCATGCCATATCTGCTCTGGAATACAGTGTTCGACAACACGCGGGTGACGTCTGAGCTGGGCCGCAAGCCGGCGCCATTTTCGAAATACAGTTATCCATTGTTGAAGTTTAGCCGGGAGACTAACTTTTCTTACAGGTATGAGGACTGGCCCGCCAAGATCGGAGGGTCCGCGGCATGATGGACTTCGTGCTCGAAGCCTGGGTTAGCGTCCTGATTGAGAAGTCTAAAGCTGGGTGGATGCTGGGCAAAGGGAAGCCGTGGCGCCCGGGAGAAAAGTTAAAGCTGTTGTTTGCGGGATACAACGGGACGCGCAACATGGGATCGGATGTGCGCGTAGAGGAGATGCTGCGGCAGCTTCGTCACATTCTCGGCGCTGAGCGGGTCGCGTTCAGCGTGATGACGCAAGTCCCGAAATTTTCACAGGGATATTTTCAGAGCACGGCGCAGGTGCATCTCCCGGATATTTTCCCGCCGTTTTTGTCGGACGAGGTGCCCAAACATCACGGCGTGGTGGCTTGCGAAGGCTCGATGTTCAAGAGCAAGTTCGCCAACGCTCTGACCACGATGATGATCGGGTCGTTGGGTATTGCGGCAGCGCAGAACAAGCTGTCCGTGGGCTACGGGGCCGAGGCTGGGCATATGGATCCATTGGTGGCAAAGATGTGTGCGCGCTACTGCCAGAACTCGCTCGTCATTACGCGGAACGAGGAATCGCGCACCATCCTGCGAGAACTTGGAGTGCCCAATGAATTGGGCACGGACACGGCGTGGACGTTTGAACCGCATCCCGCGGAGTTTGGCAGGAAGGTGCTGCGCGAGTTGGGATGGGACGGGAGTACGCCGGTGCTGGTGGTATGTCCGATCAATCCTTTTGAATGGCCGGTAAAGGCTTCGGTGGCGAAGTTCGCGCTGCGCAGCCTGGTGGGAGCATATAAGGATAGCCACTACCGTTCGGTCTACTTTCATAACTCGGGGCCAGAGGCCGACCGCGCTTACGAGCGCTACCTGACGGGGATCGCGAATGCGGTGGATGCATTTCGCAAGCAGCGAAAGGTGTTCGTGATTCTGGCGGCGACGGAGCGTTTGGATGCGCGTCCCGCGGGGCGAATTTCAGAAAAGCTCGGCGGGGTGCCTGTGCTCAGTTCTGAAGACTACAACATGTATGAACTGGTGAGCGTGCTGCGGGCTTGCCATATGATGGCTTCGTCGCGTTATCACGGGATTGTGACGAGTATGCCGGCGCTGGTGCCGTCGGCGGGAATCACCATGGATGAGCGCATTCGAAACCTCATGCGCGAGCGCGGGCATGAAGATCTGCTGATGAATGTGGACGACCCTGATCTCGAAGCGAAGCTGCTGGCGGCGCTGATCAAGTTGAGCCAGGAAGGCGAAAGGATTGCTGATGGGATCGGGCGGACGGTGGTGCGGAATTTGAAAGTGATGGCGCGCATGGGTGTGTACTTCGAGGAAGAAGTACAGCGGCGGTATCCGGAGTTTCCGACGCGTCGGGGAGAGTGGAGTTGGGAAGATTACTTGCCGCCGATGGGTGACCGATTGCGGCAGTTAGCCGAGGCGTACAGTCCAAACTAAGGAGAGCTAGTGTGATTTGCCGAATGTGGCATGGCTGGACGCGCAATGCGAACGCAGACGGCTATGACACCTATTTGAAGGACGAACTCTTTCCGCGCCTCGAGCGGGAGCTCACGGAGCATGGCTACCTGGGATTTCAAGTTCTCCGGCTGGCTAAAGAAAATGAAGTGGAGTTCATCACGCTGGTATGGTTTGAATCGGTCGAAGCCGTTCGATCCTTTGCCGGCGAAAACTACGAGAACCCTGTGATCAGCGAGAAGGCGCGGTCCTTGCTTTCACGATATGCTGAACGGGTCGAGCACTATGAGCTCAGCAGTTTTCGCTGGCCAGGAAGGCCCTGAAGGTTGCAAGGCGTCCGTTAGTCCATGACCTTTCTTGAAAATATTTTTGCGCAGCTTGAGTTGGCGGGGGACACTGTCATCTTGCGGGAGCTTGGAGGCGGGGAGACGCGGCAAGCTTCGTCTCCACAGAGTGGGCGCGACCTTCTCCAGTCGATAGCGATGGCGCGGTCTTTTCTCGCATCTCGGGGGCTGAAGAACGGCGACCGGTGCGCTTTGCTCGCGCACAATTGTATTCGCTGGGTTGCGATGGATCTGGCCATCATGGCCGAGGGGCTGATCGCAGTACCGCTTTACGCGCGGCAGGCTCCGGCGGAACTGGTGGCCATGATGAAAGATTGTTCTCCCTCGTTGATCTGCTGCGGGGATGGGGCACTGCGCGATGGGATCGTGCAGAACTGGCCGGAGGCGCCGCCGCAGGTGCTATTTGAGGATGTGTTTGACGCTGGCTCCCGCCCTTTGCGAAGAACGCAAAGGATGGGGCACCCGGAAGATGCAGAGAACCTGCAACTAGCGGACTCCGATCCGGTGACAATTATCTATACGTCCGGTACATCGGGCGAGGCTAAAGGGGTGGTTCTCACTGCCGGTAATGTTGGCCATATGCTGGGCTGCACTTCCGGGCGGCTCGATGCGCTGATGCAGAACAAAACGGGTCAGGATCGCGTGTTCCATTATCTTCCCTTTTGTTTTGCGGGGTCCTGGATCATGTTGCTGACTTGCCTTCTAAGAGGCAGCTCGCTGACCCTCAATACGGACTTGAGCAAGATTGCTAGCGAGATGCGCAGCGTCGCACCCGACTATTTTCTCAACGTCCCGGCCCTTCTCGAGCGGATGCGCAAAGCCGTTGACGAACAGCTTTGGAAGACTGGTGGCATCGTCCTCAGCATTTACAGCCGCGCCAAGAGCGCATGGGTGCGCAGGCAGCAGGGACAGATAAGTTTCGCCGATTCAAGCTGGCTGGCGTTGGCCAATGCAATGGTCTTTCCGACAATTCGCAAGAAAATGATTGGGTCTCATCTGAAAGCTCTCATCTGCGGTTCGGCACCGCTTAGCGTGGAAACGCAGCTCTACTTCATGATGCTGGGCATTCCGGTTCTGCAGGTCTATGGCCTGACCGAGACCACCGCCATCTGCACCATGGACGATCCTGGTCATGTGGAGCCGGGTCGGGTGGGACCTGCGATCCGCGGCGTCGAAATGAAGTTGGGCGAGAACGACGAGATTGTGGTGCGCGGGCCGAATGTGTTTCCGGGATACTGGAATCGTCCGCAGGAGACGGCGAAGGCATTGCGCGATGGCTGGTTTCATACCGGCGATCAGGGCGAGGTGGATGCCACAGGGAACTGGCGGATTGTCGGACGCATCAAGAATTTGATTATTCTGGGCTCGGGTCACAACATCGCGCCGGAGCCAATCGAAGAAGAATTGCTGCGTAATTTGCCGGGCGCGCTGCAGGTCGTGCTCGTGGGCAATGGGCGGGGATATCTTTCGGCGGTCGTGACCGGGGATGTAACGCGAGAGCGAGTGCAGGATGCATTGGATGTGGTGAATCCCGGATTGCCGCATTATAAGCAGGTGCGGGCGTTTCACATTTATTCCGAGCCGTTCACGATTGAGAACGGATTGCTGACAGCAAACGGCAAGCTGAAACGGGACTTGATTGCGGCTCGTTTGAAAGATGAGATCGAAGAGATGTATGGGGTGAAACAGGCTTCGTGAGTCCAAGGCCTTAACCACAAAGGACACGAAGGTTCACAAAGGAAACCCGGTTGGGAATGGAATCTTTCGACGGTCAGGCGCTTTCGTGGGAGCTGCGGGACGGTGCGGTCGAGCTGGCCTTGCATCGCGCGCCTTGCAACGAGATTGGCTCGCTCTCTCTCGATGAGTTGGAAAAATTCGTCCAAGCTCTCGATGACCTCCAGGACGATGCTCATACGCTCATTATTTACAGCGAGCTGAAGGCTGGATTTTGTGCCGGGGCCGATCTACGGGAGCTGTATCGGCGTTCTCAGGAGTTGGAGCGGAACGAAGCGGCCCAGTGTGTGCGCGATTATCTGGAGCGCATTCACCGGGCTTTGAACGCCATCGATGCTTCTCCGCTGACCACCATCGCGGCGGTGCATGGAGTAACGTTTGGCGGAGGTTTTGAACTCGCACTGGTGTGCGATCTGATTATCGCCGACAAGATGGCCAGATTTTGTTTTCCCGAGTTGCGGCTGGGATTGATCCCTGGTTTCGGAGGGATTCCGCGTCTGAAGCGTGATCTGGGGAATGCGATAGTTCGCGATCTGCTGCTCACCGGACGGAGTTTTAATGCGACCAGGCTTCAGCAAGTTGGGCTGGTGAGTCAGGTGGTGGGGGAAGGTGAATCGCTGAGAGTGGCGCGAGCCACCGCGGCTCAGTTGGGGAAGTTTGATCGGAGCACGGCGATCGCGGCGAAGAAATTTATCAAGCCAATCCCGTACGAAGAGTTACAGCGGGAAATCGATCTCTTCTGCGAGTTGTTCTCGCAGCCAGCGGTGGAAGCTGGTCTGAGAAAGTTCGTCGAAAGCGAGGACGCGCTGCCGTATTTACCCTGATGATTTTGGTCAAAATGCAGTGATCCTTCGCTTCGCTCGGGCGACAATCTATCCAAAGGTAATATGATAATGGCGATACATAAACAAACACTTGATGAAGTACTGGACCTTGCATCGGCTCACTTCAAAGTGCCGCGAGAGAAGCTGACCCCGGACGACGACTTCTTTAAGACGCTCGGCATCGACAGCCTGCAGGCGCTCGATCTGCTGACGCGGCTGGAAAATCATTTTCGCATCGAGTTGCCGGACTACGAACTCCAGGGCGTGTCGGATTTCAGAACGCTGGCCGACCGGATCCAGGCTCGGTTGTGATTCGCAGTTGCGGACAAGAACTCAGGTTCCAGTTCCTTGCTCTCAGTCTTGCCGGTAGTGAACTGATAAACATGCTTTTCTCTGAGTCTGTGTGCCTCTGTGGTGAAATAAAGTCTTAATGCTCAATCTCGACCAATACACCTGTGTGGGCGATGCTCTGCGGGATGCGCTGGATCGCTGGCCGAACGAAACTTGCTTGATCGAGGCGGACCGGGATCGAGAGAAGACGCGGCTCACTTATTCTGATTTCAAGGACGTGGCTCTGCCTCTGGCCCGCGCGCTCGAGGATGCCGAATTCAATTTTGGCGATCGGGCCGCAATCATCATGACCAACCAGTCGAAATGGTTGATTTCGGCATACGCCATTTTTTATCGCGGCGGCGTCCTGGTGCCGCTCGATTACAAACTGACGGCGGCGGAGCACCTGCAACTGTTGGCGCACTCCAAGGCGAAGTTTCTGATCGTCGAGTACTATTTGTGGCGGGCAATCACGCAGTCGCCGGAGTTCAAAAATCACAAGCTCAAAAAGGTGCTGGTCACGGAAGCGCCTCTGGGAGCCGATCTCGCAGGTGCCTATCGTTGGGAAGATTTCCGCCGCAAGGGCGATCCTGTTTTTGTTTCGCGAGGGCGGGCGGACGTGGCCTGCATTGTCTACTCTTCGGGTACGGGCGGGCGTCCCAAGGGATGCGTCCTCACCCATGATAATTATCTGGAGCAGTGCAAGTCGCTCACGGCGTGGTACCCATTCTGGCCGGGAGTGCGCTACCTCAGTATTCTGCCGACGAATCATGCGATTGATTTTATGGTTGGCTTCATCGGCCCATTCGTCTGCGGTGCTTGCGTGGTTCACCTGCGCACGCTGAGGCCAGAGTTTGTGCGCGATGCTTTCGTTCGGTACAAAATCACTTATGTCGCTCTTGTTCCCATGATTCTCAAGAACCTGGAACGCGGGCTGCGCGGCAAGTTTGACGAACTCTCTGGCGCGAGGCGTTTCCTGCTGAATCGGATGATCGCGCTGAATAAGTCTCTTACTCGCTCACATCCCAAGGTCGGCCTGAGTCGTAAACTTCTGTCGCAGGTGCATCAGGGCTTCGGTGGAGAATTGCGGGCGATGTTTACCGGGGGCGCTTTCATGGAGCCTTCGACTTTGCAGTTCTTCTACGATCTCGGCATTCCGGTGGCCAACGGCTATGGCCTTACCGAGGCTGGCACCTCGCTCACGCTCAACGACCTTAACCCTTTTCGCGCGGACACGGTGGGCAAACCTTTGCCGGGAGTCGAATTGCGCATTCTCAGTCCTGATTCCGACGGGATCGGCGAAGTTGCGGCTCGCGGCAAGACCGTGATGTCACACTATCTGGATGATCCTGAATTAACGGCGCAGACCATCGTCGACGGCTGGCTGGTTACGGGCGATCTCGGCCGCTTTGACGGCAATGGACACTTGCAGCTTTTCGGGCGCAAGAAAAACATGATCGTGACCGAAGGCGGTAAGAATATCTATCCTGAGGACATAGAAAGTGCCTTCGACGGACTCCCGGTCAAAGAATATTGCATTTTCGCCGCCAACTATCTTTGGCCTGCAAAGACTCTCGGTCGCGAGATGCTGGTTCTGCTTCTCCGTCTGGAGCAAAATCAGGAATTCACTGACGCGCTGAAAGAGGAGATCGTTGCCCGTAACCGCCGACTGCCCGACTTCAAGCGGGTTGGCGGATATTTGCTCTGCAGTAAAGATTTTCCTCGAACTGCGTCCATGAAAATCAAACGTACAGTGCTGGCGGAAGAGATTCGCCCGATTCTCGGCCGTGCTGCGGTGGTCGAACTGTGAGCGGCACAGACAGTTTTCTCGCCGTCGTGAATCCGGCCGCGGGCGGAGGACGGTGTCGCAAGCTCGTTTCGGAAGCGCTTGATCGTCTGCGAGCGGGCGGAATCAACCTGGATGTGGTCGAAACCACTGGCCCAGGGCAGGGAACGCAGCTGGCGCGGGATGGCTATGCCCGCGGGTATCGCAAGTTCATCGCAGTGGGGGGCGATGGGACGTCGTATGAGATCGTCAACGGGCTTTTTCCGCGCCGAGAACCGGACGAGCCAGCCACGCTGGCGTTTCTTCCTCTGGGAACCGGCAACTCATTCCTGCGCGAATTCACCGATCGTGGAGTCGAACACGCGGTCGAGGCGCTGCTTGCGAACCGATCTCAGCCATGTGACGTCTTGCGATTGCGTCACACCCAGGGAGTTCTGCACTACATAAATCTGCTGGCCATGGGGTTTGCGGCGGACGTCGCGACCTTACGGGCTCGGAGTTTCAGCGGGTGGGGAGAGCTTGGATATCAATCTTCTATTTTCATTTCGCTGGCTCGCTTTCGCCGCCGGCCTTTCCCTCTGCAAGTCGATGGCAAAGGAGAGATCGACCGCCGTCCGTGCCTTTTTCTGACTTTCAGCAATAGCAAGTTTACCGGTGGAACCATGATGATTGCGCCCAAGGCCGAAGTGAACGACGGCCTCATCGAATATGTGCGTTGGGGGCCGATCGGACGGCTGGGACTGATTCGTAATTTGCCGACGCTCTATGACGGTACGCACATCCATCATCCGCTGGCCGAACGACGCGAGGCGAAGCAAATTGATTTCCACTTGGACGCTCCTGTGGATGTGATGGTGGATGGCGAGGTACTCACACTGCAATGCCAGACGCTGGATGTCTTGCCATCGGCTTTGCGCGTCGTGGTATAAGAATTTATCCCTATGTCACAAGAACGCAGAAATCGGCAACAGCAAAGGCAAGCGCAAGATCAACCGAACCCGGCGCGGTTGCGCTACATCATGATTGCGATGGTGATTGTGGTGGCCTTTGCGGCCGCTTATTACTTAATCTGGCACAAGCGCACTAGCCGTTTGGACGCTTTCGCCAAGTGCCTGACGGCCAAGCAAGCCAAAATGTACGGCGCCTTTTGGTGTCAGCATTGCGATGCCCAAAAAGAAAAGTTCGGCTCATCGTTTCAGTATGCTCCTTATATTGAGTGTGGAATCAAAGGCTCGCAGGGCATCGAGCCGGTTTGCACCCAGAACGGCATCAAACGGTTTCCCACCTGGATCTTCGCCGATGGCACCCGGGTCGAGGGCGAACACGAGTTGGAATTCCTGGGTGAGGAGACGGGATGCAGCCTGCCATGAACTCAGCCGTGCGGCGGGTCTTTCAGTTGATCGCTCTGTTGGCATTGGCAGGCATCGTCGTCTCTTCAGTTTCGCTGCATCACCACTATGGCACTTCGCGAACGAACTATTGCGATTTCGGGGCCAGTTTCAATTGTGACATCGTCAATCGCAGCATCTACTCAACTGTGCTTGGAATCCCGGACGCGCTAATCGGCATTCTGGGCTACGGCCTGCTCCTTGCTCTGGCGACGTTTTATCGGACGAAAGCGGAAACCCCCTTCATGCTCCTGGTCGCTTCCACAGCTGGATTGGGTTTCGCTCTGTATCTCACATATATCGAAAAATTCGTGCTGGCGACTTGGTGCATTTTGTGCCTTTCGTCGCTTACCTTGATTGTTCTGATTACGGCGCTGTCGTCGTTTCTGGTGGCAGGTGCATTGCGCCGGAGTTGAGAAAGAAGCCGATCACGGATTCGTTTTCGGGCTAGCACGGGCGAGGACGCCGGCGCGTACATTGGACGATGGAAGAAACTGCTCACCAGCAAGTCGCGGCCCCGAACGAATCCGTCACCGGAGATCTTCGGTTGCACGAATTTCATAGCCGCGTATTTCGCAATACGCGGATGCTGCGAGTATGGCTTCCTCCAAGATACGACGCGCCCGGCAACGCATCGAGGCGCTATCCCGTGCTTTACCTGAACGATGGCCAAAACCTGTTTGACCGTGCCACGGCCTTCGCTGGCGTGGAATGGCAGGTGGACGAAACTGCTGACCGACTAATCCGGCAGGAGGTAATCCCGCCGCTGATCGTTGTAGGCATCGACAATGCCCAGAGTGAGCGCATCAAGGAGTTCTTGCCGTACCGTTCGTTTCATCCTCCGGTTTTGCGACCGCAAGGGAAGCGCTATCCGGCTTTCCTGATCGATGAAGTCATGCCGTTTGTGGGCGAGAGATACCGCGTCGCAACCAGCACCGAAAATATCGGGTTGGGTGGGTCTTCGTTGGGTGCGCTGATTTCGCTCTACACCGTGATCATCCGGCCCGGAGTTTTTGGTCATCTATTGCTGGAAAGCCCGTCGCTGTTCATTTCCAATCGGAGGATATTGAAGAACGCGCGCCGTTTTCAAGACTGGCCGGCGAAAGTGTTTCTGGCAATAGGCACCCGGGAAGCTGGTCGCGAGGACAAAGACAAACAGGTTGTCGAAGATGTCCGCGAACTCGAACGCAGCCTGCGCGCGACCGGCCTCGACGAACGCCGCTTGCTGGTGAAAATCGCCGAGGGCGCATCTCACAACGAAGCCGAATGGGCGAAGCGCTTTCCGGATGCGTTGAGTTTTCTATTCGGGACCTCCTAAGAGCATCTGAAGGAGGAAGTACGAGACAGTCATTTCCCGGTCATCGGCTCTACCCTTCTTAAGTCCGGCTGAGACTTCGTCGACTCTTCGCTGACAGCAGCACGGTACGCAGAAAGTTTTGGTGGCGATTCATCGGGTTCGAGCAGCCACACGGTTCGATTTTTGAAATACTCGATCAATTCTTGATTATTCTTTTCGTCCATATCCCGCGCCCACACGACCTTTGATTCGTCAATATCTGCAGCATTGTAGACCCACTCGGGATCCGGCAGATGTGACGGCGCGTAGCGCACAATGATCAAGTGCTGCCCGGGCGTTTTCTCCAGGCTATGCAGGAGCCTCGCGCGGGGCATGTTACCTCGCGGCCATGGATCCTCAATGACTGCGTGTGCCTGAATCGCCGCCACCCGGATGATCACGATCGCAAGGCAGATCAACGGAATCGCTCGCACCAGCGAAGGCCCCACTCGCCTTCCTCGCCAACGCCAGAGTCGCAGATGCCGCATGCACTGAAGCAGAACCACGTAAAGCAGGCCCGTGGCAGGCGCGAAATAATGGGGACGGAACCAGGTTTCTACAAAAGCCCCAGTAGAAACACTGCCAGTGCCAGCAAAGGGAATCGAATCCGACGATCGCGCCAGGTCCACGGGAGCGCCAACAAAGGAATCGTCAGAACGGGACCCAGGAAAAAGCGCCAGAACCACATCATCTTGGACGTGCTCTGCTTCGTGAAGCCAACAAGAGTCCGATTGTCGTGGTAGTACTTGAATTCGATTCCCTCGTAAAAATTCTCCATGACCGGATAACGGTATTCGAGTTTCGGCAGTGGATTCTGCCATATAAAATATCGAGCGCGCGAGTAAAGGCTGCGATCAACCTGATATCCCATGCGAAACGGGCTGCCAGTGACGCGGTAGTTGTAGTAGCCGGTCGCGATGGCAGTGGTCGCCAGGATCAGCGCAATCGGCACGAACACACGAGCCGAGACGGTTGAAAGTTTGGGACTCAACGGGCTGACCAGCCACGCTGCCAACGCAACTGCGACGGTTGCTCCCAGAATGAGTCCCTCATAGGGTCGGGTGTTGGCCAGGATCGCAAGACCCAGGGCCATCCAAATCGCGTCTCGCACGCGTGCGCGGCGCTTCAGTCGCGGCAACGCGCCGAGCACGAGTGCTCCCCCAAGAGCGGTTACCGAACCACACCAATAGCCATTGATCCAATAACCGAAAATACCCAACCGGAGCACGACCAGCAAGCCTCCGAGCAGCGCCCAGCAGGGCGGAAGCCAACCTTGAAACATCCAGGTCAACACCGCGCACATGAGCGCAGTTGCAAGAAGGTTGCCGATCCAGGGATGTCCGAGCACTTGCCCTGCGGTCAAAACTAGTCCTTGGGCTGGCGGGTACATGGACATGTAGGTGGGACGCTGAATGATATGAAAGCTCTCAAAGTGCATCCACATCGGGTGTGTTGGATTGGTAAGTCGGCCGTGGGCGAACGTATCGCTGGCCAGGAGATAACTGTATTCATCGTGATAAAAGGGTTCGGGGATATTAAGAATTGGGATCAGTGCCGCTCGAATCAAGAGAGCCGCTACGCCCACGAAAACGACGGAAAGGTTTTTTCTTCGCGCTACCCGGAGGAGCTTTCTCTCCAGCCAAAGAAGAGCAGAAGGCGCTGCGCGGCCTGCACGCGGCCACAGGATCATTGCACCTGCCGCAAGCACTAAGACAAATTCGATGACCTGGACCGCATATCGGATCAGGAATTGCGCGAAGACAGGCATGAATAGCAGATTCTTAATTGCGAACGCACCATTGTCAATTGGGCCTCAGTTTTGCCTGGGTGATCGCGATGCGATATGCTCTCGCGCAGTGAGAAGCGAACTTGGCCAGGATACTGCGGTTACGATGGGCGCTCGATGGACGCCACCTTTGCGTTTCCGGCTCTGGCTCATTCTCGTTGTTGCCATGGCAACCGCTCTAAGACTTTTCCGCTTGGGGACGAAGAGTTTCTGGCTCGACGAAGCAACCAGCGTTGTACTGGCGCGTGTGGATAGGCACATCTTCGTGGCTGCACTCATCCACCGCCAGGCCAATATGGCTCTGTATTACGTGCTTCTGCGTGGCTGGATCCGGTTAGGTAGCAGTGAGTTTGTCATTCGCTGTCTTTCAGTGCTTGCCGGTGTAGCCGCGATTCCCGCAATCTATCTGCTCGGTGCATGGCTTTTTGGACCCAAAGCCGGGAGGCTGGCTGCGCTCTTGCTGTGCGTTCATGCCTTTCACATCAGATATTCGCAAGAGGCGCGCGCCTATAGCTTGTTCATGTTGCTGGCTATAGTGTCTTCTTTGTTTTTGCTGCGGAGCCTGGAACAGCCCTCGCGCAAGAATTGGGGAGGGTACATTATCCTGAGCGCTTTGATGGTGTACGCCCAGGTGTTTGGTGGCTGGATGCTGCTCGCCGAGTGGTTATCAGTGTATTTGTTGCGCCACAGAGTTCGTTGGAAACAATTCCTCGTCAGTGTTGCGATGATTTGCTTGCTGATCTCTCCTCTGGCCGGTTGCCTGCTTTTTGCTTCAGACCGGTCACAGCTTCACTGGCTGACCAAGCCGACGCTGCATGACCTGTACGAGTTTTCCCTCGACATGACCGGGGACGGTGGTCCTTTACTCTTGCTGGCTTACTTGGCGCTGGTCTTGGGTGGGGTGGGCCTCGCCGTCAGTCACCTGAAATCCCATTCCTCTGAGGGAGTTTGGAAGTACTGGTTCCTGCTGATCTGGCTGGTCTTGCCCGTAGCGTTGGTTCTTGCCATTTCCCTCTGCTGGCCTGCGTTTGAGCCTCGTTTCCTGATCTTTTGCCTTCCTCCGCTAGTGCTGCTCGCTGCCGATGCTCTGACCAGAGTTCGTTCGAAAGTTCTCTTTGCCGCTGCTTTGACCATTCTGCTTGGGCTCTCGTTGAATGGAACGTACTCTTATTATCGCGGCCGCGCGGACGCGGAACATACGGATAACTGGAGAGATGCGACGCGTTACATCTTGTCACAAGCACGAGCGGAGGACGCCGTTCTCTTTAGTTACAGCGAGGAGAGGCTTGCCTTCGACGAGTATCAGAGGCAGCTTCAAATGGCTGGTTATCGAATTCACGAATTTCCAGAGGAGACGGATTTGGAGTTACTGACGCTACGTCCGTCGCGGCCCAGCGCCGAGTTACTGAATGACATTGTCGCCGGGTACGATCGCGTGTGGGTGATTACTGCCTTTCAGCCCAACGCGGCGAGTCGTCGGGTAGAGGCACCATTAGCAGCTAATTTCAGTGAACATTCGGAACGGAGTTTTGGCTTCGTCCGCGCAGATTTGTATAAGGACAGAATTCCTCCTCCCGAGAAGAATTCCTCTAAATAAGAAGCTCAATGAAAAAATCGATCAGTATCCTGGTTTGGCTCGGAGTTTCCATTCTCGGCGCGCTTGCGCTGGGCACGATTGCGCTTCACCGTGGCGAGGAGATTAATGCCATGTGGCTGGTGGTTGCTGCCTTCTGCGCATACGCCTTGGGATACCGCTTCTACAGCAAGTTTGTTTCCGCCAAGGTGCTTGCCCTCGACGCCCAGCGGGCCACTCCGGCCGAGCGATTGGACGATGGCCGCGACTTCGTTCCCACCAATAAATGGGTGGTCTTTGGGCATCACTTTGCGGCCATTGCCGGGCCCGGCCCGCTGGTGGGGCCGGTGCTCGCCGCGCAGTTCGGTTATCTTCCGGGGACACTGTGGATATTGGCCGGCGCTGTCTTTGGCGGTTGTGTACAGGACTTCGTCATCCTGCTCTTCTCCGTGCGGCGGGATGGAAGGTCGCTCACTGAAATGGCCCGCGAGGAAATCGGCGTCGTCGGTGGATTCGTGGCCTACGCAGCGGTGATCAGCATTATCGTGATTCTGCTCGGTGCAGGCGCATTGATTGTGGTCAATGCGCTCAAATCGAGTCCGTGGGGCGTGTTCACTATCGCGATGACCATTCCAATCGCGTTGTTGATGGGCTTTTACCTCCGTCACTTGCGTCCCGGCAAAGTGTTGGAAGTTTCGTTTCTTGGATTCGTTCTGGTGATGCTCGCGATTTGGGGCGGACAATGGGTTTCACAGACTCCGACGGTTGCGCCCTGGTTCACTTTGACTGCTCCCGCGCTGGCGATCGTCATCATCATTTATGGATTTGCCGCCTCGGCGTTGCCGGTGTGGTTGTTGCTTGCCCCGCGCGATTACTTGAGCACCTTCGTCAAGCTGGGGACGATCGGCCTGCTGGCTTTAGGAATCATCGTGCTGCGTCCTACGCTGCACATGCCGCCGTTGACGCGGTTTGTCGACGGATCAGGGCCGATCTTTGCCGGCAAGATTTTTCCTTTCGCTTTCATCACCATCGCTTGTGGCGCCATCAGCGGCTTCCATTCTTTGATCTCGAGCGGTACGACTCCCAAGCTCATTCGCCGGGAACCAGAAACGCGCATGGTTGGCTACGGCGCGATGATGGCCGAGTCGATGGTCGCAATTATGGCAACGATTGCCTGCTGTGTGCTCCAGCCGGGAATTTACTTTGCGATCAACAGTCCTGCGGGAGTTGTGGGCCAGGTGCCAGAAAGTGCAGCCGCAACCATCAGCAGTTGGGGATTCCCGGTTACCGCTGCCGGGATGCATGCGCTGGCGCAGGCCGTTGGCGAGCAGACTCTGTTCAATCGTACCGGTGGCGCGCCCGCATTTGCCGTCGGGATGGCCCACATTTTCTCCAGCAGTTTGGGTGGACAGGCCGTCATGGCGATCTGGTATCACTTCGCCATCATGTTCGAGGCGTTGTTTATTCTTACCGTTCTCGATGCCGGCACACGCGTGGGCCGCTTCATGGTCCAGGACGCGCTCGGCCATATTTGGAAGCCACTCGGTCGCACCAGTTGGTATCCCTCGATTCTGGCTACCAGCGCGCTGATCGTGGCTGCGTGGGGATCGTTCTTGTGGCAAGGAGTAAAGGATCCGCTGGGCGGAATCAATTCGCTGTGGCCGCTTTTCGGGATATGCAATCAACTCCTGGCGACGGTGGCGCTATGCGTGGCCACGACCATCATCGTGAAGATGGGCAAGGTTCGGTATTCGCCGGTGACTCTGGTTCCGCTCATATGGCTGGTTGCGGTGACTTTCACTGCGTCATGGCACAAGATTTTCGATCCGAGTCCCCGGATCGGATTCCTGGCGCATGCACGGCAACTTGCATCTTCCAGGACCCCAACTCATGAAATGTCGCGTTGGATCTTCAACGACCGCCTCGACGCTGCCGTGGCGGGCGTCCTGGTCTGTATGGTTGCGCTGATTTTGCTGGAGTCGATTTCTGTGTGGGTGAGCGTGGCCTCCGGCCGAATGCAGGCGAGAGTGCGGGAAGCGCCGTTTGTGCTGACGCGTTTTGCCGCGGAGGAACAGGGATGAGTAGCTCTACGGAGAAGGCGGGTTCGAACGCAAAACGGACGGCCGAGTGTTGCTCGGGACGGACGCGGGCGTCCATCTCTACGTGGTTTACTGGCTTGATAAGACTGTTGCTTAGCACTGTCCGGGAAATTTTCGATGAGTCTGCTTACGCGCGCTTTCTTGCACGGCATTCGATAAGTTCTTGCCCTGATGCCTATGCCGCGTTCCTTCGCGAGCATGGGACCGCCAAGGCGCGACGCCCGAAATGCTGCTAGCTTTGAAGATGTGACGCGTTTTCGAATAGCTT
>Ga0308309_10000640_pt1 | contig 21705 bp, 19 predicted proteins | sample HubBroMetageWFT5_FD_192491 | JGI IMG/M metagenome (GOLD analysis project Ga0308309, IMG submission 192491) | Warmed and freeze-thawed soil microbial communities from the Hubbard Brook experimental Forest, New Hampshire - Hubbard Brook CCASE Soil... | ecosystem: Environmental > Terrestrial >...
CCCATCGATCTACAGCTGTCGGGGCACTCTCACGGAGGGCAGATTCGACTTCCGTTCCTTCCTCCGCTGTACCTGCCGACCATGGCGAAGAAATATGTCTCCGGGATATACCACATTGGACGGCTGCTGCTCTATACGAATGACGGCTTGGGAACCGTCTACGTTCCCCTACGCTTTAATTGTCCACCCGAAATCACCTTGCTGACGATCCGGCGCTCGACAAACCAATCATAGCTTGTCTTTTCGGTGATGCGGAACAGCACGAAGTATGCAATCGCCTTCACTTTCGGAGGTGAGGCCGTCCGATTGAGTCGGTTTAACTGCATGATACTAAAATAGTTATATTGATTTAAAAACTGGCCCAAGAGTTGCCGTGGATAGCAGGATGCGGAATGACTTCCAGCTCGCGCCAGAGAGTTCTCTCGGAGTGATTCTTATCTTTGGTTTGCTCCTGAGCTTAGCACTCCCGGCGGTGAGCGCTGCTTCGGTGCAGCTCACAGCTCCGCGCGAGCGGGGAGTGATCCTAGCCGAACGCGAACATCAACTTTGGAAAGCGCCGATCCGGGCGTCCGAGTTTAGTGACATCCCACATGCGAGTGCGAAATCGCGCTGCGAAGATACGCAAGCGCCACAAGCGCTGGCGACGCCCAATCCTTTGCTTTTGCCGCTTGGAGTTGCGCAGAAGGTAAAGGTCAGCTTTATCATCGGGGCCGACGGACGCGTGCACAGTCCGCTGATTTTACAGAGCGCCGGAGCGGCGGGTGACCGAAACGTTTTGCGCACTGTCCGCACGTGGCGCTATCGTCCCGCAACCTGCAACGGTGTGCCCACGGAAGCGGAAGGCAAGATCGAATTTTCTCGCCGTTGAGATTTCTGCCGCATCGGCTAGAATACACGAAGGCATCGCGGTGGCCCTGAATCGTGGATAGAGACAAAGAGAAGAAATTCGGCAAGCCGTCGGCCGCGATTTCCGCGCAGGATTCGGAAAACGCTGTTCCAGACGTTGGCCCGCATAACCGCGCTCTGGGTGAGATCTACCGGCAGCTGTATCCGGAGATGCGCCGTCCCAAGCCGAATCAGGAAGCGATTGCCTCCGCCCTGCAAGCCATGCAGCGCCTGACGATGGAGGCGGATTCCGAAGCCGTCGCGGAAGAGGCGACCGCTGATGCCGCTCTCGATTCTCAAATTGCGTGCTCGGTTTGCGGACATCATAATCGTGAAGGCAATAAATTCTGCGGGGCTTGCGGACTTGCCCTGGGAACTTCGCCGACGGAAGCTCCGACCGTTGAGTTACCTGAGCCGGTTTCGACGGACTTCGAGCAAAAGTCTTTGCATCGAACTCCGCCGCCCGAGCCGCTGGCCGCGCAGGAAGTTCATCCGCCGCCCGGCGCTTCTGCGGGGACGCATCATTACCATCATCACTACCACCACCATTATTTCCAGGGTGGGAACGCAGAACCAACCGCTGCGTCGCGCGTGACTGCACCGGAAAGCGCTCGCGAGGCGGACCGGTTGAGAGTGGCTGCCGCTGCCAAAGGCGAACCCATGAGCCGCAGTGAGGCTGCGGTCCGGCGGCTTACGCAGGAATGGGTCCTGGCCTGCAACATGCGTCAACTGGATGAGTTGCTCGAACTTTACGCGCCGGATGCCCTAGTGCTGCGATCGAATCTTTCGCCGATTCGTGGCGCGATGGCGGTGCGTGAATTCTTTTTCTCGGCGCTTGAGGCTGGCCTGGGAGAAGTAGCTCTTGACCCTCTACGGGTCGAAGTTCTGGGAGACCTTGCGCATGAGGTGGGACGGTACAGCGCACTGGTCCCAGGAACCACCGGCAAACGCCGCGAAGAACGCGGCAAGTATCTGTGGGTTTTCGCCAAGCAGCCGGGTGGAGATTGGAAGCTGGTTTCCGAATGCTGGTCGAGCGATCTGACGCTTTCCGGCGCGGAGAGCGATTTTCCCAAGGCGCCTGTTACCTCTGCGAAAACACAACCGCGACGGGGCTAGCTTCTTAGCTTCCAGCGTAAGTTCTCATCCCGGCTCCACGCCCAACTTACCCAATTCTTCCCGCAACTGGTCGACATTTTGCATCTGTATGGTCTTCATGCCTAGACTTGCGGCGCACTCGAGGTTGAGTGCGCGATCGTCGATGAAGCAGCATTCTTCAGGATTGATCTGCGTAATCTCAATCGCCAGGCGATAGATGCCGCTTTCAGGCTTGCGCAATCCGACGAAGCAGGAACTCACGAACAGACGGAAAATTTCGCGCAGACCGTACTTCTCGATACGCTGCAGGTTCAGTTCTCGCGATTCGTTGTTTATCGTGCCCATGAAGTACCGTCCTGAATCTGTCAACGCACGAGCGAAGGCCAGAACCTGCGGCATGGGGTGCGACAAGGAAAACATGTAGTCCCGAAATTCGTCCTCCGTGAAGGAACGATTGCGGTAAAACACGGTGCGCTTCAGATATTCGTCGAGCGAGATCTTGCCGTGCTCGAAGGAAGAGACGACCATCTCGTGCCGCGGGTGAAACTCTTCTTCGTCGAGTCGAAAATGTTCGATAGCCGCAGCGCGCTGGGTATGATCCCAGGCGTTGGTGAGCAGGACTCCCCCAACGTCCCAAAAGATGGCACGGATGGCAGACAACAATGATTCCTCCTGACGGTTAGGGAAGCGGCGAAGCTCTCTTTTCCGATCAAGAGTGTAGATGATTTTTTGTGCTGATTAGTTACGGAAGCGAATTTCGCGCCTTCCGGCCCATCGAAGGCGGTTACCTCTTCATGGAGGCATTAGCGGCCTCGGCGGCTGCCTTCAATTCAAGGTTCACCTGGGCTAGAAGCTGCCTGGCTTTTTCGGCGTGGCCTTTCATATCGTATTTATTGTCCTTTTGTGCGATCGACACATATCGGTTAGCCTCCACCACCATATGCTGGGCTTCTGCCAGATTGGGATGGATCTTCTTGTCGATGTCCTGCACTGGCTCTTGGGCTAAGGTTGCGGTGCAGAACAGCACTGCAATCAACGCGGTGAACATTCGGATATTTCTGGTCATGGTTTCTCCTTTCAGGATAGACAGCGGATTTTTGCAAAGAAGTCTATCATCTGCGTGGCAGGGACGGCGCTCAAGTTGGGTGCGAGGCAAACTTGCCCAGCGTGAATGCGTGCTATGCCTGAATCGGCAGCAGGCTGCCAATGGCGCTAAGAAGTTTCCCGGCTGCTTCTCCGGGATCCTCAGTGGCGAAGTTCTCCTCCAGAACGAAGAGGCCTACGGCGGGGTCAATCTCATCCAAAGCCTTGCGGATGGGTTTGCCATGCACAGACTGCATGCGCGCCGAAACTACCATCAATTTGGCTTTGGTGGCCTTCAGCAGGATTTGAGCGTCGTCGAGCGTCGTTGTGGTCAGTGCGTTGTACCCCGCACTGCAGAGCACTTCCCGCAGGAATGCACAGACATCGTTAGAAGCGTAGACGCACAGCATGCATGGCCTTGCGTCGCCGGTCTTTCCCCGGGAATATCGCGAGCCCAAATAGGCAGCGGTGATCGCTTCCTCGACGGAATCGTAGGTTTCAAATTGCGAGATCAGGCTGGTAAGCTCCAGAACCTTGCGGATTTTTGGCGGCACCCCGCTGAGCTTCAGGTCACCGGCTTTGGAGCGCGCGTGCTGCACCAGCCGCATCAGAGCTCCAAGACCGCTGCTGTCGACGAATTCAACCTGGTCGAGTTGCAGTACGACGTCGCCGTATTTCTCAATGGCGTCAGCAACCCTTGCGTGCAAGGTAAAGACCTCGTTCCCGGCAACGATCCGCCCGTGGCACTGCATCAGCAGGACTTCGCCAACCGGGCGGCTCTCCAATCGCAACTGCATCACGCCCCCTGACCCTCGGCGATCGCGGCGACTATGTTCCCTAACGCGACTGGCCGATCATGCGCGGGAATGTTACGTGAGCAAGACCAGCAAGTCAATTTTGCCACGCAAGAGAAACCCTGGACGAGGGGATCACCGTTTGTAGACGGTCGTGTCGGGATGATAGTTGCGCCAATCGAACCAGTAGTCTTTTAGGGCGGGGACCTGCTCGAGACACCTTCCCTGCGCCGGGCCGGATGTGGCGCAGCCCTGAAAGTTCCACTGACTGGCTGTCGTGGTGTCGATCAGCAGCCAGTCGTGCTTCCCGTTGTCCTCTCCCTGGAGGAAGAATTCGGCGTCCTTACCGTCAACGCGGCTGATGAAAATCCGGAATGATTTGCCGTCGGGTCCAAGCACGAGAAGCAACGGAGTTCCGTTGACTCGATCGAGCACAGGAGACTGTTTGGCAAGACTGTCCCATGGATAAGCGCGAGCGGTTCCGTTCACGGTCAGGCCGACGACGACGTCGCGCGACTTTAATTCGGTACCGGGAAAACTGATAACGACGGGTAGCTTGGCGACATCAGGTTCCCAGTTGCTGTCGTACTCCTTTACGTACTTGGGAACCGGGGCCAGCACCTGACCGGAGGGGAACTCGGTTCTCCACTCGCCGAAGGTGAGTTCATCGCTCAACACAAGGTCAAGCGATGCTCCGCGCAACGGCCCGTAGATGGCTTTGCCGGTGATCTGCTGCCACCAGCTTCCGGTTTCCCGGTCGCGCATGAGGAAGTTCTGATTGTTGATCCCAGCGAGATAAAAATTCAATACCCTGCCGTTCACAGTTCGCGTCCACACCAGACCGGTGTGACATAGCGTTCAATAGGTGACGGCCACCGGTACACCGGCCACAACATCGTTGAGGACGTGGTGATAGGCCATCTGGCTGATGGGGTAGGCGCGAGCCTCGCCGTCCAGCCGCACACTTATGATCATTTCCTTGGGATCGAGCTTGCTTTCCGATTGCGCTAGAAATTGCGCACCCGCGATGGGATGAAACATCCATTCGAAATAGTTGAGGCGCGCCATCACTGCTGAGAACGCGACCACGAGCAGCGTGAGCGCAAGTATGAATTTGCGCCATCGAGACGCCGACCTCCACAGAAAGAAAGCCAGGACACTAGAGGTTAGGGCTGCGACCAATGTGAATAGCGGAGCTCGCTGGCGAAGGGCCAGGGCGACCAACAGTGCGCGCGGCGCCTGATACCGGAATGGACGAATGATGAAGGCAGGAATAAAGAAGAACACAACTGCAGTGAAGGCGCACAGGAAGAAAGGCATCCACAGCTGGGATTTCGACGGACTAAGAGATTTGTGTCTTGGCGGCAAATGTTTTGTCCCACAAGCCCCGAGATATTTTGAACAACAAACGGTGCCGGTACTCTACGCGAAGGAGCTTTTCGAAGGGAATAGTATAAAAAAACAACGCCCCGGTCCTGAGCGGCAGACCGGAGCGCATTCAGGATGAGTGTGACTTACTGGCTTGAGAAGCTCTGGTGATATCCCAAACTAACCACGTCCTGGAACATGGGCGTTCCTGGAGGCAGGTTGTTAGGATTGAGAAAATTCGTGTCAAAGAAATAGTTTCGGTTGGGAGCCCCGTAAACCGAGTTGCAGCACTTGAATACGCCGGTGTTGTACTGCGAATAGTACATGCTGATCAGCGAGCCGGCATAGTTTACTGTGGCTCCGTTGGCACCGCGGTTCTCGAGATAACGGAGGAAGTTGTGCATTCCGCCATCGGTGCCGAAATCCTTCAAAGCAGCGGCGGTTGCCCATCCCGGCTCTGGGAAAGGAATGCTTTTGCCGGCGGCGATCGCTACCCGGTAATAGCTGGTGTTCCCGTTCCGGTTGTTTGCAAGCCCTGGATTCAGGAAGCTCTCGACGTCAGTCCATCCCGACAAGGCGGTTGGAACTGTGGCTCCTGAAGGAGGATTGGAAAGAAGCGTTACTGAGTCGGCGATGATCGCAGCCGCAGAGTGCGGCGTATTGATCACGTTTTCGCTGGGCCAGAAGGGATCCTTCGGTCCGCTGTTGTAGTCGCCCCACACGTAGACCGGCTCTTCCGAAACCACGGTGAAGCCATTGCCGGAGGTAGCGGGCGCAATGGGATGCGGCAAATAGCTCGTTCCGGCATTATCCATGCTGGCATCGACCAGGCGCAGGACATGGCGCGGCCCCGTTACCATGTTCCACTCAGCGGTACCCGGATAGGGCGCACCGATCGGATTGGGCGCATAGCACTGGATCTTATTACCGACGACGGAGCCAAAAATGTAATAAGGCTGGCTCATGCTGGCGCCGCTGATGCCGAAACCGGCCCCTAGGTTTGCCTGGCCCCACCGGTCGACGATGCCGTTACTCTTGATCGCTGTATCTTCCGGCGAGTAAGGGGGGGTAGCCGTGGCATAGTAGGTGATTGGTTCCAGCGCGCCGTCAGGCAGGCCAATCTGTGATGCGCTGTTGACAGTATCGTTCAGGCCCGACATTCCCGAAATTCCGTTGTAGAAAACGCTCAGGGGACGCGGATCGGGCATCATCCCGCGGTGGTCGGAGAAATAGAGAATGTAACCATTGTTGTTGCTGGAGTTCACCAGAGTTCCGCTGCCAGCAGCATAAGGCGCCGCTCCCTGCAACCAGAGCCAAAGATTACCCACGTCGAGTTCGACGGCGTTCATGATTCCATTGGGGCTACAGGAAGTCTGCGGATCGCCGCCGGGGCGGGTATCCCGTGGTTCGCCTTCGCGCGCATCATAGAAGTTGATCGGCAGCCAGTTGTATGCACCGGCGATGCTGCCTCCACCCAAGCCGTTTTGAAGCTGCTGCAGGATGAGGATGGCAGGGCTGATCGGGTTCTGGCACTGCGCCAGAGGATCGGGCCCCGTTACTCCCTGCCAACTAGGATATAGGGCTGTGGGACATGGCGGAATAGCGCCGCCAGCTGCTACATAAGGGTGCGTGGGCGGCTGGTTGTAACTGCGGCCAAACCCATATCCGAGCCATTGTTGTGTTACACCAACCCAAGCCCCGGCGTTGTTCAAGTATTCGACCCGAAGCCACACACTCGAGCATGCAGAGCCAAGAGAAGTGACCTGCCCATGTAAGGGCCATTGAGCGACTGCGCCGCAGCCGGTGGGAGCGTTCGCGGTCCAATTGTTAATGGGTTTACCTTGCTGCGCCATGGCGAAGTCCATCGTGCCCCCGGGGGGCACGGTCAAAGCGTATCCAACCGCAGGATTCGTAGGCACCGCCGGGCCGAGTTGTACGTCATTTGCATCCAGCGCACCCGCTCCGCGCTCGGGATGCAAATCGGCGAGCGTGTCCGCCAGCAGAATACGAATCTGGGCTTTGGTATAGTCTCGCGAACTGGTTATCAGCGCCGTGTCGCCTGGTGCCGGTCTGCGGATGATTTCAATTGGGCCGACGTTGGTGGCCTGCACGAAAGGCAGCTGCAGTTTGGTGGCGCCGGTGAGTCCGTTTACGATGAAGTTGTTGAAGGCTGTCGAGGTGCCTGTCCAGCCGGGGTTGGCCGCACCTGTGGGCGGAAAGCCGCCCGTCCAGCTGCCGCCGGGAAGCGCATTACAATTTGCTGCTGGTCCGGAGCCGGGAGCTGGTGGGCACGCTCCGGGCGCGATGGGCACATAGGTGTTGCCAGGGTAGCCGTTGCCGGTGGGCCAACCGTTCTCAAGCTGGTCGGTGATAACTTGCCCCACTGCGGCGATTTTATCGGTAAAGGTTAGGGTGCTACCCGTGGCCAGGAAAAGATTTCCGTTGGTGTGAACGCGGCCGCCGAAGTTGAAATTAGGGCCTGCGAAGTAGTCGCAGTCGCCGTCACAAAACACACCGAACTCGAAAGCCGGAAGGAGTGCAACTTCCACGGTTCGCGTCAGATTCACCGATGAGCCGGTGGCTGCCATGGTGGAGTAGGCGGAAATCTGCCCGGCACTCGATTGGCGGGTGGCTGTGACTTGCAGGTTGAATTGGATGAGAGAGGCTACCATTCCCTGGTTTGGGCCGGAGCCCACAATATCCCAGGCGCCGCACGGGTTGGGAGCATTCGGACAGGGTTGGCCATTGGTTTGTGTGGCCGGCCAGGTCAGACTCTCGGCATAGGTCATGTTGGCGATGTTCGACCCGGTTACGTTGGTGGGGAAGTTCGCGGGAGCAGTAAGACCGTTAAGGGCTGCAGCCGAGGGGCTCTGCGACTGCTGGTACAGTTGGGAGAGTTCCGCGGTCAAATTCTCGATGCCGGCCTCGGCGCCGTAGAACGACAGGTTGTTCTCCAGATCGTTGTTCCCCATGTGCTGCTCGTTGTTCACGAGGTACAACATTCCGACGGCGAGGGCAGACAGCAGCAGCGTCAACAGCAGCGCTGCGATCAGTGTGAAACCTCGCGAGTCTCGTTTCATGGTCCCCATTTTTCTCCCTCCAACGTCCTTCACGTTGCCAGAACCGGCGATCATTGGCACACCTTCGTAGCCGAACTCAGCGAATTGCAGAAACTCATATTGCGAGTGCTGGCGGAGCTCGCCAGATACATGCTCTGCGAAGTGGTCTTCGTGGTTTGCAACCCTTCTGCCATCACCCACATGTTGACCTTTTGAATCAGGGCAGGGGAGTCGCCGAAGCCGATTGGATCGGATCGATTCGCATCGATTGTGCCTAAATTGGAATTGATCACGTCGTAACTGAGTTGCAGGTTGATGATGTTATCGGCCACGGGGACAGCATTCCCGCCATTGACTTGGCGCATCAAGCGGGGGGTTTGACCGGTTGCGCCGGCCACCGGCACCTCAAGGAAATAGGTGACAGCATTCAGCCGGCAGGCGGTAATCGAGTTGGTGGCGTTGTTGATGGCAGCAACAGCATTCGCAAGGCTGTTGGGCGTGGCTGCGGATTGGTTGAAGTTGAGAGGATCCGCAGTAGCGAAATCGATGTCTACGTTATCCGGCAAGCCAGTTATTTCACCGACGGCGGCGGCGGTTTGCGCGTAGCTGGTGCCCTGGTTCGTTTTGCCGTTGCCAGCTGTGTTGACGACGAACAGCATTAAGTCGCCGACAACCAAGCCACCGGGTGCGAGAATGTTCGTGGGAAGCCCGGGAACAATCGTAGCGGCCGGACCAACCGTAGCCGCCGTTCCGGCGGCGTTAAAGGTGAAGGCGAAATTCGTTAACGGAAAGTTGTAATCGCAATAGATCGAAGTGATGCTATCGTTCACCGCGCCGGGGGCATTCGGGATGACGACACCGTTCTCTACGCCGTTGTTGAAGCCCGGCAGAATTCCATACATGTAGTTGATCGTGCCGGCACTGCTTAAAGGATAAAAGTGATTGGTCAGGTAGCACGTGCCGCCCTGGTTACAGGCGAACTTTGTCTGCGTAGCGGCTGCCAGTTGCAAGCCGCCGGTGGGTAAACCTGAGCCTGCCAAGCTTATATCTTTGGTCATCATGTCGATGCCGGCGCGCAAATTCTGCTGGGTTTCAGCGCGCTGCGTGACGGTCAACATCGTGTTCATGGCCACACGGAACATGCTGGTCATGGCTGCCATGACGAGAATCCCAATAAACGAGGCAATCATCAGTTCCAGGAGCGTGAAACCGTGTTGCGACTTGGCGGAACGCATCTTCATGATGATCATGTTCATTGACCTTAGTGGTAACTCGAAATCAGACCATTCACCGTGTAGGAGCGGTTTAACCCATACCTTCCGGCTTTGGTGTAATTAATCGTGATCGCCACCGCGATAAGATTCGTATTGACGCCTCCGCCCTGGGCGGCAGGCAGAAATGTTTGGCTGAATGTGACCGTGCGGGTGAAATTGGCGAGGGTTTCGGTAGTGTCGTCGGCGGTTCCCAAAATGCCGTCGGGTCCCGGCAGCATCAGGCATTCAATCCCGCCCGGGCATGCTGCTCCGGTATCGGGTGCAGTGCAGGCCACATCATCCGCGGTGCCAACCAGGCCATCTTGTCCGGCGCAAAGCAGCGGTTGAGCGCCGCTAAGAAAGACTCCGCCGTTGACAACGTTGTTAATCTGTGCGAAAGGGAGTTGTTGGCTGTTGCGAGCGGTATAGATGCTCTCCATGGCATCGAGTGCTTTGTGGCGCGCGATTAGATCTTCCTGCGCCCATTCCGTCGCTTCGATGGCCGTACCAAAGCTCAGAATCACGGCCAGCAGGCCGATCGTCATTACGATCATGGCGATCAACACTTCGAGCAGCGAGAAACCTTTCTGCCCACGACGCTTCTTGCGAAGTTGTTTTTGTAACTTCATTGTTGACCCCATTTGGGGCCTCCCCCAATCTGGTTGAGCCGCCATCCCCGGATTCTGCCGGTAGCCCCCCAGACCGTAACCGCGCGTGAGCTATAAATGCTCTGGTTAGGCTGCGTCATGTAAACAATGCCGGTGGCGATTAGGTTGCCATTGATGTCCTGGGCAGAACCGTCGGGCATGAAGACTACGGTCGCCGGATTCAGGGGGACGCCAGCCTGATTTTCAAAGTCAAGGGGAACCGTGCCGTTGCCAAAGTTGTCGGGCGTGCCGGGAGGGGCTGCTGCCGGGACGGCAAAACTCACATCCACGGGTATGGCGTAGGTAATTACAGTCTGTACCGGTTGCGCGATTCCACCGACCGCCGGAGGTTGGTACTGAATCAGGATTGTTCCCACGGGGTAACCAGCCGGATTGAAAGTCACGTTGTACTGGTGGCTCTGTGTAATGGCAAGGTTGCGAGTATTACGTAACGCCATCAAGGTGGTGTCATACGCTTCATTGACATGGCTCTGGTATAGCAACGGCCGCATGCCCATGTATGTGATCCCGGCGAGGATCATTCCGATGCTGATGGTGATGACCATTTCCAGCAGTGAGAAGCCGCGTTGTCGAGTCGATGCCATAAATTCTTATCGGGGGGAAGTTGGTATGGTGAAAGCCGTCACTTCATCCATTGAGCCCAAGGCCGACTTTCCGACGGCCTTATGCGTCAGCCGGCGCCTCGTGAGCGCTGGGCATTCTTCATCCTAGGTAGGGGAGAGGGCACCGTCAAAGCACGACGGTGCAACGACGAGTGATTGGTCTTTTGTAATGGAGGTGGTAACTCAAGTCACCACGCTGACTGCAGTGGAGTTACCACAACGATCAAGAAGGCACCGTGGATTTGCAATGACAAAGGTAACTTGTGGCAGGAACCGCTGGGAACCTACGATACGAGTTAGTATATGACTCTTTCATCGTTGCTAGTTTGCGGAGATGACACTGCGGCGCAAGTGCTGCGCAGCGTCTTGGACGAACTCCAGATCAAGGTAGAGTTGTGCGCTGATGAGACTCGCGCAGGCGTAAGGCTGGCGCAGGAACACTTTGACCTGGTAGTCCTCGACTGCAAAACACAAAACACCGCGGTTGACCTACTGCACGAGTGCCGCTCGTCCCAAATCAACGAGGCGACGCTCGCCGTAGTCGTGGCTGAGGGACAAGACAGCGTGCGGCAGATGTTTTCCCTTGGCGTCAACTTCGTCCTGTTCAAGCCGGTGTCCTACGAGCGGGCGCTGAGCACCCTGCGCGCGGTGCAAGCCGTGCTGTATCGCGACAAGCGCCACAAGGCTAGGGCTCCCGTGCACGCGCAAGCGACCATCGACTATGCCGGCGTCGAACAAGAGAGAGCTACGCTGGTTGATCTGGCCGAGAATGGCATGTCGGTAAACTTTGGCAAGAGATTGCCACCTACATGCAAAGTTTATTTTCAATTCCAGTTGCCGGGCCAGAAATCCACAGTGCGACTTTCCGGTCAGGTGGCCTGGCAGGATTGGAGCGGCCGCGCCGGAATTCAATTTGTCGATGTGCCACAGTCGTCACGGCGGGCCATCGGCGAGTGGTTGCAGAAGAACCTGGCTGACGCCACACAGCGCGAGTTGGCTACAGGGATGGTGGAAGTGGAACACTCGGTCAAGCCGCGCGAGGAGGGGGCGGTTGCAAGTGAAGTGCAGAAGTCTCGAGCACAGTATTCCGAGGAGAAGCAGGACGAGAAAGTCCGGGACCGCGAGGCTGCGGCCCGACTGCGCTCAGAGCCGAGCAACCGTCGTGGACAGACTCGTTATGCCTGTCGCCTCGGCGCCGAAGTCTATCAGCAGGGAAAATCTGTCCGGAACTATTGCCACTTGAGCGATCTGAGTCCCGGCGGATGCTATTTGGAAATGCCGCTCGCTTTCCCGACGGGAACGACTGTGGAGATTATTGTGCGCACGCACGAGATGAAGCTGCACTTGCATGGTCAAGTGAGGGCGTCGCATCCCGGCTACGGGATGGGCGTCTCCTTCAAACTGAACACGAAAGATGAACGCCACGGCGTGCAGCAGTTGATCGACTTCGTCGCAGCCACTACCCCAACTACTGAGTAACGGATTTGTTGTCGGAAGCTATCCGACGCCGATTGACTATCCTGCGCGATCTCCCTAGAATTTTTGCACACTTGGGACGCTACTGACTTTTGGCGCCCTCGCGAAGGTTCCGCAGAAAATGCTTCGTGCTCGCTTTCCTTCCCCGCTGCTCACAGGACTCTTGCCGCTTCTCGCTTGTATAGCTTTTACGGGCTGCACGCATCGGCCGGTGAAGGTGGCTGCTTCCGTTCCTCGCTCCTGCCCGAAATATTCCTATGAAGTCGAGCACTTGACGCACTGCATGCGCTGGGACTTGAAGTCGAATCCTCCCGTCTGTCTGCAGTCGGAATCGTGGGATGGAAAGGAATGCATGGCGTACTCCCCGGAAACCGGCAAGCCACTAGGGCTGTTTCCCAAGGGGGGAGCGTGCAACCCGTACATCTCTCCGGACTGCGACGAGCCCGACGAAGCGACGAACACCAAGAAGGAGAAGGACGATAAGTAACTTTCGCTGCGTCGTCCTGAGGGTCCGATTAGCGGCTGTCTGAGCCCGCGTTGTGACGACTACTTTACCGGGAGCGTTTCTTCCGCGACCGCTTTCTTGAAGTAGTCGAGTGACAGCTGCAGGCCTTCTTCCAGTTGAATCTTTGGCTCCCACCCGAGGAGGGCGCGGGCCTTGGTGATGTCGGGTTGACGCTGCTTCGGGTCGTCTTGCGGCAGCGGTTCGTAGGCGATTTTGCTTTTTGAGCCGGTCACTTGGATTACGTGTTGTGCACACTCGATGATCGTGAACTCGTTGGGGTTGCCGATGTTGACCGGAAGATGCTCGTCGGACTTCGCAAGGCGAAGAAAGCCATCGATTTCGTCGCTGACATAACAGAAACTGCGAGTCTGGCTACCGTCGCCATAGACGGTGAGGTCTTCGCCGCGCAGGGCTTGCTTCATAAAATTTGAGATCACGCGTCCGTCATTCAATTGCAGGCGCGGGCCGTAAGTGTTAAAGATGCGGACGATGCGTGTGTCCACTTTGTGATAGCGGCGATAGGCCATGGTGACGGCTTCGGTGAAGCGCTTGGCTTCGTCATAGACGGAGCGCGGTCCGATGGAATTTACATTGCCCCAATAAGTCTCCTTCTGCGGATGCTCGAGCGGATCGCCGTAACACTCGGAAGTGGAAGAGACGAGATATTTCGCGCCATATTTCAGGGCGACATCGAGGGCGTGAAAGGTGCCGAGAGATCCGACTTTCAATGTGGGGATGCCGTGGGCCATATAATCCACCGGGCTGGCGGGGCTGGCAAAGTGAAATACGAATTCGACTTTACCGGCGTCGAAAGGTTCGCAAATGTCTTTTTCTATAAATTCGAAGCGCGAATCATTTTTGAGGTGGGCAAGGTTCGCGCGGCGGCCGGTGAGCAGGTTGTCGACGGCAACCACGTTCCAGCCCTCGGCGAGGAGGGCGTCGCACAGATGGGATCCGAGGAAACCGGCGCCGCCGGTTACCAGAGCGCGTTGTGAGCTCATGCTTTCTTGACGCCGTTCTTCATGACTCCGTTTTTCAGGGCGCCGGCGGGGATGCCATCGGGATGAGAGGCGGCGCGGCCGACGCTGTAGTAGGTGAAGCCGTGCGCAGCCATCACGTCGGGATCATATAAGTTGCGTCCGTCGATCACGATGGGATATTTGAGTTCCTGATTGAGGCGGTTGAGATCGAGGTTGGCGAATTCTTCCCACTCAGTGAGGATGAGCAGCGCATCTGCGCCGCGGGCGGCTTCATAGGCGGAGCCGGCGTATTTCATGTGCGAGTTCATGGTTTCCTGAGTGCGCTCCATGGCGGCGGGATCGTATGCGGTGATCTTGCAGCCTTCCTGCAACAGAGCCTGCACCAGGAAAAGCGCGGGTGATTCACGGATGTCATCGGTTCCGCCTTTGAAGGCGAGGCCGAGCACGCCGAGATGTTTGCCGCGAAGCGTCCAGAGCGCGCTGCGAACTTTTCGGAGAAAGCGATCGCGCTGATCTTCATTGATGCGCGTTACTTCGTCCAGCAGGCGGAAGTCATATCCGCACTCACGGGCGACGGCGCGGAATGCCATCACATCTTTTGGGAAGCAGGAACCGCCGTAGCCGATCCCGGGATTGAGGAAGCGCGCGCCAATGCGCGAGTCGGTGCCGACGCCATGGCAGACTTGATTCACATTCGCGCCGACAGACTCGCAGATAGAGGCGACGGCGTTGATGAAGGAAATCTTCATCGCCAGAAATGCGTTCGAGGCGTGCTTGATGAGTTCCGCGCTCTTGGTGCTGGTGACGATGATTGGCGCAGGAATGGATGTGCGATCGGGTTGTGGGATGGCGTCGGCGCGTTCGTAGTATGTGCCGCTCGTGAGAGGCGCGTAGACTTCGCGAAGAACTCCGGCGGCGCGTTCGGTATCGCAGCCGATGACGATGCGGTCGGGGAAAAGGAAGTCGGTGACGGCGGTGCCTTCACGGAGAAACTCAGGGTTCGAGGCTACGTCGAAAGAATCAGGATCAGCGCCGTTGCGGAGAATGATTCGGCGGACCCACTCACTGGTGTAAACCGGGACAGTACTTTTTTCGACGATGACTTTATATCCGTTGATGGCACCGGTGATTTCGCGGGCGACGGATTCGACATAAGAGAGGTCGGCGTCGCCGCGATCGGTGGGCGGCGTCCCCACGGCGACGAAGATAGCCGAGCTGGAGCGCACGGCCTCATGAAGGTCGGCGGAAAACTGCAGGCGGTGGCCGCGATGGCGAGCGAGCAGTTCAGGCAGGAACTTTTCGTGGATCGGAACTTCCCCGTTCTTGAGCGCGGTCAGTTTGCGCTCGTCATTGTCGACGAGCATGACGTCATGGCCAAGGTCGGCAAAGCAGGCGCCCGCCACCAATCCTACGTATCCGGAACCAACTACCGCGATCCGCATATTTCAAAACTCCATGAGTTCAATCTTTAATCTCTGCCCAGCCGGAACTCGCTATGTTTTCAGGTGTTTCCAAAGAATAGCCACGGGGAGGAAGCGCCGAAATCCTGACTTGTAAGAGCGATACATGCTCTCCAAGATTGAGGAGATTCTAACATTTTTCGACACGAAGGGGAGGAACCGAAAGACTCTAGCACCGATGTCCTATAGATTTTTCCTGCCGTTTTGGGAAGCAGGAGGACTAAGCCTGAGCCTCAGGGCACATCCTTTTTGAGCGTTGCGAAGACGCAAATCTGTCCGCACGGACGGGCCGAATGTATATTGACAACCTCGGGATTTGGGGCGAAACTCCGCTACAGCGTAGGAAATACGGGGGGCTGTTCGTCCCTTATGGCGCACCATCCCATGTTCGAGTCTGATCCTGCAAGCCCTGAATTATACGGGTCTGCGGGGAATGCAAAAATAGACGAAGCCGCGCCGTCCGACGGCGCACCGCAATTCGACCTGGCGGAATTGGCCGCGAAGTTTACTTTGCATGGCGGAGGCCGGCTTTCCGCAGAACTAACGGCTGATCTGGCGCTGGATGTTGTGCTGAATGAGATTGTGGAACAAGCTTGCCTGGCGACCGGCGCCACGGGCGCGGCGATTGTGCTTGAACGTGGCGGCGAGTGGGTTTGCCGGGCAAGTTCGGGCGAGAACGCTCCGCAACTGGGCGCGAGGCTCGATACTGAGTCCGGACTTTCGGGCGCGTGCGTGCAGACACGAACAGTGCAGCGCTGCGATGATGCGCAATCCGAACCGAGAGCCGATATCGAGGCGTGCCGGCAGCTTGGCGTGCGCTCGGTGATTATTCTTCCGCTGCTGCTGGAGAATCAGTTGTTGGGCGTCTTTGAAGCGTTTTCGCCGCGGGCCTCGGCATTTCGCGAGCGCGATGAGCGGACGCTTGAGGTGCTGGCGCGCCGCGTGCTGAAAAATTTGCAGCGAGCTTCTGCACCCCTGCCAGTATCGCCGGAACCCCCGAAGAACCACATCTCCATGGCGGAGCTGATATTGGCGGATCTGTCGGGCGAGTCGATCTCGGCTGATTCTGTTTCCTGCGAAGGAGTCGAGCCGCAGCGGGTAGAGAAAGCGGAATCGGGCCGCGGCGTCGATTTCATCACATGGGTGCTGGGCGTTACGATTCTGGCGGGCGTTGTATTGTTGGGCCTGCTGTCGGCGCAGCGGCTGAGCGCACGAAGAGTCAGGGCTCACGCGCACGCGCCGGCCGCGGTTGAAACTTCTACTACTACAAGCCCCCGAGTTGGAAATGAAGGCCAAGCAAACGCCGCGTTTCTACCTGCGAAAAATCAACCTCAGATTGGTGTTTCGAGCAAAGTTTCTTCTTCTACAGATACTTCAGTTTCGGCCGCGCCTCATGCCAGCTCAACTCTGCCAGCGGGAGGCTTGCTGGTATTTGAAAAGGGGAAAGAAATTTTTCGGTTGCCTTCGCCTCAGGCATCCGCCGTCGACAGGGCTTCTGGAGTCGAATCGGAGGGCGACTCGGTGCCGTCGAGCTTTGCGGAAAACGGAATTCTTCATCGAGTAGAGCCCGTCTATCCCGAAGAAGCGAGGCAGAAGGCGATTGAGGGAGCTGTCGTAGTGGATGTGAACATTGATCGCGATGGAAAAGTTCTGGAAGTGAAAACAGTGAGCGGATCGCCGCTGCTGGCTCAGGCCGTGACCGATGCGGTGAAGCAGTGGGTGTTCAAACCGCACAGTGTGGGCGGACGGCTAGTTCCGATGCAAACGAGAATCACGCTGAACTTCAGATTGCCACATTGAAGCCCGTGAAAAAATTTAATAGTTCGCTGTGAGGCGTTCCATGGTAACGTCCCTCAGGCTGAACGCCGAAATGTCTCGAGTCCTCAAAATTGTGCGGATGGCCTTCGCGGCTACGCTGTGCCTAGCGGCCGGGGCTCAGGCGCTAGCTCAGTTCGAAACAAGAGCGAGCGTCAGCACGGGTGCATACGTGCCTGTCTCGCTCATGGTCGGCGACTTCAACCGCGACGGCAAACCCGATGTTGCCGTCGTGAACGGTCTGCCGAGTGGGAACGTGACGATCTTTTTCGGGAATGGTGACGGAACATTCAGATCGGGTCCATCGTATGCCATTGCCGTCGGACCCCAATACGGTATGACCGCGAGTCTTCGGGCGAACGGGATCCTCGACCTCGTGGTCGCGGACAGACTGAGCAATAGCATCTACGTAATGTTGGGGAACGGTGACGGAACGTTCCAAGGCCCGCTCCCTTTCCCTGTCAGCGGCGAGTCGATCATGGTTGCTGTGGCGGACTTCACTGGCACCGGCAAGCCAGACCTGCTCGTACTCGAGGGATATAACTGCAACTGCGTGGAAGTTCTCCCTGGCAGGGGCGACGGCACCTTCGGAGCACCGGTGACCACACCGCTCCCCTACAGTATGAGCGGGTATGCTATGGCTGTCGATGACTTCAACGATGACGGGAAGTTCGATGTTGCCGTGTCGGGAGAATCCCTCCCGAACCTTCAGGCGAGCATTCTTTTAGGAAACGGCAACGGTACATTCCGCGCCGACGGCTTCTATTTGGTATCCTCGGCCCCGGACTCCCTTGCCGCAGGTCGCTTCCGCGGCGTCAAGGAGGTTGATTTAGCGGTCGGAAATCTTCTCGGCAACAGCATCAGCGTTCTGCTGGGCAAGGGGAGGGGGAAGTTCAGCCAAGCGGTCGATTATGAAACTTCGTATCCCACTTGGGTGGCCGTTGGCGATCTAAACGGAGACGGCAGAGAGGACTTGGTGGCGTCAAACTCATCAACGCCCACAAACCTGTTCCTCGGTTCTCTCAGCGTGCTAACCGGAAACGGCGATGGGACATTCCAGCCAGGTGTGGTTTACCCCGCCGGGGAATCCCTGAACTATGTTGCGATCGGGGACTTCAACGGCGACGGGAAGCCGGACCTTGTGGCTGTCGACGCGGGAGTCGGCGGCGCGGTAATCACCCTGCTCAATACAGGTGTCGTCACGTTTTCGCCAACGACTCCCCTCACCTTCCCCGCACAACTACTTGGCACCACCAGCACACCGCTCAGCGCGACACTCACTAATAATGGCACGTCCCCTCTGACGGTTTCGTCGGTTTCGTACAGCGGCAAGCCGTTTCATGCGCAGAGCAACTGCAAAGGCAGCATCGCCCCCGGCGGGAATTGTACGATCACGGCAATGTTCACCGCCGAAACTGCTGGCATCACGACCGGCACGGTCACGCTGCACGACAGCGCTTCGTCCAAGCCGCAGGTGGTCGAACTGGTAGGGACCGGTACGGAAGTGAAATTTACGCCGTCCCAACTGAACTTTGGCACGCAAAAAGTAGGCACGCACAGCGCTACGAAAAGCTTCCAGGTGACCAATATCGGGAGCTCGTCGTTTGACTTCACCTACAAAATTTACGTCGCGGGATACGGCGGGAATGGCTACCTGCAATTTCACGAAGCCAACAACTGCCCGACGACGCTCGCAGCCGGGGCCAGTTGCACGGTAAAGCTGATTTTTGCGCCGAAACAGAAAGGGACAGTGAACGCTGCCGTTGTCTTCACCGACACCGGTGGCGGCAGCCCGCAGAACTTCCCTATCTCCGGCACCGGTGACTAGGGCCGGCATTCATGCGCTTTACAAGCGGCACAGATATGAGAAGTTCTATTGATCGAGGTGGCGCAGCGCGGACGGAATTAGTCCCTCATTGGCTTAGGTGTTGGCGCCCCCGCTGAAGCGGCCTTTCCCGACCGCAACCCATACACCACCAAAGTGCCGCCGGTGGGAGTCTTTCCCCCGACATAGACTTTTCCGTTCGCCACCGTAGGGGTTACGAAGCGTGCGACGTTGCCCAGTGAGTCTTTCGTATGCAGCGCGCTGTTGTAGATTACTTTCAACGTAACAGGATCTACGGCGTGCAAAGCAGTAGCCGTGCCCTTGTTCACGATGACCCAGACAATTCCGTTGGTTGTGCCATTGGCTGAAATGGTGGGGCTGCCAACCAGGCAATTGGATCCAAAAACGGCTGTTGCCGTCGGAGTCGTCGAGAGCAATCCGTTGCTGAGAGTGTACTGAATAAGGTCGCAGGGAAAACTCAGGCTGGCGGGAGTGCTGTTCGAGTCGTCCACAAAGTAGACGTAGCTATTGGTGCCGTTATTGAAGAAGCTGGGAGAGGCATCGCGACATGTCGATCCGGTCGAGGTGCCAATCGTTTTCGTCAGACAACCGGTTAGAGAGGGCAAAGTGGGAAGATATTGCACGATGTTGCTGTTGTTGCCATTGGCCAGAAACCTTCCCATGCTATCGCGGTTGATCAGGTAGATTTCTTCCGTTTTTCCGGTGCCAACCAACAAATGCGAAGGGCCGACAGTTTGGTCGGGCAGAAGAATTACGCCTGACGAGGAGAGATCGAGGTCGCCCTTCTTATCTGATGCCTGATTGTAGGGTGTGAACCAGTCGACAAGGTTGAGGCCGCTCGCGGGGCTGACTTTCAGGATGCTGTCGCCGAAAGTGGTTTTGCCGTCGTAGTTAGCGTCAGCGGTTGCAAAATAAATGTTGCCGCTCACGTCGACTGCGAGGCCGCCACCCCCCTGCCAGATTCCGCCGTTGTTGTTCGCTCCGGCTGTTGTGGGAAAGGCGCCCACAAAGGCGCCAGTTGTTGTGCTGTAGGCGACCACATAGCCGTGTTCGTATCGATAGTTCTGGCATCCGGTCGCGCCGAGGCCGACGTAAATATACGAACCGGTCGGGTCCTCCGCTAGTCCGGGACGCGACATCTGTATGTGCGGATTCCAGTCGAACGCCAGGGGGTTCACGGCGGTCGACGCGATGGTGGCGCCGGTTGAGATGTTGACTGCGTAAAAAGTCATCGCATAGGGAGTGGCGTTGCCATCTCCGGTTTTCGTCACGAAATAAATCGTGCCCAGCTTGGCGTCAATGACCGGAGTGGAAACAATTCCAGCGCCGCCGTGCGCCGCATTCTGATATTTCGTGTCCGTGCAAATGCCGACGAAAGGAGAGGCGGTGCCATAATTTTGCTGCCAGTAAATCGTGGTCGGCGTGTCGGCATCGATGGCATAGACCGTGTTGTTGATAGTGGCGACGTAAATCACATTATGCGTTCCGCCCCCGATGGTGACACTCGGTACGTAGAGAGGCTGCGCAGCAACCCAATCGTCGACTGGAATGGTGAAGAGCTTGCCGAAACCGGTAGCGACGTTGGAAGGAGTCAGAATAGTTTCGCTGAGATTCTGTCCGGTGCGTGCATTATCGTCGTGGTAGGTGAGCACGCTGACCTGCGCGAAAACCGGCAGCGTCAAAAGAAACAGAAGTGCGGCAAGCAGCTTTTTTTGCGATGTCTTCCGCGACAAGGTTTTCCGCGACCAGGAAGCCGAGAACATGGATACTCCTCCACGAGAGCCGACCGGATTCTTCATCTCTCCATTTCGTGGGGGATCGAAACGGGACCGCTTTGCCGGCGGCATGAAGACGAGCCGTCATTGTATATCGGTAAAGTATGTGAGCCAGGTAAAATTTGCGGAGACTTTCGACTCCACGCGTTAGGCCCGTTGCAGGGTATTCACGCGTCAGGTAATTTAGTGCAATCCCAGGGTGCGTCGTGTCGTGCCTCGATTAAATCGGTCGGAAGCCCCACCGGCCACGAACAGCGAAAATTCAGTAGCCAAGTTAAGTAACCAAGGTGTCTCGGCATCCCAGAGAAAGCATAGTTCTGGAACGCCTTCAGAACTAACTTCTTAATCACTTACCGTCCTACTTGCTTACTATCGAGGAAGAAGAGCGTGAAAACTCTGTTTGTGGCATGCAGGAGTGGGAAGGGCACTCGGGAAATTCTGCTGAGTGCATTCCTGGCATTCGTGTGGCAAGTGGTCCCGGCATTCTCCCAGGTAAATGTCACGACGTATCACTTCGATACTTTGCGAACCGGACAGAACATTCACGAAACTGTTCTGACGCCGGCGCTGGTTGGTGTCAATACTTTCGGCAAGCTCTACTCGCAGCCGGTAGACGGCCAAGTTTATGCCGAACCTCTCGTGGTTTACAACCTGCAGATCATCGGCAAAGGCACTCATACGGTAGTGTACGTGGCGACTGAGAATGACAGTGTCTATGCTTTTGACGGGAACAACAACCGGGGCACGAATGCGATTCCGTTGTGGCAAGTGAGCTTCATTAATCCAGCTAAGGGGATCACTCCTATTCCTTCGGTAGATTTGGGGACGGTTGCGATTAGTCCCGAGATTGGGATCACGGGCACTCCGGTGATCGATGTCAACAATCAAACTCTCTATGTGGTGGCGGCCACCAAAGAAAACGGCGTGTATTTCCAGCGTCTGCATGCCCTCGACCTCCGCACAGGAGCAGAGAAATTTGGCGGGCCAGTGGTAATCGCAGCATCGGTGAAGGGCACTGGCACTGGCTCGGTAAAAGGATAT
>Ga0308309_10000641_pt1 | contig 21699 bp, 12 predicted proteins | sample HubBroMetageWFT5_FD_192491 | JGI IMG/M metagenome (GOLD analysis project Ga0308309, IMG submission 192491) | Warmed and freeze-thawed soil microbial communities from the Hubbard Brook experimental Forest, New Hampshire - Hubbard Brook CCASE Soil... | ecosystem: Environmental > Terrestrial >...
GCTACACGCAATCCCATCTGGACAAGATCGCGCTACGTTTAAATCAACGTCCACGAAAAACTTTGGGCTTTCAGACTCCAGCGAGTAAACTGTGCGCAAGTGTTGCACCGACCCTCTGAACCCGCACCGTAAATCAGCACATTGCCTTTGCGGTCTGCCTTCTGCGCGTGCAGGATGCTCACATCGGGATGCAGCGCCGGAGTCGCCGCCAATACTTCGCCTGTGAACGGGCACTCGATGGATTTTATTTTTTTATTATGCTTCGGCAGATCGGAGCCAACGTATCCGCGCATCACGGCAAAAGGCAGCCCCGACGCGCCCGCCTGATAACGCGCGGCCATGTCCGCATGGCTGTGATCTTCAATCGCGAGCGGCGCAGGCCAGCCGGTCTGTATCGCGTCGCGAAACCGGTACAGGGAACCGACGCCCGGATTTCCGCCCCAGGAAAAAATCAACCGCGCAGCGCACCCCATGCCGATCATCTGGTCGTAAATCAAATCCGGAGTCATGCGAATCAGCTCGTGCCCCGCGGCAAAAGGTATCAGGTGCGTGAATCCTTCCAGCGCCACGGAATCGCCGTCGTGCACCAATTCCGCGGCCGCTTCGCGCAATGATACGAGAGTCGCCACGATCTCTCCCCGAAGTTTGCCCGGTTCCGATGCCCGCCTTGCGAGATGCCCTGGCGAATTTATGCAGACAGCCTTGTTCTTGTCAAGGCCGATTATCGAAATAGCGTGCGCCTATCGGACAATTCGTGTATCCTTCGCCGTTTCCAGGCCATTTCGCAGGAGAGCTTCGATGCCGCGCGCCAGGACTCACAAATCCAGCAAATCCGCCAAACCCACCCGTCGCCCCGATCGCGCCGCGCCGCCCGCCACGGTCGCAGTTGCGGCTGGAGCGAATTCCGCTGCCTCACCACCAACTCCTTCCACGCAAATCGACGCGCTAACCGGCGATCCCGATTTCATGACATCGCTCGCTCGCGGCCTCGCCGTGATCCAGGCCTTCTCCCAGAAAAAACGCCAGCTCACCATCTCGCAAGTGAGCAGCAAAACCGGATTTTCGCGCGCCGCCGTTCGTCGCTGCTTGTACACGCTTGCAAAACTAGGCTTCGCCGGCTCCGACGATAATCGCCATTTTTTTCTGCAGCCACGCGTCTTGGCGCTCGGTCACTCCTACATTTCTTCCATGCCGCTCGCGACGGCCGCGCACCCCATCCTCGAACGCTTCAGCCGCATGATGCACGAATCCTGTTCCATCGCCACGCTCGATGGCCTCGACATCGTTTACGTCGCGCGCGCCAACGTTACGCGCATCATGGCCATCGATCTGGGCGTCGGCAGCCGTTTGCCGGCGTTCTGCACGTCGATGGGCCGCGTGCTCCTCGCGAATTTGCCGTCCGCCGAACTTGAATCTTTTCTCGCGCGCATTCAATTCACCCGTTACACCGAACGCACCATCGTTACCGCCGATAAATTACGCCCCGTGCTGCGCATGGTTCTGCGCAACGGATACGCTATCGTGGATCAGGAACTGGAACTCGGGCTCCGTTCGATGGCCGTGCCGATTCTGGGTCCCAGCGGTCAGGTGGTTGCGGCGGTCAACGTCGGCGCACATGCCCAGCGCGTCTCCAATCAAGAGATGCTCAACAATTTTCTGCCGCACCTGCGCGCTGCGGCGCAGGAACTTTGCATGTTGTTGCGATGACGGGCACGACCATGATCGCCACAAACAAGAAATGAACATCGACGCCAGAGACGACGCGAAGCGCTACGAAAACACCCTTGTCGCCATCCTGTTCTTTTCCTGGGGCACGGTCTTCCTCGACCGCATGTCGCAGCTCTATCTTGCGCCCTACATCGCTCCCGAATTCCATCTGACGCACGAGCAAGTCGGCATGCTCGCCTCGGTTCTCGCAATCACCTGGGCCGTTTCCACCTTGTTGTTCGGCGCGCTCTCAGACCGCTTCGGCCGCCGCAGAATTCTGATTCCGGCGGTCTTCGCGTTTTCACTTTTGTCCTGGCTCTCTGGCGTCGCACACACGTTTCATCAGCTGTTGCTGGTTCGCGCGCTGATGGGGATTGCCGAAGGCCCGTGCTGGTCCATCATGACCGCGCTCATTGAAGAATCATCCACTCCCAGCCGCCGCGGGCGCAATATCGGCATCGTCGTCAGCGCTGGCGCTCTGGTCGGTCTCGCGGCCGCACCGATTTTAACGACGCAAGTGGCCGCGCGCTTTGGCTGGCGCTGGGCGTTCTTCGTTTGCGGCGTGCCGGGAATTTTGATGGGCCTGCTGATGTGGAAATTCGTGAAGGAACCGCCGAAAAAATCCGGCGCGGACGGCGAGCGCCTCCACCAGCCCAGAATCCGCGATTATTTCGCGATTCTGCGCTACCGCAACGTATGGCTTTGCTGCATCGGCGCCGCCGGCTTCATCTCCTGGCTATTCTTGTGCAATGTCTTCGCGCCACTCTACATCACCGAAGTCGCGCATCAGCCACCCACCACCGCCGGCTTTCTGCTCGGCGCCACGGGCCTCGGCAGTTTCATTCTCGGATTTCTCTTGCCCGCGTTGTCAGATCGCCTCGGACGCAAACCCGTACTCCTCGCGATGGCCGCAATGTCGGCTCTGGTTCCGCTCGTGCTGCTGATCCCACCGCTGTACGCGTATCCATGGATTTTGGCAGCGATTCTATTCCTCACGAACGCGGGGCAGGGCATGCCGACCTTGGTGATGGTGCTGATTCCGACCGAAAGTGTGCCGCCGCAATTCGCCGCCACGTCCATCGGCCTCGCCACACTGGTGGGCGAAGTGTTCGGCGCGACGATCGCGCCAACTCTAGGCGGCGCGCTCGCGGAAAAGCACGGTTTGGGAATTACCTTGCTGATGTCGGCGGGCGGCGCCGGACTATTGTTTCTGGTGGCGTTATTCCTGAAAGAAACTGCAAACGTCCGACACGGAGCGGCTCATCCGCAGCCCGTCGCCGAACCGCTCCACTAAAGCAGCCGAATCATGCGAGCGATAGATTATTTCGACAAGCAAGCCGAAGCAATTCCCGATCGCCCAGCCATCATTGACGGCAGCGCCCGATACTCTTACGCCGATGTGCGCAGCGCCAGCGAGCGCATCGCCCACGCCATGTGGGGCGCCGGTCTTCGTGGCGAGCAGCCTGTCGCGATCTATTCCATCAACGACGCGCGCGTCCTCTTCTGCATGCTCGGCCTCATGCGCGCCGGTGCCGTCTGGGTGCCGATCAATTATCGTAACGCGCCCGACGCCAACGTCGAATATCTCAACTACGTGAAGACTTCCTGGCTCTTCTATCACAGCAGCTACCAAGACCGCGTCCCGGAACTGCGAGCGCGCGTCCCTACATTGCAGCACTTGATTTGCATTGACGCCGAAGACGGAAGAAATCCATCGCTCGAAAAATTCATGCATAACGAGACCGGCGTAGAAGATGCTGCACGGCTCGAAATCGATTGGGCCGACGCACGCGGCAATCCCGATCGTCTGGTCGGCCTCGTTCCCACCGGCGGCACCACCGGCCCCGCCAAAGGCGTGCGCGTCACCAGCCTCTCCTGGGGCACCATGACGGAGATGGCGTCGCACTACTGGCGCAGCGAAGGCTGCGATCCCGTGTGCCTAAGCGTCGCGCCACTTTCGCACGCAGCAGGCGTAGTGGCGTTCACCATGTTCACACTAGGCGCGACCAACGTAATCATGCCCGGTTTCGACGCGCTCGAGGTCCTGCACAATATCGAACGCTTCCGGGTCACCCATTTGTTTCTGCCGCCCACAGCGTTCTACGGATTACTCGCGCATCCCGACGCGCGCAAATTCGATTACTCCAGCCTGCGCGTTTTTCTGCTGGCCGCATCGCCCGTCTCGCCAGACAAGCTCAAACAGGGCGTCGAAATGTTCGGCCCTTGCCTGTGCCAAAGTTACGGACAGACTGAAGCTCCCATGCTCATCACGTTTCTCGATCAAAAAGCCGTGGCAGCCGCGGCTGCCGGGGATCATCCCGAACGCCTGCGCAGCTGCGGCAAAGCCACTTCCGCGGTGCGGCTTGCGATCATGGACGAGCAAGGCCAGCTCCTGCCTCCCGGCCAGCCGGGAGAAATCGTCGTGCGCGGTTCGCTCGTCTCGCCGGGATATTACGAAATGCCGGAAGCCACCGCAGAAATTCGCACGCATGGCTGGCATCACACCGGAGACGTCGGCTACCGCGACGAAGACGGATATTTTTATATCGTTGATCGCAAGAAAGACATGATCATTTCCGGTGGCTTCAACGTCTATTCCGCCGAAGTGGAAGCGGCAATTATGGCGCTGCCGCAGGTACACGAATGCGCGGTGATAGGCGTGCCAGACGCCAGATGGGGCGAAGCAGTGAAAGCGCTGGTAGCTTTGCGTGTCGGCCAATCACTAACGGCGGAAGAAATCCTCGTCCACTGCAAGGCGAAACTGGGCGGCGTGAAATCCCCCAAATCCGTCGACTTCGTAGCAGAGATCGCGAAAACTCCTGCAGGCAAGATCGATCGCAAACAGCTGCGCAAGCCCTATTGGACCGGCGCCGATCGCGCCGTCCACTAGCAGCTTGCGAAGATCACGGATAAGATCCGCGGCCGCCTCCCTCGCCACTCGCAGCTTCCTTCAAACTCTGATTCGCGCGAAAAATCACATAAGCGCGAATCGCCGCGGCATCCCCGTGCGAAACCTCTTTAGAAAAAGAAACCATGCCATTCTCCCGCAACAATCCGCCCAAGACGATGTTGAACCACTGATCATTCGTCAAAGTGCTCGAATAACGCAGGTCCGGCAAAACTCCACCGCTGACCACCACATCCCCATGACAATTCCCGCAAAAGCGCTGATACACCTGCTCGCCCCTACGCACCGTCGCAGCATCCGCGGTCGCGGCGGGAGGATGCAACACCTCCGCCTCGATCGCCGGCAGCGCAGGCAAGACCACCTTCCCGCCAAGCTCGAACGCCAGCATGCGCGACACATTTCGCACGCGACCGGATTTCATCGCGGGTTCGCCCGCAGCCAGCGGAAACACTCCGCCCCACCCCGCCAAAATCGCAACGTACTGTTCACCCTTCACGGTGTAAGTAATCGGCCCGGCAATCGCGCCAGTCTGTATCGCGTAAGACCACACTTTCGCGCCAGTGTCCGCAAGATACGCTTCGAAATTTCCCTTTGCCGTGCCCTCGAAAACTAAATTGCCCGCCGTAGAAACCACTCCACCATTCCACGCCTCCGGACGATCCACGGCCCACGCCTGCTTCTGTTGCAGCGGGTCCCACGCCACCAGCCGCCCGCGCACGCTGTTCATGATCGCTTTCTTGATTTGCCGATCCTGCGGCATCCCCGCTGCCGCGAAGTCAGTCCCCGTATCGAACGCAAAATTCTTGGCGTGAAAATCCGTATCGGACTTATACGGAAATCCCGCATCCTGAATCGGAATGTACACCAGTCCAGTCACAGGGCTATAAGACATCGGCTGCCAGCTGTGAGCGCCCAAAGGCCCGGGAATAATCAATTCCGGATTGCGTCCCGGATAACGCGCCAGCGCGGTTTCCACGGGCCGGCCAGTCTGCATATCCACGCCACTGGCCCACGTGATATGCGTATAAGGCGAAGCGGAAATCAGCGCCCCAGTCGCGCGATCCAGCACATAAAAAACACCATTCTTCGGCGCGTGCATCAAGACTTTCCGCGGTTGCCCCTGAATCGTCAAATCAGCCAAAATCATCTGCTCGTCGGAATCGTAATCCCAGGCCTCGTCCGGATTTTCCTGGTAGTGCCACACATATTCGCCAGTCTCCGGCCGCAGCGCCACAATCGAACAGGTGAATAAATTGTCGCCGCCCTGCGGGCTGCGAATTCTGGGATTCCACGGCCCACCATTACCAACGCCGATAAAAAGCAAATCAAGTTCCGGGTCGTACACAATCGAATCCCACACTGTCCCGCCGCCACCGTTTTTCCACCACTCGCCCGTCCAAGTCTTCGCGGCCTTCGCCAGAATCGGATTCTCAAACGGTTTCGCCGGATCGCCCGGCACTGTGTAGAACCGCCACGCCATCGCGCCCGTTTCCGTGTCATAAGCCGAAACGTATCCGCGCACGCCCATCTCCGCGCCGCCATTCCCGATGATTACTTTCCCCTTCACCACGCGAGGCGCGCCGGTGATCGTGTAACGAAACTTCCGGTCAATGGTCAGCTTTTCCCACACCAACTTGCCGGTCGTCGCATCCAGCGCCTCGAGCCTTCCATCCAGCGTCCCGAAAAATACTTTGCCGCCCCACACCGCCACGCCGCGATTCACCACGTCGCAGCAAGCATTCACCGCCCATTCCGGATTTACCTTCGGGTCGTAAGACCACAGCGGCGCCCCTGTCGCGGCATTCAAAGCGAAAACTTTGCTCCAGGCTGTCGTGAAATACATCACGCCGTCCACGACGATCGGCGTCGCCTCCTGCCCGCGCCGCGTGTCCAAGTCGTAGAACCACGTCAGTCCCAATTGGCTGACGTTCTTATCATTCACAAGCTTCAACGGGCTGAAGCGCTGCTCGTTGTAAGTGCGCCCATGCACCAACCAGTTTCCGGGATCGCGATCCGCGCGCAGTACACGCGCTTCGTTCACGGCCTGCTTCGCCTCAGCTCCGGAATTTTCATCCCGCGCAAGGTGCGACCCGCTCCCTCCGCAGCCAGCGCAAAATGCCGCAGCCACGCAAAACGCAGCCGCCCGCAACGCGAAACCCCGCACGCGCAGCGAATATGTTTCTGCGTTCAAATGTTTTTCCGTACGCCACGCATCGCGCCACCCCGAGCTACCCGCGCAGCCGCTTCGATACTGCTTTGCGCCATGCAAGTCAAGATTGCATTCCGCGCCCTCGGGGGCGATATTCGCACAAGCGCTCGATTAAAGGCTTGACAAAATACCACCGCGGCGTTAAACGTTCTGCCCATAAAGGGTGTGGATGCGGACCATCCGGCTTGCAAATGGTTGTCCGCTCAAGGGGGGAACCATGGGCGCACGTCCGGCGCTGCTCGCGGTCCTTGTTCTCGCACTTCTATTCGTTTCCGCGACTCCCGCATTTGCGCAAATCACCGTCGCGCAACTAAATGGTTCCGTGCACGACGAAAGCGGCGGCATTGTGAAGAACGCCACCGTCACCCTGCGCGACACCGCCACCAACGCCATTTATCGCACGACCTCTAACGATTCCGGCCTCTACGTAATTCCCAACTTGCCGCCTGACACTTACGAATTGACCGTCTCCTACACCGGCTTCGCTACCACCATTGATAAAGGCATCGTGCTAACCGTAGGCCAGACCGCCACCGTGGACATCAATCTCAGAGTCGCCACGCAAAATGAACAAGTCGTGGTCACTACCGAAGTTCCACCCATCGAGCCCACCAAAACAGAAATCAGCCAGGTGATTGATACTCAACAGATTCAAGATCTGCCCATCAGCGGCCGTCAATTCACCGATTTCGCGCTGCTAACCGCCGGCGTCGCCACGGGCCGCACCAGCTTGCAGTCCACGATCACCGAATTCGAAACCACGCGCATCTCCTTTGCCGGCATGCGCGACCTCAGCAACATGGTCACGGTAGACGGCGCGGACAACATCAACACGGCCACCGGCTCGCAGCGCTCTACTCCGCCGCAGGAATCCGTACAGGAATTTCGCGTGGTGAATAATGCCTTCGGCGCCGAATACGGCCGCGCGCTGGGCGGAATCGTGAACATCGTCACCAAGTCCGGTGGCAACGAACTTCACGGCTCCATATACGACTACTTGCAGAACAACGCCACCGACGCGCGCTCTCTGCTTCAGCCCGCGCCCGATCAGTACGTCCTGCGGCAAAATCAATTCGGCGGCGCGATCGGCGGCCCCATCAAGAAAGACAAGATATTTTTCTTCACCAATTATGAAGGCCAGCGCCGCGGCGAATCGCCCACCTACCCGGGAGTGCTATACCAAAATATCGGCTTGGTAGACCAGGCCAAAGCAGCCCTGGGAATCGCGCCGGAAGGCTGCACTACGGCCATAGCGACTTGCACGTTGTCGCCCCTGCAATATCTAAATTCGGTTTTGAAAACGAAGGACAACGACTACGGCATTGCCAAAATCGATTACCAGATAAATCCAAGCAACCACCTGTCCTTGCGTTACAACATCGAAGATGGCCGCGACTTGAATCAACTCGTCGGCAGCACTCTTGACGGCGGCGGCATCGGCGCCCCCAGCAGCGGACACAATCTCTTCCTGCGCGATCAATCGCTGGTCGGCGACGTGGCTACCACCGTGAAGCCCGACCTGGTAAATACTTTCCTAGCTCAATATGGCCGCCGTCACTACAACTTTCCAGGCGTTACGGGTCAGCCCAACCTCGACATCCCCAATACGCTCCTGTTCGGCCACAACTTCGGCGTACTCGATGCCATCTATGAGAGCCGTTTCCAGCTCACCGATTCCATGGCGTGGGTCAAAGGCAATCACGTTGCGAAGTTCGGCGTGGATTACAACTACATCAATAATTTCGTGATCTGGCCGGGTTTCACACCGATGCGCATCGTCATGCCAGGTTTGAATTGCCTGGTGGATTTTGCCAACTTTGTAAATCCCACCGCGGGCATCGCTTCCAACCCAGCCGATGGCCCGTGCCCCACGGCGACGGCTCCGTTCTTTCCCACGCAGCCAGGCGCTCCCTTCGGGCCCAATAACAACGACCAGCCGCTGAACGGCGTTCCCATCGCGTTCTGGGGCGCACCCGTGGGTACCGTCCCGAATCCACCGAGCGGCCAGCTCCCAACTCCGCCACCGATTCCCACGAACTGGGCCAACGCCTATATCCCCAGTGAAACCATAAACTTCTCGGAGACTTTGAATCACTCCTATTACGGCTTCTACGCGCAGGATCAATGGCGCATCAAGCCCACTCTCACCATCAACTACGGGCTGCGCTACGATTTCGAAACGGGACTCTCCAAGCAGATCAATCCGCACTACAACGGAGTCCAGCCTCGCATCGGTCTGGCTTGGTCGCCCAACAATAAGACTGTCGTCCGCGCAGGTTTCGGCCTCTTCGACGACCGCTACAATTTGTCTTTCCTGTTCATTACCCAACCGCAGCGCCCCGTAATTATTCCGGGTGAGACCTTACCCGGAATTCGCCAGGGCGCCAACACCGCAACCTGGGTTCTGAACCAGTTCACCCCTGGTCCACTGGGATTCCCGTCAACTGCGGCCGCCACATTGGTCACCACCGGCCAAGTCCCAGCCCAGTACATCACCGGCCCGTGCCCGCCTTCCTGCACCGCAGGCGCCGGAATGGTGCAACACAACAGCCAGATACCGTACTCCGAGCAAGCCAACCTGGAAATTGACCGTGAAATCGCCAAGGGTCTCACGGTCAGCGCCGGTTATCTATGGGTTTCGGCGCATCACCTGGTTCGCGCAGAGAACCTCAACGTCTGCCCGCCATTCGGCGCCGCCGCCGGGACCACCGTTCCCAGCGTCACTCCCGGCACTCCGGCCTGTCCGCCGGCAGAAATGCCTCCTTCCGCTTGGCCCACCGGAAAAGCTTTCTTCTACAATGGATTGAATCCCGGCGGCTCGCCCGCATTCGGCAATGCCGGTCTGCTCTATTACACGGACAACACCGGCAATTCCAATTACAACGGTCTGACCCTTCAGCTAAACTACCGATTCAACAAAATTTTCACGCTCAACGCCAATTACACCTGGTCGCACACCTTCGACGATGGCACGTTCACAACATTCGTCAGCACGCCCCAGGATCTCTACGATCGGCCACTGGAATACGCCAATTCCAACCAGGACGTTCGCCAGCGGTTCATCACCAACTTCACCTTTGAAGGTCCGAAAGACAGCATCCTGCGTAATTTCACTTTCAGCAATATCGTCACCTTGCAGACCCCGCGTCCTTTCACCCTGTTTGTCGGCTTCGACGCCAACGGTGACACCAACCCCGTGACGGATCGCGTCGGTCTTTCGCCGCGCAACAGCTACTACGGCGACGATCTGTATTCCTGGGACCTGCGCGTTGCCCGTTACTTCCAATTTAGAGAGCGCTACAGGCTTGATCTGATGGTGGACGCATTCAACGTGTTGAATCGCCCCAACGTCGATGAAGTCACCTCCGTCTACGGCGCCGCCGTTTTCTGCGGCCCAGTTCCAGGCCGTTACAACGATGCCGCCACGCACGCGACTCAGGCTGCGGCGATCGCCTTTGACACGGGCGCCGGTCCACCGACGTGTCCGTCGTCCTTGCAGTTGGGCCCCGTCCCAGCTCCTCCGGTGCCCAGCGCCAGCTTCGGCAGCCCCAGAACCATGCTGAATCCGCGCCAGTTCCAATTCGCGGCCAAGTTCTCGTTCTAGCCGCGGCGCTGGGATGCAGCGGATCGAGAGACTTTGCAGGTCGTGGCTGAAGAGTCCGCTCAAAAGTATCGCGTGTCATCCTGAACGGAGTCCCGCGCTTTTTTGTTTCCCGCCCGTTCCGCAGCCGCGGGACGGGAGCGGCGCGGTACGCAGCGAGGGATCTGCTTTTGGGCCTCGCTGGGGCGACCGGCTCATGCGTTCACGAGTCCGCCGCATCACGCGAGTCACAGTTTCTGATTTCGTTTGTCCCGCCGTTCCTCAGGAGAACTTTTTGGTAACCGTCATCCCGCTCCAAGCGAATCCAACGAGCGCCCGGCGACTTTGCGCAGCCGAAATCGTTCCCGCATCGCTGCCGAAATCCGGTAAGCTGCCCCAGAATCTGCGCTCACAGGCCGGGTGACTCTTCGTGTGGACTGTGGACATCGACGTGGGCGGAACCCTAACGGACGCCCTCTTCACCAAAGTGGAAGAAGTGTTCTGCGTGAAGGTAGACACCACTCCGCACGACCTGACCGTCTGCCTCTTCGACTGCCTGTCGCAAGCAGCCGCAAAACTGAATTTTCCTGACACGAAGGAATTTCTCGAACACGTCGAACTCATCCGCTGGTCCACCACCATCACTTCCAACGTCCTCGCCGAATCGCGCGGCCCGCGCATCGGCCTGCTCGTCTCCGAAGGACACCAGCTTGACCTCTACGGCCCTGAACCGCGCAGCAGCGTTCTGAATCGCCTGATCTCCGAGCACGATGTGATCGGCCTCAGCCCCTCGGCCGGCGAGCTCGAAATCATGAACGCCGCGCGCAAACTTCTCGAAAGCGGCGTGCGCCGCATCTGTGTCAGCCTGCAAGATTCCCATCGCGATCCGCGCCGCGAAATTTCCATCAAGCGCATCATTGACCAGCAGTATCCCGATCACTTTCTCGGCTCCGTCCCCGTCTTAGCCGGCAGCGACATTTCCAAATCCGCCGAGGACCGCACGCGCACCTACTCTGCACTCATCAATACCTACACGCACGGCGCACTAGCCGCCACTCTCTTCAAAGCCGAAGACGAACTCCGCGAATCCGCCGGATACACCGGCACGTTTCTCGTCAGCCACATCAACGGCGGCGTCGCCGGAATCGCGAAAACCAAAGCGATCGACACCATCGAGTCCGGTCCAATCCTGGGAATTCACGGCAGCGCGTACCTGGCAAAAGCCTACGGCTTCAACGACGTAATCGCGATGGACATTGGCGGCACCACTGCCAAAGTCAGCGTCCTGCGCAACGGCGAGCCAATCTATCGCAGGCCCTCGGATTTTTTCGGCATCCGGGTCGGCATCTCGCTCCCCGATTTGCATTCCATCGCGCTCGGCGGCGGCAGCATCGTGAAACCCAGCGCGAACTCAAACAAGCTGGACGTCCAATTAGGCCCCGAAAGCATGGGCTCCTATCCCGGTCCAGCTTGCTACGGCCTCGGAGGCGATCAACCGACGCTCACCGACGCATTCGTCACCGCGGGCCTGATTAATCCGGAATATTTTCTAGGCGGCACGAAATCAATTGACCTCGATCTGGCCCGCAAGACGATTGCAGACTCCGTCGCCAGGCCGCTCAACGTCTCCGTCGAAGAAGCCTGCCGCATCATCATCAGCCGCGCCTTCGAATCCGTCGCAGCCATGCTCCTCGCCGCGAAAAAATCCCTGGGTGAAGATATCGCGAGCTCAATCCTCTTCGCCTACGGCGGCAACGGCAGCCTTTTCGCCTGCGGCGTAGCCGAAAAAGCCGGCTTCCGCCGCGTGCAATTATTTTCGCTAGGCTCGGTCTTCAGCGCCTTCGGCTCCTCCGTCTCCGATATTTCGCATTTGTACGAAGGCTCGCTAGCCGGCATCGCGCTAACCGAAAGCGGCGTAACCCACATCCGTCAAATGCTCGAAGAAATGAAAGCCGAAGGCGTAAAAGATCTCCTGGGAGAAGGCATTCGCCCCGAAGGAATCACCTACACTTGCGAACTCGACGCCGCGCGCAACGGCCACAACTCCATTGCCGTCCCTTGCTCCGAATCATCCCTGCGCAGCGCAAAAGACCTGCAGTCCGCGCTCGCGAAAGCCCTAACGCATCACGCTGGTGCGCCCGAAACACCAATTTCTCTAGAACTCCTTCGCGTCTCCGTGAAAAAACAAATGCCCAAGCCCCACCTGGTCGAACGCAAGCTGCAACCCCCCGATTCGACGCACGCCCGCAAAGGCACACGCAAAGTCACCTGGGGCAGCACGACCGGCGAAGCCCACCTCTACGATTGGGAAGCTCTGCAGCCAGGCAATCAAGTAAAAGGCTGCGCCATCCTAGAAGACGTCAACACCACCTATTTCGTCCCCGAAAACTGGGAATTGACCATGGACCGCTTCCGCAACGCCGCGCTCATCCGCTCACGGGAGAAACCATAACCATGCCAACACAAACTAGAAACCGCCTGCGCATCACCGAATATCTCGACCTGGACCTCGACGCCGAACAATGGACCTGCAACCGCTGCCACCGCACCTTGGGCCCCGCCCGCGAAAATTACAAAAAAGGCTGCCTAGTCCACGATCGCGACCCGCGCGAAATTCATCCGCCCCTCGTCACCGGCGCATTCAATTTTTCCCCCGACCCGCTCTGGGTCCGCATCGTCGAGTTCTACTGTCCCGGCTGCGGCACGCAGGTCGAAACCGAATATCTTCCGCCCGGCCATCCCATCACTCACGACATCGAAATTGACGTGGACCGCCTGAAAGAACGCCTGCAGAAAGGCGACTTCATAATCCGCGACCAGCGCCTAGAGGCCACCGAATGAATTCGATAGATATAGACGTCGGCGGCACCTTCACCGACCTGGTCCTCAATTTCAACGGGAAAGCGCTGATCAAAAAGTCCCCCACGACTCCCTACGACCTCTCCGTCTGCTTCACGCGCGTAATCGAAGACGGCGCCGCCGCGCTCGGCATGAAGATCGAAGACCTGCTGCCAGCGATCGAAATGATCCGCTACTCCACCACCATCGCGCTCAATCGCCTCATCGAAAAAAAGGGCCCCCGCCTCGGCCTCATCACCACCGAAGGCCACGAAGATGTAATCCTGCTAGGCCGCGGCGCCCAGTGGATTGACGGCACCCGCGTTTCCGAGCGCCGCAATCTGGCAGTGCAAAATAAGCCCGATCCTCTGATTCCTCGCGACATGATCGTCGGCGTAAAAGAACGCGTCGATTCACGCGGCCACATCATCCGCCCGCTCGATGAAAACGACGTCCGCGAAAAAGTTCGCTACCTCACCAGCCGCGGCGCCCGTGGATTCGTAGTCGCACTCCTCTGGGGCTTCTTGAATCCCGCGAACGAGCGCCGCGTAAAAGAAATCATCCGCGATGAATACAAGGAATTTCACATCGGCTACTTGCCCGTCGTTCTCGCCGGACAAGTCGTCGGCAAGCTCGGCGAATACGAGCGCACCATGGCCGCCATCCTCGACGCCTATCTCCAACGCTCCATGCAAATCGAACTTTCCGCGATGTGGGACAAGCTCCGCGAAAAAGGCTACTCCAAGCCCTTATTGATGATTCAAAGCTCCGGCGGGATCGCCGAAGTCTTCCGCACCGCCGCCAGCCGCACATTCAATAGCGGCCCCGTCTCCGGCCTGATGGGCGCGCATCACGTCGCCAAAATTCTCGGCTACCAAAACGTCGTCATGACGGACATGGGTGGCACCAGCTTCGACGTTGGCCTGGTCGTCAAAGACAGCGTGCGCAGCTACGATTTTCGCCCCATCATTGACCGCTGGATGGTCGGCATCACCATGATCAAAACGCTTTCCATCGGCGCCGGCGGCGGCTCCATCGCCTCCGTCAACAAGCTGCTGGAAAATCGCGTGCAAGTCGGCCCGCGCAGCGCCGGCTCCATTCCCGGCCCCGCATGTTTCAATCTCGGCGGCACCGAGCCAACGGTCACAGATGCAGACGTAGTCCTAGGCTACCTGAACCCCGAATATTATTTCGGCGGAAAAATGCGCCTCGATAAAAATCGCGCTGTGCAGGCCGTGCGTGAAAAAATAGCCAAGCCCCTGGGTATCGGCGTCGAAGAAGCCGCAGTGATCGTCCGCAAAATCGTCAACGGCAACATGGCGTCCGCGATCATGAAAGAAGTTCATCTCCGCGGCCACAGCCCCGAAGATTTCATTCTCTTCGTCGGCGGCGGTGCCGGCCCCACGCACGCCGAAGGCTACAAAGCCGACATCCCCAAAGCCGTCACCTTCGCCTTCTCACCCGTCTTCTGCGCCTTCGGTTCGTCCACGATGGACATCATGCACGTCTACGAAGTCTCCAAAAAACTGACGCTTATGGAGCCGCGGACCCAACAAATCACAAACGAATTCACAATCTTCAACGAAACGGTCGAAACCCTAATCGAGCAAGCCCGCCGAGATCTAACCGGCGACGGCCTGAATCTGAACGACGCATCCTTCGTTCTCGAACTAGACATGCTCTACGGCGGCCAATTCCATGTGAAGCGCGCCCTCTCACCGTTACTCGCGGTGCACTCGACGGATGACGTCCGTGCCATCTGCGACGCCTTCAACAAAGAATTCAGCGAAGCCTTCAGCCCCTTCGTAGTAAACCCCGAGGGCGGCATTTTCATCGAAAGCTTCATCCTGAAAGCGATCGTGCCCACAAAGAAAATCGAGCTGCCGAAGCTCAAGCTGGAAGGCGCAAGCCCCGCAGCCGCCCGCAAAGGCGAGCGCCCCGTCTACTGGCCGCCCGATAAAGATTTTCGCCCCACACCAATTTTCACATACGAATCACTGCGTCCCGGCAACACAGTAGAAGGCCCCGCGATCGTCGAAGGCGAATACACCACGCTGGTAGTCCCCCCAGCGCTCCATTTTTCAATCAACGACCGGGGCCTAGGCATCCTGGAGAGAAAATGATGCCGCGCCGCAACGTCGTAGCGCCGGCGTCTCGCCAACTCCTAGCCTTTGAATTTGTAGCGGCCACCTCCAGCTGGGCGCCTTGGACCTGGTCTTGGTGGTTGAATTTGACTTTGTAGTGGCCGCCTGCATTCTGGGCGGGCGTTTTTTACTTAGCCTTTGCCTTTGCTGGTGACGTTGACAAGGAGACACATGCCCATCCCGACACTCGCCGAAAAATTAGCGTGGCTCAAACCCGCCCCCGCCACACAACACGAAAAAGACTGCGCTGCGAAAATCCCGCAAGGCGATTACGAAATCGGCGTGCAAATCACCAACGACATCCTGGACGAAGCCATGGAAGTGTTCATCCGCTCCTCGCGCAGTTATTTCGGTGTCTCTGGCGATTCCATGGTCGCCCTCTTCACGGCCGGCGGCGATCTCATCAACGCCTCCTGCGGCACCTACCTCCACGCCATCATCCAGCCCATCGTCATCAAATTTATTCTGAAATATTACGAAAAAAATCCCGGCATTCGCGATGGAGACATCTGGTACACCAACGACGCCCTCTACGGCGGCATCCACAATCCCGATCAAGTCGCGCTCATGCCCATTTTTTACAAGGGTCAGCTCCTAGCCTGGGGCTCCGCCGCGCTACACACCACCGAAACCGGCGCCATCGAGCCCGGAGGCATGCCGGTCAGCGCGAAATCGCGCTTCGAAGAAGGCCTGAATCTCCCTCCGATCAAAATCGGTGAAAACTTCGAAATCCGCCAGGATTTTCTAGAGTTTTACACCGTGTACGGCCTGCGCGCCCCCGCCATGTTCATTTCCGATCTCCGCGCGCGTTGCACCACCGCCGATCGCGTGCGCGTTCGCGTCCTCGAACTAGCCGAAAAACGCGGCCCGGATTTCGTAGTCGGCCTGATGCGCAAAATGTGCGAAACCGCCGAAGCCGGCGCCAGAAAGAAAATCAAATCTCTCCCCGACGGCAAATTCCGCGCAGTCGTTTTCAACGACGCGATTGGATGGACCCCAGCCCTGGTCCGCGCCTGCAACCTAACCCTAACCAAAAAAGACGGCGGCATCGTTTTCGATTTTGCCGGCACCTCCCCAGAGAATCCTTCCTCCTACAACGTCCATCCCCAAGCAGTAGTCGGCCACATCGCCAATTTCATGTACGAATATATTTTTCACGACCTCCCCATCGCCAGCTCCACCTTCGCCGCCATCGATTTCGAATTCCCCGAGGGCATCATTCTCAATCCCGATAAAATGGCCGCCACCAGTTGCTGCGTCTTCATCGGCATGCAATGCCGCTGCGCCACGCACAACGCTTTCGCAAAAATGATGTTTTCCAGCGCCAGCCTCTGGAAACAAGTCGCCGCCGCGCCCGGCAGCCAGCACACCTCGCAAATTTGCGCCGGCCACTCGCAGTGGAATCTCGCCGTGTCAGACGTTCTTTCGTTTTCGCTCAACACGCAAGGCCAAGGCGGCCGCTCCGGGCAAGATGGCATGGACGCATACGGCTTCGCCTGGTGCGCCTTCGGCCGCGCGCCCGATTCCGAGCAAGTCGAAAGCGAACTCCCCGTCACCGTCACGCTCTCGCAGCACTGGAAAGATTCCAGCGGCCCCGGCCTGCACCGCGGTGGTTCCGGCGGCGTGCAGCACTGGATGATTCACAAAGTTCCCGAACTCGTTTCCATGTGCATGGGCAACGGTAGCAAAGTCCCTCTCGGCCAGCCGCTTTTCGGCGGCTATGCCTCTTCGCCCATCCCCGGCATCAGCATTCGCAAAGCGGATTTGCTGAAACAAATGGCCGACGCCAACCCCGCGCTAACCATGGATTTCCGCACCATTCTGGAAGACCACACCATCCAGGGAAATTGGAGTATGGAATTGATCGCGCGCACCCCGAAAGTTTATGACGAAGGCGATCTGCTCTTCGGCTTCAGCGGCGGCGGCCCCGGCTACGGCGATCCGCTCGAACGCGATCCTGCGGAAATTCTCGAAGACGTGAAGAAAAAAATCATCTCGGACGCCACCGCGCAGAGTATTTATCGCATCGCTTACGATCCCATCCGCCGCAAACTCGATCCCGAAAAAACTAGGCAACTTCGCGACGAAGAACGCCGCGCTCGCCTCGCCCGCGGCAAATCTTACGACGAGTTCCAGCAGAACTGGAGCCAGCTGAGTCCTCCTAAAGAAATCTTGCAGTGGTACGGCACCTGGCCGGACGCCAAATCCACCGGCCCCTGCTTCCGCCCGTGATGCGCGCGCGATGAATGGCATCCTCACTCCGCGCCAGATACTCAAAGGGCTGCTGCAGGGAGCTCCGCCGCCTCGCCCGCTGTTCCTGCCCATCGTATTTTCGCTCGGCGCCAAAGTGGAAAATTTAAAGCTGCCAGTGTTTCTCGGCAACGCTACGAAAATCACGAATTCGCTCAGACCAATCCGCACGCATCTGCGCTCGGATGGCGTCGCGTGCTACTTCGATCCGTATCTCGAAGCGGAAGCCCTCGGCGCGACGCTGCAATACGCCGCAGACGACCAGCGACCGACGCTGAAATGGCCGCACATATCCCAAGCAGGCGAACTCCCGGAAAATCTGCGCTCAACCGAAGACGCCGCGAAGAGCGCTCGCGTCACCGTCGCAGTCGAAGTGATCCAGCGCCTCAAATCACTAATGCGCGATGAGCCTCTACTGTGTTCCGGCGTCAGCGGTCCATTCACTCTCGCCGCGCATCTTCTCGATTTGCGCCCCACGGATGCACCGCCACGGGAAGATTTCTCGGACGCCGCACTGGAATTAGCCGCCGCCACAATCACGCAGATCGCATCCAAGTTGGTGGAAGCCGGCGCCAACGTAATCTTCATCCAGGAAAACATTTTTCCCGTGCTCTCCTCTCAGCACTGCGGCGCCTGGGCCGAATCGCTGGCGGCAGCGTTCAACATCATCGGTTTCTACGGGGCGCTCCCCGTTCTGCTGCTCAGCGATCCCATTTCCTTCGCCGCAAACAAGGATGTCGTGTACGCGCGCAATTGGGATTGCATCCTGTGCCCGGCGCTAGCCGCGTCGGCGCTCAGCGCAGCGGAATTTGCTCCTTCACCAGATCGCGCGAAGATCGGAATCGCCCTGCCGGCGGCCGCATTTCAACCCGGCGCGGCGTCCATCGCGGAAAATCTCGTGGAATCACTTCATACTATAATGATGGAGTTGCGGCTCGTGCTCGTCACCACAGCAGGCGATGTCCCGGCAGCGACGGACATCAAGCTTCTAGCAAAAATAGGGGAGGTCATCCGTCGCTAGAGGCACGAAATCCGCGCTCCGGATTTCACAGTGTCGAACGCAATGAAATGAAATGACCACCAAGCCCCAACTAAACGATCGCGTCCGCCCCGTGCGCCTGCGCACCTCCGGCGCAACTCTCCATCACCTCGCCGATGGCGCAATGCTGGTTCGTGCGGACGAGACCTTGGGACCGTACCCGAAAGTTCTAACCGATCGCCTCACACACTGGGCGAAAATCGCGCCAAACAAAGTCTGTGTCGCCAAAAGGGAAGCAAATGGCGAATGGCGCAAGCTCACCTACGCGCAAGTGTTGCGAGCGGTCGAAAGTACCGGCCAGGCCCTTCTCGATCGCAGCCTATCGGAAGACCGACCGGTAGCCATCCTCTCCGAAAACGATCTCGAACATTTTCTGCTGATGCTCGCAGGCCAACACGTGGGAATCTCGACAGCGCATATTTCCCCGGTCTATTCGCTCGTCTCGCGCGATTTCGGCAAGCTGCGCCACACGTTCGGCCTGCTCAGGCCCGGCCTAGTCTTCGTTTCGAATGGCGAACGCTACGCTCGCGCCCTCGAAAAAGTAGTCCCGCCCGGCACAGAAATCGTCGTCACCACCGCGCCGCCGTCAAACCGATCAACAACTCTATTCGCCGAACTCGCAGCCACCACGCCAACCCCAGCCGTCGAAGCCGCGCACCAAAAAATCGAGCCAGACACCGTCGCAAAAATCCTCTTCACCTCCGGTTCCACCGGCATGCCCAAAGGCGTTATCAATACGCACCGCATGCTTTGCTGCAATCAACAAATGATCGCCCAGGTTTTCTGTTTCCTCCAGGATGAGCCCCCGGTCCTCCTCGACTGGCTGCCCTGGAATCACACCTTCGGCGGCAATCACAATACCGGCATCGCTCTCTACAACGGAGGCAGCTTCTATATAGATGATGGCAAGCCCGGCCCCTCGCTCATCGCAGAAACCATTCGCAACCTGCGCGAAATTTCCCCCACCGTTTATTTCAATGTTCCCAAAGGCTACGAAGATCTTCTGCCGGCCCTGCGCTCTGATGAACAGCTGCGCGAGAATTTCTTTCGCCGTCTGCGCCTGCTGTTCTACGCCGGCGCCGGCTTGTCGCAACCGGTCTGGGACGCCTATCGCGACCTCGCCCTGCAAACATGCGGCGAGCGCATCATTATGGTCACGGGCCTCGGCTCGACGGAAACTGCGCCCATGGCGATTCAGACCACATGGGAAACCGATCAGGCAGGAGTAATCGGCATCCCGATTCCCGGCGTCGAAGCCAAACTCGTTCCGCGCGGCGCGAAACTCGAGGCGCGCGTGCGCGGACCGAACATCACGCCGGGCTACTGGCGTCAGCCGGAATTGACCGCAGAGGCCTTCGACGCGGACGGTTTTTACAGTTTCGGCGATGCGCTAAAGTTTGTCGATCCCGCGGACGTCAACAAAGGTTTCCTCTTCGATGGCAGGTTCTCTGAAGATTTCAAACTAGCCAGCGGCACATGGGCCAGCGTGGGCCCGCTGCGTTCCCGCCTGCTCAGCCACTTCGCGCCGTTCGTGCGCGACGTAGTGATCGCCGGCCACGATCGCGACGACATCGGCGTGCTGATTTTCGCCGATGCCGACGCCTGCCGCGCCCTATGCCCGCAACTCGAGCGCACAGCATCAGCCGCAGACATTTTTTCACATCACCAAGTTCGCGCACGCTTTCAAGAGCTGCTCGAAACCGCCGCCGCAAGCGCCACCGGCAGCTCGAATCGCGTCACTCGCGCGATAATTGTGGACGAGCCTCCATCACTCGACGCCGGAGAAGTCACCGACAAAGGCTCGCTGAATCAACACGCCGTACTCGATCGCCGCGCCGCAATTGTCGAAGAACTATACGCGCCGCAATCATCGTCGCGCATTCTGTGCGTTAAAAACATTAAGGAGCATTAACTGATGGCCACGAATATCACCGGTGGTTTTTTCATCGCCTACGACGACATCTACCTCCTCGACGGCGTCCGCACTCCGTTCGTTGACTACAACTCCGCGCTGGGCCTGGTCTCCCCCACCGATCTCGGCATCAAAGCCGCCCGCGCCCTGTTCGAACGCACAAGAATTCCCGCGCAAGATGTCGGCTCCGTAATCGCCGGCAGCGTAGCTCAAGCCAGCTTCGATGCCTACATGCTTCCGCGCCACATCGGTCTCTACTCCGGCGTTCCGCTCGATCGCCCCGCGTTGCTGGTCCAACGCGTCTGCGGCACCGGCATCGAAGCCATCAGTCAAGCCGCCGACGCCATCTCCCTGAAAAAAATCCAGGTGGGCCTCTGCGTCGGCGCAGAATCCATGAGTCGCAATCCCATCGCTGCCTACACTCACCGCGGCGGTTTCCGTCTCGGCCAGGTCGAATTCAAAGATTTCCTGTGGGAAGCGCTGCTGGATCCCGCGCCGGGCATCACGATGGGACAAACCGCGGAAAACACAGCCCACAAATACGAAATCACGCGAGAAGAAGTGGACCGCTTCGCCGAATTAAGTTTCGCGCGCGCTCTAGCCGCGCAAACGAGCTGCTTCCTCTCTGGCGAAATCACGCCACTCGTCAGTGAAACATTCGAGCTCGAAGGTTACAACCCTCGCGGCATCCGCCTCCCCAGCAAAATCGAAAGCCTCGCCACCGACACGCACATCCGTCCCACATCCCGCGAAGTCCTCTCCAAAATTCGTCCCGCATTCGACGGCGTACAAACCGGCGGCAACAGTTCCGCGATCGTAGACGGCGCCGCGGCCGCGCTCGTCGGCTCCGGCGCATACGCGAAAGCGCGCGATGTCCAGCCGCTCGCGCGCGTCGCCGCCGTCGCCACGGTCGGCGTGCCCCCGGAAATCATGAGCATCGCGCCCGCGCCCGCAATCCGGAAACTCCTCGACGGCGTGGGCCTCGGACTCGACGCCATCGACCGCTTCGAAATCAACGAAGCCTTCGGCGCGCAAATCATCGGCGTCGAACGCGAGCTCGGCCTCGACCGCAACAAACTTAACGTCAACGGCGGCGCAATCGCCATCGGCCA
>Ga0308309_10000644_pt1 | contig 21667 bp, 18 predicted proteins | sample HubBroMetageWFT5_FD_192491 | JGI IMG/M metagenome (GOLD analysis project Ga0308309, IMG submission 192491) | Warmed and freeze-thawed soil microbial communities from the Hubbard Brook experimental Forest, New Hampshire - Hubbard Brook CCASE Soil... | ecosystem: Environmental > Terrestrial >...
GAACTCGGTGGCCGCCAGAACCAGCGGATCGCTGACGGGGTCAATGCCGGTCCCCCTCCTCACCTCGATATCGACCTCGAGCGCCGGGTCCATGGGTTCATCCTCGAGGCAATTGCGGCGGGATTGCTGCACTCCGCGCACGACTGCGCCGAGGGCGGAATTGCGATCGCCATCGCCGAGTCATGTCTGCTGGGCGACATAGGCGCCCGGGTGACCATCGACGAACTGGAACAGGGTGAAGGGTTGATTAACGGGGAGGCCGGTATACTCTTTGGTGAGAGTCAATCTCGATTCGTCATCAGCTTCGCCAGGGAGGCACTTGTGCGATTGCACGAGCTGGCAGCGCGACACTCGGTCCCCTTCCGCGGGCTCGGCTCCGTCGGAGGCGAGAGGTTCTCTGTGACCGGGTGCATCGACGTGTCACTCGCGGACGTGCGGCGGGTTCACGAAGGAGCGTTGATCGAGCGTGAGTGATCAGGCCGGAATGGAAACCTTCGACGACGATCACCTCCATGAGGAGTGTGGCGTTTTCGGGGTGTTCCACCCGGGTGAGGACGTCGCCAACCTGACGTATTTCGGCCTGTACTCGTTGCAGCACCGCGGACAGGAGTCCGCCGGCATCGCGGTCAGCGATGGTCGCGAGATTCGCATCCGCAAGGAGATGGGCCTGGTCTCGCAGGTGTTCGACCAGGAGACCATCGACGGACTCAAGGGCAACCTCGCGATCGGGCACACGCGATACAGCACCACCGGCAGCGCGCGACTGCTCAACGCGCAACCGATATCGGTCGAACATCCCACGATCGGTCCCGTGGTCATCGCGCACAACGGCAACCTCGTCAACGCCTCCAAGCTGCGCGACGAGCTGACCGCCAAGGGGTTCGAGTTCGAGACCACGAGCGACACCGAGGTGCTCGGCGCGCTGATCGCGCAAACGGCGGCCGGCACGCTGGAACAGGCGCTTGCGGAGGCGCTGCCGCGCGTCGAGGGCGCGTACTGCCTCATGTTCCTGACCAAGGATTCGCTGGTGGCCGCACGCGACCCGCTCGGGATCCGCCCGCTGTGTCTCGGCCGATTCGGCGACATCGATGCTCCGGGCGGCACCGGGTACGTGATGGCGAGTGAGACCTGCGCGCTCGATGTTGTCGGCGCGACCTTCATCTGCGAGATCGAGCCTGGCGAGATCGTGACCGTCGATGCCACGGGAATGCGCAGCACGAAGATCCAGCGCACCTCCGCGCATCGGGCGATGTGCTCCTTCGAATTCATCTATTTCGCAAGGCCCGACAGCGTGATGATGGGACAGTCGCTGTACGAGTCGCGGCGGCACATGGGCCGTGAGCTTGCCCGCGAGGCCCCCGCAGACGCGGACATCGTCATCACCCTGCCGGACAGCGGCACCCCGGCGGCGATCGGCTACGCCGAGGAGGCGGGGCTGCCCTTTGCGGAGGGCATGATCAAGTCGCGCTACATCACGCGGACCTTCATCCAGCCGACGCAACGGTTGCGTGAGGCAGGCATCCGGTTGAAGTTCAACCCGATGCGCCACGTGCTCGAGGGACGGCGGGTCGTGCTTGTCGACGACTCGATCGTGCGTGGGACCACGTCACGTCGCATCATCGACGAGCTGCGGCGCGCCGGAGCAAGCGAGGTCCACATGCGGATCGCGTCGCCGCCGATCGCGTGGCCGTGTTTCATGGGCATCGACATCGCATCGCGCCGCGAGCTCATCGCAGCCGGTCACACCGAACGCGAGATCGGCGCCATGCTCGGCGCCGATTCGCTGCGGTATCTCAGCCTTTCGGGCCTGCGCCGCGCCATGGGGCAACCCGACGGCAACGGCTTCTGCTTCGCGTGCTTCACCGGCTCCTACCCGGTCGACGTTCCTGCGCAGCTCGAGATGGACAAACTGGCGCTGGAGATTCCCGTAGCCGTCTCGTCCTGATCCCCGGTGGTACAGGACTCGCGGGTCGCTGAGCACCTCGCGGAGATTCGTCGGGCGGCCCTCCGCATCAGACCTCACGTGCGCCGAACGCCGCTGCTGCGGGCGGACATCTCCGCGGGCCTGATGGTGAAGCCGGAGTCATTGCAGCGCACCGGATCCTTCAAGGCGCGCGGCGCATTCAACGCCGTGCTGAGCCTCGTCGAGCGCGAGCCGGATGTCGCTGGCGTGGTGACGCACAGCTCGGGGAACCACGGACAGGCGGTTGCCTGTGCCGCGCAGGTTGCCGGCCTTCCGGCGACGATCGTGGTCCCGCAGGGCGTGACCCCGGCGAAGGTCGAGGGCATCCGATCGTTCGGCGCCACGCTGGTGTACGATGGAGTCACCTACGACAACCGCGAGGAGATCGCCGAAGAGATCGCGAGATCCGAGGGATTGCACCTGATCCACCCCTATGACGACTGGGACGTGGTGCACGGCGCCGGCACAGCCGGTCTCGAGATCCTCGAGGACGCTCGCGCCCCCGGCGCTGTTGTCGTCCCGGTCGGCGGCGGCGGTCAGATCTCCGGGATTGCGCTTGCCGTCACTGCCCTCTCGCCGGCCACGGTGATCATCGGTGTCGAGCCGGAGGCCGCCGATGACGCGGCTCGGAGCCTGCGCAGCGGGGTCTTGCAGACGCTTGCCGCGGACCCGGCGACGCTCGCCGAGGGCGTGAAATCGAAGTCGATCGGCAACCGTAATTTCGAGGTGATGGTGAGCGATGCGCTGGTGCGCGACATCGTCACGGTCTCGGAGCACGACCTCGAAAACGCGCTCCGCGTCTGCTGGACACGGCTGAAGCTCGCGATCGAGCCGACAGCCGCGCTGGCGCTGGCGGCGTACCTCACCGGGCGGGTGCCGTCCGGCAGCGATGAGCATCCGACCGTGATTGTGCTCAGCGGCGGAAACTTTGATCCCGCCACCGTGGCGACGCTCCTGTCCGCGTAGAAATCGGCCGCCGACTCAGGGCTGCTGGAGCACCGAGATCACGTTCCCGGCAGGATCGGTGAACCACGCGATGAGTCGTTCGCCGTCACTATGGATGCCGCGTTCGTCCTGCTTCATGCCGTCATACCGCTCGAACTTCACTCCGCGGGTGGTGAGGTCATCGACCGTCTTCTCGATGTCGTCCACCTCGAAGTTGAGAATTGTGTAGGTGGCGGGCACGAAGTCTGGCTTCGGGTAGATCAGCGTGTCGCGATCACCGGCGAGATGCAGTGTCAAGAGGTCGTTCGCCTCCGACAGGTTCAGGCCGAGCGTCTCGGAGTAGAACTCGCGAGCCTTCTGGAGGTCGTTCACAGCGAAGCCGCTGAAGGCCCTGGTGTACGTGAGCGTCACGAGATGTTCTCCTTGCTTTCTGATTACGCAGCAGTCTTGGGTGCGGGATGATAGGTGTTGACGACGACACCGGTTGGGAACCTAAGCGTGTCGACGAGTGTGAACGTGCGCTGCGGAACGCCGTTGAAGAGACGCTTGGTCCCGTCGCCGAGGACGAGCGGATAAACCATCATTCGATACTCGTCGATGAGGTCGTGTGTGGTGAGGTAGTCGATGAGCTGGCCGCTCCCGCCGATCAGCAGGTCACCCCCATCCTCCAGCTTGAGCTCGCGAACCTTCTCGGCGACGTCGCCCTTGATGATGGTGGCATTCCATGACGCGGTGTCCAGGGTGCGTGACGCAACGTACTTGGGCATGCTGTTCATCTTCTCGCCGAACTCGCCGGTACCCTCCATGGTGGGCCACGCTGCGGCGAAGCCCTCGTAGGTGAGGCGGCCGAGCAGCTGAGCGTCGCTGGCGAACAGCTCTCGTGCCTTGAACTGCGACGCCTCCTCGGACCAGAAGGGGAAGGACCACTTCCCGGGCTCGTCGATGTAGCCGTCGAGGGTGATGTAGGTGCTGGCGACGACCTTTCTCGGCATTGGGATGCTCCTCGTGAAAGCGATTGCGCTCTATGCCTGTTCTGACGACGCAGCTGATGAGAAGTCATCGCTCCCGCTCCGATGATTTTCGCCCGCTGCGAAAGTCCTAACGGGTAGCGGTGACCGAGCAGACCACGATCAGCTTCGTCCTCCGGGGCCCGGTCGCGCGTTCTGATATCCCCGGATTGTGCGATCGCTTCAGCGATCTCATCGCTATGCACGCCGCTACGCATGCCGTGTGCGATGTCGGGGGACTCGAGCCCGATGGGGTGGCAATCGATGCGCTGGCGCGTTTGCACCTGGCCGCGCAACGGCACAGCTGCGCGCTCCGGGTGGATGGGTGCTCGGACGAGCTCAGCAAGCTGATGGCGTTCCTGGGACTGCGGGGATTCCTGCTGGGCTGACCGCGCCCGCGACGGCTAACCGTCAAGACGCGCTGGGAGACCGTACAGCGGGAACAGACGCGCGGTGTCCAGGAAGAAGGTGAACTCGACGATCTCGCCGTGGCGGAATTCGATCACCTGCAGCGACCACGGCTCGAGGCCGCTCCCCGATACACTCGGCTTGTACTGACCAAAGGCGGCGGAGCCGTTGGTCGTCGGGACGGGAAGGAGCCGCGAGCCCCGGCAGCCGATCCCCGGACCGTACATCCAGGCGAGGATGTCGCCACGACCAGACAACCACATGTCGAACGGCGGCATCGATTGCCTCGCGTCTTTCTGGATCAACGCGGTGAGCGCGCTGAGGTCGTACTCCTGAAAGGCGGTGACGTAGCGCTCCAGGAGCCGGCGCTGCGACACGTCGGTGATCGGCGTCGCGTCCTCCGGGCTGATGTCGATGCTCGCGAGCGTCGCGCGCGCTCGCTGCAGCGCGCTGTTCACCGACGCGACGCTGGTTTCGAGGAGTTGCCCCACCTCGCTCGCCTGCCAGCGCAGGACCTCGCAGAGGATCAGGACCGCTCGTTGCCGAGGTGGCAGATGCTGCAAGGCGGCCACGAACGCCAGCCGGATGGTCTCGTGAGCCACGGCGACTTCCGCGGGATCGGACTCGCCCGCAAGCGCGCTGTCCATGATCGGTTCGATCCACGTGACCTCGGGGCGGGTGTGCAGGTTCGCCTCGATCGGCTCACGGGCGGGGCCGAAATCCATCGGCAGCGCGCGCCGCTCGCGGCCTTTCACCATGTCGAGGCAGACATTGGTGGCAATTCGGAACAGCCAGGAACGCAAGGTTGATCTGCCCTCGAACTGGTCGTAGCTGCGCCAGGCCCTCAGCAGCGTCTCCTGCACCGCGTCCTCGGCCTCGAACGGCGAACCGAGCATGCGGTAGCAGAATCCGGTGAGCGCCTTGCGCTGTCCCTCGAGCTGCTGCTCGAGATTCCCGGTCGCGACGGCGACGGAAGCCTCCTCCACCGGGCTCATGCTACCGCAGCCCCACCGAGCTCCTGCCGGCGCAACCCGCGCAAATTCCGCTGGACAACAGGCCGTGGAACTCGCATAGGCGAAACGCAGGTGATCCCGCGGTTCGCGACGGGATCACCCGCACTCCACGCAGCCTCAGGGGTGTCAGCTCCCGAGGCTCACCGCGCACGCGCCCTGTCCCGCCGCCGCAGCATTGCTCCATAGCGGCTGCACCGCAAAGAGCTGTCCGCGCAGGGCGATGTTCTGGAGGCCGGTCCAAGCGCACTTGTCGCCGTTCTCATTTCCCTGGGCATCGTTCCATCCGTCCTGGGTCCCGTTGTAGTTGTCCGGGTCGGTCACCGCCTCGGCGAATTCGTGACCGGCGACGATGCTGTAGCCGTCGTAGTACCCGTGGCCGAAGGCGTCGTTCTGATTCACGGAGTCGACGCCGCAGCCGGAGCCCTGTTCGGGGACATAGGGCACGAAGGCGTAGCGCACACCGCGAGCGCCGAGCGCGTGTCCGGTTTCACTGTGATACGCGCAGTAGACGGTGCCGTATGCGGTCGCGACGGTGCCCGGCTGCGCCAGGATGAAATAGGTCGCGTTGACGTTGTATCCGAAGTGCTGCGATGCCCGCAGAGCCTCGGTCGCCACCGGATCGTTGGTGGTGTTCTCCACCAGGGCCGTGGTCACGATCGGCGACGGCACGGCGCTCGGGTCGACCCAGACGCCCTTCAGCAAGTTCGCTGGGTTCTGCACGAACTGCGCGCCGAGGGCTCCGTTGCAGCTGACGCCGCCGATGGCCGCGCCCTGGCAATACTGGGTCTGCACGCCCGTCCATGCGCTCCCGCCCACGCTGCCGAAGAAGTCGCGGAGGTAGGTCTCCGCGGTCTTGTTCGTATACGCGTAAGCGCCGACGGTGAACGAGAACCCCGTGGCCCACGCGGGGCCCCAGAAGACCAGGTACACGGCGGGCTTGGTCTCGACCGTGCCCCCATGGTAGAGGAGCTGGTTGGGATCGGTCTGTGCGTCCGATGTGTACTGCGCCTTCGTCCAGAGGACGTGGGCGGATCCGACGTTCGGCGAGAGGTTGGGGGTGACCGTCGCCGAGGCGATCAGCGGTGTGCTGAGAGCCGTCGCCGCCGCCAGCATCCCGATCAGCAGGCGAATGGTGTGGCCGCGAGTTCCCTGCATGGATCCAAGTCCTCCGTTGCAGACCTGACCTATGGCGCCCCCAATGTGGGGCGGTCCCTGCCGCCTGGCGCCTAACCAGGCGAATATAGCCAAATGTACCCCTCACGTCCACACACCATCCTAGACGGACACTCACCGAATACATGACAGCTTCACTAGAAGGTCCGTAGACAGGCTGAGGCCGAACCACGAGGAGCCGGGCCCGCCGCCGCGTGACGACCGTGCGGCGAACAGGTCCTCTCGTGAAGCGGTCGCGTAGCATTGCGCAGAGATGCGCGCATGGCCGATCGTCGCGTTGGGCGTCAGCGTTGGGCTGACAGCCGCGGCGTCGGCGGTGACCGTCATGGCCGGCGAGCGTCAGGCCTCGTTCGCCCGCGGCGCTGCGGCTCTCGAGCAGCGTTGGAACCACGACACGACGGCTGGGGAGCCGGCCGCCAGCCTCGCTCCGCTCCGGAGCCAGCTCGCCGCCTCGCCCTATCGGACCGCCCCCGCATGGTCTCCCGAGTGGTGGTTCTCTACCGGGCAGAGCCTGCTCGAGAGCCTCGAGACGCGCACCGCGCGGGACTGGACATCCGCCATGGACACCGCGCGCGGGCAGGCGGCGGCGGTCTTCACCAGCTGGGACCAGCTGGCCGCACAGCTGTCGACGTACATCCCCGCCACTGCCCTGGCCGCGGAGCGCGAGTGGAACCAGGAACTGGCCGAAGCCGCAACGCCGGTGGCTGTCGGGCAGCTGATCAGCCAGTGGGGCGGCGACATCACGAGCGCGCGCAACGCGGCGCTCCTGGGCGAGCTCAACGCCGAGGTGGCTGGATTCGGCGGCCTCAACGGCCTTGTCTCTCAGGCGACCTCGGCGGTAACGAAGGCGCGTCGCGACGAGCTCGACCCCGGCCAGGTCCCGGCGCTGACCGTGACGCTGCGAGCCGAGGTGTCCGCCCACGCTGACGCGACGAGCACGCTGCGCGCGTTGGTCGCGGCGGTGCAGGGGCTTCACGCGCTGCTCGGCCTCAATCACAACGTCTCGGCGGGCCTGCCTCCGCTCCTGTACAGCGTCGACCAGGCTGCCGCGGAAGCGACCCCGAACGCCGCCGGCTTCCTGGCGCGCTACAACACCATCGCCCTGGCGTTCCGCAACGCGCGCGAAACATCGCAGCTGAACACCGTCGCCGTGCAGATCGTGGCCCTGCAGACAGCGGTGACCACGGCGCTCAGCGCCGATCAGTGCGGCCATGCCGTGCCGTCAGGCAAGGTGATCACGCTCAATCTCACGCTCCAGGAAGCGGTGTTCTACGACAACGGATGCGTCGTCCGGGCCACGCCGATCACCACCGGCCGCCCCTTCCTCCGCACGCCCACCGGCGTGTTTCATGTGTTCTACAAGGCGTCGCCGTTCACGATGGTGTCTCCGTGGCCGCACGGCTCTCCGTTCTGGTATCCGACCGGGACAGTGACCTGGGTGATGGAGTTCGACGTCGGCGGCTACTTCCTGCACGACGCGTCCTGGGAGCCTTCGTCGATGTTCGGCCCGGGCAGCGAGAACACCTCCATCGCAAGTCACGGGTGCGTGCACATCCCGACTCCGGTGATGCGCTGGGCCTATTCGTGGACGCCGATGGGCACGCCCGTGATCATCACCCAGTGACACGAAGCTCGCCCCGGAGGCGCCGGCCCTCGACCGTCCCATAGACTTCGATCGCTGCAAACGTTACTCTAGAGGGAAGGGAAGTCTCAGGGGGAATGAGGGGATGAAGGTACGGCTTTCGCCGGCGGAACAGATACGTGCCCGGCAGTGGCTTGCCGACGTGAACGAGGATCTCGAGCTGGCTCGCTATCCGACCCGGGTGGAGCTGTGGCGCGCGGTGGATGAAGCGGCTCGGCGCGCGGAGAGTCTCGCGCGCCTGGAATACGCACTCCGGGGTCTGCCTCTCCGCTGAGAACCCCACCAGCGGGACCCGCGCTCGGCGCCCGGACTAGCGGAAGCCCACTCCCGCCAGCGCGGCCGACCCCGGACAGAGCTGCTCGTACGGCACCTGGGTGAGCGGCTTCTCCGTCGTGTTGCCGAGCTCGTGCAGGTCGGACGACTGCTCGTCGACGTAGAGCAAGCCGGTGACGATCTCGCCTCGCCCGCGGGCCGACATCAGGTGCTCCATCACCGCGATGCGGTCGGTGGGGTCATACCCCTCGGGCACGCTTCGGAAGCGAAGCGTCGCCCCGTCGTGCATCGGGATGCTCACCACGCCCTCGGTGGGAATTGTCACGGAGATCTCCTCGGCCGGCGGCACGAAGTCGGTGACGGTCATCTGCACGTCGTGCTGGCGTGTGAACAGGTAGCTCTTGGTCGAACCCTCGTGATCGTTGAACGTGACGCAGGGCGAGATCACGTCGATGATCGCGAGTCCGCGGTGGGCCATCGCCGCGCGGAAGATCGGCACCAGCTGGCGCTTGTCGCCGGAGAAGCCGCGCGCCAGGAACGTCGCCCCGACCGACAGCCCAAGGAAGATCGGATCGATCGGCTGGAGATGATTGGCCTCGCCGCGCTTGGTGGTCGAACCGACATCCGCCGACGCGGAGAACTGGCCCTTGGTGAGCCCGTACACGCCGTTGTTCTCGATCACGTAGACCATGCGCACGTTGCGCCGTACCAGGTGGGCGAGGTGGCCGAGACCAATCGACAGTGAATCGCCGTCACCGGAGATGCCGATGCAGAGCAGGTCACGGTTGGCCGCGCTCGCCCCCGTGGCGATCGGTGGCATGCGTCCGTGACAGCCGTTGAAGCCATGGGCGCCGCGCGCGAAATATGCGGCCGTTTTCGCCGAGCAGCCGATGCCGCTCAACTTGGCGATCATATGCGGCGGCGTGTCGCTCTCCCAGAGCGCATGGGTGATCGCGGCGGTGACCGAGTCATGGCCGCAGCCCGCGCACAGTGTCGACATCCCGCCCTCGTAATCGCGAATGGTGAGCCCGAGCGCGTTGCGCTCCAGGCCAGGATGCGTCACAAGCGGTTTCACGATCGATGGCACCGCTCAGCCCCCCAGGATCTTGGTGACGCCGTCGACGACGTCCTCGGCGCTCAACGGATATCCGCCGTACGCGAGCACGGATTCGAGCTTCTCTTTCGGCACCGGCGTCTCGAGCGTGAACAACGTGCGCAGCTGGGCATCGCGGTTCTGCTCGACGACCACGATTCTGTCGTGGGCTTCGAGGAACGCGCGCACCCCCGCGCCGAAGGGGAATCCGCGGACGCGCATGTAGTCGGCGGTGATCCCGCGGTCCGCAAGGAGCTCGATTGCCTCCTGCACGGCGAGCTCGCAGCTGCCCAGGGTCACGATGGCGAGTGACGAGTTCGCGCGCTGGTCGACCAGCGGAGCCGGCGTGTGCTCCGCGGCTGCGGTGTGCTTGCGGGCGAGACGATCGAGCACCGCCTGGTATTCCTCGGGATACTCGGTGTACCCGCCTTCGATGGTGTGTCCCGACCCGCGCGTGAAATACGCACCGAGCTCGCTCACACCCGGGAGCGTGCGCGCCGCAACCGATTCGGAGTCGGCGGGCTCGTAGCGGTGGTACACCTCCAGCTCGCGCAGCTCTCCGGCGTCGAGCACGCGGCCGCGGTCGGGCACGTAGGAGTCGTCCCATGCCAGCGCCGGGCTCACCCAGTCGTTCATGCCGATGTCGAGGTCCGAGAGCACGAAGACCGGCGTCTGGAAACGCTCCGCGAGGTCGAACGCGGTGGCGGCCATCTCGAAGCACTCGGCAGGGTTGGCGGGAAAAAGCAGCACGTGCTTGGTGTCGCCATGCGACGCGTACGCGCAGGCGAGGATGTCCGCCTGCTGCACACGGGTGGGCATCCCCGTCGACGGGCCGACGCGCTGCACGTCGAAGATGACCGCGGGAATCTCCGCGTAGTAGCCCATGCCGAGCAGCTCCTGCATCAGCGAGATGCCTGGGCCCGACGTCGACGTGAACGCTCGCGCTCCCGCCCACGAGGCGCCGAGGACCATGCCGATCGCGGCCAGCTCGTCCTCAGCCTGCAGCACCAGGTAGTTGTTGCGCCCGGTCTCGGGATCGATCCGGAATTTGGCGCAGTACTTGGCGAACGCGTCCATGAGCGAGGTCGAGGGTGTGATCGGATACCACGCAGCCACCGTGGCTCCCGCGTACACGCAACCGAGCGCCGCGGCCGTGTTGCCGTCGATGAGGATCGAGCCGCGGGTCGCGTCCATCGTCTCGACGCGGCAGGGTAGGGGGTAGTCGAAATGCGAGGTCGCAAAATCGTGGCCGAGCCGGAGTGCCCGCTGATTGGACTCGCGCAGGCGATCCTTGCCGGCGAACTGCTCGGTGAGCAGCTGCGCGATCACCTCCATGTCGATGCCGAGCATCGCCACGAGCGCGCCGGCGCAGGCGATGTTCTTCATCAGGATGCGCTCGCGCGGTCCGCGGAACTCGTCGTTGCACATCTCCGCGAGGGGCACGCCGAGGTAGGTCACGTCCTCGCGGATGAGGTCACGATCCAGCGGCCACGAGGAGTCGTACATCGTGAAGCCACCGCTGGCGACCTCGGCGATGTCGCGCGCGTACGTCTGCCCGTTCATCGCCACCATCAGGTCGTACGTGCGCGCACGGGCGACGTGCCCGTCCTTGTTGACGCGGATCTCGTACCACGTCGGCAGGCCCTGGATGTTCGACGGGAACAGGTTCTTGCCCGAGACCGGCACACCCATTCGGAAGATCGAGCGCATCAGGAGGTTGTTCGCGCTCGAGGATCCGGTGCCGTTGACGTTGGCGAGCTTCAGGGCGAAGTCGTTCACCTTCGAGCGGGGCTGGGAGAAATGCTGCGCTGCCACGTCAGGTTGCCACCGGGACCGGCGTCGAAACCGCCAGCGGGATGAGCAGCTCGAATTTCTGCATGTCCCACGCCGCGGTCGGGCAGCGCTCGGCGCAGAGCCCGCAGTGGACGCAGAGATCCTCGTCCTTGACCATGACGCGCCCCGTCTGCGGCAGCGCCGCCGACACGTAGAGCGCCTGATCCAGGTTCCTCGCCGGGGCGGACAGTCGGGTGCGGAGGTCGGCCTCGTCGCCGTTCTCGGTGATGGTCAGGCACTGCACCGGGCAAATGTCGATGCATGCGTCGCACTCGATGCACAGCGGCGCCGAGAACACAGTCTGGATATCGCAGTTGAGGCAGCGCTGCACCTCTCGCGCGGTCTGCTCAGCCGAGAACCCGACCTCCACCTCGGTGCCGATGCTCTGAAACCGTCGCGTCAGCTCGACGTGCTGCATGCGCTGGCGGGCCGAAGGGTTGTAATCGTTGTGGTAGCTCCACTCGGTGAGGCCCATCTTCTGGCTCACCAGGTTGATCCCCTGTGGCGGGCGCGTTGTGACCGAGATGCCCTCGCAGTGGTTGTGAATCGAGATCGCTGCCTGGTGCCCGTGCTCCACCGCCCAGATGATGTTCTTCGGCCCCATCGCGGAGTCGCCGCCGAAGAAGACGCCGGGCAGCGACGACTGAAACGTGACCGGGTCTACCACCGGCATGTCCCACTCGCCGAGCTCGAGTCCGAGATCGCGCTCGATCCAGGGAAACGCATTCTCCTGGCCGATCGCAAGGATGACGTCGTCGCACGGGATCACGATCGTGTCGATGACGGTCGAGTGGCGCGCCTGCTCATCCCATTCGAGGCGCTGAAACTCCATGCCCACGAGCACGCCGTCATCGATGACAAATCGCGTCGGAGCATGGTTGACGATGATCTCGACACCCTCCTCCTCGGCGTCCTCCAGCTCCCACGACGAGGCTTTGAAGTACGACCGCGGGCGGCGCGCCATGACCTTGATGTCGCTGCCATCGAGGCGCAGCGACGATCTGCAGCAGTCCATCGCCGTATTGCCGACTCCGATGATCAGCACTCGCTCGCCGATCTTCTCGGTGTGGCCGAACGCGATCGACTCCAACCAGTCGATGCCGATATGGATGCGATCGCTCTCGCGCCGTCCGGGGATATCGAGGTCCTTGCCGCGTGGTGCCCCGGTGCCGATGAAGACCGCATCGAAGTCCTGCTCGAGCAGGGATCGGAGGCTCGACACCGTCGTGTTCAGTCGGAGGTCGACCCCCAAGTCGATGATGGTGGCGATCTCCTCGTCGAGGATCTCCGCGGGGAGCCGGAAGGCCGGGATATTGGTGCGCATCAGGCCGCCCGCCTTGTCGAGCTGCTCGAGGATGACCACCTCGTAGCCGAGTGGGATCAGGTCGTTTGCCACGGTGAGCGACGCCGGCCCCGCACCGATGCAGACGACCCGCCGCCCGGTCTTGCTCGTGGGAATCACGGGGAGGCGGTCGGCGATGTCGCCGCGCAGGTCGGAGGCGACCCGTTTCAGGCGGCAGATCGCCACCGGGGACCCGTCGATCCTGGTGCGCCGGCACGCGGGCTCGCAGGGGCGGTCGCAGGTTCGCCCGAGGATCCCCGGAAACACGTTGGACTCGCGGTTGGACATGTACGCGTCGGTGTACCGGCCCTGAGCGATCAGGCGGATGTATTCGGGGACGTTGGTGTGGGCCGGGCAGGCCCACTGGCAGTCGACGACCCGATGGAAATAGTTCGGGTCCGACGTGTCGGTTGGGTTCACGAGTTGACCTGGGTTCCTGGACTTGGACCGTGTGCCAGTACATGGTGACACCGCCGCGCCGAAGTGCGATGTTCGTCGCCATTCCGCGTCTCGTGTGAGACCGCCGATACACTCTTCGCAGATGGGTGATCTTCGCTACGCGGATGCCGGCGTCGACATCGACGAGGGCAACCGCGCCGTCAGCCTGATCCGGCGCACCATCGCGTCGACCCACACCGCCCAGGTCCTCGGCGGGATCGGCGCGTTCAGCGGCCTGTTCGCGCTCGAGCCCGGTTCGCCGAACGGACGCGTGCTCGCCTCGAGCACAGACTCGGTCGGAACCAAGGTCAAGGTGGCAATCGCGACCGGGCGCCATCGCGGCATCGGCGTCGACCTCGTCAACCACTGCGTCAACGACATCCTCTGCTGCGGCGCCGAGCCCCTCTTCTTCCTCGACTACTACGCCACCGGCAAGCTGGTACCCGAACAGCTCGCCGAGCTCATTGAGGGCATCGCGGAAGCCTGCCGGGCAGCGGGGTGCGCGCTCATCGGCGGCGAGACGGCCGAGATGCCGGGCGTATACGCCCTCGGTGACTACGACATCGCGGGATTCATCGTCGGCTCGGTGGAAGCGTCGGCGATCATCGACGGGCGCCGCGTGCGGGCGGGCGACGTCCTCCTGGCGCTGCCGAGCAGCGGCCTGCACACCAACGGCTATTCGCTGGTACGGCATATCGTCGCCGAACACGAGCTCCAGTGGGCCGACCTCCTCCCCGGCACCGACAAGCCGCTCGTCGACCTCCTGCTCGAGCCACACCGCTCCTACCTCCAGGCGATCCGAGAGCTGCGCACCATGACCGACATCCGCGCCATGGCCCACATCACCGGCGGCGGCGTGATCGACAACGTCCCGCGGGTGCTCCCCGACGGCCTCGCCGCCACCATCGATCGCTCCAGCTGGAGCGTCCCGCCGCTCTTCAACGCCATCCAGCAGGCCGGCGGCGTCCACCTCGAGGAGATGTGGCGCACCTTCAACATGGGTGTCGGGATGGTGGTGATCGTTCCTCCGGATGTCCCGCCGATCGCCACCGCCGCCGGGATGCCGGTGTGGCGGATCGGTGAGGTGGTTCCCCAGTCGGGCACCCGGCGGATCATCCTCAGGTGAGCGGACGTACCCCCGTCGGGGTGCTGGTGTCCGGAGCAGGGACCAACCTCGATGCGCTGTTGAGCGCGTGCAGTGCGCCGGACTTCCCGGCACGGGTCGCAATGGTGGTATCGAACCGGCGCAGCGCCCACGCGCTCGATGTCGCACGAAGCGCCGGCGTGCCCGCGGCGGCCCTCCCGCAGTCGGATTTCGGCGGCGACGCGGCTGCGAGGGACCGGGAGATCCACGCGCGCTTCCAGGCCGCAGGCGTCCGCCTCGTGGTGTGCGCCGGCTACGACCGCATCCTCAGCGACGAGTTCCTCGATGCCTACCCGGACGCGATCCTCAACGTCCACCCGTCACTGCTGCCCGCTTTTGCCGGGGGCATGGACGCGATCGAGCGCGCCCTCGAGCGAGGCGTGCGGGTGACCGGCTGCACTGTCCAGCTGCTCGAACGCGGCGAGGCTGACGCCGGACCCATCGTCCTCCAGGCCGCGGTGCCGGTTGAGATGGACGACGACGCCGCGTCGCTGCGCCGCCGCATCCACGAACGCGAATGGGTGCTGCTGCCCGAGGCGGTGGCGCTCTGGTCCACCGACCGCCTGCGCCGCGAGGGAAACCGCGTCCGGGTGCTCCCCGCGCCGGCACCGGCACCGGCACCGGTCTGAGCGTGCGCGCACTGCTGTCCGTCAGCGACAAGCGCGGCCTTGTCGTGTTTGCGCGCGGGCTGACCGAGCACGGCTATGACCTGGTCGCTACCAGCAGCACCAGTCAGGCGCTCGCGGAAGCGGGTATCGAGGTGCAAGCGGTGGCAGACGTCACCGGCTTCCCGGAGATGCTCGATGGGCGCGTCCGGACGCTGCATCCGGCGATCCATGCCGGCATCCTCGCTCGCCGCGACAACCCCGAGCACATGCGCCAGCTCGCCGAGAGTCGCTACGACCCCATCGACATGGTCGTCGTCTCGCTGTATCCCTTTGCGGAGACGGTCGCCCGCGGCGCGGATGACGACAGCATTGTCGAGAACATCGACATCGGCGGCCCGACGATGATCCGCGCGGCGGCCAAGAATCGTGATTCGGTCGCCGTGGTGGTGTCGCCGGATCAGTACGAGGCGGTCCTCGTCGAGCTGCGCGAGCACCGATCGGTCTCGCGCGCGACCCGCCACCGGCTCGCCACCGAGGCCTTCGCGCATGTCGCCGCCTACGACACGCAGGTGGCCGCGTGGTTGCGCGGTGGCGCGGTGGGCGAGACGCTTCCTGCCGAGCTCACCGTCGGCGGCGCGCGACTTCACGAGCTCCGCTACGGCGAGAACCCACACCAGCGAGGAGCTCTCTACGCAGTTCCCGGACCGCCGGGTGGGATGGCTCACGCACACCAGCTGCAGGGTGCGGCGCTGTCCTTCACGAACTGGCTCGACGTCGACGCCGCACGGGCGCTGGTCGCTGAGTTCGACGAGCCGGCTGCATGTGTGATCAAGCACACCAACCCCTGCGGCTTCGCGGTGGGCGCGACGGCTGAGGACGCCTACCGGAGGGCATACAACTGCGACCCACGATCCGCCTATGGCGGCATCGTCGGTGTCAACCGCCCAATCGACCTGACGACCGCGACCGCGCTGACCGAGACGTTCCTCGAAGCCGTGGTGTGCCCAGGCGTGGAGGACGACGCTGCCGCTCTTCTCGCCACCAAGCCGCGGATCCGGGTGCTGATCGTGGATCGGCCGTCCGGCGCCGAGCCGCTGGACGTGCGCAGCATCGACGGCGGACTGCTCGTCCAGACGCGAGACCGGGTGATCACCGACCGCTCGACGATGACGGTGGTGAGCGCCCGCCAGCCCGACGACGCCGAGTGGCGCGACCTGCTGATCGCGTGGCGGGTCTGCAGGCACGTCAAGTCCAACGCGGTGGTGATCGTGAAGGACGGCATGGCGGTGGGCGTCGGTGCCGGCCAGATGTCCCGAGTGGAATCCGCGGAGCTCGCCGTGGCCCGAGCCGGGGAGCGCTCAGCCGGGGCGGTCTCGGCGTCGGACGCGTTCTTCCCGATGCCCGACGGCCTGGAGGCGCTGGGCAACGCCGGGGTGCGCTCGGTCATCCACCCGGGCGGGAGCAGGAACGACTCCAAGGTCACGGAGGCCGCCGATGCGCTCGGGATGGCGGTCGTGCTCACAGGGGAGCGCCACTTCCGCCACTGATCGGGTGGCTAGCGCCCGTTGCGCCGCCCGTTGCGATCGTGCTTTGCCTGGTCGTCGATGCAGTACCGCGCGGTCGGGATTGCTTCCAGTCGCGCCTCACTGATGGGCTTGCCGCACGCCTCGCAGTTCCCGTAGGAGCCAGTGTCGACGCGCTTGACCGCGGCCTCGAGCTCGGCGTACTCGAGCTCGGCGTGCTGCAGGACGCTGTGATCGATCTCGAGGCCGATTGTCTCGCTCGCGAGCTCCGCGGGGTGCTGCTCGGCCGACGACAGCTCGCGCTCGGTGGCCTCCTGGGCGTCCGCGGTGAGACGGTTTGCCGCCATTCGAAGCTCCTGGATCCGGGCCCGCTCGGTCAGCAGCCGGGTGCGGACTTCGTCGCTGTTCATGGTCGTGGGGTACCCCCGTGTCTGCTAGAGCGGTCTCGCCCGGGCGCAACGCGCCCGCGATGGAATCACAGTCCTGATCCATCGCGGCTCGTCCACTCTCGGCCCGCAGGTGCACCCATTCTCACCAATGGGGCCGGGTTAAGCAATGGGCTAGGCAACCGGGGCCGCAAGCCACAGCACCGCGAGAGGCGGCAGGGTCAAACGTGCCGAGTGTGAATACGCATGCATCGGTTCGTCATCAGCTTCGACCGCCCCCATGTTGCCGATGCCGCTCCCGCCGTAATGGGCGGAATCGGTATTGAGCACCTCAGTCCAGTGGCCGCGCAGCGGCAGGCCCACGCGGAAGTCGTACCGGACCACAGGCGCGAAGTTGGCGATGCACGCGATTCCCGGGTGTCCGTGAGCATCCCGGCGGACGAAGCTCAGGATGTTCTGATCCGCATTGCCGGCGTCGATCCATTCGAATCCCTTGGGGCTCTCGTCGAACTCCCAGAGCGAAGGTGACCGGGCGTAGAGCGCTCCCAGGTCGACCATGAGCTGATACACGCCGGCATGCGCCGGGTCCTCGAGCACCCTCCAGTCCAGCTCGGACTCGTGTGCCCACTCGCGTTCCTCGGCCAGCTCGCCGCCCATGAAGAGGAGCTTCTTCCCGGGGTGTGCCCACATCCAGGCGAAGAGGGCGCGGAGGTTGGCGAAGCGCCTCCACGGATCGCCGGACATCTTGCCGAGCAGCGAGCCTTTGAGATGCACGACCTCGTCGTGCGAGAGGGGCAGGATGAAGCGTTCGGACCACGCGTACATGAGCCCGAAGGTCATCTGGTGATGCGCGTACCTGCGATAGACCGGGTCCTTGTGCAGGTAGTCGAGGGTGTCGTGCATCCAGCCCATGTTCCATTTGAAGTCGAAGCCCAGGCCGCCGCTTGCAGTTGTCCGGGTCACCCCGGGCCACGTCGTGGACTCCTCGGCGATGGTGAGGATCCCCGACTTGCGCGCGTGGAGCGAATCGTTGACCTCGCGGATCAGGGCGATCGCCTCGAGATTCTCCTTGCCGCCGTAGATGTTGGGCACCCAGGCGCCGGGTTGCCGAGAGTAGTCGAGGTAGAGCATCGACGCAACGGCGTCGACACGGAGCCCGTCGATGTGGAATTCCTCCGCCCAGTAGTGCGCATTGGCGACCAGAAAGTTGCGCACCTCGTTGCGGCCGTAGTTGAAGACGTACGTCCCCCAGTCGGGGTGCTCACCGCGGCGCGGGTCGGCATGCTCGTAGAGCGGCGTCCCGTCGAACCTCGCGAGCGCCCACCCGTCGCGTGGAAAGTGAGCCGGCACCCAGTCGAGGATCACGCCGAGACCGCTGCGATGCATGACCTCGATGAAGCGGCGGAAATCGTCCGGAGAGCCATGCCGCGCGGTCGGTGCGTAGTACCCGGTGACCTGGTATCCCCAGGATCCACCGAAGGGGTGCTCCATGATCGGCAGCAGCTCCACGTGGGTGAACCCCAGGGCAAGGCAGTGGGCCGCTAACGGCTCGGCGATCTCGCGATAGTTGAGGGGGCGGCCGTCGGGATCGCGCCGCCAGGAACCGAGGTGAACCTCATAGGCCGCGAACGGCGCCTGGTTGATGGTCGAACGCGCGCGCGTGCGCATCCACGCCCCATCGCGCCACCGGTGCCGGCTCTGCTCGACGATGCTTGCCGTCCCTGGCGGGTGGTCCGACGCCCGGGCCAGCGGATCGGCCTTGAAGATGCGCATGCCGTCGCCGCGCGTGACCAGGAACTTGTAGCGCACCCCTGCGCCGACCCCGGGACAGAACAGCTCCCATACCCCCGAGCTACCGAGTATCCGCATCGGCCACGTGCGCGCATCCCAGAAGTTGGCGTCACTGACGACACTTACTCCCAGCGCATTCGGCGCCCACACGCTGAACGCGGTGCCAAACGCGCCCTGGTGCTGGGTGACGCGGGCGCCGAGAACGCGCCAGAGCTGGGCGTGGGTGCCCTCGCCGATGAGGTGGAGGTCGAGCTCGCCAAGGGTTGGCGAGAACCGGTACGGGTCCTCCTGTTCCCACTCCCGCTCGTCGTTGCGGAAGCGAATTCGATAGCCCGGGTCGCCCGCCGGGACCGTGACCTCGAACAATCCGGCGGCGTTCAGCCGGCGCATCGGCGTCACCCCTTCCGGCCGCGCAACGTCTGCGGCGCTTGCCTCCGGGTGAAACGCCCGGATGCGCATCTTGTCAGCGGTGACGCGGGGTCCGAGGAGCGCGTGCGGGTCGTGGAGGCGACCGGCGAGCATCTGCTCCACGGCCACCTCGAGCTCCGTCGCGGGCCGATCGGCGGCGCTCACTGGTTGGTGCCGCGGAGCAGGAAGCGGATCGGGATGGGCACCCAGCTCGGCCGGTGTCCCAGCTCGTACCCGATCTCGTACACGGCCTTCTGCACCTCGAACGCGCGGCGAAGCACCAACGAGGGCCCCGGTGCGGGCAGCAGCGGTCGGGAACCGATCGCCTCCAGGTAACCGCTCCAGAACGCGTCGCGGTTGGCGTCTGCCCACGCCTCACCGTAGCCGCGCAGGACATCGGCTTCCGCACTGTCGAGGGCGGTGCGCTCGACGATCGCGGCCGCGGCCGCGTAGTCGAACGACCGGAGCATGGCGGCGACGTCGCGAAGCGGCGTGCTCAGCGCGCGGCGTTCGGCCGGGGTCCGGTCCGGCTCGCCCTCGAAATCGAGGATCGCCCACCCGGTGTCGATGCGCAGCAGCTGCCCAAGATGCAGGTCACCGTGGACCCGGATCAGCAGCCCACCGGGAGACAGCCCGCGGAGCTGGTCGAACCGGGCCACGACATTGTGTCTCACGTCGCGGAGCGGATCGAGTGACGGCTCGTCGCGGGCGAGGAGCTCATCGAGCTCGCGGGTCATCGCGTTGGCCCAGCTGTTGAGGGCCTCGTCGGTGAGCGGCGCCGGCGCCATGTCCGTGCCCGGCGTGCCTGACGCAAGCGCGAGATGCATCTCCGCGACAACCTTGCCGAGGCGCGCCGACTCGGCGATGAACGCGGCATCCTGGTCGTCCACCAGGGCGCGACGCTCCGCCGGATCGGGGTGGCCGCCTGCCGACTCGGCGTTGGCGTACAGATCGCGCAAGGAGGTGAGCGCGAGCGCCCAGCCCTCGGTGCTGTTGTGCAGGAAGCGCTGCACGAGCACCAGCGGCGAGGGGGGCTCATCGCCCGAGTCCCACACCACGCGGCCGAGCATCGGCGCGAGGTGCGTGAAACCCGCGGCCGAGAGCGCATCGGACATCTCGAGCTCCTGCGACGGTCCCGTCTCGACGCGGCGCAGGTGCTTGAGGAAGATCGCGTCGCCGACCTCGACCGACGTGTTGCTCTGCTCGACGCGGAGATAGCGCACCGAGGAGATGCTGCCGGTGTCGAGTGCGGCGGGGTCAGGGCAGGAGAACCGCAGCGTCCCGCTCGAGGTCTCGCGGACGCGCTGACCGCGGATGCCGTCGAGCAGCCACTCGATGTAGATCGAATCGCCGACCGCGTCGTAGAGCACGACAGGATCGGGGGCCTCCGGCCACGGGATCATGAACTCGGGCACCCGCTCCATGATCGGATCACCCACCGGGCGGACGCCGAGCGGGAGCGCGTATCGCGTGGTGCCGCCGTCGGCGAACGTGACCGCGGTCAGCGTGTGCAGCAGGAATGGCGAACGCTCGTTGATCACCGCGGCATCGACGATTGTCGTGGTGCGGATGGTGCGGCCCTGCGCGCCGGCCCAGCGCTGCCGCGCGATATAGGCTGCGAGCGCCTCCTCGCACCCCTCCAGGCGATGGTCGCGGAGGATGGCCGAAACGTTGGCGCCGTCTGCGCTCATCAGGCCGGGGCGTCCAGGGTGAACCAGTAGAAGCCGTGCGGGCCCATCGTCAAGAGGTACGGCAGTTCACCGATGCTGGGAAAGTGCACCCGTCCGAGCATCTCCACCGGTGACATGCCGGCGTACTTGCGCAGGTCGAGCTCCACCGGCTGCGCGAATCGCGAGAGGTTGTTGACGCAGAGCACCGTCTCCCCATCCAGGGTGCGCAGGAACGCGAACACCGACGGATTCGCAGCGTCGAGTGCCTCGAACGCGCCCTCGCCGAACACGGGGAATCGCTTGCGCACCGCGATGAACCTGCGCAGCCAGTGCAACATGGACGACTCGTTGCGCCGCTGCGCGCTCACGTTGCACGCCTGGTACCCGTAGACCGGGTCCATGAGCGGTGGCAGATAGAGCTGCGCGAAATCAGCGTGGCTGAAACCACCGTTGCTGTCGGCGGTCCACTGCATCGGGGTGCGAACGCCGTCGCGATCCCCGAGATACACGTTGTCGCCCATGCCGATCTCGTCGCCGTAGTAGAGGATCGGGCTGCCCGGGAGCGACAGGATCAGCCCGTGGAACAGCTCCATCTGACGTCGCCCGTTGTTGAGCAGCGGAGCGAGCCGGCGCCGGATGCCGAGATTGAGCTTGGCACGCGGATCCTTGGCGTACTCGCCCCACATGTAGTCGCGCTCCTCGTCGGTCACCATCTCGAGGGTCAACTCGTCGTGGTTACGCAGGAAGATCCCCCACTGACTGTTGGGGGGGAGCGCGGGGGTGCGATCCAGGATCTCGGTGATCGGATACCGCTGTTCGCGGCGCAGGCCCATGAACATCCGAGGCATCAGGGGAAAGTTGAAGCACATGTGGCACTCGGGCCGCCCGGGCGAACCGAAATAATCGACGACGTCCTCGGGCCACTGATTCGCTTCCGCAAGCAACACCTTCCCCGGGTATTCGCTGTCGATCGCTGCGCGCAGGTCCGCCAGGAAGTCGTGCGTCTC
>Ga0308309_10000645_pt1 | contig 21637 bp, 16 predicted proteins | sample HubBroMetageWFT5_FD_192491 | JGI IMG/M metagenome (GOLD analysis project Ga0308309, IMG submission 192491) | Warmed and freeze-thawed soil microbial communities from the Hubbard Brook experimental Forest, New Hampshire - Hubbard Brook CCASE Soil... | ecosystem: Environmental > Terrestrial >...
GAGGCGTCCATCACTTCCACCTGTTCCTTCATCGCCGCCAGAACTTCTTTATCGGCCCGCGTCGTCGCCAACGCCGCGATCTCCGGCTCCAGAATCTCCCGGACCTCCGCCAGAAACGCGAACCCCTCATTTCCGGAGCGCATCATCCGGTGCAGCGACTGCCGGATTGTGTTCGAACTTCCGTCCGTAATAAACGTCCCGCGCCCCGGATACGCCTCCACCAGTCCCTTTTCCCGCAGCGTCTTCACCGCTTCGCGCACCGCCGTCCTGCTCACTCCAAACTGCTCCGCAAGTTCGCGCTCGGGTGGTAGTTGGTCACCCGGTTTCAAAGCGCCCTTGTGGATCGATTCCTCAACCTGCTGGACAATCTGTTCGTAAAGGCGAGAGGCCCGAATGATTTTGTACATCTCAACCTCCGAAGCCGCACCGAGTCAGTCGACGCATTGATCTGAACTCCGCGCGGTAGGGGACATCGTGGGCGGTCAACCTGGCAGATCGAGATATGGTCGAGTTGTCGGACCAAGCTACCATTCCCGCCCCTCCTCCGCAACCCTCTTCTTACCCCCACACTAGCCTTGTTCCACCCATACCGTCTTGATGTTTGTAAACTCCCGGATTCCCCAGGCCCCCAGCTCCCGTCCGTGGCCTGACCACTTGACCCCTCCGAACGGGATCCGAGGATCCGAGGCCACCATTTTGTTGATGAACACCATCCCGGCGTCCAGTTCATTGATGAATTTCCGCTGCTCGGTGGCATCATTTGTCCAGGCGCTCGCCCCCAGCCCAAACCGGCTGTCGTTTGCAATTCGAATCGCGTCGTCAATGTCCCTTGCAGGAAAAACGCTCGCAACCGGGCCAAACATCTCTTCCTTGTATGCCGGCGAGTCCTTCGGGATGTTGACCAAAACTGTCGGCGCATAAAAATTCCCCGGCCGGTCCAGCGGCTTCCCGCCGGTCAAAATTTTCGCCCCGGCTTCCACGGATTTGCGCACGTCGCGATCCAGGTCTGCGACGCCGTCCGGTGTGGAAAGCGGCCCCACTTCCGTGCTTTCGTCAAACGGATCGCCCACCTTCAGTGCCCCCATTTTCTGTGCAAACAGTTTTTCAAACTGTTCCGCGATGCTCTCCGCCACGATGAATCGCTTCGCCGCGATGCACGATTGCCCGTTGTTGAAGATCCGCGCCTTCACCGCCATGCTGGTAGCCGTCTCCAGATTCGCGCTCGGCATCACGATGAACGGATCGCTCCCGCCAAGCTCCAGCACGACTTTCTTGATCCTCTTCGCCGCCCCGATACCCACTTCAATACCCGCTTGTTCACTGCCTGTAAGCGTTGCCGCCATCACCCGCGGATCGCCCAGAATCTTGTCCACTTCCCGAGAACCGATCAGCAGCGTCTGGAATGACCCGTCCGGAAAACCAGCCCGGCGAAACAAATCTTCGATCAGCAGCGCGCTTTGCGGCACGATCGACGCATGCTTCAGCAGCCCCACATTTCCCGCCATCAGCGCAGGTGCTGCAAACCGCAATACCTGCCAGAACGGAAAATTCCACGGCATCACCGCCAGCACCGGCCCCAGCGGCTGGTACCGGATGTAGCTCTGCTTCGCGCCCGTCTCCACGACTTCATCCGCTAGGAATCGTTCCGCGTTTTCTGCGTAATACCGGCACACCCACGCGCATTTCGCCGCTTCATCCACCGCCGATCGCAGCGTCTTGCCCATCTCCGTCGTCATCACCCTGGCGAACGCTTCTTTCTCATTCTCCAAGATGCTCGCGGCTTTCAACATCCACTCCGCGCGCTGCGCGAATGGCACATGGCGATAGGTGGCAAACGTTTCTATGGCTTTCTGGAGTTTTGCTTCAATGGCCGCGCTGCTCAGCGGCTCAAAGGACTTGATCACTTGCCCTGTTGCAGGGTTGATTGTGGCGATTGCCATGGTTGGCCTCCCCAACGCTACCGGGCCCAGATGCTCGGGCCGTTCGGAAGGATTCGACTTGAGAATCCCGATTGGTCCTACCAACATACCAAATCAGACTCTTCCTGTACAGCCTAAGCATCGATATTTATGATTCATTGAATTTAATCGTTGACACTCTTCCTCGCAAAGTGGTACAGGGGTCCTACCTCTTTACGGTGAATTTGGCCTTTTTGCACCTTTCGGCTCGCGGGAATTGCCTTTCCGGGCCCTGGCAACTAGCCCAGACACTGAGAAGCTTGCCGCCGGGCCAGGTGCCCGCCAGGCCTAATCCAAGGAGCAACGAATGAAACGAAAGAAGTCCACCCGTCCGTCTCAATCGCAACCGGTCGCTAAGCAGGGTTCCGCGGAAAGCCTCCTTACTCCCTCTCGCCGAAGTTTTCTTCGAACTGCCGCCGGCGCGGGGCTGGCACTGGCTAGTTCGCCTCTCTCCGTCCTTGCCGACCACCACGGCCATCCCACCCCGAACAGCATCTCCTATCTCGACCGCAGGATGTACATCCGAAATATGGAGGTCCTCGCCCACTTCGGAACTGGGGAGAAGCGCCACGGTAAGATGCAAATGATGTCCGTTGGCAACCGCCGCTACATTTTTCAGCAGGGGGATGTCATCGACGTTAGCGACGTACGCAAACCTACGATGTTCAACAAGGGAGGTTTTGAGGGCTACCAGGTGCAAGTCGCCTACAACAAGGACCTCAAGAAGTGGATCCTCATGACCGGCGCTCAGACGCCCATCACCGATTCCACTCCCGAAGCCCCCATGGGCAAGTACGACGACCCGCACCTCGACGACAAGCGCAAAAACTTCAAAGGCCTGCGCGGCGTGCGCTTTTACGACGCTACCGACCCCTCCAAAATCGTGAAGCTCTCCGAATTCAGCACCGGCGCCACCGGCCAGGGCACCCATCGCAATTATTACGACGGCGGCAGGTACGCCTATCTCGACACTGCCCCCGACGAAACCTTCATTCATCAACCGTCTTACTTCCGCGAACTGGTAAACGGCAACATGATTGTCGACGCTTCCGACCCGGCCAGCGCCAAGGAAGTTTCCATGTGGTGGGTTCCCGGCTCCCGCAAAGGAGAAGAAGCCGAATACAACAAATGGATCTGGTCAAAGCTCGTTCCTCCGAAAGTTGTCGCGGACCAGACTCCCTTCGCCGGCCTTCACGGCCCCGTTTACGTTCCCAAAAAACTTGAAGATGGTGGCAACCGCGGCTATGGCGCTTTTGGCTGCAACGGCTTCATCATTCTCGATCTCTCCGACCCTCAGCATCAGAAAGAGATCGGCCGCTTCGAACCGCCCGCGCAGTATTCCGGCATGGGCATCGCGTTCCACACCATTTATTGCGGCATCCTGGATCGCGGGTTCGTCATCACCAACGGCGAAACCACCAACTCCGATTGCAACCAGATCTATCTGCCCAACTGGGTCATCGACATCCGCGACGAAGCGCATCCCGTGGCCGTCGCGCAACTCCCGCGCCCCGTTCCTCCGCCCGAAGCGCCCTACCGTGATTTCTGCTTCAAGCGCGGACGTTTCGGCGCGCACAATCCGCCGCATCTCAAGGCGCCGGGCAAGCCCCGCCAGGAATTCATCGCCTATTCCTATTTCATCGCTGGCCTCCGCTGCTACGACATCGGCGACCTCTACAAGCCCGAGGAAGTGGCCTATTTCGTCCCACCGCAGGGTGGCGACCTCAAGAAATTCGGCAGCTACGACCGCACCGTCGACAACATCTTCATCGAATGGGACCGCAACATCCTCTGGGCCGCCACCGACACCGGCCTCTATGCTCTGAGTTGCCCCAACCTCGGCAAGCCGATCCTTGACCCCATGCCTGTGACAGAATGGTCGCTCGACAAACTCAACGAAGGCGCGCCCTGATTCCGCTCGCCGGGAGAATGCCAATGAAACCCATCTTTTCTTTTGAATCGAGCATTGCTTTGTGCGCGCTTCTCCTCTGTGGTGGAGCGCACGCGCAGACCACTTCGCCCCAGCAAATCCACGTCCTCACCTTATTGGGGCGCCCGATCCAATTTGTAGTCGCCGACAAGCAAGGCCTCTTCACGAAATACGGCCTCGACGTCGTCAACGACAACAAGAAAAATTCCGACGAATTGCGCTCCGACTTGGCCGCCGGAAAAGGCGACGTTGCCTACCTCGCGGTAGACAACGCCGTCGCCATGGTCGAACTCGCCCATCAGGACGTCGTCATCGTCATGGGCGGTGAAGGCTCGCAGAACGAACTGATCGCTCAAAAGGACATCAAGTCCATCGCGGACCTCCACGGCAAAACGCTCATCGTGGATGCGCCGAATACGGCCTACGCGCTCCAAATGAAAAAAATCCTGTCGCTCAGCGGCCTCGCCCCCGGCAAAGACTACGAGATCAAACCCTTCGGCGCCACGCCGCAGCGCCTGATCGCCATGCGTGAGCAAAAAGATTTTGCCGGTTCCATGCTCGGCCCCCCGGTTTCGCTGGTAGCCAAGCACGAAGGCTTCGTAAGCCTTGGTTCGGTCCAGCAACTCATCGGGCCATATCAAGCCGCGGGTTTCTTCACCCAACGTGCCTGGGCGAAAGATCACCGCGAGCTTCTGGTCGCATTACTCTCCGCCTGCATCGAAGCGCAGCGCTGGCTGATGAACCCGGCCAACAAACAGCAAGTGATCGACCTGCTCGCCTCCCAATATCACCTCGCTCCGGAAATCGCCGCCGAAGACTATGAGATCACCATGACGCACCCAGGAGGCTTCGCCAAAGATGCGCAGTTCGACCTCCGCGGATTCGAAAACGTTCTGAAGCTGCGGGCGGAAGTGGAAGGCCAATGGGGCGGACATCCTCCATCACCCCACAAATATTACGACCCGTCGTATTACCAGGCGGCGCTAACGAAAGCAAAGTAACCACCATGAGGAGAACTTCTTTGCGACAATTATTTTTGGGTTTGTTTGCAGGCTTTATGCTTATCGTGCTGGCGTCCGGCGCCCGCGCTCAGCAGCCACAAAAAGAACGCACGCTCGACGAAATCAAAACCGAGGCCGTCAAACGCGCCGAGAACGGAATGTATCCTCTCATCGGCCTCGATCCTGCCGACGTCCGCGAAGCCTTCGCCAACATCAAGACCACCGACAACGACGAGTGGGCGGCCGCCTTCAGCGCAGTCGCCGACCGCTACATGGCGGAAGGGAACTCCCTCTTGTCCAGCAATCCCGTGCAGGCCGACAAGGATTTCGTCCGCGCTTGGCGTCTCTATTCCTTCGCTCGCTGGCCGGTTCCGGCTTCTCCCGGCAAGAAGCGCGCCTACGCCAAAGCGCTCGAAGCCTTCCTCGCCCATGCGAAAATGATGGACCCGCCTCTCGAAGTCGTCCACATCCCGTTCGAAGGCTCCGAAATCGTCGGCTACCTGCGCCTGCCCAAAAACGCCAAAGGTCCCGTGCCAGTGGTCATCGCCATCAGCGGCCTCGACAGTCGCAAAGAAGATCTGACTGAAAATTTTGGTGTGGTTCTGAACTCAGGCATCGGTTACATCGGCGTAGATTCGCCCGGCACCGGCCAGGCCCCAATCAAAGCCAGCGAAACCGCCGACCGCATGTTCTCCAAAGTCATCGACTACCTGCAAACGCGCCCCGAAGTGGATAAAACCCGCATCGGCGTGGACGGCCAGAGCTTCGGCGCCTATTGGGCCACAAAACTTTCCATCGTCGAACGCGCTCGCCTGAAAGTCGTCGTCGCCCAATCCCCGCCGGTGGACGCCACGTTCGAGAAAAATTTCGTCCTGCAAAAAACGCTGGGCAATCGCGAATATCTTTTCGGCCTTGGCCCCGCGCTGATGTCCATCTTCGAAGGCGCCAACAAAATCGAAGACCTGGGCGAAATTCTTCCCAAGCTCTCCTTAGTCAATCAGCATTTATTGGGGAAACCGACAACCTCAATGTTCATCATCGCCGGCGCACTAGATACCCAGGTGCCAATTTCCGACGCCTACCTGCTCCTAAGCAGCGGCGACGTTCCGAAAGAAGCTTGGATCAATCCGCAAGGAGGCCACCTCGGTCGCCAAGCGAAAATCTGGCCGGACCCCGTCATCTTCCGCAAAATTCTGGTCCCGTGGTTGGTCCGTAACCTAGAGATCCCTCCGCCCATGTAGGCCTGCTGCAATCTCATGTAGCGCTCGATTTCTGAATCGAGCGCTCTTCTCCTAGGCCCAGCTATATCCGTGTTTCGCCAACGGCAGCGCCCTTATCCGCTTCCCCGTCGCCGCAAAAATCGCGTTGCACACGGCAGGCAACACCGGCGGCAACGCCGGCTCACCCAATCCCGTCGGCGGATTATCCGTCCGCAGGAAATGCACCTCAATCTCCCGCGGCAACTGGTTCATGCGCAGCGGCGTGTACTCATGAAAATTGCTCTGCACCGCGCGTCCCCGGTCAATCCTAATTTCATAACTCATCACAGAACTCAATCCCTCCAGCACTGCCCCGCGCACCTGATTGTCCGCGTTACTGGGATTGATGATATGGCTCCCGATATCCCCGGCCACCCAAACCTTGTTCACTCGCACCGCATTCTTCGCATCCACGCTCAACTCCACCACCTCCGCAAAATACCCGCGGTGCGAAAACTGGAACGCCACGCCCATCGCCGTGCCCTTCGGCAAAGTGCGCTTGCCCCAACCCGATTTCTCCGCCACCAGCCGCACCACGCCCTGCATTCGCGCCCCATCCATGTTGCTCGAGAATGGATCCGGCTTTACATCTGGCGTTGTTACGCGCGGCAGTCCCAGCAGCTCCAGCCGGAATTCCACGGGATCTTTCTCCGCCGCATACGCAAGTTCATCGGTAAACGACTGGAACACCCACGAAAATGCATTACTCCGCGGCGCACGCAGCGCATAAGTCGGCACGCCCAGCGGCATCAGCGACGCCCCAAAATGAAAATTCGGCAAAAACGTTCCCGGAAACTCGTTCCCGGGAATATTTGCCGAAGGAGCGAACGTCTCGCCCTCTCCAAACGTCACAAAATGATTTTTCCACGCTACCACTTTTCCCGAAGCGTCCACTCCGCCTTTCAGAAAATGAAACCCCGCCGGCCGGTAGTGATCGTGATGAAAATCGTCCTCGCGCGTCCAAAGCAGCTTCACCGGAACCCCCGCCTGCTTCGCGATCGCCGCCGCCTCCAGCATGTAATCGTTCGTTAGCCGCCGCCCGAATCCCCCGCCCGCGCGCTTCAGGTGCACGATGATGTCGTCGTGCGGAATTCCCAACACTTTCGACACCTGCAACCGTCCGGATTCCGGCGTCTGGCTCGGTGACCAGAACTCCAGCTTCCCATCATGAAAATGCGCCAGGCAGTTTTCCGGTTCCATCGGCGCGTGAGCTATGAACGGGTATTCATACGCCGCTTCAACGATCTTCGCCGCCGATTGCAATTCCTTCTCCGCGTCGCCATCCTTCCGCAGCATCACCGCCGGCGCCTGTTTCGAAAACTCTTGCGCCCGCCGAGCAAACCCCTCGCTGCTCTGCTGCGCGGTCGCGCCTTCATCCCACTTGATCTGCAATTTCTTCCGCGCGCTGTTCGCCTGCCACCAGTTTTCCGCAAGAATCGCCACGCCCGCATGCAGTCCCAAAAGCTCCGAAGTTCCCTCCACCACGAACGCCTGCTTCACGCCAGGCAGCGCTTTGATTTCATCCACATTCGCGCTAACCACTTTCCCCGCAAACACCGGACACTTTTCATACGCGGCCCACAACATCCCAGGCACGCGAAAATCAATGCTGTAAATCGGTTTTCCCGCCACGATCGACGGCACATCCACGCCCATCGCTGGTTTGCCGATAATTTTGTAATTCCTCGGATCCTTCAGCGTAACGCTCTTCAAATCTGGCACTGTCTGCGTCGCGGCCTTCGCCGCCAGTGCCCCGTAAGCCAGCGAACGTTTTGAAGAGGAATGAATCACGCGCCCCGAAGATGTCTCGCACTCCGATTCCGGCACCGACCACGTCTGTGCCGCCGCCGCAACAAACATCTGCCGGCAAGCCGCTCCTACCCGCCGCAACGGGTCCCAATTGATCGGCGTAGCCGTGCTTCCTCCGGCCCGCTGCACACCATATTTCGTTTCGTCCAGGTCGGCCTGCTCGATGCGCACGTCTTTCCAGTCCACATCGAACTCTTCCGCAATAATCATCGGCAAATGCGTCTTCACGCCCTGGCCAATCTCCGGATTTTTCGCCGTGATTGTCACAATGCCATCCGCCGCCACGCGAACGAATGCAGTAGGAATAAACGCAGGAGCAGGGGCCTGCCCCGCGGCCGCCTGCCCCGCCAACGCATCCGCAATACCGGGCAAGTGGCAGGCCAGCAAAAATCCGCTGCCGCTCACAGATGAGACTCTCAAAAATGTTCGTCGATCAATCGCAGTAGCGGGCATGAATCCCCCAGGGAAAGGAAAGTGTGAGTGCTCAACGGCGCTGAGCGGCTCCCGACAGTGTAACGTCATTCAGGCAGAATTCGTTTCAGAGTTCTCGGGCGGCTTCTCCATCACTCGCCGCATATTCTCCAGATCCAGTTCCCCCTGCCAGCGGCTAACCACCAGCGTGGCAACTCCATTTCCCACCACGTTCGTCAGCGCCCGGCACTCGCTCATGAATTTCTCAATCCCCACCAGCAGCGCTAGCGACTGCACCGGAATCGACGGCACCGCCGCCAAAATCGCCGCGAGCGTCACAAAACCCGTCCCCGTAACGCCCGATCCGCCCTTCGATGCCACCAGCGCAAACAACAATATCCCGCTGATTTGCCCCAGCGAAAGATGAGTATTCGTCGCCTGCGCCAGAAACAGCGCCGCCAGCGTCAAATAAATATTCGTACCATCCGTATTGAAAACGTATCCCGTGGGAAAGACCAATCCAACCACCGATCGCGAAGCCCCCAATCCTTCGAGCTTCCGCATCATGTCCGGCAGCACCGTTTCCGATGAGCTCGTTCCCAGCACAATCAGCAACTCATCCTTGATATACGCCAGAAACCGGAAAATCGAAAATCCTGCTAGCCGCGCTATGATTCCGAGCACCACCACCACAAACAAAAAGCTCGACAGATAAAACGTCCCCATCAACTTCAGGAGGTTCGCCAGCGACGCCACTCCATAACTCCCCACCGTGAACGCCATTCCCCCCAGCGCCCCTAGCGGCGCGGCCCGCACCACAATCCGCACAATTCCGAACACAACATTGTTCGCCACTTCAATCGCGCCCAGCGCCTTCTTTCCCACCTCGCCCAGATTCGCAATGGCAAATCCCGTCAGGATTGAAATCAGCAGCACCTGCGGCACTTCGCCTTCAGCCAGCGCGCCAATAAATGTCCGTGGAATAAAACCCAGCAGGAAGGGAATGAAGCCGGTCTCTTTGGCCCGCCCCACAAACACAGCCGCGGCTTTCGGATCGAGCGTCGCGGCGTCAATGTTCAGCCCGGCACCCGGATGAAAGATCACCGCCACCACAATACCGATGATCAGCGCCAGCGTCGAAACCACTTCAAAATAAATCAGCGTCTTCACGCCCAGCGTGCCGAGCTTCTTCAGATCGCTAATCGACGCGATTCCCTGCACAATCACGCAGAAAATCACCGGTGCGATCATCATCCGGATCAGCGATACAAACGCGTCGCCAAGCGGCTTCAGCGCCATCCCGCTTTTCGGAAAAAATCCCCCGATCCCGCAACCAATCAGCACCGCAATCAACACTTGCACGTAGAGAATCGTGTACCAGGGCCTGGCCTTTCGCGTCGATCCTGCTTTGACCACGTGGTATTCTCCGTGCCGCAAAAAACCGGCGAGCCGACTACGCAATCCGATCTTGTTTCAAGTCACAACGTACACCGGCGCTTCTTTCCCGATGAAAACGCGCTCAATGTTTCGCCACGCTGCCCGGCAAAGAAACGCCGTGGACTGTCGCGTCACTCCCGCAATGTGCGGCGTGAACAAGATGCGATGCGCTGCCTCGCCATTCAACGCGAACAGGGGATTGTCCGCTGCCGGCGGCTCCGCGGAATAAACATCCATCGCCGCTCCGCCCAACCGTCCGCCCTGCAGCGCTTCCGCAAGCGCCACCTCGTCCACAACGCCTCCGCGCGAACCCTGAATCAAGATCGCGCCAGGTTTCATCATCGCCAGCTCGCGAGTCCCGATGAGGCCGATAGTTTGCGGCAGCAGCGGCACATGAAGACTCACCACGTCCGCCGAGCGGAGAAGGTCTTCCAGCGAACAAGACTTGGCGCCGATCGCCGCCGCGATGTGCGGATCGCGCGGCGCGGGATCGTGATAGAGAATCAAGCAGCCTCTTTTGTGAAACGCCGAGGCCACTGCGACGCCGATAATTCCAAATCCAACGATCCCCACAGTCAGGCCATCGAGTCCCAGCAAACTATCAGCAATCATTCGCGCGCGAAATTCACGGTAGTTGCCTTTTCGAATCTCCGCGTCGGCCCACAAAAATCTGCGCAGGAGGACGCTCGCCGTCGTCGCGGCGTATTCCGCAACCGCCTCGTTGCTCCCACCCGGAACATTCGCCACGGCAATGCCGCGCTGCCTCAGAAAAGGCAAATCCAGCCGGTCCAGTCCCGCTCCCGTAACCTGCACAAATTTCACGCTCGCATTTTCGAATAATCCGGCCGGAAGTTTTGGTCCGACTGCGGGAATCACCAACGCCCGCGCCTGTTTCATCAATTCCGCCACGTCCGCATCGCTCGAAGCCCGGTAAACGACTTTCAGCGCCGCGGGCGGCAACGCGCCCACTCGCTGGAAATCCGCTTCCGGGCGCAGGCACAGCACGTCGACGCTCATGATTTCTTTGGTGTCCTGGAAGAAACGCCGGGTTCCTGTGTGGCCGCGGCAATATCCGCAACAGGGAAGAAGCACAGCAGTACCAGCGGCTCGCTCCCCGTGTTCCGCGTGACGTGCTTTTCGCCAGGAGGCATCAGCAGCGTGTCGCCGGGTCTCATCTCGTAGTCGCCGCTATCCGCAAACGTAGTCCCTTGCCCCGAAAGCGTATAAATACATTCTTCAAATTCAGAGTGTTGGTGCGCGGCACGCAGCGCATCTCCGGGTTTCACCACGGGAATCTCCACCAGCCGCAACGTCACCCCACGCGCCCCGCGTTCGCCCGACACGATCTCCGTCGCCCGTCGCCCCGGCAGCCCAAGTTCCTTCGCCTGGCCCTGCTTAAACAACCGTGCCATCAGCACACCTTGTTGAGTTGCCGGAGTTCCGCCGTCCCGCCCTGAATCTTGTCCAGTTCCTTGAAAATTTGGGCGGACTGCGTGGCAATCGAATCGGCAACGCTGTTCAGCATTTTCTGCGCCTTCTCAATCGTCGCGTGCTGCGGGCTGCCATACCATCCCGTCGGTGCGATCGAACGCACGTCCGTCAGCACCGGCTGGTAACTCCGCGTCCGCCGCAGCGCATCCACTTTGTACCCATGAGCGTGGTCCGAAGAATAATCGATGCGCTCCAGGTGCACCAGATCCGGGCGATACGCCAGCACCGCCAGCGCCTCAATCTCCCCGCCGTGCGTCAATCCACCGCATTCCTTGCCGAACATATCTTCCGCCACGAAACACGTCTGCACCGTCAGCACCGTCATTCCATGCTCGCGATGGAGCAGGTCAGCCGCGACTCCCAGCGGGGGAATGTTCAGCTCGTGCCAGTTCAATATGAGCAGGTACTTCGCCCCGTGCTGCGCCACCGAAGCGCAAGTCTCCTTCACCACATTCATGTACGTGTCCGGCGAAAGCGTAATCGTCCCTTCAAACGGCATGTGCAATGGAGTCACGCCCAACGGGCCGCCGGGCAGCACCAACCCATCCATCCGCTCCGCCACCGCATGCGCAATCACATTCGATGCAAAAATATCCGTGCCCGTCGGCAAATGCGGCCCGTGCTGCTCCACGCTTCCCTGTGGCAGAATCACCAGCGGGTTTTTCTTCAACTGCGCCGCAATCTCCGGCTGCGTCAGTTCCACAAAATACCGGCTGGCAAGCATCGGCCCTCCTGTCACTCCGTCACTCGGCTCTGCGCGTCCTCCAGAATGTCCGCAATCGCCACGCACTGCCCGTTCTGTTCCAGCGACTTCAGCGCGGCATATACCATCGCCACCGCCACATTGCCGTTTTGCGCGCTCAACTGATTCGCCTTGCCCGTCCGGCAACTCTCTGCGAACATTTCCAGTTCGGCGCGAAACATGTCGCTCTCTGGCACCTTCAACTCTTCCCTCTTCGCGTAGCCATCAATCCCGCGCTGAATGTAAAGCGTGGATTTCTTGTGCAACTGGTCCGGCGTGTCCCACGTGTCGAAATCAATCTCGTAATGCATCAATCCCTTCGACCCGAACACCCGCACAGAGAAAATTCCCGGCGAGGTCCAGCAGGAGCCAACATAGCCGATTTTTCCATCAGCGAATTTCAGCAAAGTCATGGACTGGTCGTCCACCTCGGCCCCGACCGGAGAAAGTTTCGAAGCCATCCCGCTCGCTTCCACCACTTCGCCGCCCAGGTAGTACAGCACATCAAACTGGTGAATCGCCAGTTGCGAAAGCGGCCCGCCGGGAGCCTTGTCCTTATACCAGCGCCACGTTTTCGGCGTCAGTTCCAGCGCGCGATTGTTCGAAAAATTCGCTTCGATGAACGCCACCCTTCCAAGTTCCCCCGCGTCAATCGCCTCCCGAATCTTCCGGATCCCCGCCATCAACCGCGCGCTGTGCCCCACCGTTACAGTGATTCCGTATTTTTTTTCCAGCGCCGCAATCTGCAACCCGTCCACCAACGAGCCGGCAATCGGCTTCTCCGTATACACATGTTTCTTAGCCTTCGCCACAACCGCGGCCATCGGGAGATGCTGTTCATTCGGCACCGTCAGGATCACGCCTTCGATCGACGGGTCCCCAAGAATCGCCTCCATCGTCGGAGCCGAAGGCACGCCCGTCTCCGCCTGAAACGCCTCGCGCTTTTCGGCCGAACGGCTGTAGCCTGCAACGATTTTCAATCTTTCCGACTTGGCCGAAGCGCGGGTCAACACCTTTGCCCAGCGTCCCAGACCAACGATGGCAAGCTTGACGGGAGAAGAAGTCACAAGGTCCTCGAACAAAAAAATGGAGTTGCAAGTAGCATAATATCATAGTACCGTATTATGAGAATATGCCGAAGTCAAGCCCTTTACTTCGTTCTTCTTCTGCACTTGCGGCCATCCCCAAGTCCGCTGCGCCACTCCGTCGACAGGTCCTCGACGAACTCCGCCAGTCCATCATCGCCGGCAGACTCAATCCCGGCGAGCGCCTCGTCGAGCGCGAACTCATCGCCATGATGGGCGTCTCCCGCACCGTCATCCGCGAAGCCCTCCGCCAACTCGAATCCGAAGGCCTCGTGGCAATTGTCCCCAATAAAGGCCCAATTGTCCGCACACTCACCGTCGAAGAAGCCCGCGACATCTACGCCATTCGCGCCGTCCTCGAAGGGCTCGCCGCGCGCCTCTTCACTGAACAGGCCGATCAAACGCAAATCTCGCGCCTCGAACGCGCCCTCTCCGTCGTCGAAACAGCCTACGACTCCGGCGACGCCGAGGCCATGCTCGAAACCAAAAATAATTTCTACGAGGTCCTCTTCGAAGGCGCCAAAAGCGAAACACTCGCTTCTATGCTCGCCATTCTTCACGGCCGCATCTGGCGTTGGCGAGGCCTCGGCCTCACCCACCCCAATCGTTCGCCCGAGCGGGATCGTCAGAGCCTGAAGAATCTTCGCGCGCTCGTACACGCGATCCGGGCGCACGACGCCGCACTGGCTGAAAATATTCTTCGCGATGAAGTTAGCAAGGCCGCCGACGAGGTTCATCGCCTCTTGAAAGATGGCTCCCCGCAGGCGCGCGCAGAAAAACCTGCCGTCACTTAGGCTTTTTTATTTAAACCAGAGGTCACGAAAGATGGAAACTCATTTCATTGTTCACGACAAAGCCGACACCGTCGGCGTGATGGTCGTCGAAAATGCCCAGCCCGGCCGGGAACTCACCGGCTGGATCATGGAAACCGATGAAACCATCGCCATCAAGGCGCTCGACGCCGTTCCCCTCGGCCACAAGATCGCCTTGAAAGAAATCCAGCCCGGCGACACTGTTCTCAAATACGGCCACGATGTCGGCCGCGCCGTCGCGGCGATCGGCAAAGGGAATCACGTGCACGTACATAACATGAAGACGAAGAGGTGGTAACGATGGGACGCTATCAGTTCTTGGGGTACCGGCGGGAAAACGGGCGCGTGGGCATCCGCAATCACGTGGTGATTCTGCCGCTCGATGATCTCTCGAACGCGGCCGCCGAAGCGGTCGCAAACAATATCAAGGGCACGCTCGCGCTTCCGCACGCCTATGGCCGCCTGCAGTTCGGAGAAGACCTCGAACTCCACTTCCGCACGCTGATCGGCACGGGTTCGAATCCCAACGTCGCCGCCTGCGTAGTCATCGGCATCGAGCCGGGCTGGACCGGCCGCATCGTCGACGGCATCGCCAAAACAGGCAAGCCCGTCGCGGGTTTCGCCATCGAAGGCAACGGCGACATCACCACCATCGCCAACGCTTCCCGCAAAGCGCGCGAATTCGTCCAGTGGGCCAGCGAGAAGCAGCGCGAAACCTGTTCCATCGAAGAACTCTTTGTCTCCACAAAGTGCGGCGAGAGCGACACCACTTCCGGCCTCGGCTCCTGCCCCACGGTCGGCAACCTAATCGATAAGCTCGATCCCCTCGGCGCCACAACCTGCTTCGGCGAAACCTCCGAACTCACCGGCGCCGAAGTCGTCTGTGCCAGCCGCGCGGCCACAAAAGAAATCGGCGATAAATTCATGCAGGTCTTCCGCGCCTACCAGGTAGTCATCGAGCGCCACAAAACCAGCGACCTTTCCGAATCGCAACCCACAAAAGGAAACATCGCGGGCGGCCTCACGACCATCGAAGAAAAAGCCTTCGGCAATTTCCAGAAAATCGGCAAGAAGGCTGAATTTATCGATGTCCTGAAACCCGCCGAAGCTCCCGCCAAGGGCCCGGGCCTCTATTACATGGATACTTCCTCGGCCGCCGCGGAGTGTGTCACCCTGCAAGCCGCCGCGGGTTTCGTCGTCCATCTGTTCCCGACGGGGCAGGGCAACGTAATCGGCAATCCCATCGAACCGGTCATTAAGCTCACCGCCAATCCAAAAACCGCCCGCACGATGAGCGAGCACATCGATCTGGATGTCTCTGGAATCCTGCGCCGCGAAATGACCATGGACCAGGCCGGCGATCAGCTGATCGAAATCATGCTGCGCACCTGCAACGGCCGCCTCACCTGCGCCGAAGCCCTCGGCCATCGCGAATTCGTGATGACCAAGCTATACCAAAGCGCGTAAGCACTATTTCTCGCAATCCTTGGCGGGCAACTCTCATCGACATTGTCGTGCCCCTCTTTCTTACTCAATCTGCGTATTCAAGCTGAAGAGCATTTGCCAGCGGCCGTCGCGTTTCACCCACATGCGCGTATTGAAGTACGATTTCGCGCCGGGGCGCTGCTCGTGCGCGACCATCATCACCGTTTCGCCAAAATCAAACATCTCGGCCGACAATAATTCCTGTGGAGCGGCGCGTGTCCCAGTCGTTTTTTGTTTGTTGATTTGCGCCAGCCGGTCCGCTTTGGTGTACGGCCGATCGTGAAAGGTGTCTGTGGCGGTAAATTCGTCGGCAATCAGCGGCGCGTATGCATCAGCATCGCTTTCCGCCATCGCGCGCATCACCCCCTGCCAGGAAGCGATCGCTTCTTTCTCGTTTGTGGTCTGTGGCTGAAAGGGAATCGTCTTGCACGGATTCACGCATTCCACGGAAGTCTTGCCGGCAGGCGGCTCCGATTTTTCCACTTGCAACACTTCCTGGTAAAGCAACACGCGCCACCCAGCCACGCTCTTTACCCACACGCGCAGAACATTCATTTTGCCGCGATTTGCACGTACCACGGCCGTTTCACCATAAATGCGCGGCGGCGCTTCAACGTCGGCGTTGGCCACGGCCGGAAGTTTTTCCAGTACTTCCGCGCGCGTCAGGCGGTGTCCAGTGGCGTCAATCCAGATCAGATCGGCGTCGAGCAGTTGCGCCGCGGCTGCATTGTCCTTGCTTTCAAAAGAGTGGACAAGCGACCGATCGGCAAGCAGCGGCGAGGAAACTTGCTGCGCGCGAACTTGGAAAGAAAAAATGGAAAGCCCGAGGACTAGGAAAAATATCGGCATGCCGAGACTTGCATAAAACTTCAGGGATGGCGCACGAGAAGTGTCCGAGGTAAAGCGTTCATCGTTGAACATTTTCTGCCCTTTCGAATGCCCCTTCCATTGTTGCGCTATTTCGCCGTCGCAGCCTGAATCGTCGTCTGGTAGCTGACGGACATGATCCACTTCCCATCCCGCTTGATCCACAGCCGGCTCACATGAATCGGCTTCCCCGAATAAGGCTGGTGCAGGCAAGTCATGATCACCGCGTCGCCGAAATTAAACATTTTCGCGCTCACCAGCAGAGCCGGGGCGGAGCCGACTCCACTCGCCTTCTGTTTGTTCAAAGTCTCGATCCGCCCAGCTTTCGAAATCACGTGGTCGCTGTTCGAACTGATCTGCACAAACTCATCCGCAATGTGCGGCGCCCAAGCCTCGGCATCATGCGCCGTCACGCCGGTCTCCAGCGCCTGCCACGATGCAATAATCGCCTGCTCCGCCTCATTCGCCGGCTGGAACGGCACCATCTTGCAGGGATTCTCACAATCCTTCACGCCCGACCCCGCCGAAGTCGAAGGCTGCTCCAGTTGCTTCACCTCGTGATATACCAGCAATCGCCACCCGCCCGGCCTCTGCACCCACATCCGCAAAATATGCACTTTGCCGCCGCCAACATTCACCGCGCCAACCTGCCCATAAGTCCGCTCTCTCACCTCGACGCCACTCTCATCCCCCAGCGCATCCTTCGGCACGGCTCGCAGCACTTCGTCAGCCGTCACTGTCTTCCCCTCCGTATCCGTCCACGTAAAATCCTCGTCCAGAATCTTCCCCAGCGCCGCCGAATCCCCCTTCGCCACAGCCTGCACAAACTGGTGATCCGCCTGCATCACCGCCGGGTCGGCCTCCGCCGCAACCAACGGGCTTGCGCCAAAGGAATAACTCAAAAATAAAAACGCAATAGCGAGAAGACGAACCGTCTGAGCGCGCATTCTGAAGGATTCCTTTCACCAACGATTTCGAAATCTTCGTTCAAAAACCTTGCAGACAAAAAGGGGGCCGGAACAAGTCCGGCCCCGGCTGTAGCCCAAACCTGCTTTACGAACTAGAAGAGGAACTTCAGTCCGAACTGGATCGCGCGCGCCCCTCCCGAGCCGAGCACCGGGTTAACGGACGCGGTGTCGGGGGTTGCACAACCGCAGCCGAACGGACCAACGGAAGGATCAGCCGTTGCACCTACGCCCTGGCCAGTGGCCCCGCCGAATGGGTTCGCAAAGTTGGGATGGTTGGTTATATTGAACATCTCGGCGCGGAATTGAGTCGTGAGCCGCTCACCGAATTTCCAGCTCTTGGAAACCGAAAAATCCAGGTTGTGAAATCCGCCATCCCGGAAAATGTTGCGGCCGGAATTGCCGAAAGTCCCGATAGCCGGCGGAAGTAAGAAGGATTTTCCGTTGCGACTGACGTAGCATCCGCCGGTGCCTCCGCTGGTTGCTATGGCAAGCGAAGTAAGCATGCCCGGGGTTGCGTGCGCCAAACATCCGGCCCACATGGTAGCGGTTTGCTGATCTGAAAAGAAAACTTGTCCACCGGGGCTGCTGTATGAACACCCGTCATGGCCACCGTTGACGCAGAGAGGAATGGAATCTTGGCCGCCGGATTTGAAATTGGCAGCCGATCCGAAGAGATCCCAACGATCGGCAAGCTCCCCGGTTCCGCTGAAGTCGTTGCTGGCGTCAAATGCTTGCCACGGCTGGCCGCTCTGCAGCGTCAAGATGCCATTGACCTGCCAGCCTTCGAGCATCTGCGCAAAGCCCTTCTTGCTGGGGAGCGCATAGGTGAGTGAGAGAGTGAAGCGATGCCGGATGTCGAAATCGCTGTTCCCGTACTCTCCCTGCGGATTGGCACTATTCTTTGGCAAGTATTGGTTCCAGTTATAAGACTGGTTGTCTATCGCGTGGGAGAATGTGTAGCCCGCGACAAAATCCAGGCCGTGGTAACTGCGCCCTGTGAGGGTGGCCTGCAGGCCGTTATAGTTCGATCTGTAAATGTTGGAGTAATAGTTGATGAATCCCAAATAGGGAAACTTGCCGTTCGCGGTGTAAGTCCTTGCCGCCACTTCTGCAGCCGAGTCGACCGCGCCGGCAGCAATCGCTGCGGGTGTCCAACCCGAACCAACCGGCGGCTGGTTAATGTCCTGAATGCCCGTCAACCTGGAACCATGATTGCCGACATAAGCGGCGTCCAGTGAGACTTTGCCAGAGAAGGCATGCTGAACACCCACGGTCCAAGTGGTGACGTAAGGAGTCTTGTAATTGCGGTCCATGGCAAAGGTATCGCATGGGCCTGCGTCGTTACCGATGCCGTCTCCACACATAACCTGAGACACAAGGTTGGAGGGATAAATGCCCGCGCCACCCACCGAAGAGCCATTCCAATTGAGTTGGGAAGCCCCAAGCGTGATGCCAGAGGCGACGATGTTGCCAATACCCGGTGTGGTCACGCCGCCAACTTGAATTGCCGCGCCAGTGGGAACAACGTTGGCTCCCAGCGTGACGGTGTTGTTGGTGTTCTGTTGGGACAGGAAGGTGCTCATGGAAAGCAGGTCGTAAACAATGCTGGCGCCTGCCCGCACGACGGTGGTTCCATTTCCGGTGACGTCCCAGGCCACACCGACGCGCGGAGCAAAGTTCGTGGCATCTTTGTTGTAGAGTGAGCCGATATTCTTGCCCACCTGTTCCAGTCCGACCGAAGGCTGAAAGTTGCCAAGTTGATTGTTGGAATCGCTCGGGACGCCTTGGAGTTCATAGCGGAGGCCCAAGTTTAAGGTTACTTTCTTGGAGACGCGCCAATCGTCCTGGAAAAATGCGGCGAACAGATTTTGGGTCATGTGGCGGACCGGGTTTCCGGCCAGGATGCTGGCATTATGTACGTCGCCGGCCAAAAAGCTTTCGAGCGCGGTCGAATTTGGGAAGGCGCCGCCCGTTCCAAATACGGGACGTCCCCTGGCTCCGCGGAAAGTACCTTGGTCAACTTTATCGATGCGGAATTCGCCGCCAAATTTCAAAGCGTGTTTCCCGCGCAAATTCGATACCTGGTCAACGAAATCGTAGACGTTGTCGGGTCCCACCAACTTGGGGAAGTTATGAAAACCACCCAGTTCAGTGAAGCCGCTAATTCTGACGTTTGGCAGTCCGCCGACGGTGGCTACCACAGCAGGCGAGAGGCCGGTGTTGATCTGATAAGCGATGCCCACGTTGGCGGGGACGATGGTCAGGTGATAGCGCGTGTAGCCGATCCTCAGATCGTTGGCCCATTGCGCGCTCGGCGTCCATGCATAATGTCCGGAGGCGGCTTGCGCCCGCGAATGAATTACCGTGCCGTATTCGGGGAGTAGTTCCGGTGAATCCTCGGCAGTGATGTTGTCATTGCCGAAGAAATAGGAGCCGCTCAACGTATTACGTTCGTTGATGTGGTAATCCACTTTGCCGATAGCATTCCTCGAGGAATCTACGTCTGGAAAGCCCCCAGTGATGGTCTTACCACCGGTCGCGTTCGGACCATAGGTGCCGCCGGTACAGGAAGTATATGGCGCGGTAATGTTTGCCGGGCAGCCCAGAAGATAAAGGCTTTGTGCGCTAAAGGGGATTTTGTTGGCAGCAAGCCCCGCAAGTGCGTCCGGAATGCTGACGGACGGGTCCGGGCCACCGGCCGCTGTGACGGTCGTCGGTGAGTTGACCGAGATCGAATTTCCCACCGTGTAATTCCGATTCTCAAATCCACCAAACCAGAACAGCTTGTCCGGAATGATGCGGCCGCCTGCAGTGGCGCCGTACTGCTCCAGTTCGACAGGGGTCTTTGGGGTACCCACCTGGTTGAAATAATTCCGCGCATCGAACGAATCCGACCGCCCAAACGCATAGGCGGATCCGTGAATCGAATTCGTGCCGGACTTCAATCCCACGCTCGTGATTGCTCCCGGCTTCCAGCCGAATTCAGCCTTCGGGTTCACCTGCGTGTTGAATTCCTGAATCGCGTCGATCGGCAAAATCGTCGCCGCATCGCCCGCAACCGCCGCCGCGTTCGTCACGCTGAATCCCATGAACGCTTCGTCGTTGCTCAAGCCATCCACCAGATAGCTGGTGTCTTCCGGCCGCGCGCCGTTCGTCGTCTGCGTCCACGGTCCGCCGCCCGGATACACCGTTGTGCCAGGGCGAAGCGTAAGCAGGTTTTGGTAATTGCGGCCATTCAGCGGCAAGTCGTTGATGATCTCATTGCTGATCGTGCCGCCAAGAGTGGTGGAAGTGGTGTCCACCATCGGAACCTCTTCAGTGATCGTAATAGTTTCCGTCGCCGACCCGGTCTGCAGCACCGCGTCAACCCGCAAATCCTTGCCGACCTCGATCTGAATATTCTTCCGTTCGAAGGTTTTGAAGCCCTTGACTTCCACACGAACCGTGTACGTTCCGGCCACGAGGTTGATCGCGACGTACGCTCCGTCAGAATCGGTGATCAGATTCTGGGTGACGCCACGCGCCACGTCCGTGACGGCCACCGGTGCGCCGGCAACATACCCGCCGGACTGGTCGGTCACGGTACCCAGGATGCGCCCGGTGTTCCCCTGAGGGAACGCCGGAAGGGAAAGGAGAAGTACGGCAGATATCAGAGCCAGAAGCCCAAGAGACTTCCTCAAATGGACACAATTCAGCATTACACACCCCTGTAAAATCCCCTGCTCGGGAGTAGACCCCGCACAATAGGTATAGCCGCTGTACCATCATACGAAGCGGCTTGTCAACCATTTCCTTTCTCGGCCTCAGCAAAATTATTGATACACACCGCACTCGCCAACAGTTGGTTTACTGCGAATGCCATATAACTCCAATAAAATACAGCTCTTAAATGGAAGTTTGCTGATCTTCGAAGGGAATCAGCTACGGAACAGACGCGAAGCGGCATCCCAGCCCCTCGTAATCCCCGGGAAGCAGATAAATTGGTCCAGATAGTGGACCTCTCAAGGGGAGCAATCTGTGGAGGTGCCCCTTCTGGAACGTAAGCTCGTGGGTTCAGTCGAGTTTTTTCGCTGGAGAAAGTTTCAGTCCTGCACAGTGTAAATCCAGATCTCAGCCCCATGGTCTGCCCGCGCTGGGACACCCAGAAAGAAACGGTCAAACCCTTTGTGGCCTTTCCCGAAATAACCGGCCGTGCGCGCGCCAAGTGTCGAAGGAACTTTCGCAAGAAGCTGGTAATGATCCGGATCCGTCTGCTGAAACACGCTGATGTATCCTTCCCCGCCGGGAATATAAATTCTTTTTCGACCCGAATCGTAATAAACGTCGTCGGCATCCTGCACGCACGGAAATTCAGCCACAGTGTGCCCCGTGTTCGTATCAAA
>Ga0308309_10000646_pt1 | contig 21616 bp, 21 predicted proteins | sample HubBroMetageWFT5_FD_192491 | JGI IMG/M metagenome (GOLD analysis project Ga0308309, IMG submission 192491) | Warmed and freeze-thawed soil microbial communities from the Hubbard Brook experimental Forest, New Hampshire - Hubbard Brook CCASE Soil... | ecosystem: Environmental > Terrestrial >...
CTCTAGCCAATCCTCGAAGGTTCCGCTAGCGGGAAAGTGGCGATATATGTCGGAAAAGGGTCAAGCTCGTAAATCCATGTTCTCGGTCCCGAATATGGAAGAACTGCGCCGTCTCTACGAGAGCGATACGCCAGTACTGGCATATGCCTTCAAGAGGCGGATGATCGAGGGCTGGACGCCAGAGCACAGTCACCACCGCGGGCAACTCGTCGCACTGACCCAGGGGTTGCTCATCGTGGAAAGAGGAAACGATCGATGGATGTTTCCCTCCCAGCGTTGCGCATGGACTCCACCAAATTGTAAGCACGCGGCGCGTTCTGTCGGAGGCGCTGCTGGCTTGATGCTCGATTTGTCTCCGGAGCTGTGCCGCGGACTACCCAAGACGCCGTGCATGTTCAACACATCGGAGCTATTGTTCGCCATAGTTAGTCGTATGGTCGATTGGGACCTCAGCCAACCACTCAACCCAGCGCAGAAGCGCTTAATCACAACGCTTCGTGATGAGATTCGCCAGCCTGACCAGCAGCCCTTGCGTTTGACCATACCAAGAGAAGAAAGACTGGCCAGAGTTGCAGATGCTCTGCTGGACGATGTTGGGGATGACCGCACGCTGGACGCTTGGGCGCATGTTGCCGGTATGTCTCGCCGTACTTTCATGCGCGCGTTTTCGGCTCAGGCAGGCATGTCGTTTGGCCGTTGGCGACAGCAGGCCCGGTTGTTTGCTGCCCTTGAGATGCTGGCACAAAGGAAATCTGTCACGGAGGTCGCTATCGCGGTCGGTTACGACAGCGTAAGCGCCTTCATTGAAATGTTTCGGACGATGCTGGGAGCCACACCACAGACATACCTTCGAGGCAGCCGTTCGTAGCCGCCCGGCAGGTCTTGGGTCCCTCTCGCTTGTGTAGGAACCGTCTTCTGCTTGCCCGCCGCAGGAGGGAGGCGGTCCGCCAATTAAACCTCTCGCACCGTCAAATCATCGTGCACAAAACCCGCGTGCCACACCCTGCGCCATTCAGGATGCGGTTCGCTCTTAGATGACTGTCGCCACCCTCCACGAAAAGACATATTGGCTCTTGTTCTAGGCCAATTCCTGCTAAAATAGACTCAAGGTGAGAGACAATGCTGCCATTGCATCTTCAGCCCGAGAGTCATATTCCCCTGTACATCCAGCTGCGCGATCAACTGCGTTCCCTCGTCCACGCAGGTGACCTGCGTCCAGGCGATCGCATTCCCGCAAGCCGCGAACTCGCCAACAATCTTGGCGTTCACCGCACCACGGTCGCGAATGCCTACGCCGAACTCGAGTCCGAAGGACTCATCCAGGGACACGTGGGCCGAGGCACGTTCATCCGCGCCAACGGCAACGGCCTCAGCATGACGCCGCCTCCGCCTTCGCTGCCCATGACCAATGGCTCGAATGGCCTGCGTTGGGAACTCCTCTTTGCCGACGAACGCAGCGAAGAAATCCTCAGCCGCCTCACCGCCGAAGCCCCGGAGAACACCCTCTCCTTCGTCATCGCGCGCCCCGACGACAAATTTTTCCCCATCGAGGAATTGCAGACCTGCGCGCAAACCGTCCTGCGTCGCGAGGGCTCGGACATCTTGAATCTCGGCGCCTCCGACGGTTACGGCCCGCTGAAAGCCGCCTTGCTCGACTTGCTTCGCGGCGAAGGAATCCCCGCCCGTCAGGAAACCCTGCTCATCACCGACGGCTGCCAGCAAGCGCTGGACTTGATCGCCAAAGCCTTCGTCCGCGCAGGCGACACCGTCATCCTCGAAAATCCCACGTACCCCGGCGCTTCCGGCGTATTCCAATCGGTGCGCGCTCGCTGCTTAGGCGTTCCCGTGCAAACCCACGCCGAACCCGGCGTCGCGATGGGCATGGACCTCGACATTCTGGAAACCACCCTGTCTCAAAATCGCGTGAAGCTCCTCGTGCTCACTCCCGACTTCCAGAATCCCACGGGCGTCTCCATGCCACTCGATTCGCGCCGTCGCGTCCTCGAACTCGCCGGCCGCTACCAGGTCCCGGTCGTCGAAGACCACATCTATTCGCGCCTCAACGTCCGCGAGGAAAAAATCCCCTCGCTGAAGCAATTGGACCGCTCCAATCTCGTAATCCACATCGACAGCTTCGCAAAGGTAGCTTTCCCAGGACTCCGCGTCGGCTGGATCGTAGCGCCAGCCGCCGCCATTGAGCGCTTGCGCGTCGTCAAACAAATGAGCGACCTGCACACCGATCAACTCGCGCAGGCAACCCTCGCCGAATTCCTGCGCCGCGGCCTATTCCAAAAGCATCTCACCCGCATGCGCAAGCTCTATCGCGAACGCTTGCTCGTGCTGGACGAAGCGCTTCGCAGGATGATGCCCGAAGGCACGCGTTGGACCCGCCCCGAAGGTGGAATGTGCGTCTGGCTGGAACTCCCGCCGGGCTTCGACGCCAGCGAACTCATGATTCACGCCAAGGAACGCGGTGTGCTCTTCGCGCCCGGTCGCTATTTCTACGTGCAAACGCCGCTGCCCAATACGTTGCGCCTAGGCTTCGCCAGCCTCGACGAAAAGCAAATCACCAGGGGCGTAGCAATCTTGGCAGAGCTGCTGCGCGCAGAAATGCGCAAACGCCAACGCGGCAGCCGCCGCGCCGAACGCGCCCACGTAGCCCTGGTCTAAGTTTTCTCTAGGGTTTTGCAGGGGCGGCTTTACGCCGCCCTCTTGATTTCGTCTTGGTTTTCCGTGGTTTTGGGGAACAAAAATTTCGTGTCCACAACGCTCAAACTCGATCCCAAAGAAACCAACCACTGCTTCGGCTGTGGCGCATCCAATGATGCCGGCATGAAACTAACCTTCGAACTCGACCTCCAACACCGCCGCATCCACGGCCGCTTCACCTTAGGCCCGAACTACGCAGGCGGAGGAGGCTTCGCCCACGGCGGAATCATCGCCGTGGTCCTCGACGAAGCCATGGGCAAGCTTTCCAAACTCGACGAAGAACGTGCCGTAACCGCCGAAATAACCGTCGAATATAAAAAGCCCGTTCCGATCGAAAGCGAAATCGTCGTCGAAGGCTGGCAAGACGAGGAAAAAGGCCGCAACCGTTTTCGCACAGCCGAAATTCGCGACCCCGCCGGCAACCTTCTGGCGCGTGGCAAGGGACGCTTCGTGGTAATCACAGACGAGCATTTCGCCAAAGCCACCACAACCGCACCAAAACAAGTTTCGTGAATTTACGACCTTTAACTGGACCCTTTTTACAGGACATTGAATAACAGGAGATTGAACATGGACGGCAAGAAAGTAAACGGCAGCGCAAACGGAGCCAAAGGCTCCAACGAATGGCGAGTGAAAGTTGGACTCGCCGAAATGCTCAAGGGCGGCGTCATCATGGACGTCACCACCGCCGAGCAGGCCCGCATCGCGGAAAAAGCCGGCGCCTGCGCGGTGATGGCCCTCGAGCGTGTACCCTCCGACATCCGCAAAGAAGGCGGCGTGGCGCGCATGGCCAACATCAAGGTCATCCGCGAGATCATGAAGACCGTCACCATTCCGGTGATGGCCAAAGTCCGCATCGGTCATTTTGCTGAAGCCGACGTGCTGCAGGCTCTCGAAGTCGACTTCATCGACGAGAGCGAAGTCCTCACCCCGGCCGACGAAGAGAACCACATCTGGAAGCACGATTACCGCGTGCCCTTCGTTTGCGGCGCGCGCAATCTCGGCGAAGCCTTGCGCCGCATCGGCGAAGGCGCGGCCATGATTCGCACCAAGGGCGAAGCAGGCTCCGGCAACGTAGTCGAAGCTGTCCGCCACATGCGCACCATCGTTAGCCAGATGCGCGCCCTCACCACCATGCGCGACGACGAACTGATGCGCCAAGCCAAAGAACTCGGCGCGCCCTTCGAACTCATCCGCCAGATCGCCAAAACCGGCAAACTTCCGGTCCCGAATTTCTCGGCAGGTGGAATCGCCACTCCCGCCGACGCCGCCTTGGTTCGCAAACTCGGTGCCGAAGCAGTCTTCGTCGGCTCCGGAATTTTCAAGAGCAGCGACCCCGACGCCCGCGCCAAGGCCATCGTAAAAGCGGCCACGCACTTTGAAGATGCCCAGGCCGTCCTCGAAGCCTCCGAAGAACTAGGCGAAGCCATGCCCGGCCTCGACGTCCGCCAAATGGAACCCAAAGACCTCCTCTCCACCCGCGGCTGGTAAAGAAGTGCTTGGCACGGGGGGTCGGAGCTTTAGCTCCGACATAAACTCACCGGCTCACAAGGGGGCTTTAGCCCCTCAGGAATTGCGTCGAACGAAAAAAGGCCATCATGAAAATCGGAATCCTATCCGTTCAAGGAGACTTCGAAGCCCACGCCGCCCGCCTTCGCGAACTAGGCGCTGACCCCGTCGAAGTCCGCACCGTCGCGCAACTCGAACAATGCTCCGGCCTCATCCTCCCCGGCGGCGAAAGCACCACGCAACTACAATTCCTCGAAGAAGAAGGCCTCCAAGACGCCATCCTGAAATTTGCCGCCAGCGGGAACGCAATTTTCGGCACGTGTGCCGGCGCAATCCTCCTCGCAAAACACGTAAAAAATCCCGAACAAGCCTCCCTCGGCCTTCTCGACATCACCGTCCTCCGCAACGCCTACGGCAGGCAACTTGCCAGCGACGTTTTCTTCGGCTCCACTACACTCAAAAGCGAACCTCTCGAAATGGTCTTCATTCGCGGGCCAATCATCGAATCCGTTGGACCTGGCGTGAAGGTTCTCGCCACGCACGACCATCATCCGACCCTCGTCCAGAGCGGAAATATCCTCGCTGGCACCTTCCATCCGGAGTTAACTGATGATCCTACCGTGCACAAGCACTTCCTCTCGATGGTAGCCGCACCGGTGGTACACTCCGGGAAAGCCTGAACCGCATCCAGCGGCGCAGGCTTGAAAAATCCGAAGCTCCAGCTCCTGTTGACTTGCGTTTGCCGAGCTCCGCCCATGGCAAAAAAGCAAAAAGCTCGCGTTCTCTTCATCTGTCTCGGAAATGCTTGCCGCAGTCCGATGGCGGAAGCCATTGCAAGACGCGATGCCGCCGATGTGATCGAGCCCTTCAGCGTGGGGCTTTTGCCCCTCGGCCACATTCCGCCGCTCACCACCGCCACGCTGCAAAAATATGGCTATCCCGTGGACGGCCTGCACTCCAAGGGCATGACTCGCGAATTGTGGGAGAACACCGATTTGTTCATTAACATCAGTGGCGAGACAATTGAAATGGGCTTCCCCGACGCTTCCGATTTGGAGGTCTGGGACGTCGCCGATCCGTTCGGTACCGATGCGGCCTTTTACGAACGCATCATGATCGAACTTCGTGACCGCATCAGTGTGCTTGCCGATCGTTTGCGCGAGCGCAACAATACTTTCAGTTAGTAGCTCGTCGGGAGCTAGCTTGCCTCGAGAAAAAACCAGCGTTTCGAAGGAAGATTACCTCAAGGCCATCTGGGAGATGCTCGAGGAAAATCAGGTGCCCATCAGCGCGCGCCTCGCGGAAGAATTGGCCGTAACGCCTCCAGCAGTAACCGCAGCCGTAAAACGTATGGCTCGCGACGGCAACATCAAAGTCGAACGCGGCGGACGCATTCTCCTCACTTCCAAGGGCCGCAAGACCGCCCAAAATCTGATGCTCCGCCACCAACTCGCGGAAATGCTCCTCACCGAGGTCATCGGCCTCCCTTGGGCCAAAGCGCACGCCGAAGCCGAGCGCATGGAGCACGCCATCTCTCCTGAAGTCGAAACCCTGCTGATTAAACGCTTCGGCGATCGCAAAACCTGCCCGCACGGTGTGCCCGTCAATGGTGGCGTCGCGAAGCTTCGCAAGAATGGTGGAGTGCTTTTATCTCAGTTACAGCCGAAAGATCGGGCGGAAATTCTTTGCGTCTACGAAAAAGACGAAGGCTTCCTCGAATTTCTACAAGGGCTGCATCTACTCCCCGGTGCAAAGCTCGAAATTCTCCGGCGCGAGTACGATGAAACCATGACCGTGCGTGTCGCCGGCCGCACCACCCATCTCGGCAAACCCGCCACCTCGCGAATCTGGGTTCGCCCGCTCTCCACCGCTGCCTCCGCCAAGCGTTTTGGTACCCTTGCAAACTCCGCCAAATCTGTCTAACGTATCCAGCACATTTCGGGATCGTCGGGTCGGGTCTTCCAGCTCAAGCTCTTTCGCTCACGTTCATCAGCCCACCTCCAGTGAACCTTATGTCCCGTAACGCCCAGCGGAGGAACTATCGTATGCCGGTGCAAACAGAGAGACCTTCTAATGCGTTTTCACGCCATCATTGGATGTTGTATGTGGCGTTCGCATTTCTGGGAGGCCTGCTCACTTTCGTCGGAGCGCGCGCGCAGCAGAAAGCCACCGACGACGCCACCTTCCGCAAACTAACCGACGATTACTGCTCCGCCTGGAGCAGTGGCAACGTGGCCGCCGCATCGAAATTCTACGCCAAAGACGACAACCTGATTTTCTACGATCTCACGCCATTCTCCTACGCAGGCTGGAAGGAATACGCCACCGGCGTGCAAAAAGAATTTTTCGACAACGCCCACAGCGTTTCACTCACCGCGGGCAAACAACTCAAGGTCACGCGTCGCGGCAACGTCGCCTGGACCACCGTGCCCATGCATCTCTCCGAAAAAACCAAAGACGGCAAAAGCGTCGAACTCGAAATCCGGTACACCGGCATCTGGGAAAAACGCGGCAAAACCTGGCTCCTAGTCCACGAACATCTCTCCGCCCCCCTCAGCTAGGGGTTCGCCTTGTAGGGGCGGTGGCTTGTCCGCTCTCTCGGGTCACTCCGGTAGGGGCACAGCACCGCTGCGCCCCATGTCCGCACGATTCACAAATCTCTCTCGCATCTCTCTTTCTTGTGCAGGGACCGCCTTCCGACGCGGGCCTCTTGGGTTCGTGGTAGTGCATCGCGCGACTGAACTTAAGGGTGCCCCCCATCCTTTGCGCCTTTGCTTTACGCAAAGGGTGCGCCCTGACGATCGACGTTCACAATTCTCCGGTCTTGCGGTTGCTCTCGTGGGTTCCTACTCGCTTGCCGGGTTGGTCTCATTACTTTCGTTTGTTAAACTTCTCGCACACGTTTCATGCTTGATTTAATCGCATACTACTGGATCTCCGCCCGCGGTTACCGCCTCCAACCCTGGAAAAGCCCCTACCTGCAATGGCGCTTCGAAACCTACCTCGGCAACGAAGCATTCCCCCTCACCGCCAAAAAATTCCTCCACCTAACCTGGAAATACCGTACCGAACTCCGCAACTTCGCCACCTGGGCCGCCACCCGCCGCCGCATCCAAAACCAACCTCGCTCTTGACGCGTAGCCGTGTCTCGCTTGTGTAGGGACCGCCTTCCGAAGCGGTCCGCCAATTCAACACCTGGTACCACCCAACCCCCGCACGATTCCCGGGTCTGGTTTTCTTCCTCACCACCTCAAAAATGAAACCTCCAATACCCCGGCCCCACCCGCATCGAATGATGCCACTGCAACGGAAACGCCCACCAAACTAACGACCCCAAAATCGCCTGCCCAATCGCCAACGTCAAAATATTCCGCTGCTTTGCAAACAACCACGCCATCGCTGCACCCGCGATCGCCGTCAACGGCACCAGCACTGGATTCGGCCAATGCAGCAATCCAAAAATAGCTCCCGCCAAAATCGCCGCGCCAACGGAACCATCAAACGCGGCAACCAACCGGTTCGTCACCATCGAATTCAACCCAATTTGCTGGATCACACAGAACAGGAAATAACCGAGGAACCGTCGAGGCTCCGCCACATGTGCCGGCGGCCGATACTGCATCCCCAGAAAAAGTCCGCAAACGATCACGGCCACGATAGCGGGAACAAGAAAGTAGACAAAATTGCGCGTGGCTGCCAAGAAATTATCTAAACGCCACCCAAGCGTAGCGAGACTGTCGCCCCGCACCAGAAAACTAGTCACCAGCCAAATTACGAACAGCCACCACGAAGGACGCCACAGCGCCTGCAGCCGCCAGATATACAATCCCACCAAAGCACAAAACGCCAGCGCCTCCAAAACCAATCCACGCCGATACGCATTCCATCCCACGCTAACCCACATTTCCCACCACGATTGCGACGAACCGCAGCTTTTGTAGCGGCCGCCTTCCGAGGCGGGCGCCTTTCGTGCACGGTGCGTGCGGGTGTTGCACTGTCATTCTGAGGCCATCCGACGAGGATGGGCGAAGAACCTCAAACAAAGAATCAAGCAACAGACTGTCGTTGGGACCAATCCACAGGATCGATCTCTTTTAAGTCCCTTGCGAGAAATCCAACGCTAATTCTCCGTCCCGGGCTCTCCTTCGCCGTGACGCAATTCAATCAGGGTGAGCACGCTGGAATATAGTTCCTCGATCTGTGCCTCGGTCGCTTGGCTCGGTTCAAGAAAAACACTCAGGTCAAAATCCGGGAACCCCCGGTTCGTCACTCGGGCCGGGAGCAGCGCGCGTAGATGCGCGGCGGGAATCTCACCCGCGGCGGAAATTTCCTCGAATATCACGCGATGCAATGGATCGGCAAACACCGAAGGATCCAATAGCGCAGCCAAATCCACTCGCGTCACAGGTTGAATCAAGTTCGAACACAATAGTCGCAGGGCGTTCTGTTCCAGGTCCATGAGCACCATGAGCGGAGAAAATACTTTTTGCAGGATTCCGTTCATCCAACTATGTTAACAGTAGATGCGTGAAGTAATGATACACGGAGGATGTCCCAGGTTCGGTTTGTGTACTTGGGTCTTGGGTTCTCTTGGGGGTTTCAATGGCCGGTGAATCCATGGCCGGAAAACATAAAGTTCTAATCCTCGGCGGCGGCTTCGGCGGACTCGTCGCCGCGCAAGCCTTGAAACGCGCCGAAGCCGAAGTCACGCTTATCGACAAACGCAATTTCCACTTGTTTCAGCCTCTGCTTTATCAAGTAGCCACCGGCTCGCTCTCTCCAGGAGAAATCGCCGCTCCTCTTCGTTCCGTCCTAAGCAAACAAAAAAACACCCAGGTTCTTTTGGGCGAAGCGGTCGATTTCGATCCCACCGCCAGGAAAGTTTTTCTGCGTGATGGCGGCGAATACCCCTACGACTCACTGATCGTCGCCACCGGTACAAGAACCTCCTACTACGGCAACGACCAGTGGCACGAGTGGGCCCCCAGCTTAAAGACCATCGAAGAAGCCACCGAAATTCGTCACAAACTCCTGCTCGCCTTCGAACTCGCCGAGCGTTCCACCACCGAAGCGGACGCCCGCGCATGGCTCACCTTCGTCATCGTTGGCGCTGGCGCCACCGGTTTGGAACTCGCCGGCGCTCTCGCCGAAATCGCCAGCGAAACGCTTCGCCACGATTTCCGCCACATCCGCCCAGAGGAAGCCAGAATTATCCTGATCGAAGGCGGTCCGCGCGTTCTGCCCGGCTACCCTGAGGATCTTTCCGCCAAGGCGGACAAACTGGTCTCCAAACTCGGCGTGGAAGTGATGAAAAACGCCATGGTCACCAGCGTTGACCAAGACGGCGTCACCTATAAACAAAATGACCAGGTGAAGTCACTCAAGGCACGCACCATTCTCTGGAGCGGCGGCGTCACCGCCACCGGGTTCGGCAGAAAAGTTGCCGAACGCACCAATGCCGCAGCCGACCGCAACGGAAAAATCAAAGTAAATCCCGACTTGACCATTCCAGGTCATCCCGAAATCTATGTCGTGGGCGATCTCGCACTTTCCGTCGACAAACATGGCAATCCGTTACCCGGCGTAGCGCAGGTCGCCATTCAAGGCGGCAGCTACGCGGGAAAAACAATCAAAGCCCGCCTCGCAGGGAAGAAAGACATTCCGCCATTCCATTATTTCAACAAAGGCGACATGGCCGTTATCGGGCGCGCCGCCGCAGTCGCCAACATCTTCGGCTTTCACGTCTCCGGTTTCCCAGCCTGGATGGTCTGGTTGTTTATCCACCTCATGTACATCGTCGAATTTCAAAGTCGCGTCCTCGTCTTCATTCAATGGGGCTTCCAGTACCTGACTTTCAGTCGCGGCGCGCGCCTCATCACCGGCTCCGACATCGAAGATTCCTGGTGGAAAAAGCAAAACGCCCAACCCAAAGACGCCCAATCCAACGACCGCAACAAAGCCCATAGCGCCTAGCGCGGCACAGCCAACCGCGGTCTTCGCGGGATGATTCCTGGTTGTGTCCTCGGGTTTTCCTGATAGGTCTTGGGTTCCTCTTGTTTGTGTAGGGACCGCCTTCCGAGCCGGTCCGCCAGCGATCCAACGCCGCCCAATAAACATATTTGAGCGCGTACGACACGTGCGGGTCTCGGGTTGCTCTTTTTGTGGCACAGCCAACTCTTCTCCTGCGTTTTTTGCGAGATGATTCCTGGCTATGCTCTTGGGTTTTCGAGCCTTTGTAGCGGACGCCTTTTGTCCAGAGTGCGTGTGGTTGGCGTGTGGTTGTCGCGCTGTCATTCTGAGCCCATCCGACGAGGATGGGCGAAGAACCTCAAACAAAGAACCAAGCACAAATTCTCCATCGATCTCCTCTGAGCTCCCGAAACGCCGCCTGCAAGATGACATTTCGGTTTCCAATAAACACAAAAACGGAAACGTCGTGAGAAATCCGCGCTAGCCTTATCCCATGGAATGGTCCTTCGACGATTTTCCGGACTGGCAGCCCATCTCCCGCGTTGGCGGCCTGGCCTGGCTCGCCGCCTACTCCCTCTTTCTCCTCTATGCCGCGCGCGACACTTCCGGTTTTCTGTTTCCCGACTTTGTAAACCTCATGATCCACGAAGCCGGTCATCTTTTCTTCAGTTGGGGAGGCAACACGCTGATGCTGCTCGGCGGCACGCTGGGCGAACTCATCGTGCCCATCCTCTGCGCCGCATTCTTCTTCTACAAACGCCAACCTTACGGATTCGCCTTCTCCTCCTTCTGGTTCTTCGAAAACTTCCTATACATCGGCACCTACATGGCCGATGCGCGCACCTCCGCGCTTCCCTTGGTCAACTCCGACGAAAGCGATTGGACTATTTTATTCGGCCAGTGGAATCTGCTTCTTTATGATCAGAGAATCGGCCACACCTTCCGCGCCGTAGGTTGGGTGGGTATGCTGCTCACTCTAAGCTGGCTAGGCTATCGCACGTGGCTCGCTAGACGCCTTCCGCCCCTCGGCTACCTAGACGAAACCCCTCAATAAACGTTCCCCAGTCGGGTGGGCCCACCTTCACAGCCTCAAAACTTACGGAACTCACCGATTTACGAGGTTGGGGTTTCAGAATCTGTGTGACGGCACCAGGGGTCGGACCTTTAGGTCCGACATAAAGCCTTGCGTTTGATTTACGGCTTTAGCCGCTGAGGAATTGCTTGTTCGGTCGTAATCTCTTTGGGAGGCTGGGCTTCAGAGTCGGCGCGAAAACGGGAGGGCACGACTTCAGTCGTGCCGTAAGCGCGTCCGATTGAAAAGGGCTTTAGCCCCTGAGGAATTGCTTGTTTGGTTGTAATTTCTTTAGGTCTGTTTTAACCCCCGAGGTCATCGCGCAGGTTCAGTACACTCCCGGAATCAATCGCTTCGTCTCGCGGCCATATGCCTCATACTCTTCCCCAAACGCCGCTCGCAAAGCAATTTCCTCAACGTGAATCCGGTACATCATCACCGCCGCCGTCGGCACCACCGCCAGCGCAAACCCAATCCAATTCCGCGAATGCAACCCCACCGCCACAAACACCAGCAATAATCCCAGGTACGAAGGATGCCGCATCCAGCCAAATATCCCGCTCCTCATAATTTTCTGCGAATCCAGAATCGCCACATTCGAGCTGAACGCTCGCCCCAGCGTCAGAATCGCCGTCCACCGAATCCCCAGTCCTACCACCAGCACGATCACCGCGGCCACCTTCAGCCAATGTCCGCCGCCAAACAGATTCTTGCCGCCTGTCGCGCTGACCCATTCGCAAGCCGTAATGGAAATAACGATAACGATCCACAGAAGCAACAGCGAACCCCGGTCGTGCACCTTACCGGAACTCCGCTTGGTGCGTGTCGCGACGCCAACAATGACTTCAGACGCGAACCAGCCCCAATAAAGCACCTCCCAAATTAGGGAGAGCGTCATCGGGTATCCAACACCTGCGATTTCGCCGCCGGCAAGGAGCGCGCCAGGCTTTCCAGATTCTGCGGCACCACCCGGATAATTCCGCCGCGCGGGCTATCAATATCCGCAATCAGAAAAAACGAAATGGCCACCAGCAGCGGCAAAACCGTGAACAGCACGGTCTTTCGTTCAGCGCCGCGCGCGCCATAACCGATCAACACGTTGCAACAAATCGCAATAGCCCCCATCAATCCCCACGCCGCAATCGGAATCCGGTTCCACCACGCGGCTTGCGTATATCCCTGCGAATTCAACACATCGTTCATTCCGGAAATCGCCAGCGCCAGCACTGGAGTAGGCTGTGCCGTAGGCGCCTGCACCGCCGCCCACAACTCGTTCTGCAATTGAGAAGTCGCCGCGTTGATCTGTGGAAGAGTGCTTCTGTCCAGCGCTCTATAGAACAAAATCCGTTGATCGAGATAACTCTTCAACAAAGCGCGCACCTTTGCCCCATCAGCCGGTGGTAATAAATCCGCGCGTACATACTCCGTCCCGATCGCGTTAGCCTCCGCTTCCTCATAATTTTTCCGCTGATCGTAACGATCAATAGCCATCGAAAAACTGAATCCGATGATCAGCCCCAGCAGTGTCAACGTGGCCCCCACCACCAGCGAAAAATCCGCCCGCTCGTCTTCTCCAACCAACACGTTCGGCCGCCGTAGAGCAGCCCCAATCCGCGCCGACACCCACAGCACCACCAGCGAAATCACAAAAACTAGCACCGGATAATTCGTAATCATATAGCCTTTGTACCGGCAGCTTTACGCCGCCCTTTGTTTCGCCCCTGCACGGTCGGCTCTACGCGACCCTCTTGTCTTGCCCGTGTAGGGGCGGCTTTAGGCCGCCCTCTTGGGTCTATCTTGCCTTTGTAGGAACGGCCTTCTGAGGCCGTCCGCTCAACACAACCCCATCTCCAAACCTAACCCCGTCTCCCAAACCAGCCCGTTAAATCTACATGAACCACACTTTTTCCGCCAAATTTCCTGTAACCTCCGCCGCTCCCCGAACTCGTATAATGTTAGCTACAACTCTGTACCGACGCGCACGGTTGTGCAGCGGCCGCTTTCCGATGCGGGCGCCTTCTGAGGCGGAGGCAATGACTTGAACGGGTGCAACCAACGCCGTCGAAAAGGGAACTAAACAAACCATCGCACCAATCATGCCCACCCAATCCACAACCCCCACCGACGAACCCGCCCTCATCCGCCGCATCCTCGCCGGCGAAACTCAACTTTTCTACGACCTCATCCGCCCCTACGAAAAAATGGTGTACGTCACCATTTACGCCATGGTTCGCAACGAACAGGAAGCCGAAGACGGCGCCCAGGAAACCTTGATAAACGCCTTCCGCCACCTCGCCAGTTTTCGCGGTGAATCCAAATTCAGCACGTGGCTCGTCACTATCGCCATGAACGAAGGCCGCCGCCGTCTCCGCAAATTCAAAACCGCCGCCGAAGACTCCCTCGAAGATTCCGCCGATGACCACGACGGCGACTTTACCCCGGCATTCCTCACCGACTGGCGCGAAATCCCTTCCGAAGCCCTCGAAAAGAAAGAAATCCGCGAAAAACTCCGCGCCACCGTCCAGACCCTGCCGCCAATTTACAGGGAAGTTCTGATCTTGCGTGACCTCGAAGAATTAAATCAGGAAGAAACCGCTGCCGCTTTGGGTATCCCCATCACTACAGTCAAAGTACGATTGCACCGCGCGCGCATGATGTTGCAGAAATTGCTGGTGCCTTACCTGAAAGAGTCTCGGCCCGCGCGCAAGGGCTTTTTCGGGAGGATGTCTCCATGAGTATCGCTTGCAAACACGTTTGGGAACACATCTCGGAATATCTCGATCATCAACTCGATCCGCTGCTTCTCCACGAAATCGAGCTGCATCTCGAGAACTGCGAAGCGTGTTCCGCCATTCTCGATTCCACTCGCAACGTCATCATCCTCACCGCCGATGATCGCACCTTCGAGCTCCCCGTAGGCTACAGCGAACGCCTCCACGCCCGCCTCCGCCTCATAATCCAAGGCCCCGAGCCCACCCCCTCCAACACCAAATCCTAATCCTCATTTTGTAGTGGGTTTTGTATTGGGTTGTAGTGGCCGATCTTTAGATCGGCCTCTTGGGTTCTTCCTCGCTTTTGTAGGGACCGCCTTCTGAGGCGGTCCGCCAATTCAACACGTCGTACCACACACGAAGGAGCCGCCAACCCGCCTCCTGATCCCTGCTCCCGTCGCAACTTTCTCTCCCCTAACTCCAATCTCCCATTGACATTACTCCACTCCAGGTTTATTCCTAGCTTCGGAGTGTATTTTCCGCATGAGCGCGTCCAGCGAACTCGAACCTCACCCTAGTTTCTTAGGGGAAGGCACCAGCCACTCGACCGCTTGGCCCCCGGCACTTTCGGGAACCGCCCAGCACCGTGGAATCATCCAGCAGGATTCCACGCTGCTCGGTCTCGCCCCGCAAGCTGCCGCGCCACAAGGAGTTTCCTCCGCCGGCTGAAGTTTTCTTCACACTCGGGTCATTTCTCCCGCGGCCGGCTAACCGGTCGCGGTTTTTCTTTTGCAGTGGTTGTACATGTAGGTGTGGGGCTTTAGCCCCGCCCTCCGGTTGTAGTGGCCGACCTTTAGATCGGTTCTCTTGGGCTACTCCCGTGGCACAGCCATTCCTGGCTGCGCTCTTGGGGTTCTCTTCCTCCGTGTCGGGTTGCAGCACTGCTGCACCCCATGCCTGCTCGCCGCAGGCAAGTCCGCACGGTCGACAGAATTTAGTTCTTTGTAGTGGCCAATCTTCAGGTTGGCTCTTGGGTTGCTCTTTCTTTACTTCGTCACCGCAACTCCGGCTCTTGGCCGAGCCAGAAAGGACACCAATGCTTTTCGCCACCGAACTCATGTCCGCCGCCGTCTACGACCCGCAATCCCATTTCGTCGGTCGTGTCCGCGAATTCTTCGTAGAACCCGCCGAACAACCCAACCGTGTCTCGCACTTCCTGATCTCCCGCGGCCGCTTCCAACCCCTCGTCGCCCGCTACGACCAAGTCGAAAAAGTCGCTCCCGGCCGCATCGACCTGAACGTCTCCGAACGCGCCCTCGCCGCCTACACACCCAACGAAGCCTGGCTCGCCGTTCGCAAAGACCTCCTCGACCAACAAATCATCGACACCGAAGGCCGCAAAGTCGTTCGCGTAAACGACGTCGACCTCTCCGAATTTCGCACCAACAATCATGTCGAACTGCGCATCACGCAGGTAGACGTAGGCCTGCCGGGTGCCGTCCGCCGTCTGCTCCAAGGAGTCGCTCCTTCCGCATTGGTCCGCAAATTTCAAACCAAACTTCCGCAACGTTCCATCCGTTGGGAGTTCGTCAATCTCATCGAGCCCGATCCGCTCCGCCGTGTAAAACTCCGCATCACCCACGAAAAACTCGAAGATCTGCATCCCGCCGATCTCGCCGAAATGATGGAAGAACTCTCTCCCGCAGAGCGCCAGGGCATCATCGCGTCTCTCGATGAAGAAACCGCCGCCGCTGTCCTCGCGGAACTCGATGAACGCCTCACCACCCAGATCGTTGAAAAACTCGATCCCGAAAAAGCCGCCGACATTCTCGAAGAAATGGCTCCGGACGCCGCCGCCGATCTCCTCGCCGACTTGCCCAAGGAAACCACCGAGGAAATCCTCGAGGAAATGCCCAATCAGGAAGCTCGCGAAGCGCGTCATCTCCTCGCCTTCGATCCCTCAACCGCTGGCGGCATGATGAACACCGACTACGCTTATGTCGGTGAAAAATCCACTCGCGACGAAGTCCTCCAGTGGATGCGCAAGCAGGATCTGAATCTCGAACAACTCGACACCATCGTCCTCCTCGATGCTCACGCCCACTTCTCCGGCACCGTTCCCGTGGCTCGCATGCTCCTCGCCGCACCCGAACAACACATGTCCGACCTAAAAACCGAGCCGCTCATCAGCGTCACCGCCGACGCCAGCGAGAAAGACGTCTTCGAACTCTTCGACAAATACAATCTCCGCATGCTCACCGTCCTCGACGAAATCAACCACCCCATCGGCACAATCACCGTAGACGACGTAGTCTCCCGCCTGGTGAACGCATGACGCGTCTTCTTTCCATCCCTGTAGGGGCTTCTTTCCTCTCCGGATGCGGGGTTTCTCCTGATCTTTCCCTGTGGCACAGCCAACTCTTCTCCATCCCACGTCTTTTGCGGGATGAGTCCTGGCTGTGCTCTTGGGTCTCTCTTCTCCTCCTCTTCTCTCTGCGTCCTCTGTGTTCCTTCCTCCGTGCTCTCTGTGTTAAACGTCCCTCTTGGGTTTCTCTTCTCCGCGTCCTCCGCGGCCCCTCTGCTAACTCTGCGGTAATCCGTTCTTCCCTCCGAATCTCTCAACTTTCAACTTTCAACTTTCAACCTCGTCCCTCTTGGTTTCCTCCCCTCCGAAACCAAAAACTTATAACCAATAACTTAAAACTTCTTCTCCTCCTCCCATGAACCTCTCCCTCATCAACCACACCATCGACCGCCTCCGCGCCCGCACCTTCGCGCTCTTCTCCCGCGGCAAAAACTGGCGCCGCCGGATCGCACTCTTTCTCGCCGTCATCGGTCCCGGCATCATCACCTCCAACGTCGACAACGACGCCGGCGGCATCGCCACGTACACCCAGGCCGGCAGCGCCTACGGCTACACCCTCCTCTGGTCTCTCATCCCCATGACCATCGCCCTCTACGTCACCGAAGAAATGTGCGCGCGCATGGGCGTCATCACCGGCAAAGGCCTCTCCGATCTCATCCGCGAAGAATTCGGCTTCCGCTCCACTTTCTTCGTCATGGTCACCGGCTTCCTCGTCGACCTCGGCAACGTAGTTGCCGAATTCGCGGGAGTAGCCGCCGCCGCGCAAATCTTCGGCATCAGCAAATACATCGCTGTTCCGCTGGCGGCATTAATTGTCTGGACTCTCGTGTTGAAGGGAACTTATCGCCAGGTAGAAGTCATCTTCATGATCGCTTGCCTCTTCTACCTCACCTATCTTTTCTCCGCGCTATTCGCTCGCCCGGACTGGCTCCAGGCCGCGCGCATGACCGTTATTCCCACCATTCATTTCGATACCGGCTATCTCATCACCCTCACGGCGCTCATCGGCACCACCATCGCGCCGTGGCAATTCTTCTATCTGCAAGCAGGCTTCGTCGAGAAAAAAGTCAGCCCACGTCAATATCCGCAAGCGCGGCTGGACGTCCTCCTCGGCAGCATCAGTTGCATGGTCATCGTTTTCTTCATCATCGTCTGCACCGCCGCCACCCTCCACGCCTCTGGCATGACCAACATCACCGACGCCGCCGAAGCCGCCAAAGCGCTCATCCCGCTAGCGGGGAAGTGGGCGGGCTTGATGTTCGCCCTCGGCCTCCTCAACGCCTCGCTCTTCGCCGCCAGCATTCTTCCGCTCTCCACTGCGCACGTAATCTGCGAAGGCCTCGGCTTCGAAGCCGGCATCGATCACAAATTCCGCGAAGCCCCCGCCTTCTACTGGCTCTACACCATTTTGATTCTCGTCGGTGGCGGCATCGTTCTAATCCCCAACGTTCCGCTCTGGAAAATTTTCATCTTCTCGCAAGTAGGCAACGGCGTGTGGCTGCCCGTTGTCGTCATCTTTATCCTGCTCCTCATCAACCGCAAAGACCTCATGGGCGAACACACCAACACCTTCCTCTTCAACGTCGTCGCCTGGATCATCGCCGTCTTCATGATCATCCTAACCTTCGTCCTAGTCGCCCAAGCCATCTACCAATCCTTCCACCCCTCCTAACTTGGAGTGCGCGCGGCTCGCCGCCGCTTTCACCACCTCAACCGCGAACAGAGCCGTGCAACTTTGCATCAACCGTGGCACAGCCAACTCCGCCGAAGGACCTCAACCTAAACGCCCATCACGTCTCGCCCCGCCGAAGCTCCCCGCCTCCTGATCCCTGATCGCTGTTCCCTGATCACTCTCTCAGGTAACTTTCCCACAACCACCCATTGCCTCCCCACAATCCCCTATGCTAACTTTGCGCCGTAAAGGAGTTTCACCGGAAACCCCCGTGTCCACCACCCACGAACAACCCCTCACTCTTCCCGCCACGCTTGGACCCGTCACCGCGGAAGAGTCCAGCTTCCTCGAACGCCTCGATCTCACGCGTCTCCCCCGCCATGTCGCCGTCATCATGGACGGCAACGGCCGCTGGGCCCAAAAACGCCATCTCCCCCGAGTCGCCGGCCACAGCGCTGGCACGCAATCCGCCCGCACCACCATCGAAACCTGCGCGCGCCTCCATATCGAAGCTCTCACGCTCTACGCCTTCTCCGTGGAAAACTGGCGCCGCCCCAAAGCCGAAATCGAATTCCTCATGCAGCTTCTCCGCGAATATCTGCGCAAGGAAATGCCGCTCATTCAGCGCAACAATATCCGCATGCGCTTCCTCGGTCGCACCGAAGAACTCCCCGCCGCCGTCCAAAAAGATACGCGCGAAGCCACCGAAGCCACCGCCTCCAACTCCGGCATGATCCTCTCCATCGCCCTCAACTATGGTGGCCGCGCCGAACTAGTCGACGCCGTAAACGCCATCCTAGCCGCCCGCTTCAACTCCAAGAACGCGTCCGCGAATCATTCGCCGGCGTTCACATCCGCTCCAACAATTTCTCCGTCGTCCGCGAACTCCGCCAATAATTCCGGCCATTCCGTTGACGCCTCTCCAGTAACCGAAGACGAAATCACACGCCATCTCTACACCGCCGATCTGCCCGATCCCGATCTCCTCATCCGCACCAGCGGCGAAATGCGCGTCAGCAATTTCCTTCTCTGGCAAATCGCCTACGCCGAAATCTTCGTCACCGAAACCCTCTGGCCCGATTTCAATCGCGCCCGTCTCCTCGAAGCCCTCCTCGACTTCCAAAAACGCGAACGCCGCTACGGCGGCATAGACGCCGACTCCCCCAAACGCGCCGCCCGCTAACCAAATCCGTACGCCAATAATTTGGAGTGCGGCGGCTAGCCGCCGCTTTACGGTTGAATCCACACCACCCACATGAAAGCCTATTTCGTCTACATTCTCGCCAGCGCCACGGGCGTTCTCTACGTTGGTGTCACCAGCACGCTCGAATCCCGCACAAAACAACACAAAGAAAAACTCCTCGAAGGCTTTACGAAGCAATACGATGTGAATCGTTTGGTGTATTTCGAATCGTTCGCCCAAATCAAAAACGCGATCCTCCGTGAAAAGCAGATCAAGTCCTGGCGTCGCGAGAAGAAACTCGCCCTCATCCGTAGCACTAATCCCACCTTCCGCGACCTAAGCTTCGACTTCCACAAAATCTAGAACGGCACACTGTCGCTTCGCAGCAGAAGAATCCAACCGCAACGTCTTGGCTCGCAACCCAATGCGTCTTGCTACCCAATCCACCACAAGAATAAACGTGTCATCCCGACCGGAGTGGCCTGGCCTTTTTCTCCGCGCCGCAGTTTGCGTGGAAGAGAGGATCCTTGCGTCTTGGCGCCGTCTAATGATCAAGCAATGGTTGTCATCCCGGCCGAAGTGGCCCGGCCTTTTCTTCGCGCCGCATTTTGGCGCGCCGGGCCACGGAGCGGAGGGACCCTGGCTTGATCCCAGCGCTTGCGAAACTCGATGGCACGACCTCCCGTCTCCACTTCTTTCCCGCTATAATCCCAACGCCATGCCCACCTGCTCCTTGCCGTTCACACCCCAATGACCTGGACCCGCATCGCCACCGCCGCCATTCTCATCCCCGTCGTCGTCGCGCTAGTCCTCTTCACCCCCACTTCCGTCGTCGCCATCGCCACCGCCGTCATCACCATCCTCGCCCTCCGCGAATATTTCGCCCTCGGCGATGCCATAGGCCACCGCGCCTACCGCCTCTGGACCATCTTCTGCGCGCTCTTGTTGGTTTACATCCAACAACAAATCGTCCATTTCAATCACCAAATGAAAGCGTTCTATGGTGTCGATCCGAACACATATGGATTTGGAGGTGACCGGGCCTTCGAATTCGTTATATTTCTTTTTGTCGCAGGACTAACCGTATTAACGCTTTGGACGAAACGTCCCCTCGTCGAATCTCTCCCAGCGGCAGGCATCAGCTCCAGCGCACTCTTGCTTGTTGCTTTTCCTCTCTCCTTCGCCGTGCGACTCCATGGAATTTCGTCTGCTGGTCCGAAATTCCTCCTCTTCGCCCTAACCATAACCTGGGCCGCCGACACCGCTGCCTACTTCGCCGGCCGCGCGTTCGGCAAACATCCCCTCGCCCCGCACATCTCTCCGAAAAAAACTTGGGAAGGCTCCGTCGCCAGCATGATCGGCTCTCTCCTCGTCGCCTACGCCTTCAGCTTCTTCCTGAAAATCCCGCTCCCACATCTCTTCGCCATGGCCATTCTCGGCAACATCGCCGGACAAATGGGCGACCTCCTCGAATCCGCCTACAAACGCTCCGCCGGCGTAAAAGATTCCGGCGGTCTCCTCCCGGGCCACGGCGGCGTCCTCGATCGCATCGACGCCCTAATCCTCTGCATCCCCGTGATCTGGTACTACCTAATCCTCGTCAATCCTCCGCTCTCCTGATCTTGAGGGTGGGTTCCTAGCTCTTCCCTCTGTGACCTCTGTGCTCTTTCCTCCGTGCACTCTGTGTTACCATCCCTCTGCTTCTTCCTTCCCGAATTGCTTTTCTCTTTCCCCGCCAACTAAAATCAACTGACATCGATTCGGGTTCTCCATCTGATCGCTGGTCCCTGATCGCTGATCACTTCCACATGAAAACTCTCTCCATCCTCGGTTCCACCGGCTCCATCGGCCGTCAAACCCTCGCCGTCATCGACTCTCTCCCTAACCAATTCAAAATCGCCGCCCTGGCCGCTGGCACCAACCTCGACGAACTCCTCCCGCAAATCCTCACGCATCATCCTGAAATCGTTTCCGTCGCCACGCCCCAACTAGCCGACGCACTAGCCCGCCGCCTCCGCGAAAAAAATCACTCTCCTCTCCCCTCAATCCATCACGGCGCCGAAGGCATGCTAGCCGCCGCCACCCATCCCGGCGCAGAAATCGTAGTCTCCGCCGCAGTAGGTGTAGTCGGCCTAGCCGCCACCTACGAAGCCGTAAAACTCGGCAAGCTCATCGCTCTCTCGAACAAAGAAGTCCTGGTAGCGGCCGGCGAACTAGTAATGGCCGCCGCAAAAAAATCTGGCCGCGAACTCCTCCCCGTAGACAGCGAACACAATGCCATCCACCAATGCCTCCGCTCCGCCGGCCCCTCCAGTGGCACAGTCAACTCTTCTCCATCTCGCGCAGTTCGCGAGATGACTCCTGACTGTGCTCCTGGGGTTTCCCCGCGTGCGGGTTTGGACTCAACTTCCACCCAAAATTTCCT
>Ga0308309_10000647_pt1 | contig 21614 bp, 16 predicted proteins | sample HubBroMetageWFT5_FD_192491 | JGI IMG/M metagenome (GOLD analysis project Ga0308309, IMG submission 192491) | Warmed and freeze-thawed soil microbial communities from the Hubbard Brook experimental Forest, New Hampshire - Hubbard Brook CCASE Soil... | ecosystem: Environmental > Terrestrial >...
TCCTTGCAGGCAGAAGTCGAGCGGCGCATCACCAATGGTTTGCAGGTAACCGGTTCATTTACATGGGAGAAAGAAACGGACGATTCCTGCGGCGCGTACGATTGCCAGCAGCCGCAGGACTTCCGGAACCTCGGGCTCGAAGAAGGACTATCCAATCTCGATCAGCCCTATCGCCTGGTTATCAGCTCGCTGTATGAACTTCCTTTCGGCCGCGGGAAACACTGGGGCAGCAGCTGGTCACGTCCTATGGAAATCGCGCTGGGCGGCTGGCAGTTCAACGGCATTTACACTTTGCAATCGGGCTTGCCGTTTGACCTCAGCGAAGGCGGCGGGGCGCAAGGAACGATTCGCCCTGACATTGTCTCAAAAACCAGCGTCAAGCCGGGAAACATCGCGGATTACTTCAATACCGCGGCATTTGCCGCGTCGCCTGCTACGTTGTTCACAGACGGCACGAGCCAGAGCATCAGCTTCAATCGCCCGGGGACGGCCGGACGTAACTTAATGATCGGCCCCGGTCTGTCGAATCTGGACTTCGCGCTCTTTAAGAATTTCCACGTTACGGAACGGGTTAACGTCTCGTTCCGCGTCCAATTTTACAACATCACCAACACACCGCACTTCGGGCAGCCTAACTTCAACATTGGAAATTACGGAATCAACAGCGGCGCACTGGTATTCAACCCGAACACCCAATTCGGCGAGATCACCAGCGTATTGCCCAACAGCAACCGTGAAGGTGAGCTCGGCTTGCGGATTACGTTCTAGCTCGGCAGAGGGGGCGGGCGCGGGACCGCTTCCCTGCTTTGATTCCATCCGATTAGGATCCGACTGTGCGTAACTCACCATCACAGCGCCAGCTTCGCTTGTCGCACCTACGCTTAATCCTTCTCGCCGTCGTAGCTCTGACATCCCAATTTTCATTGCTGAAAGCTTCGCCTGTTTCCGCGGCATCGCAAGCGGTGTCGCACGCGTTCTCACCGCGAGCGTCGGAAGTCCAAGCCAGTGCCGCGCCGGCGATCACAAAGATGGACCCGCCGAACTGGTGGGTTGGATTCACTCCCAAGGTGATGATCCTTGCTGCCGGCGAGAACCTCGGAGGTGCAACCGTGACCTGCGATCGCGACGGCGTGCGCCTGGCCCAGTCGAAGGTCACAGCCGGCGGAAAATACTTATTTTTGTGGCTGGAGATTGCGCCTGATGCCCGGGCAGGCGACGCTGCGATCCAGATCGCAACGCCTTCGGGCAAAACCTCCGTGAATTTTTCGCTTCTTCCGCGCGAACCCTCGCAAGGCAAATTTCAGGGATTTTCGCCGGACGACGCCATCTACCTGATCATGCCCGATCGTTTCGCCGATGGAGATCCGAGCAATGATCCGCCGCCTGCCTCTCCCGGAACCTACGATCGTTCCAAGGCGCGGGCTTATCACGGCGGAGATTTTCGCGGCATCCGCGATCATCTCGATTACTTGCGCGATCTGGGCGTCACCGCAATATGGCTTACGCCCATCGTGGATAACGATAATTCTTCGCCGCAGGATTACCACGGCTATGGCGCGGTGGATGAATACGCTGTCGAAGAGCACTTCGGCACGTTGAAGGATTTGCAAGACCTCGCCACAGCCGCGCACGCCAAGGGGATCAAGATGATTTTTGATTTTGTCCCCAATCACACCGGCCCGAGCCATCCCTGGGTCACCGCACCACCGGAACCCGACTGGTTTCACGGCAGCAAGGAACATCACCTGATCGCATCGGGTGAGTTTCAATTTCTCACCGACCCGCACGCCCCGCCGAAGTACTGGCGCAAGGTCGTAGAGGGCTGGTTTGCCAACGTCCTGCCGGATATGAATCAGGAAAATCCGGACGTCGCTGAATACTTCATCGAGAACGCGCTGTGGTGGGCGGAGGAAACCGGTATTGACGGCTATCGGCTCGACACTTTTCCTTACGTGTCGCGCCAGTTTTGGTCGGAATGGCATCGCGCGCTGCGGCAGGTGTATCCACGAATGACCACCGTCGGCGAGGTGATGAACGGGGATCCGGTGATCACGTCATTCTTTGCTGGCGACCGCGCGCAAAACGATGGAATTGATTCCGGCGTCACCGCCGTTTTCGACTATCCCTTCTACTACGCGCTGCGCGAGGGCCTGATCGAAAATAATTCACCGGCGCGAATTGTGGGCGTTCTGGCCGAAGATCACTTGTATCCGCATCCGGATTTGCTGGTCAGGTTTGCCGGCAATCACGACGTTTCGCGCCTCGCCAGCGAGAAAGGCGCGTCGCTCGACAAAATCAAGCTCGCTTTCTCGGTCGTCCTGACGATGCGCGGCACACCTGAGCTTTACTACGGCGACGAAATCGGCATGACCGGCGGCGACGACCCCGACAATCGCCGCGATTTCCCTGGCGGGTTTCCCGGCGACAAGCAGAATGCCTTCACGCAATCCGGCCGCACGGCGGAACAGCAGGAAATTTTCTCGCACGTGCAAAAGCTCTTGAGCCTGCGCAAGGAACATCCGGCTCTCCGCCGCGGCCAGCTCTGGCACATCTCCTGGGACGAGTTGTCATACGCATTCGCGCGAACTACGAGCGAAGAGCGGCTGCTGGTCGTGTTCAACAGCGGGGCCACCACGAAAACGTTACGCTTGGCATTTGCCGGTACGCCGCTGCAGGGCGCGCAAAACCTGGCGCCGCTATTGGGTAAGGCCGGCGTAGAGACCAAGAATGATAGCGCGGATCTAATGCTGGCTCCGAATCAGCTGGAGATATTTTCCGTTCAATGATTCAGGCATTACTGCAATTTTTTGGCGGCCTAACCAAAGGGTGACCTAAATGCGTTCGAAGCAAGTCGGGTTTTTCGTTTTCTTCATCCTTCTCTTAATTTCCGCGCATCTCGCGGCGCCTGCTGCTGCGGCTCAAAACCAATCCGCGCCCGGCGCACCTGGGGCGCTGCCCACGTGGACGTCAGGAAGCAAGGAAGGCGTGGGCACGTCCACATCCACGGATTCACATGTCTGGTTCACGTTGCAAGGTGGAATTCTCAGCGAAGTTTACTATCCGCGCCTGGATACCGCCGATGTTCGCACCCTCGAATTTGCCGTAAGCGACGGCAAGACCGTGTGGCTCGAGTCCAAAGACATGCAACATGCAATCGAACGCGTCAGCGAGGACAGTCTGGTGTACCGCCAAACAAGCCGCGACGGTGCGGGACGATTCACGATCTCTAAGACGTACGCGACGGACCCGGCGCGCGACACTTTGCTGATGGACGTCGCGTTTTCCGCGCCGCGTGGGTTCGATTTGTACGTGCTCTACGATCCAGCGCTCAAGAATTCCGGCATGGGCGACACTGGGTATGCGCAGGGCGACGCACTCGTCGCCGAAAAGCCCGGCGTTGCCTCCGCGTTTTTGTGCGACAACGGTCTGCAACAGATGAGCAGCGGGTTCGCAGGCGTGAGCGACGGCTATACTGACCTGCTGCTCCATCGCAAGCTGGATTGGTCGTATGCACGCGCTGAAAACGGAAATGTAATCCAAGCTGCTAAATTGACGGGCGCTCATTTTACTTTAGCTCTCGGCTTTGGTGCCGCGCCTGCGGCCGCAATCGCGAGCGCGAAGGCCAGCTTGCAAGACGGCTTTCCTTCCGTGAGTGCTCGATATGCGGCGGGTTGGAGCGAATACGCGAAGACCTTGCGGCCAGTGACTGGAACCTACGCGAGCGAGTTTCGACTGGCAGCGATGGTGTTGAAGGCCCACGAAGATAAAACGTTCCGCGGCGCGATGATCGCGTCGATGAGCGTGCCGTGGGGCTTCGCGGTGAAGGCGGACGTTCCCACCGTGGGCGGCTACCACCTCATTTGGTCGCGCGACCTGTACGAAATCGCCACGGGTTTGCTCGCCGCAGGCGATCGCGCCGCTGCCGAGCGTGCGCTCAATTACCTGCTGACCGTACAGCAAAAACCGGATGGCAGCTTTCCACAGAATAGCTGGCTCGATGGAAAACCTTACTGGCCCTCGCTGCAAATGGACGAGGTCGCTTATCCGATGATCCTCGCGTGGCAGCTGGGGAAAACTGACGTCGAAACGTGGCAGAAACATATTCGCCCGGAAGCCGAATTCGTGGTTAGCCATGGGCCGTTCACTAAGGAAGAACGCTGGGAGGAAATTCCGGGATATTCTCCGTCGACGATCGCCGCGGAAATCGCGGGATTAATTTGCGCCGCGGACATCGCCCGCAAGAATGGCGCAACTGAAGACGCCGCGCGCTATACCAAAACGGCGGACGAGTGGGCCGCCAATATCGAAAAAATGCTGGTGACCACCACCGGCCATCTCGGCGGGCCGCTCGCCTCGCAGGGTTACTACATTCGAATGGATAACAACATGGATCCGAACGCCGGCTATCAGCTCAACGTTGGTAACGGCGGTGGCACTTGGGACGAACGCGACATTGTTGACGCTGGATTCCTTGAGTTCGTGCGCCTCGGAATCCGTCCGGCGGATGACGCCACGATTGCACGCTCGGTTCAAGTGATTGACTACACGATTCGCGTTGAGACGCCAAATGGCCCCAGCTTCCACCGCTACAATCACGATGGTTATGGCGAAACGTATTTCGGCGGCCCGTGGTTAGGCGAAGGAATCGGAAGGATTTGGCCGATTTTCACGGGCGAAAGAGGTGAATACGAGATCGCCCGCGGGCACGACGCCTCCGTCTATCTCGATGCCATGCTGCATTTCGCCAATGCCGGAGGAATGATTCCCGAGCAAGTTTGGGACCGCGCCAACCCGACGCAATCGCATTTCGCCTTCGGCGAAGGCACGGGCAGCGCCACGCCGCTCGCCTGGAGCATGGCGCAGTTCATCCGACTGGTGGTGTGCTTCGAAGACAAACGAATCGTCGAACAGCCTGCGATTGTCGCCGACCATTTCCTGAAGGAGCGCCACTGAGCGCATTCGAGCCGTGTCTCGATGTCATTTGCCATGGTTCTCTGGAGGCGGCAGGGGGGCGCGGGTGCTGTGCATGAAGACGATCTTCCAGGCGCCGGCTTGTTTCTGCAGAAAGGCCGATTCCAACCAGTTCTGGTTCACGGTGCCGGAAGCGTCGGTGATGCTGCCTTTGTTAACGTTGGCGATCCAAGCTGTATTGCCGCTGATGTGGATGTCGGGTTCGGTCACGTGCTCGTCGGTGCGCTTGCCGGCGGCGTGTAGGGCTTTGATGGCAGCCATGAGCGAGTCGCCGTTGAATCGCATGCCATTCGCGAAGATGTAGAAGTCTGGTGCTGTCACGGAATCCAACTTCGCGATATCCTCCGTGCTTGCTGCACTGAATATTGTGCTCACTGTATCTATGATTTGCCTTTGGTCAGCGGTGAGGCTTTTCTGTTGGGCATTCGCGGTGGAGATGTTTGCCGAAAAGATGAATGCGAAGGCAATGGTCGCCCACGCGACGTGCAGGGGTGATGGCATGAAGAAACCCTCCTAATGATTTGTTAATGTAACGTTTTCAGCCTAAAGGCGCTTGAGCGCCTCTAATTCCTCAAGTGTGCGCGGCCAGTCCGATCCTAGTAGTCGTGAGAGGCCGCGGTCCGCAAGGACTCTTCCGCCAGTTTGACAGCGAGCACAGTAGTTCGTTTCATTGTCCGCGTAGCGAATCCGTTGAATCTTCTCCCCACACCGCGGGCAGGGTTTTCCGTAACGCCCGTGAACCGCCATGTCCTTGCGAAACGCGGTCACGTTTTCGGGAAAGCCATCCTCTGCTTCGGCGCGCAGCCGGTCGATCCAGACACTGAGGGTTTGACGCGCCGCGGCAAATAGCCTTTCCCACTCGTGTTGCTCCAGTTTGTGCGTGAGCGTGATGGGCGAGAGTTGCGCCGCGTACAAAATCTCATCCGAATACGCGTTGCCAATCCCGCTGACCAGACGCGGATCTGTGAGAGCCCTCTTGAGCGTGCGATTTTCGGCCGTGAGTGCGGCTCGAAACGATACGAGATCGCTCGCGAAAATATCAATTCCTCCGGGATCGACCGAGCGCAGCCCCTCCTCGCCCGTAACAACGTGCAACGATGCACGGCGCTTCGTTCCGGCTTCGGTAAGAACCAGAGAACCGTTGGGAAAATCGAAAGCCGCCAGACTTTGCCGGCCTGAAAGCTTTGCCCCTGGCGTCCGCCAGTGCAACCGGCCGGCAATCATCAAGTGCAGCACCAGCCACAGGTCGCCTTCCACACCAATCGCGATTCGCTTACCGATTCGCCGCAATTGGCGCACGATTCGTCCCTCCACATCGGCAATTGGTGGCTCTACGGTTCGAAGCAAGAAGGGGCTCGCCAGCCGAACGCGCTTGATTGGCTGCGCAACAATCCGTGGTTCGAGTGCACTGATGTAAGCGGCTATGTCCGGCAGCTCCGGCATCGTTATCAGATTCCGTGTCTCGCGCCTGCGTTGCAACTACGATTTGTTTGCCAGCAAGAATTCTTGCCCAATCGTCGCGCTCGATTTTTCTCAGCATTAGCTCGTGGTTACAACGCCGTGACAGTCATTAGACGAGACGTTTACATTCCCCCGCCGCTTTCAACCATCTCACTTATGACGGCCAAGTTAAACGCACGAAGAGAAGTAGGGGCGGAAAATCGGTGCAATAGCGGCCGCAATACAAAAAAAGGAGTTGTTATGAAGGTTGCTGTCGTAGGGAAATTCTCCACCATTGTGCTTTTGCTTGCATTCTCGATGGTCCTGCCTGCCGCGCGAGCGGATGAAGCGAACCAGGCCACTCGAGTCACATTCAACCAACCGATTCAAATTCCCGGACGTGTCCTGGCTGCGGGTACCTACTGGTTCGTCCTGCCTGACAACGCTACCGACAATTACCAGGTTCGCATCTATAACGCGGATCGAACTGTTTTTTATGGGACGGTCCTGACGATCAATGCCCAGCGCCAACAGGTGACCGACAAATCTGCGTTCACTTTCGCAACGCATGACTCAGCCCAGCCTAAGGCACTTGTCACTTGGTTCTACCCCGGCGAAGCAATCGGGCACGAATTCCTCTATTCCAAGCAAGTCTCGAAGGAACTCGCAAAGGCCAAGCAGGTCACCGTCGTAGCCGGAGACTAACCTCGAATCCGGATATAAAGCATCAGCTCGTCGGCGGTGAGTTTCATGCGCCGCCGGCGGAGTTGACGCAAACGGATTCAAGGTGCCCGGACTGATGGACAAGTTCGCACTAGCACGAGAGGCCTAAACGCTATGCACCCGAGTTTGAACGAAGCCGAGATCTCCTCAATCGTCGAAGCCGGCGGCGGGAGATTTATCGGCGTGCTGAAGGAAGCTCCAGGAAAATCGGAAGCGTTCGTCCTATTCATTTCGCCGAAAACGAAATCAACCCTGGCCATCCCAATTTCGCAATTAACCGTGGAGGCTGTGCGCAAGCAACTAGCCGAATCCAATGCAGCCTTCAGCACGGGCAGCACGGCGGAAGAAACACATTGCACGGGGAGACTGAAAAACAATAAGTCGCGAGAGATGGGCCTTACTGGGATCGGGTGCCGCTGCGGAGATTAGCGTGGATCATCGCCTTCACCTCACGTTGGGCGGCGATGAGTCCGTCCCTCGGTGTCTCTCAAAATAATCTTTTGTAGTCCCGGAATTTTTTTGGCAATGCCGGAGTCTGGACAGTAGCAACAGCGTGCGAAACGCGTAGATCGCGATCCTTTGTGACACGCAGAAGGAACCCTGCGAAACAGGCGGTCACAGCAGGCGAGTTTGAGAAGCAAACACGTTCAACGTGCCGTAGGCAGGGGTGTGTTCATGCGCATATGCAGAGCAGTCCAAGACGGCGCCGTCCTGCAAAGCGCCGTACGCCGGAGGAAACACAATTCACAGGGAGGCCGAAAATCAATGAATCTCAAGAGATGGGTGTTGTTCAGCGTTGCGCTTCTGTTTGCGATGGCGTTTCACACGCTGCAACTTCGCGCGCAGACTCAGACGACCGGCGAAATTACTGGCGTCGTCACCGATCCGTCTGGCGCGACAGTGGTAAAAGCGAAGGTCGTTCTTAAGGACAATTCGAAAGGAACCACCCTAATCGCAGAGACCAATAAGGACGGCGTCTACCATTTCCAGCTCTTGACTCCGAGCACTTACACCCTCTCAGTGACGTCCACCGGCTTCGAGGAAGCTAGAAGGACATTGAACGTCGCGCTCGGGCAGGTTACTACCGGAGATATCCAGCTCACGATCGGCTCCGCTTCCGCCACCGTAACCGTCTCCGGCGAAACTTCGCCGCTAGTGCAAACAGAAAATGGAAACGTCGCAACCACGTTTGATCAGCAGCAGCTCAGCGCGATACCCAACCCCGGCAATGATCTCACCGCTTTTGTGCAAACGGCCCCGGGCGTGGTGATGAACACCGCCGGTGGATTGGGAAATTTCTCCGACCACGGAGTCGGAGCCGCTTCGAACCTTTTTACGCTTGACGGAATGGACGACAACGATCCCTTCCTCAATTTGAATAACTCCGGCGCCACGAACCTGCTGCTCGGCGCGAACGAGATCCAGGAGAGCACGATCGTAAGCAGCGGGTACTCGGGAGAATATGGCAGCCTGGCTGGGGCCAGCGTCAACTACGTCACAAAATCGGGCAGTAACGAATTTCACGGCAACGCGGTCTATTACTGGAATGGCAGCGCGTTCAACGCCAACGATTGGTTCTTGAATCATGCGGGCGATCCGAAGAACTTCAGCAACGCCAACCAGTGGGCCGGTTCGATTGGGGGGCCCATCAAGAAGGACAAGTTGTTCTTCTTTTTCAATACGGAGGGTCTGCGGGTTGTGGTTCCGGTGAGCACGGCAGTCGCATTTCCCAGTCAAGCGTTCCAGACCGCAACGATTGCTAATCTGGAGAACAAGGACGGTTTTTCCGCGAATTCTGCAACCGTCAAGTTTTACCAGAACCTTTTCAGTCTCTACAACAACGCCAAGGGAGCAGCCAATGCCGTGCCGGGCGCCGGTCCTTTGTCTACAGACCCTCTAGGGTGCAACGGGTTCACAGGCTTGGGAGCAGGCGTGGCTTGCTCGTCTTTTTTCCAGGCGGCCGATAACAACCTCACAACCGAAGCACAGTATTCCGGCCGCGTGGATTTCAATGCTACGGCAAACGATCGCGTCTTTCTGCGCGTTCTTTACGATAAAGGCAATCAGGCGTCCGATACCGACCCGATCAATCCGCTTTTCAATATCACCAGCACCCAGCCGCAATGGCAGGGCCAATTAAACGAAACGCATACATTCGGTTCAACCATGGTGAACCAGTTCATTCTGTCTGGGCAATGGTACAGCGCGGTCTTCGACAACGCGAACCGCGCAGCAACGCTTGCCGCGTTTCCAACCACCATATTTTTCGGGAATGCCAACATTCCGTGGTTCAACATTGGCGGAGCCGGCGCTGGTGGCGCAGGAGATGCATTTTTCCCACAGGGACGAAACGTCACGCAGTATCAGATTGGCGATGACTTTTCAAAGACCCTGGGCAATCACACTCTCAAATTCGGCACCAAATTCCGCCGCTACGATGTGTCCGATAAAGACTTCGGTGTATTCACGAGCGGCTTCGTGACACCCAATTCGGTGGCGGCCTTCTTCAATGGCGGTGTGGACCCGGCAACCGGCACGAGTTCGGTTCTCGAGCAAAGTTTCCCGACAGCTTTGTCGCAGCCGATCGCTCTCTATACCCTGGCTTTCTACGGAGAAGACGACTGGAAAATAAAATCGAACCTCACGCTCACCTTCGCTCTGCGAATCGAGCACCAGTCGAATCCCGTCTGCCAGACCGATTGCTTCAATCGTCTGAATGCTCCATTTCTTCTCGCCGACAATAACGTCAACACGCCGTTCAGCACGGATGTCTTGCAGGGATTGCACCAAGAGCTGCAAGGCCTGAGTGCGGTTCTCTGGCAGCCTCGGTTCGGTTTTGCCTGGTCGCCCCACGCCTTGCACGGCACGGTGATCCGCGGAGGCGTCGGACTTTTCAACGACGCCTTCCCCGCGGTGTTCACGGATAATTTTGCTTCCAACGCCCCCGGAGTCAATACGTTCTTCGTCAGCGGGAGCAACATCGCTCCGGGAGAAACTCTGAACGGTGGCAATTTGTTCTCCCAGGCGGCTGCCAACAACGTCGGCTTGATCAACGGCTTCAAGAACAACCAGACGTTAGCTCAAATCCAGGCAAATGTTCCATTCTTCTCGCCACCGAGTCTGTTCAGCGCCAATAAACAGACTCGGATTGCCCAATTCCAGAAATGGAGCTTGGAAATCCAGCAGGCCATCGGCAAGAACAGTTCCTTCGACGTCGCTTACAACGGAAACCACAGCATTCATGACCTGGTTGATCGCAACGGCGTAAACGGATTTTGCAGTCCCGGCGCTGTTGGCACCGCGTGCCAGAATGTTCCTTCGTTCGCCGGCCTTCCGGCTGCTCCGTTCGACCCGCGGTTCGGCACAGTCAGCCTTCTTGACACGAACGGAATATCGAACTACGAAGGCGTGACGTTCTCCTTCAAGCACAATGTCGATGGCGGCTGGGGCAAAGGCGTATTTCAGGCCAATTACACCTACAGCCACGCATTTGACGACGTGTCCAATGGTGGAAATCCGAACGTCTTCTTCTCTGGGACTTCTGTAACCTCCGCCATAAATCCGTTCAACACCCGACAGAATTACGGTCCCTCCGACTACGACGTCCGTCATTACTTCAGCTCGAGCTACGTTTGGGAATTGCCCATTCGTCGCGCTTTGCTGGGCCATGGCTGGGCGCCTCTGGTGGACGGCTGGCAAGTGTCAGGTACGATTTTCGTCCGCAGCGGTCTTCCCTACTCCGTGGTGGATGGAGGCCTGGACGGTCTTCTATCCGCTCAGGGGTTTGGCGGCGTAGTCCTTCCGCAGTTCCTCGGAGGTCCGATCTCCAGTTGCGGAGAAGGCGCTGCGACAGGCGCAACTCCTTGTCTCACACCCGCGCAATTCGTCGCGTCAGGTTCGGAGACGAACTTTCTTGCTGGATTGCGCAACAAGTTCCGCGGGCCCGGCTACTGGAATACGGACTTCACGGCGCAAAAGATGACGAAAATCCCTCACTGGGAAGCAGGGCAATTCGGGTTGGCGTTCCAGTTCTTCAACCTGTTCAACCATCCGAATTTCAATCTGCCGAACAACAATTTGACGGGAGCGCTCGGATCAATCTCCTCAGCCGTGAGTGAGCCGACCAGCATTCTCGGCTCAGGACTCGGCGGCGATGCTTCGGTTCGAATCATTCAAATAAAAGCATCCGTAACGTTTTAGTTCCTAGCCCAAACCCACCTGCGGCCCGTCCCCAGCACCGGGCCGCAGGTCTCTACCAATCAGGACTGTGCCAATTTCACGGGGGAGTCACCCAAATTGGTCTCGAAGCTGCCGTACTACGTCATCAGCCCACTGGCAACCTTTCCCTGTATGCACTCTCAGTCGCATCGGTAAGAGAACCCAAGCATCCAATCTAGGTAGCTAGTTGATGCCCGGTTCTTTTTCCGGGCGGGAGGACTGAGGAATCCATGCCAGATCGTCCACGTCTCACGAATACTCCGCTTTCTATTCTGGAATTGGCCCACTTACGAGAGGGAGGGACGGCTGAGGAAGCTTTCCGCAACGCTCGCGTGTTGGCCCAACGAGCAGAATCCCTGGGCTACAAGCGATTCTGGCTCGCGGAACACCACAATATTCGAGGGGTCGCCTGCTCGGCGACTTCGGTTCTGATCGGTTACATCGCAAATGCGACTTCGAGAATCCGCGTTGGTTCCGGGGGCATCATGCTGCCGAATCATGCGCCTCTTGCCATTGCAGAGCAGTTCGGCACGCTCGAATCGCTGTTCCCCGGCCGGATCGACCTAGGCCTCGGCCGCGCCCCCGGTGGCGATCCGGCCGCGGCGCAGGCTCTCCGCGGTTCCCTCCACGGTACGGATGACGATTTTCCAGCGATTCTGGACGAGCTGCGCCGATATCTTGGCGAACCACATCCTCCTCAGCAAGTGCATGCCTATCCTGGAGAAGGCACCAACGTTCCCATATGGCTGCTCGGCTCGAGCGACTTCAGCGCTCGACTCGCCGGAAGACTCGGTTTGCCATTTGCGTTCGCCGCTCATTTTCAGCCGGGACCTCTGTTGCCAGCCCTTCACATCTATCGATCGTCGTTTCGTCCCTCCCACGTTCTTGACAGGCCCTACGTCATGGTCGGAATTCCGATCCTGGTGGCGGACTCAGACGAGCACGCTCAGTTTCTGGCCACAACCCCGATCCAAATGTTTCTGAACTTGATCCGTGGCGTTCCTGGGCCGTTGCCGCGGCCAACGAAGAACCTCCAATCGACAGCGCAAGAGCGAGAGATGGTAGCCACAAAATTTGGAGCAGCGATTTTCGGCGGGGCCGAACGCGTCGCCGCACGGTTGCAAGAGTTTCTGGAGGAGACACGCGCGGATGAGCTGATGGTAGTAACGAACACCTACGACTTCGCTGACCGGCTACGGTCCTATGAGCTCCTGGCCAATCTCGCCGACCAGAGACAAGAAGAACCCGAGATCGTAGCGCGGGGTGAAGCGCTTGACGCAGACAAATCGGCTGTGCGGGACTAACCGAGAGCGCTCATCGAGTGGCGACGACGAAACTCATTGTGCTTCCCGCAGGCGCACCAATAAGAAACGCACATTCTCGAGGGCCTCTCACCCACACGTCAACGGAGCGCTGAGATCCGTCCTCTTGCGCCACACATCGAATCTTCCGTATGGCTAGCGAGCGTGAGCGGCCTTTTGCGCTTGGAATGCTTTACACTGGCACCAGACGCGATCGGTTTTCTTGGGGTCTGGATTGGACCGCGTGCCCGTGCAACCATATGTTCTGTGTAGCGATTGCGGATGTCCGCAAGCGCACATTTCGTTGCGCTCCACGTGAGCCATAGAACCCTCAGGTCGAGTGTATTCACCTAGGGGCACAGGGCAATCGGGTATTGCCTTTAGACAAAAGACCGCTTTACCTGCGACGGTTACCTCACAAATTGGGGCGCGGTTCTGATTTCGTAGGGGCGAAGCGGAATCGCCCGCTGATTTATGTTCGGCTCCCGGATCGACTGGTGGCACAACTGGGCATCACCGCATCTCGAAGATTCTTGGTGTGAAACAAACTGAAGGAACCTTCAAATCGATTGGAAAATAACCGCAGGGCCGTTTTCGTGGAGTGAGACGGTGTAAGCTGGTATCGTTACCAGCGAGGTGCTAATTTGGACGGTCGCAGCGGTCCAATTTTGGTCTTCGATGTTGGCGGAAGCCACATGGCTGTTAGCCTCTTTGATCCGCCGTCGAGCAACATCGGCGCGGTTCGCAACCTGCGCGTGCTACCGGACGGCGACGCTGAAAGATTTTTCAGAACGTTTGAATCCCTGGTGCGCATCACTCTTCCGGCGCCAGCCTCACCCCAGGGAATCGCCATCGCCATGCCAAGTCCGTTCGACTATGAACGCGGCATCAGTCACATGCGGCACAAATTTCAATCTCTGTACCAACTGGATTTGCGCCTCGAACTTTCTCAACGGCTCTGCTGTCCTCCAGGTGACATTCACTTTCTGAATGATGCAGCGGCATCCCTAATAGGCGAGATGCAGCACGGAGGCGCGGCCGGAGCCAAGCGCGCCATCGGGATAACTCTGGGAACCGGCGTGGGATCGGCATTCGCGCTGGACGGCAGTATAGTCGTGGAAGGCCGGGGCGTTCCCCGTGGCGGCGAGATCTGGAATCAACGCTATGGCGACGGCGTTGTGGAAGACGTTATTTCCACGGTGGCGATTCAGAGAATCTTTGAGCAGCTCACGGGCAAGAATGCCGAGGTACGTGACATTGCTTCGTCCGCGGTGCACCAACGAGAGGCGCAGCAAACCTTCGTGCGTTTTGGAACGGAACTCGGCAAGGTGCTGCGGCAGACGTGTCTGCCGTTTGCTCCCGATAGCATCGTCTTGGGCGGAGGAATTGCGCGCGCTGCAGCGCATTTTCTGGCGCATGCCCGAGAGGGACTAGCGGACACTCCAACTGAGTTGCTTGTTTCAGAATTGTTCGAGCGCGCTCCCCTGATTGGCGCCGGTGTCAGCTGGGTGAACCGGAATTGTGGCCCTCCGCGGAGCGATAATCACGACCAGGCCACGGAGCAAGTTTGACAGTTTGGAATTCATGGCGCTAAATTAAGTGTGGCTTCACAGCGTGACCAGCCGCAGGTTGTTCTACGCTCAATTGCCCGGACAAGCCCATCCGCTGTTTATTGCGCGCTAACCCAAGTGTCTGACCCCGTCAGCTTGACGGCAACGTCCGTAATCCAGAGATGTAGAGGCTTGCCGTCCGCCGTCCCGCGGTGTTCCGTCGAGACGATCACCGGGCCGGCCTTCTTGTAGCCGGTCCAAGTGACGATGACGAGGCTCGGCTTTTTGGGTCCGCCGCGGCGATAGACCATTTCCTGTACTCGATGGTCGGTGCCAACGAAAAGTTCCCAAGTATCGCCGGGAGTGTAACCGGCGCCCTCCGCGGGATATTTCACTACCACCTGGTCGGCGGTACCCTTCCCGAGCGGCAGTTTCTGCTTGCCCTTGTCGTCCACACTGGCGCTGGTGTCCCACGCAACATGGAAGGGGAAGATCAGCCAATACTGGTCGTTCATGAAAGCCGGATCGACTTCATCCTTTACGTTGGCCGGTTCGCTGCTGAGTTGAGAATGATTGTAGGTAACCTTAACCGGCTTGCCGTCTTTATCTTTTGTTTCAAAGGAAACCTTTCCGGTCTTGGGCTCCCAAACCCATGAATGGGAAACATTCACGCCAGGAAACGTTACATTCCAGGTATAGCGGATCGCCTCGATTTGTCCCCACGAATCGAGACCATAGGCCTTCGCGATCTCGTCGGCGATTGGCGCGCGCGTCTGTGCCCAGGAAGTTACAGAAAAGATCAGCGCCCCGAAAGTCAGAAGACAAATTATCGTTACACGGCTCGCATTTCTCACGGAGTTCGCTCCTTAATGAAATTTACGGACGCTTCGTTGGATGAAGGGAGAAGTTTCGGGTCACAGGAGAGCGTGCCAGCGCACCGTGCACTTCGCCCACGCCAGCCATTCGTAGCCTCGCTCGATTCCCGGCGCATTATACCGCACAGTTCGCTGATTGTGCTCTTCCAGGCTCATGCGGCGGCGCTGGTTACCTCATTTGCTCAGAACACCTAGTCAATTGAGTATTACGCTACCGCCGGCCGTGTGAATCGGCGATACACGATAATCGCACCGGCCATTGCCACCGATCCGAATTCCAGCAGCATAATCCAACCAGGAACCACCCAGGGCCGGCCAATCGTGCGCAGATGCCAAACATAGTAAGTCGGGATGATGCTGACCGTCCATACGATGAGCGGCACCGTCGAGGCCGACCGCATGAACGGCAACAGCCAGAGAAGGTACCACGGATATACGACCGGCGCACACAGGAGCGATGCTGCCATGGGCCATGCGAATGCTTCCGCAGAGTGCGCCGTGGACTTGCTTCTGATCCAGATTGCGGTGACAACGCCGACGAGCACTGCGAGCCCGGCTACAAGTTGCGGAGCCGCTACGTGCTCGATCACTGCAAACACCGGATCATTAAAGCGGAACCTCTGCAGGTAGGTGCCGAGCGATCCGGTCGGAATCCGTCCATGGTCGAGAAATGGAACATACAAGAGTCCGACTACGACAGCCGCCAACGCGCCGTCGCGCAAACGAACCCGCTTCCAGTAGAGCGGCAGCAATACAATCGGGAGAAATTTCACAGCAACAGCCAAGCCCAATGAGACGGCTGCAGCCCTGCGCCAGCGGCGTTCCAGTGCTGCAGCAGACACCAAGAGCAGCAGCACTCCGACAATATCAATGTGACCGCTCCCCCCCACTTCTACCGCCAGCAGTGGGTTCCAGGCATACGCGAGCACCCAGTGCGTTCCTTGGCCGGCACGACGCAAAATGTCGAGCAACACGAAAACGATCGCGAAATCGCAAACTACAAAGGCAATTTTGAGCGCAAAGACAGACTCATGAATCGCCGTGACCGCGCGGAAGAAAAGTTCAGCTCCCGCTGGATAAGGGCTCGGGACCTCCGGATTATTCAGTGTGCGAGTTTCGGGTGTGTGCAACCCGGCAAGCACAGGGTCGTTGGGAACGACGATATAAGGATTCAAGCCGAGCCGCTGCACACGGCCATCCCACACATATCTGTGAATGTCGTCATCTGGCCGCGGCCGCTGCCGTAGAAATGGAATGTGCCACAGAGCAGCCAACACGAGCCCGACGACGATGACCTGGCGCGGGAATCTCGGCGTGTAGAAGAGCTCACGAACGCCGAGGAGGTACGCGATACCGGCAACTGCCAGCGGAATGATGAACGACGGTTCACCAACGTTGCCGGACTTACGCGAGCAGATCAACAGCGCGACAAGCAGGATGGCGCCTAACCCGTACAGCCTGTGGGACGGCGTGAGCTTCACGTCGCTCCGCCGTTTTGTTTCGCGTGCTTGATCCTTCGCGGGCGCGCCAGCAGCCAGTCGGCTGTTCGAGGCGCTTTCCCGGGGCTGCGCAACAATTCGTCGGCGAGTTGGTCGAGATCGCTGAGTTCGTCAATATCATAGAAGGAATCGATGAGGCTAAACGAAAGATTCAAGCCACGAACGCGTGCCAGCAACGCCTCGTATGCGTTCGTCGTCCCCATGGCGTCGGTGACGAAAAGCCCCGGATGCGGCGCTTTGGCGCCAACCAGATAGTAGCCGCCGTCGTGCGTCGGACCGATCACGACATCACAGGAAGCCAGCAAACGGAAGGCACGTTCCAAGAAGGACAGCGGCAAGTGGGGCGTGTCGCTATTGAATGCGACGATGCGCCCGGCGCCCGCTGATGCAAAATGTGCGAACACAGAAGTGAGTCCGGCCGTGAGCCCGTTCCCGTTTTGGGGCACGACGGAAATGCTATGGCCCGTGGCGCGAACCAGATCTTGGGCATCGGCCTCCGGACACATGATGGCCAGTTCCACCCCGTCGAGGCTTTTCGCCAGCGCGATAGTGTCAACGAGAAGACAGCGATACAGGTCCGTCACTTCGAGTACAGGAAGGTTTCGTGCCAGCCGCGTTTTTACTGCACCAGGTCGCGGCGCCTTGGCCATGATGACCAGAGTACAGGTATCATTTCGACGACGAGGAGATTGCATCTAGATCGCTCCGCGGATATTCATGCCGAGTGCAGCGTGGCGGGCTGTCTCCGCCAGAAATAGTAGCGTGCGATCAAGGTGAGGATAGACCAACCTGCACCAATCGTTCCCCTGATCGTCCCGCCAATTTTAGATCTTCCGATGCGCGGATAGTAGCTTACCGGCACCTCTACAATGCGGAAGCCGGCCTTCGCGCCTTTCAAAATCATCTCGACTGCCCAGCCATATGTGGCTTGTTCGAGCTCCAGCGCGCGAAGCACGTCGATTCGTGCCGCGCGAAATGGTCCTAGATCGCTGATTCGCACGCCGTAGAGAAATGTAATTAATTTTGCTGCCAAGCGGTTTCCGAAAACCTGATGCCCAGGGAGAGCCGCATGGCTGCGATCGGTGAAGAGGCGCGATCCTAACGTGATATCCGCGCAGCCCTCGATGATCGGAGCGAGTAGCAGCGGAAGTTCGGCGGGGCGGTCGCTGTAGTCGCCGTCCAAAAATACAACGATGTCCGGATCCCGCACATGGGCGAGACCGGTGATGCACGCACGGCCATAGCCACCGCGAGGTTCGTGGATCACGCGAGCCCCAGCGCGCGAGGCGAGGCCGGGAGTGCCGTCGCTCGAATTGCTGTCGACGACAATAACCTCTGAGACGACGCCGGCAGGAAGATCAGCCAGAACGCGGCCGATGGCCTCTCCTTCGTTTCGGGTTGGAATGATTACAGAGACGCGCACACTACCTCGCTGGACGTTATCGCTTCGATGCAGGCTTGGTTCACCACCACAACGAGGACGGCGTTCGGCGCGCCAGCAGCGCATCGACGCCCCAGGTTCGGCCCGCGCGCCCGACTGAGACAGCTAGCGATGCCAGCACCGGAACCAGCAGCTCCCAAATCCACGCCGTGCCCCACTCCGACATCCAAAGGCTACCTAAATAAAGAAACGCTACGAAGGCGGCCGGGCGCGTCAGCAGACCGACGACGAGCAGTATCCCAAGACCGAGTTCGGTGATCGCTTGCATCGGAGCCGCCATCGCGGCGTGACTAGCCGCTGCCGCCATGACGGCCTTCCACGCGGCCGGAGCATGATCATGCTGGATGTAATAATTGATGAGGCCGGCGTAGCCGCCAGGTGTATAGAGGCCTTTGCCCAGATTTTCGAAGAAAACCCAAACCAGCATTGCGCCAATGGTCAGCCGCACGATGGCCAACCCAAAGCGCGCTTGCGGCTGGGGAGCTTCTTGGGGATTGTCGGATGATAAGTTCGGGCTGGCAGTCATAAATTTTCTCTCAGTCTCCGTCGGTCGGAATTTGTTTTCTTAGTGCCGTGTCAGATGCATGGTGCTTCGCTGTCGTTGAAGCACAAATCTAATCGCGGGCGATCACGATGGTGGTACACGCGCTTTCGCCCTTGGGCAGTTCCCGCTCCGGAGCCATCTGAATTTCAAGCTTTTCGGTTTTCCCTCGAACGATGGGGCAATAAAAGTCTGGCTCGCGCAGGACGTTTTGTAGCCGGCGGCGTCCCGCACATCCGCCGTAGCAAGACGCGAGATACTCGCACGAGTAGCACGCTTCCGGCGCGGTACGCGCCTCGACGAACGGCGAAGTTTCCACAATTTCCGAACCGAGTGAGACCAGCAGCGAAAGCGGTTCGCCGGCGCCTGGCCAATAAACGCACGGCTGCGTAGTGGCGCGAGGCGTGACGCGCACGGTGCTGACTCCGCAGCCGCCCGCCCTTGCAGGCAGACCTGCCATGGCGCGCACGAGTGGCTCCCCGATGGCAATCACATCGGTTTGCGCGAATAGGGCGCGAAACCCTTGCCAATATTCTTCATAGGTCAGCGCATACAAGTCGGAACGAACCGCTTGATAGACGTTGACGCGCAGCGGCGCTCCGTAGCGCTTGGCCACGCGCGCTACGTTGACCAGTCCCAGATAGTTGGCCTTCATCATTACCGCAACGAAAGTGACTGGAGCTCCGAGTCGCATGCAACGCTGCGCCTGCTCATGGATCAGCGCCCAATTTCCGGCGCCACGTTGGGCGTCCTGTTGCTCTTCGGTTGCATAATCTAGGGAAAACTCGATGTCGTGAAAAGCGCGCAGTTCCTCGTCGGTGAGCACGGCAACGCTGTGCCCGTTCGAGGTGATGGTGAGCTTCACTGGCAGGGATCGGAGAAACGCCAGGATTTCACGGAACTGGGGGTGCATTCCATTTTCACCGGTCCCAAGATTCACCGAGCGGACCGGAAGACTGGTCATAGCGGAACGCACTTGCTCGAGGCTCAGGCGGTCGAGTCGGGCTGGATCGCGGTAGCAGAACGAGCAGGATAAATTGCATTCGTTCGTTAAGCCCAGCCCGATCGCGAAACCGCCCGAGGGCACGGCACGAACCAAACCGTCCTGCATATCCGCGCGTTCGAACCGTGCTGTGTCTTGAGCGAGCATGTCAAATTGATGCCGAACGACGGAACACGGTGTCTCCGATCCGATCGGAGATCATCACCAGCCCGTAGATAACCAATAGCAGCGTCGCTAACCTCGCGTAGAAACCGAGTTGCACGTTGTTGTAGATGGCTTGCCCCAGCCCGCCTCCGCCCACCAGCCCGAGGATGGCTGAGACGCGCAGGTTCGTTTCCCAACGCACGATGGTATAGCTGGCCAGCATTCGTCTGGCTTGTGGCCAGAGTCCCCACCATAAAACCTGAAATGGACCCGCGCCCAGCGCGCGAAGCGCTTCCACCGGTTTGCGGGGTACTTCCTCCAGCGTTTCCGCGTAGAGTTTTCCCAACACTCCCGCAGTATGCAAACCGATCGCTAAAGTGCCGGCAAACGGGCCGATACCGATAACCACGATACAGATTAATACCCAAACCAGATCGGGGATGGAGCGCAACACGTTCAGTACCAGGCGAGCCGCCCAGAAAATGCTCCAGCGCAGACCACGGTCCGAGATGTGTTGGGCGCCAGGCGAGTCTGGCTGGGCCAGGACCAAACTCGAAGTCGCGGGGATTGCCAGAATCCCACCGATCACGATTCCTATTAATGTACCCAAAATCGATATCGCCAGCGTTTGCAGCACCAATGGTCCCAGGCCAAATAGAAAGTCTTTTGCCAGGTCTGGCGGAAACATCCCGCGGCAAAAGCGCAGCATGTTGCCTAGGGCATGTGCGTCACCAAAATGGTCGCGAGTGAATCCCGCGAAATAAAAGCTACCCGTCAATACCGCGGCCGCAATGGCATAACGAACCCATTTTAGAGCAAAGGTAAAACCTTCGCCCCCTGATGGCGAATTTCCTCGCGCGACCCAGGGGCTTTCCGCTTTGCTACGATTTGGCTCCAAGCTTCGCCTTAAACGCCGGCTCACCGCGTCGGTTGAGGCCAGCAGCAACACGAACGCGAGGATCAGCGTCATAACTTGGCCGTATTCGAACAAGCGCATGGAAAGACTGATCTCGTACCCGATACCTCCAGCACCGACGAAGCCCAAAACCGAAGCAGCTCGAACACAACACTCGAAAGAATAAAGCGAGTAGGCCGTCACCGTCGGACGAGCCTGCGGCCAGATACCGCGCAGGAAGATCTGAGCGCGCGTTGCTCCGACGGCCTGCAATGCTTCGAGCGGGCGCGGATCCACATCCGCGAAGGCGTTGGCATAGACTCGGCCCAACATGCCCGCGTAGGAAACCATCAGAGCCAGCGTACCCGCGAGAGATCCCAGGCCCACTGCAGTTACGCACAATAGACCCCAGACTAGATCTGGAATTGCGCGTAGGAACCCAAGAAACGCGAGCACCACACGACTCGCGGCCGCTCGCCAAGTCGCACGCGGGTTTCCTTCGTCCGCCGCGACCAGGATTCCGTGCCGCCAAAGGATGGGCGTTGATAATGCCGCGAGCGGAATCGCAATCACCACTGAAAGAATGGTTCCAGCAATTGCCGTCGCCATCGTGGTGAGCAACGCCCGAAACACAACGCGCAAGAATTCAAGCGAGAGGTCCGGAGGAAAAAGTCCACGCAGCAACGTCCACAAAGCATCGGCCGTGGAGCGCTGGAAGACAGTACCGAGCCGAACGCCGTCTACCTGCCAACAAATGACCAGCCCAACGAAGGCAGCCACAAGCGCAGCGGCGCGGCGCGGCGTCAAGACACGCTCGCGCAAGAAAAACTCGTTATCGAGAGCAGCCGAATTCGCGTTGGAAACGGTCTTCATCCTGAGCTCGCCCAGCCTCACGCGTGTGGTTTCCGTAAAGGTCTTGCAAAACATCTTCGTGCACGGCGTTCGATGGCAAGTCGAAACGCATTCTGCCCCGGCCCAGTCCGATGACCCGCGGAAAATGTTCCAAAGCCAAT
>Ga0308309_10000648_pt1 | contig 21599 bp, 18 predicted proteins | sample HubBroMetageWFT5_FD_192491 | JGI IMG/M metagenome (GOLD analysis project Ga0308309, IMG submission 192491) | Warmed and freeze-thawed soil microbial communities from the Hubbard Brook experimental Forest, New Hampshire - Hubbard Brook CCASE Soil... | ecosystem: Environmental > Terrestrial >...
TCTTGGCGGTGGTGGCATTGCCGGTGAAGGCGAAGAGGTATTCGCCGGGCGTGAGCGTGACGGTCCCCTGCGAGCAGGTGGCGTCCACGGCGCCGCCTGCGGTGAGGTTGACGGCGGTGAACGAGCACAGCACAGAACCGCTTGTCGAATAGATTCCCCAGCCGTAGAAATCGCTGGTGCTGGAATCGGTGGTGGAGACGTCTACGGTGACATGAGAAAAATGAATGCTCGGCACGTAAATCGTGGAGACGTCGATCGCATTCGCTGCGCTGGGCGCTTCCCCGGCGACCACAGAGCCCATGACGAAACTTGAACCGGCTGTGGAGGAGCACGGCGCGCCCGCATCGGAAATGGAAACCACGCCGCTGGCCACGCTGAATTGCGCGCAGTCATTGTTGGTGGGCGTTGTGCCGGTCTGGACGGCGACGGTGCCGGTTGCGTCTGGAAGCGTCCAGGTGCGATTCGCGGAAATGGTGTGCGAAAAAGTTCCGATGTTGGCGGTGTTGGATTGCAGCGCAAGCGTGCCTGCAAAATTGTAGTTCGAGTAGGCATTCACCGTCCCGCCGTTGCCGCTATCAGCCAGTGCCGCGCGGCTGAAATCGACTGCAACGGCTCCCTGGCTGAGGATCACATCGTCAAAATAAACGTAGTTCCCTGCCGCGGCGGTGTTCTCCAGAAGGAAGACGCGCATCGAATGCGCTACCGTGCTCGAACTGCCGTAGGAGTTTGGCACGCGGAAAGTAATGCCAAAATTTCGAGTCATGGTCCAAGCGCTTGCGGTAGGGACTTGCCAGTCCGCGCCCGTGACGTTGCAATTGCAAGTGATGCCGTTGTTGTAAGTGAGCGAAGCGTTGGTGGATTGCCAGTTGGCGGTGCCGCTGGAGGTGCCGTCGTAATTGGCGGGAGTGAGGATGCGTGCGTTTGTGGCGACGCTGGTGATTTTGTCCGCATCGGTGCAGTTCGCGTCTGAATAGAAACGGAAGCCGGGGCGGAAATTGTCAGACGTGGAGCCGGAAGCCACGCGAAACATCATCGTGTATTCCATTGTCGCATCCACCTGAACGCATCCTGAATTGACGCCAAGGCCTGCCGTGGCGCCGTCGCCCACGCGCACGCTGTAGCTGCCCTGCGTATTGGGATCCACCGCAGGGGTGGAACTCGACGCGAGATTCTGCAAATAAATTCCGCTGCCCGCCTGATTGATGTTCGTTCCGCTGACGCCGCCCCAATAGAAAAGCGTCGTGGTGTTCTGCCAGCCCTCAAAAGCCGCGTTGCCGAGTAAATTCGGCCCGGCGAGGTCGTTCATGCCGTAGTGCATCGAGGGGAACCAGTTGTGGCCGTTGTTGTCCACCGCGATTTGCGCGGCGGCAGGCTCGTTGGGTTTCACCACCGTATTCACCGAAGGCGAAAGATAAGGATCGAGCAGGTGGATGCCGACCGCGGAGCCGTCCGCAGGCCATTGGAAACAATTGTAGGTATTCTCGCAGCGGTTGTTCGGGCCGATCACCACGCTTTGCGCGCCAATGATATTGAAGCAAATCTGATTGAACGCCTGCGATGAGGTTTCGCAATCGTTGCCATAGAACTCATCGTTGTCGGGATAATTTCCGTTGGTATCTTTCGCCAGGACGAATCCCTGCGACGCGGCCGGGGGCAGGTAGCAGCTATTCTGCTCGAACACTACGACGTTGAAGACTCCTGCCATGTAGGAGCAATCGTCGCCGGCACTTTCGGGCGAAAAGTCGTTGTGCTTGATCAAGGTATTCGTGCTGTCCAGATCGCCGGTGGAAGTGTTGCCGTAGATGCCGTAGGAATTTCCTCCCGTCCCCAGGACGAAGTAATTATTTTCGATGTCCGAGTGGCCCACGCTCGAGAGATTCAAGACGATGGAGTTTGCGCCGCTCGCCTGCAGGTACATGCCGCTGATGTGTACCCAGTCAATATTCGCGGTGGCGGAGTTGGGATTGTCCACGGCGGTGCAACCGGCCACACCGCAGGCGATGTAGCCGGACGTTTCCGGTCGTGGCACGGTGCCAAGGCCGCTTTCCTGGCAACCGTAAAGAGAGGCGCCATCGCCGCCGAGTTCGATCGCGTCTTTGGTGGTGCTGTCGTTGACGGTGAGCTTTCCCTGGCACCACATGAGCGCAGTGCCCTTGGGAACCGTGATGTGTGCGGCTGCGGTGTAAGTTCCCGTCAGGCCGCGCGCGTCGCAGACACCAGAGGTTGTAGAAGCGGCGGTGAGACACGCGTTGATCTGCGCGCCAGCATCGGAGCCAGCGAACCGCTCGGCTTTCTGCACGCCGTTAAGCGAATTCACGGCGGCGGTGCCGTTTACATCGAGATTGTATTGCGGGCTGGTGGTGTTGATGCCGAGAGAATTGTAAGTGAAGCGGTGCGCGGCGGTGAAAGTGTTGTATGCGGCCATCGCGCCATTTGTTCCGGCGGCGGTGAAAGTGGTGGTGGTTGAGCCCGCGCCGGTGACGAATGTGGTGAGGCCAGGAACTCCGCCTACCAGGCCCGTTGTGTTCGTAGCGACGCAGAAGCCCGTCCGGGTGGCAGGAGAAGCCGCCGGGAGCGCCCAGCCGACGGTGATAGCATTGTTCGCGCCAGAGAGCGTGACCGCAGCGGACGGGAGCGATGCGGCCGACTGCGTCGAGTTGCAATTGTCCGCGGTCGAAGAGACATAGACGTAGTAAGTTCCGGCGGTGAGCGAACCTCCCGTGGTGGGCGCGGCCGTCACGGAAGTCGGCGAAAGGAGCGTCGCGAATTGAACGTCAACGGATTCGCGGAGATTCTGCGCCAGCGAGGCTGAGTAACCGTAGTCGGCCCCATTGTTCAACATGAAACCGCCGTAGGCATCAACTCCTGCATTCGCCGCGCGGCTGCCGTTCTTGTAAAACCGCGCGCTTCCGATAGGAAACTCGGGGGAAAAGGCGGTGCTGTTCATCTGGCTCGAGGAGGTTATGAAATCGAGCGGGCCGCCAAAATCCTGAAGTTGCCCTGTGCCGGTGGGATTGCCGTTGTTGTCCACCACCGCCTGGGAGCATGTGGAGTAGGCGCATTCGGAAGTGACGAAGTAGTTGTAGACATTTCCGGTGCCGTTGGTCTGAATGGCCAGGTTGCCGGCTCCAGCCACCTGATTCATAGTCACGCCGGTGATGTAATCGGCAGCCGTCCCGCCATTGAACTGGAGAAAGGCGGGTGAGCCAGTGTAGTCGGCGAGGACGTCCTGGCTGAACGCGAGCGCGCTGATCTGCATCGCGGACCCGCTGGTATTTGAAAAAGTCAGAAAGGCCACGCTGGAATTTTCTAGTGTGATGTTCTTGAACGACCAGTTGCTGGGAACCGCGCCCGCCGCGGGCGCCCGCTGAATGTATTGCATTCCGTTGCCCGCGCTCACCTGACCCTCGAAATCGATCAGCCCGACGCCCACGCTTTCTCCCGAAACAGCCGGCGTTTCACCCGTAATCAGAACCGTGGGGACTATCCCGCCGGGGGCGTTGAAACCGCCGCCGTACATGAAAAACCAAAAACAATTCGTCAGCTTGAGGCCGGCGTTGTCGGTCAGGCTAGTCGCGGAAGTGGTCAGCGTGACGTTGCGAAGAGTGACGTCTTCCGCGTCCCACACGCCGAGGCTCTGGTTATATCCGTAAAGAGTGAGGTTCTCGAAAGTTGTGCCTTTGTTCTGGTAGGCGGCGCTGTTGTATCCCACGCCGAGGCCAAAAAGAGGCGCAGCGTTTGGAGACGAACCAGCATTCGCAACGATTGTGGTGATGGGCGCTGTGCCTTGCGGCGTGCCCAGGGTCGTTTTCGACGCCCCACCGTAGAGATAGAGGTGGCTGCAAGGAATCACGAGAACGGGAATTTTTGCGGAAGCAGGAGTCTGCGGCTGGCTTACTTTGTAGTACGTGCCGCCGGTGGAAAGGCTCGGAGGAAAATACACGCCGCCGCCAGTGGAGCACGCTGCATTGATGGCAGCCTGTATTGCGGCGGTGTCGTCGGTGACGCCGTCGCCTTTGGCGTTGTAGGGCGGCGCGGTGACGTCAACGTAAGGGCGCGGGCCGGCCGTGCTGAAGTCCCCGGGAATCGCAAGCGAGGAGGGAGAGAAGGTGCCGGGATTGAAATTCGTGGCGGTAAGAGTCCCGGTGATGGTTGCGTTTCCGGTGACCGAAAGATTGCCTCCGAGATTCAGGCCAAACGCAGAAATATTATTTCCTGCAGCTGTGGAAGAGAGATCCGCGGGAAGGATGACGTCTGGATAGACGATTGTGCCCGTGATTTGGGGCCCGGTAATTTGAACCAGATACCGGCCGGCTGGCGCATAGAAGTGAAAATTTCCGATTCCATCGCCTTGAAAGGGATTCATCGCGGGGACGGTAAGGGTCGCGTCGGTGTAAATAGTTGCGAGGGGCGTGCATGGTGTGCCGGTGGCAGTGGATTGGCAGACGGTGACCGTCGCGCCAGCGATGGGATGGCCGGAAGGGCCAAAGACGATATCGTCGCGCCTGGAGCCCTGGGCACCCGCGGGGGGCGCGGCGAGCAGATTGAGGAATACTGCTGCCGCACACGCAAGAAAAATCCACGATGCCGCACGAAGCGTTGCTTTCGTCTTCATGGCGCTTACCTTCCTTGAATGACTCATGAATGAACAGCGAACCGCGCGGGTATTCTGCCGCATGTTTGGTGCTTCTTCTAGCGTTCTGCGAAAAGATACTGAGCGATTGGGCGGTCAGGTCGGCGCCTTACGCGCCGTGGGCGGACTTGTGCGACGCGGGCATCGTGAGACCGTGCTCGGCGGCTTTCACTGCGTTGAGGATGGCGCGGCAATGCCTGCAGACGGCGACGCCGGGCTTCAATTTTTCCCCGCAGGCGGGGCAATCCACCATGCGCATGGGAACGTAAGCCCATTCGCGTTCAATGCCCAGAGAGATGGCAGCGCGGCGATGCAAATCGGAAATTTCGCGGAAGGAATGACCGCGTGCCCACATGGTGTCGCCGTCGGCAACCAGGCGGTGGTAGAAAGCGTCGCGGCGCGCGGCGGCAGCGGCGAGTTCTTCGGCGGTGGGCCGCGGCCCGGCACAGACGAAGATGCCGTGATCGTGCAAATCCTGCAGGAGGTCGTCGGCGATTTCGCGGGCGCCGATGGTGAATGGGAAGCGGCGGTTGTCACCCAAATCGAGAGCGTCGCCGCGCGAGGTGATGAGAAGCAGAGCGTAGGGCGGAGCGGATGCGCCGGGCTCGAGATCCGCGCTGGCTGCCATCTCGGCTTTCGGGCGAGCAGGGATGTGATACACGCCGTGGGTGCGCGAAACGTACCAATCCTGGTCGGAGATGGAAGCGATGGCGACAGTGGCAGAGGTGTCGCTCTTGGGGCGCGTGTCAATCAGTGTTTCGCCGCGTCCGCCGGAGATTGGAGCGGGGCGAGCGGAGTGTTTTACTTCGGGAGCGCTATTCAAGGGAGTGTCCTTTTGAGTTGGAAACCGCAATATCTGAGTTGTATGTGTACGTGCAATATTGCTTTATGGTACGTATGCGTGCATGCTTCGCATATTGCACGTTTGAGTGCAATACGATACCATTGCAGCTGGAGGTGCAGTTCATGAAACGCAACTTCGGGGTGCTGATTGCGGATGTGATTCATTCGAGCCGGCGCGGTAGCTTGAGCGCCTTGCTGGCCGCGCGGCTGCGCGGAGCGAGTGCCGCGCATTTGCGCGCGGGTCGCATTCGCGTGGCGTACGCCATCACGGCGGGCGATGAGTTTCAGGTGGTGCCGGCCTCCATCGGAATGATTCCGGAGCTTATTTTCGATCTGCGCCGGCGGATGCAGCCGCTCGGCTTGCGGATAGGAATCGGCATCGGTGGAATTCAGGGCACAATCAAGGAGCCCGTGAATCGCCTGGTGGGCGAAGGCTTTTCGCGGGCGCGGCGAGCGATCGAAGACGTGAAGAACGGCGAGGTCCATCGCTTCCCTGCCCTCACGGCGTTCCGGACGGGCCGGCCGGCATTTGACCGCGTGGCCAACCTGGTATATGGACTGAGTGATACTTTGTACCTGGGCGTGACGCCGGCGCAGCGAAGGACGATCGAGGCGTATATTGCCACGGGCAGCGTGAAGTGCGCCGCGCGGCGGCTGCGGCTGGATAAGTCCACCGTATCGCGCAATCTGAAGCGGGGCGGCTATTGGCAGCTAGCGGAAGCGGCCGCCACGATGAGAGAGTTCTTTGGCGCGGAGTGGAGCTAGTTGTACGTATACGTGCAATAGCAATAACTTGTATACAGGCGTGCACACTATGGAAATCTTTTTAATTCTTTACCTGGCATATCTGGCGGCGGATTTCCTGCTGCAGTCTGACGCGATGGTGAAACGCAAGAAACACGCCAGCGCGAAAGCCTACCTGCAACACGGCGCGATTCACTACGCGGCCATCGCCATGGTGGTTGCGGCATTCCACCCCGCGCTGCTCGCGCGATTCCGCTTTCAGGCGATTGCCCTCGCGCTGGTGGCGGCGCACCTGCTGATTGATCTGTGCATGGAACGCGTGACGGCGGCAAACGCTTTCCGCGGCGTGGCGGGCGGCAGCAACGTTTTCGTTTATCTGGCTGATCAGGTGCTGCATTTCCTGACCATCGCGGCGGCAGCCCTGTGGATTGCGGGGACCCGCCCCGGCGCGCTTGCGGGAAAGCTTGCGGCGTATCAGGCGTATCGCGAAAAGATTCTTGTGGTGCTGGTGGTATATTTCGGCGTGGTGTTTGCCGCGGGCCATCTGATTCGCTTTTTGACGAAGCCGCTGACGCGCCATCTGCCCAGCACAGGAGAGGAAACCACGCAGCGCCTGCGAAATGCGGGGATGTACATCGGGTGGCTGGAGCGCAGCATCGTGCTGACGGCCTTGCTTTTGCGTTCGCCGGCAACGCTGGGGCTGGTGCTTGCCGCAAAATCCATCGCGCGATTTCCGGAGCTCGGCAAATCTGAACTTTTCGCGGAATATTTCCTGATTGGCACGCTGCTCAGCCTGCTCGCCGCAATCTTCGGCGGAATTCTGCTGCTCAAACTGCTCACCGGAACAATTCAAATCGCGCAATAGCCGCGCGGGTTTCACAAACTGACGAATGCGTCGCCATGAAATGCGGGGATAGAATCGTCAAGCATGTCGTCGGCGGCGCGCTCCCAATCGGCGGCACGGCGCGTCTCGCGCGATGCGATGGCCCCGCGATTGGCGCGGCGCGGCTGGCGGCGCGACCATTCGATAGCCCGGACGATCCAGTCGCACGCGGCGGCAGTGAGCGGCAGGAATTCCCCACTCGTGGATTGAAGCGTGAAGCAGTGCTCGTATTCGCCGCGGGATGGATACGGGCCGAGCGCAGGCACGCGTATGCCGTCTTCCACTTCGGTGGTTTGCGCGCGCCAGGTTTCGGGCGAGCCGTAGGATTCCGGCGGCATCCAACGTTCAATGTGCCAGCGATTTTCGGGAAGGTATTTTGGGACGCGGCGGAACTCGATGCACTCGCGGAGCATGTTTCCATGCGCGTCGCGATCGGTCCAGCGGCCGCCGATCCAGGTGAGTCGCGCGCCTCCCCACACGATGCGGTAATTGGGCTCGCCGAAGCGGTTCGCGCCGCCGGAGCGGGCGACGCGCTCGTTTATTGAGGATGGAGCGTGGTGTATTTCACGTAGCACTCGAATCATGGAAGGTTGGGATTTCCAGCCGTGAATGAAAGAAGGGAAAATTAGGGGCGGCTCTGGGTGCAAGCAGAGCCGCCCGTTATTTTGCGACGTGCGCAGCTTTCGTGGATGGAGCCAGCGCGTTTGAGGTGGTTCCTGCTGCTGTGGTTCTCATATGGTGAACGCACGAAGCGAGCAAGTACCCGCATTTGGCCGGATCGTCCGAAGAAATCCCGGGATTTGTGAGAGCAGCGCAGCGCCGCAAAAAAGCTAGTAGCCGGTCGGGATGGCGAGGTTGTTGATGTAAGCACCGGAGCGAGGAGACTCGTTCCAGACCTGGAAGCCGGTGACGAAGTAGAAAATGTACGCCGCCGAGATTCCGCCGCTGGTGCCGTAGATTGGGAACACGGTTTGCCCGCCGACATCGTAAAAATCGATGTCCTGCATGACAGCGCGGCCCCAGTGCGAGAGGTCTAGGAAATCCACGCGCGTGGAATTGGCGTTGATGCTGGATTTGATCGGCACTCCGGCCATGGACTTATCGCCGGTGAAGAGTAAATCGAGATCGCTGGCGCGCCCGCCCGCACCTTCTTTAATGATTTGCGAGATGGTGACGCCGAGCTGCTCCCACTGGTGCTCCTGCTCGAGCGAAGTGTAGGCGATCAGCTTGCTCACCTGATTCGAGCCGAGGGATTTGCGGACTTTGTTTATGGCGAGGCGGACCGCGCCGGGCGTCAGCGCGGAGTTGTTGCCGTTGACGTTGGGGGTGGCAAGTTCGACGGGATACGTGGAGCGGTTAAGATTGAGCCAGGTTCCCGTGGTGGCGTTCGTTTGATGGTAGAGGATGCCAAAGAGCGATGTGGGTTGCGCACCCGTGAGCCCGTCATGAACGATCAAGTCGTTTACGCTGGTGCCCGTGGGCAGGCTATCCACCTGGAGCAGCGAGTTGAAGGGATCGACAAGAAGGACGTTTGCCGAACCGCGGTTTGTCGTGAGCGTGGGGTCGTACACCTGGACGGTCTGGTTGTAGTAGAAAAGCTGCGCACCGGGCGGCTTGGCCATCCCGAACTGCGCGGCAACACCTGACGGCAAACCGGTGGTGGTGATCGTGCTGATCGTACCGAGGACTCCGTTGCCGTTGGTCTGCATCACTTTGTCGAGGAACGACCGAAATTGCGCCATCGCGTTTTTCACTTCGCGCTTGGCGGCGTTCTCGATGGCTTTGTCGGGTGCGTTCGATGCGTATTCGACGAGCTTGGTGATTTCCACGGCGTGGCGGAAGAAAACCGGAGTGATTTGCGCCACGTCGTAGATGGTGCCGGAACCGCGGCCGAGGTCGCCGCCGTCCATGTTGGCGAGGCCGGCCTTGCCTCCTGGGCGAATCTGAAGTGGAAGACGCATGTTGCGGGAGCTGACGCGTTCCGCGTCACCGCGCTGCTGGATCATGGTCAGCAGGATGTCGTCCCGTTCGTAGAGCAGCGGAAGTTTGTCGCGGACCTTTTCGAGTTGCAGCGCAACGGATTGTGCGTTCTGCATTTGAGCCATGGTGTGAAATTCTCCTGTGGAAAATATGGGATAGATGGGGCGGCGTGCTGGGGATGTCCTCTTCGGACGGTGGGGTGGAAAGATTCAAGCCGCTGAGGCTGGCCGCTTAAAGCGATGCGCGGCCGGTGGCGGATTTGTAAGTGAAAATAATTTGCGCCAGGGATTGCGCGAAAGAAATTACCTGCGCAAGAGTTACGTTTGCAGGAAGAGTCAAAATCGCGGCGCTTTGCAGGCTGGTCACGAGCTGCGCAATGATGGAGTTGACCTGCGTCCAATTCACCGTGCCGTTTGCGGTGGCGCTCACGATGTAAGAATCAATCCAGCGCAGCAGGAAGCCAGGCGCCATCAGGATGCCTCCGCTTTGATTCATCGCGCCGGTAAGATCGAAAGTGAACCAGATCATCTGCTGCTCGGTGGTTTCTGGTGGCAGCGCGATGATGCCCGAAGCAAGCTCGGCCTCGACGATGGAGGTGTTGGCTGCCTGCTGCGCGGCGAGGTTGGCGGAGCCGTCGGCATTGGTCGGCGGCATCGCGTCGGAAACGGCGCTCGATATTCCGGCGAGGACGAGATACGTCTGCTGCGATTGCAGGATTTTCGAGATGGCCACGCCGTAAGAGCGGAATTGCGGGAGCGTCATGCCATAGCGCAGCGAGGTGAGATTCGTTTTCACAGCGGCGGTAACGAAGCATTCAACGGCAGCATCCTGAGTGGAACTGCACGCCTGGGCGCGCGCGGGGGCAGCGCATGCAATTGCCGATGCGAGGGAGACTGCCAGTACCGCAGCGGTCGTTTTCAATTTCGGGCGTGTCGTCATTTTATAAATTCAAGATATCGGCGTCTGACATACGGGAATAATTGATGTCGCGCGGGGACGTGATACGACGGCTTTCACTGGCGCTGCCGCCGGAGCCAGCGATATCAATGCGGCGTTCGGCGGTGCGCTGGCGCGCGCGACGGTCTTGGTTTGCGGCGACGATGGTGGACGTCCATTCGTTGAGGACGCGTTTCGCGACGGCGGGCAGCGCCTGGCGGGCACGCCCGGTGACGAGCGAGACGATGGCCCGTTGGTGATCGGCGTCGAGCGAGCCGCTGCGGAATGCTTCGCGCATCTGTTGCGTCAGCTGGCGATTAGAGCGGAGCGTGGTATCAAGCTCGCGGTAGATTTCGCCCACCACCCTCCCGCGCGCGCTCTTCGAAGCGTTTTCGGGCAACAGTCGCTCGACCTGCGATTCGATCGCTGCGAGAACGCCTTCGACGGCGGCGGCGTTTGTGGCATGGAAGAAATCAGTTTGTGCGGCGGACGGGCCGGAACCTTGCGGCGGGGATGAAACATCTTGGGCGGCCGGCACCTGAAGCTGATGGGACTGCGATTGGCGAGCATCCGCGGCGGGCGCCGTCTGCCGCGGCCCCGAGGAAAGTGCAGGATTGTGTGCCACGCCGGCGGATTGCCGCGCGATGGCCTGGGCCAGCGACGCAAATGCCGCGGGATCGAGTTGCGCGATCGAGCGCGCTAACTCGGCGTGATCTTCGGGGCGACGGGAGAAGAAGAGCGCGTCCATGCGATTGAGATCGGCGAGCAGCGGCACGGCGGCTCGGGCCTGATCGGGTGTGGCAAACGCTTCCCGATAGGCTTGCGCTTCCAGCCACGCACTGCGGAGCTCGGGATTCGCGTCCAGCGCGGCGCGCACTTCTTCGGGTAAAGAGGAATCGGCTCCGCGATTATCTTCTGACGCAGGCTCGCTGCTTTCGCCCTCAGGCGAAAGTGGGGACGAGTCATCATCCTCGCTCGCGCCGGAGTTCGTCGCGTTGCGCAAATATTCATCCCCGAGCGGTTCGAGAGATGCCGGCTCGTTTGCGCGGGAAATATTTTTTGAGCGTGGTGCGAGTCCGAGAATTTCGTCGTCGGTGGCGTTGCGAAGCAAACTTTCAAGGGTGCGGCGCGGCGGCTTGGGAGCGGTGGCCTGATCAAGCGGGCGATTTTGAGGTGCCGGCGCAGACATGCGAGGAGACACTTCGTGTGCAGCCGCGGTTGCAGGTGCCATGAATGAACCTCCGAGTGATTTACAAAGTGAAGACGAAGAAATATGGAAAGCGGAGGACGCGCGGTGGATAACGATTCCCGTGAAGATTCTAAGGAACTGCAAACAGTAGACTTACAGCGCTCGACCGCACCTGTCGAAAAGTCCCGGCCAAATTGAAACTAAGGTACTATTTCGCCGCCCGCGGCGCCCTTTTAATGTGTATACAGCGGTTGAGCCCTAAACAAAGATTAGTAATTTCTAACCGCAAAAAATTCTGAGGTGTTTTTTCATGAGCATGGCAAACGTGGCCTCCGCAGGGGCCAAACCGAACGCAAGCACTTCCTCCGCATCCCAACCCAATGGTGGCATTGAGCGTCGCCGGCGAAAGCGCGCGAAGATCACCGCGCAGGTTCATGTCCGCATGGTGAACGGAACGGAATCTTTTGAGGAAGTGGGCCAAAGCATTGATGTCTCGCGCGACGGCCTTCTCTTCATCGCCGGGCGCGCGGGCTACTGGAAGGGCCAGAAGCTCGACGTCACATTCCCCTATTCAAATGCAGCAGCCGCTTTGAACACGCCGCAGACGGCCGAAGTGGTTCGCTCGACCGAACAACCGGGCGGGAAATACTCGGTGGCTGTGCAATTCGTCAACGCGAAATCAGAAGCGAAGGAAGAAAAGAAGGGCGTCACCGTGCCTGGAATGTCTGCAGCGTCGGGAGCGACTCCTGCTCTGGCGGCGAAAACGCAGTCCGTGGTGCTGGCCGTGGAATCAGACCCGCGCGTGGCTGAAACGATGCGCAGCCTGCTTCAGCAGGACGGGTATACGGTGATCATCGTTTCCACCGCGAAGGCCGCGCTCGACGTGCTGAAGACCACAATACCGGCGGTGTTCCTTGCGGAAGTGGAAGCCGAGGACATGAGCGGACACGATCTTTGCCTGATCATCAAACGCAATGACCGGTTACAGCACGTTCCGGTGATTTTGTTGACGCGCTCCGCGCAGCCGGCGGATTATTCCGCGAGCCACCAGCTGGGTGCGGTGGTTTGCATGGCGAAGCCGTTCAAGCCGGAGCGGTTGTTGCACGTCGTGCGCCTGGTTGCTCCACCGCCGCAACAGAAGAATGCTTACGGCTCAAGCCGCGGGCTGAGCAGCAGCACGATCGAACGTTCGCTGTAGCTTAAAATTACAATTTCTCTGCCACAAAGACACGGCGATCCTGATCCCGTGTCTTTTTTTTTGCGGTGATCCACATTCGATCTTAAGACAGTACGGCGACTGGCCAAGCGGAATGGAGCCACCGGACGAAATCCGCTACCGCTGTTATGAGGTTTTAGGGCGACGAGGTTGTTGCTGGGATTGCGATGGCTGCAGCAGAGCGCCCTGCTGCTTCAGCACGTAGGATTGGTGCAGCATGGCGTGGGCGCGGACGTTGGCATAGCCCAGCGGCGCTTCGATCTTGGCGACCTGGCCGGCGTCTGACGAAAACCAACGCTTGCAGATTTCGAGTTCCACCACATGATTGTCCGCGAATTCGTCGGGGACGATGCTCGGGAGGACAGTTTCGACGACGGGCGAGTCGCTCGTCACCACGCCGGAAGGGCTAACCGCCTCGCGATGCACCACCGGGGCTTCAGCGACCAGCTGCGCGATTTCGCGATACTGCTTGGTTCGAGATTCGTCATCCGGGATGACGAATTCCTCGAGGCCAATCAGCCGCTTCATCAGCGCCATATTTTCCGGATGCGAAAGTACGGCCTGAATCTGCGGATCGGGAGTGCCGAGCAGTTGCAACAATACGGCGCGCTGCTGCGACCACAGTGTCGGATATTGTTCGTCGGTTTCGGGATAGCTGAAAAGATTGCCCTTCAAATCGGCCAGGCGAATCCACTTCGATTCGAATGCCGCGCCGGCGCCCAGCAAAGTCACTTCCACATCGTGCGGACGATTCTTGCGGAAGCAATCCACGGCGAGCAGCATCACGTCTGCATGGAAGAATTTCATGCGGCGCCAGACCAGGCCGATGCGGCCCATCGCCTGGTCGCGGGCCATGGCGTAGCCGGAGGCCGTGTCATTGTTAGACATCGCGCCGCCAAAAAGTGCAGGAAACGCGCCGGTGAGGAATTGCGCGACCGGACCCATCAGGTTCGCGGCGTGTTCGGCAAGGTCCGGAGGAACTTCCGCAGGCTCGGGCTGGAAAAATCCCGCAGCGAGTGACTGGCCCGGCTTTGCGCGCGCGGGATAATGTACGCCTGGCTCGGCCGTCTGATTCTGCAGCGAATCGAAATCGAGTACTTCACTATCGGCATAAATCGGCGGAATGCCATACTCGTATGTTTCCATCTGCAAATTCGAGAGGGTGTTGAAGCGTTCCTGCACGCTGATGAGCGCGTCGCCGAGCGCGGGACGCCCGCTCGAACCGTCGCCGGGGAGCGCGTGCATAACGCGCCAGTGATCGTCCATATTTTCGCTGCGTGATTCGCAGTAGGCATCGCCTGCGAAAGCCACGTAGGCCCCGTCGGGAAAAAGTTGCAGGAGCTCGTCGCGCAGCGATTTATCTTCCAGCGCAAAGAAAGACCAGGGGCGCAGCCAGGTACGCTGGAATGTGATCAGGTTGATGTTGAAATCTCCGCCTTCGGTGAGCGGGCCGCCTTGCGATTGCGCGAGCCGCGCCAGGCGTTCGTACTCCTGCATGCTGCTAGCAACGGGTGAGCCGATTTTGTCGGCAGAGTGCGGGTATGCCGCCTTCAGGCGCGCTTGATGCACCTCCATATTCCACTGCACGTAGGGATATTCGTGCATCTCGCCGGCCCAGGGCGGGGTTTTCAATTCGAGGCCGCCGACGACCGTAATAACCTCCTGGCCGTTCGGGACGCGGAGGCGAGTTTGTGCGGCGGGGATGGTGACCATTTCAGCGGCGACGAAATCTTCTTCGGTGAGCAACGCGCCGCAATAGTTGCAGGAGTTTGGGTTTTGCGTGTTCGGTGTGGACTGGGGATCCGCCGCTTCGCGTGATTCTGGCGACGCGTCGTCAGTTCCCCGCATACCCGGCACCGTATCTCCTAAACCCTTCGCGCGACCTGGCGCCGCGGGGGTCTCTGCTGAACACTCCGGGCAGACATACACGTCGCTCCCAAGCTTTACTTCGCGCGTGCCGATCTCGGTCTCGGGATGGAAGCCGAAGCGCTGACCGTCCACAACGAAGCGAACGTAGGCGCCCACTTTTCCGTCTGTCCAGAGGTTGAAGGCTTCGTCGACAATTAAATTGCCGATGCGATTGTTGCGCTCGACGAGCGAGGCAACTTCGGTGGCCGCTTTCGCGGCGGCGACATCCTCCTCCGCTTGCGCGGACGACGGGAAGAAGCGCACGCGCGGGACGTCCTGCGAAAGCACGGAGACTAGCGAAAGGCCAAAGGCCTGGTAGATATTCGTGACGAATTCGTAGCGCGGGAGATCTTCGACGGATGAGATGTCGAGAAGTTTTTGCTCAAAAGGCAGATGCCAGTTCTGGTCCTGCTCATTCCACCAGAGGTAATGCAGGCCGCGCCAGAATTGATGCGCCTGCTTGATGCGCCGGATTTCCTGCCGGCGCGTGGATTCCGATTCGGTGGAATATTGCAGCACGAGCCGACGGAGAGCTTCCTGGAGGCGATCCGGAAGCTGCTCGTTGTTCGCGCCGTAGGGCGTGGAGCTGGCGGCGGGCCCTTCTACGGGGACGATTGATGGATCCGGCTTCTGGATTTTAGTTTCGAGGGTCATTCGTCGCTCGCTGAATGCTGGAGGATTACTAACTGCAGTGGACCGATGTGATTTAGCGGCAAAGAAAACGCGCGCGCCTGCACAGCAACGCGGCTGCTACATATTTAAAGGCGTCACGATTTGAAACCACGGAAATTCGAGCATGGCCTTTCCATGGGAAACAGGAGGCATTTGCGAAGATTCTTATTCAAATTACTCGATGGTGAGAGATGTTTGGCCGAGTGCGATGGCTTGGGCGAGGCGGCCGCCGCGCGTGTCGGTGGTGAAGCCGAAAGTGCAGTGGGCGAACTCAACATTTTGCAGGCTGAGTGGGCCGCCTTCATAGCGCAGGCGCGTGCTGATGAAGACGGCGTTGCGCCAGTGGATACCGTCGAGCGTCTGCGCGGCGCCCGAGAAGGTGAGATTTTCCACGCGAATGTTGTCAGCGAAAGCGCGCGTCGAGGGCGGCTCGAGGATTTCGGCGCTGAACGGCATCGAGGTCGCGTCGAGATAATTTCCGCCGAGAGATGCGGGATCGAGCAGGAAATTTATGCCGATCGCTCGAGGCCCCCGCGCGGTGACAATGGTTTCCCTGAGCTGCGGCGAGCGCGACGTGAGCGACCTGGGCAACGGGGGCCCCGTGGGAAACCGGAACGACGTGTTCAATGAGGACCGCAATTCCGCGAGAGCGACTTCTGCCAGGCGGCAATGCTCCGCCAGGCGATCGTTATCGGGCTTCGCCAGGATGATGCGTTCGAGCTGTCCAATGGCAGCGTCGAAGAACGACGGCGGTGCGGAAACTTTGTCTTGCATGCGCGCAGACAGCAAGAGATTTGCTGCGCGGTCGGCGTCCACTTCGGCGGCTGTGATGTTGCCCGCCTGGGCATCGCTGAAGCTGGCATCGAGCGAATCGCTAACGGTGGCTTGCCACGTGGTAGCCTCTGTCCCCTTCGCTCCTGCGCCGGCTGCGTTCGACGGCGTATATTTCGGCGATCCCGGCCGCAAACGATTCGCAATTCCTCGCCCCGCGGAAACCACCACGGCAATTGCGAGGATCACCACGACGGCCTGCGCGTATCGCGGCATCGGCATGATGGCCGAGCCACTTTTGCGCCAACGACGGTCGCGGCCTCTCGATGTATTCCAGATTCCCAAGTCTGCGCGCCTCCCGGAAAGCGTGAAGTGCATTCTACCAGCTTGGGGTTGAATCAACGTGATGACGCCGGAGAGATTTATGGCAGCTGAGCAGAACTCCGAGGCTGACGGATGCGATCTTGCCAGGGATTTGCGCCGGGCACAGCCCCGCCGAAAACGGCGGGCGAGCGCGCGTTGCGCCTACGAGCGGCGATCCTTGGCGAATTCGTCGCGAAGGAAACTGACCAGGTCGCGATGGCCGCTGAATACATGGGTTTCGGGCGAAGCGGCGGCTACGCGCGCGAAATTGTCAGTGCCTGGGCGGCGTGAGGCATTGAAGGCCGCTGCCGGAGGCGCCGCGCGATTGCCGAAATCGTCGTCCTGGTCGCCGGCGGGGACGATCGCGCGATGAATGCGTGCGACGTAACCTCGCCCAGCCCGGCCGCTGTGCGCGGGGACCATCTCCGAAGCTTCGATTTCAACGCGCTGGATCGGGCCTTTTGCCTGGGGCGACGCGCGATTGCCGCGGTTGTCGTCGCCGAAATCATCGTCGGAATTGGTGGCATCGCCATTTTGCGATATCTGCTGGAGCGCGAGCAGGGCTGCTTCGGCTTCGCGCGCTGCTTCGAGCGCTTCGCCGGCGATCGCATTGATGTGGTAGCGGCCTCGAATGAATGGCATGTGTCCTCCGGGGAAAATGTGTTTGGAGACTGGTGAATAATGATTTGTGGAAGGCGAGTCGTGACTCGTGGAAGGCGACTCGTGAGCGGAGACAGTTAGATTTCCTGCGGCTTCTTTCTTGCGGACTCTAATTCCAGCATGCGGTTGATTTGTTGCCAGGAGCGGCGGCGCGGCGGGGAAGCGTGGAGTTGCGTCCCGTTGTGACGCAGGGTGCGCCGTGGGCCGGCCAGGCGCGGCCCGTGGCGTGGTATCACTGGTTCGGGCTTGGAGTTGCCTGGCTTGTCGGGGCGCGTCAGCGCGGGAAAAGAATCGCGTGAGGCTGCGTTCAGCGAGCTGGTCGCTGAATCGCGCGTTACATTTGGAGGCGCAACGTCGTTCATCGGGATTTCCTCCGAAGCGAGCACCGTGATCGGTGGGATTCCGGCAATGCCGAGGATGGAATTCAGCAGCGCGCGATTTTCGGCGCGCAGGCGCGTGTTTTCCGCCCGCGTCCGCGCGACTTCCCTTTCAAGCTCCAGCGAGTGGCTGGTTGCCGTCAGGCGCTCCCAGAATTTGCGAAGATGCATTTCAATTCCTTTTGCGGCAGCCACATTCCGCGCCGCGCCCCGGGCTAACGGCGGCGGTGCGCAAATGGGACGGGCTTCCTGCGCCGCGATTCTTCCAGCCGCGCCTTAAGAATTTGTATGGCGCGGACGGTGGGATCGGCTGACGTGATGCGCTCGGCGACGCGTTGCTCGAGCGGCAGGTGCGGCGGGCGTGCGCGATGCGATCCGTAGCGCGTCTTGATGCCGTAACGCGCGGCGTCCGCGCAATCGTCGCCGTCCATTTTCTCCACGTCTTCAATGCGCGCGGAATCGCGCACCAGGTTTGGCAGGGTGCGAATCAGCTCGATGCAGTTGTCCGTCAGCAGCCACTCACCCGCGTCGAGCATCTGGTACATCAGCATCCATCCGCCCACGCGGTCATCGTCCGCGGGAATAGGGCGCGGAAATCCCGCGGCTACAAACACATCCCCCATTTGATCCGCAATGGAGGCTTCGTCCGTGCGACGCGCGAAGGCGTCTGGCGATAAGTAAATCGCGTCAATTTTTTCGAGCTTGCCATCGCTGGCCAGGCTGCGGTCGATAATCTGCCGCGCAAGCTCGCGCGGCGGCGTGCGATGCGTCACATGTTCGCGGTAAGTCACCACGCTGCTCGCGCCGTGCTCCGCGGGAAGTTCCGGCGCAGGTGCAGGCGCAGGCGTTTGCGCGTGCCAATAGACTGCCGAAGGATGTTCGAAACCCCAGTCCATCGAAATCCAGCGCGGCCACCAGGGCTTCCAGTCAATTTGCTCCGCGCGCAGCACTTGCGTGGAGGGATTGAAGCGATCGAAATATTGACCGGCGAAGACGTCCCAATCGCCGTCGAGAAACGCGCGGCGGAGATGAGTGGGCAATGCGTTGAGCGTCTTGATGTAGCCGGCGTCTCTCGCGTAGATCGGATTGTCGTGAACGCGCGCGGCGATGAAGTCGTAGTCGGCGGGATCGTATTGCTCGGGCAATTCCATTCCGGAGGCGGGCTGCTTATCGATCCACAGCGATTTCACCCAGGCGTGGCCGATGTTGCCGGGATTCGTTGCGGCGGCCATGCAGGGAAACGCGCCCGGCACCGGACAACGATTGCGGCTGGTGAGGAATTGCCACTGGCGAAGCGTGAAGAGCGTCAGCTCGTCGATGCCGATGAAAAGAAATTCGGCGCCCTGATACTGGTAAACATCATTTTCGCGCGAGCAATAGCCAAAGCGCGTGGTGGAATCATTCCACCAGGTTACGACGTGCTTTGACTCGTTGTAACTCTTGTAGAGTTCGCGCGGCACGTCGCGGCGAAAATAAAGCAGGAGCGACTGTTCAAGCTCGGGGAATGTGCGGCGCAGCACCAGAGTGTTCACGCCTGCCGTTGCGGTCGCCTGGAGAACCGTTTCCATCAGCAACGCTTTCGATTTGCCGGGGCCAGCCGCGCCGCCGAAGAGGCGATACTTTGCGTTGGAACCGTGGAAGAGCTGCTGTTTCGGAAAAGCCGAGTAGCCAATATCAATATTTCTAATTTCGGGAGTGGGCTCGCCTGGCGTCGCGGAGTGAGCCGCGGCGGGTCGCGCAGCCGGAGGTTCGCTATTCGCATCGGACGGCGGACCGTTTTGTTCGCTGACACCTTTTGCGGAGACGTCTTGGGCCCATCGCTCGGGCGCCGATGTAACAGTGGTCATGTCACACCATCGCGCGAATTTTTTGCCCCACATAGAATGCGGCCGCGCCTCCCAGAAACGAGGCGCCGATGGCGGCGTGATGCAGACTCAGAATTCCGCCAATGGTGAACGCCGCGATCCCGCCGAGTTGGACGAGATAGCCAATCGTTTTCTTGCTCATGGCCATGGTGGCTCCTTTGGGGAGAAACGTGAGATTGGAAAATGGAAAATGGAAAAGGGAAACGGGACGATATGGGCGACCGGGAATTCGCTGCTAGGATTCAGGCCCGATTTCGCTCGGCAGCGCAGCGCATGGGGCCGCTGGCGACACGGAGACGGGGGGGACGGGGATCTGGCTCGATCGATCGGGGCGGCGGACGTTGTGAATCAGATTGATTATGACGCGCGATTCGCGCGCTGGCGCTCCGGCGGAGGGTGCGGCATCGTCGCCCAGGTGGCGCGAACATTCCTTGAGCAAATCCACGTAGAGTTTTTCGACGCCATCTCCGGTTTCATTTTTGTCGCCCAGAGTATTCACAGCTCCCACGAACCGCTCCGCGAGCGCTGTTTCGTCCATTCCGCGGCTGCGCAACGCCTCTCCCATGGAGACGCGCGGGCGCTCAATTCCCTGCGGCGCGTCCATCGCGCTCGGGCTCGTCGAAACCGGCGGGGGTGCGACTAGCGCCTTCTGTGATTTTTTCGCAGTCACCGGATTGGCGGATTTCTTCGGGCGAGTGCGCGCCTTTCGCGATTTTTTTCGCGCGCGTGGCGGCTTTGGCGAGGAGGCGTCTGCGCGTTCTTTGGGCTGGAATTTTCCACTTTGTGCGTGCGCCGCAGCCTTTGCAGACGCGGCTTTCGGCGGGGATGATGATATGGGCTTCATTGGATGTGTCGGCGCCATGGAGGCGCTGCTCCCATTGCATGAGTCCGAGAATTGCGCCGTCGAGCGCTGCGCGATGGCGTGGGCAGAACCGATCGGCAAACGATGCGCGGCGGAGGCAACGCGTCCACAGGTGCGGGCTGCGCCGCAAATTATCGAATGCAACGCATCGGAGGCTCATGCGAAACGCGTGTGGATCGGCGATCGAAATCGCAAATGGCAGTTCTTCCGATATACAGCATCGGAGCGCAAGACGCGCGAACGCCTTGCGCGGCAAGCATGGCAACTGTAGAGGCTGGCGAAAATTAATTCGCCGGAGGGGCGGGCTGTTTGTCGCCGGGGGGAACTACGACCCACGTGGTGCTGTCTTCCACGGAAGATTCTTTGCCGTTGGCCATTTCCGCCGTGACGGCGAGCTTGTGTTTTCCCGGTTCAAACGCGAGCAGCGGACTTTTTCCGGTGATGCCTTTTACCGATTTGGTTTCGCCCGCGGGTGCAGGAACGGAAAACATTTTCGTACGGGCTTGATCGCCGGCGGAAACATCGTAAACGTTGAATTCCGTGACGCACGAGGACTTTACGGTGGCTGAACAGGCGGGCGTCTTTGAGAAATCGTAATTAAACGTGACTGTGACCGTATGTTTTGCACTCGCGCGCGCGCGGACCTGCGTCTGCGGTTGCGAAGGCGGCTGCTGAATCGGCCAGATATGCGCCGGTTTGGCGAGGGTGAGTGCCAGCGCCGAGACCACAACGAGCCCCAACAGTGCCGCGATCGCCCCGATCTTCATGCGGGGGGCCCGGCGGGACTCGTTGAAACACTTCTGGTTGTTTTGTTCATGCGCGCGCGCTGGGCTGCGGGTGCGAAAGCATAAGCTCTACCCCAGCACTTGTACGGTAACACCGGAACCGCCCGTAATGGAAGAGACCTTCGCGCGGATAAAGTTTGCGCGCACTCCGGAAACTGTGCGGGATTCGCCGGCCGTCACTGTGGACGTGTCAATCGTGGAGTACTGCGCGTCGGCATCCGTCATTGCCGTTTGCAGCACGATACTCACGGCGCTGGGCGCGCCGCCGAAGATGGTTTGCCAGCGTATTGCCCGGCCATTTTCCGGGAACCCGGCATAGCTGGGCAGTGCAAACTGCTGACTCGCCTGGCCCGCTGCGGGCGCTTCGCTATTGAAGGCTAGCGCGACGTCGCTGGGAAAAATGGAATAGGGTGGGACCTGCGCGTTGTAATTCGGCATGTTGCCTCCGGGGAAAATGGGCGAAATTCGGTATGCGATGAATCACGCGTAGAGACGCATTACGGACAATAAGTGAAAGGTAAGGGAGCTGTCAGAGACAAAAGTGCGCTGCAGATATTTCGGTTTGCTTTTACTTCCGGGAGGTTGCTGCGCTTGTGCAAACTTCGAGGTTAATGAAATGAATTATACACGAACCCGTTATCAATTGCAAGTGTAATCTGCTGTAGGCGAAAAATATCCAAGGTGAATTGCCGATAATGCGCAGATAAACGCGCGAAGCACATCCTCGAATTCGCCCCGCGCCACTTCAGGTTATGGCTGCGGCTGAGTTTGAGGCACCTGCGACGGCGCGGGAGCGGCCTTCGTTGGCTCCGGCGCCGGGCGCAGCGTGAATTCCACCCCGCGGGCCGCGTTCGCGTTTACCGTGCGTTGCAGGTCGAGCTCGCCTAGATCCAGAGAATGATCAGCGCCGTA